>Ga0210009_1000169_pt1 | contig 84205 bp, 73 predicted proteins | sample CryGeyCG2114_065_FD_185457 | JGI IMG/M metagenome (GOLD analysis project Ga0210009, IMG submission 185457) | Groundwater microbial communities from aquifer - Crystal Geyser CG12_big_fil_rev_8/21/14_0.65 (SPAdes) (version 2) | ecosystem: Environmental > Aquatic > Deep subsurface > Groundwater ...
TTCTACTTGGCAAACCCTATTGCTGGCAAGTTGCTCCTCAGCAGAGCTCGCTTCCTCTTTAGATCTACAATATCCAAATAATGCAAATTTCATTACAAAGTCACCAACTATTTTTGGCCACATTACCGATTATGATGGATTCAAAATCGCGTATAAAGATTTTACTGGTAACGATTTTTAGTGTTGAAAAAATGAAATTAGGATATTTTTTCTTTTCAATATTCTGGATATCGTTCATGTTTTCTTGCGACTCTTCTAAGAATAAGAAATCCGGGTCAGAACAGGAAAGCTTATTTAGTGATCTTTACGGTCCTTATGGGAGAAATAAGATAGACTATCATATTGATGATAAAGGTTGGAATGTTGTTCTTCGGACTGATGAAGAAGAGGAACCCCGCTGGTGCTCACTTGCAGTGAGTACCATTTTAAGATGTACTTTGAGTGCATCTTTCTTAGCAAATGTTTTGTTGGCCAAGGGCTTTTTCACTACTCCTTTCTCAAAACCAAATCCATAATTATGGGAAGATGGTCACTAAAACCGCCAATATATTTTGGGCCTTGATAGGTCCTGAACGGCCTTCTCGCGCCAGTGGCACCTTCCATGATCAAGAAGTCCATATCGAAAATCTGAGGACTTAGGTTTTTAATAAAGGTTTTTGATTGGAGTTTCATTAAGCTTCCCGAAACCACAAACTGATCCAACATTCCCCATCGGTTTTCAAAGCTGTGGGTGCCGGTCACATACCTTAGGTCATACATTAGGTTGTAAAGGTCAGTGCTTTTTACATCCTCTTTGGCAGTTTCTACTGCCAAACCATCAACCATGCTTTCTTCTCCAGGTTCGTCATTAAAGTCTCCTGTAATTACAATCAAGGCATTGGGGTTAATGGCAAGTAATGAATCCGCTTTTTTTCTTACAAACTGTGCTGCAAACATGCGGCTGGGCTGGGTCTCAAACTCGCCACCAAACTTAGAGGGCCAGTGGTTCACAAAGAAATGCAGTGTGTCCTTATTCGGCAATTCTCCAATTGCATGGAGAATATCGCGTGTGCGCGATTTAGGTGCAAAAGGGAATTTAAGCCTATAAAACTCATAATTTAGTAGTTTGAATTTATCTGGCCGATAAATGGCGGCTACATCAATTCCCCTTGGATCATTAGAGTCTTGATGTATGATTTCGTAACCTATGGATTTTAGTTGGGTAAATTTGGTAAGGCCTTCAAGCACATAGCGGTTCTCGACCTCGCAGAACCCTATTAATGCTGGGGGTTCCCAACCGCCCATCGCGACAATGGTTTTGGCAAGGTTGTTCTGCTTTTTTTGATAGCGCGATTTCGTCCAGAAATGATCACCAGAAGGTAGAAATTGCTCGTCAATCGTAGTACTGTCGTTAAAATAATCGAAGAGATTTTCAACATTATAAAAAGCTAAACGGATGCTTTCTTGGCCGCGTACGGCACCGTCAAAAGACTCACTGGCCAAATAAATTTTCTGGGCAAAGCTCGATTGGCTTGTAAATAGACTGAAAACCAATGCTAGAATGCTAATAATTGATTGCCCATGGCTAAAAGAAGGTAGCTTAGTCATACCTTTGAAGATTAGAATAGAAAAATACTCAAAAGGAATATAAAAGCCTTATGGAAATTGGTAAAAATCATAGACTGAAAGTAGCCAGAGAGGTGGATTTCGGTATGTACTTAACAAATGGTACTGAAGATGTACTTATACCCAGAAAATACATTCCTGAGGGAACAGTCATTGGTGATGAGATTGCGGTTTTCGTATATGTAGATTCCCTCGGTCGACCTGTTGCTGTAACAGACAGGCCTTATGCCAAAGTAGATGATATTGCCAGTCTTGAAGTAAAGCAAGTCACCAAGGTGGGGGCTTTTATGGACATTGGCTTAGAGAAGGACTTGCTCGTTCCGTTTAACGAGCAAGCTTATACCATGGAAGTAGGGAAGAACTACGTGGTGAAGGTCTTACTGGATTTTAAGACCAACCGTATGATAGGCACTACCAAAATTGCACCGTTCTTGAATCCTAAGGTAGAAGAGTTGTCAGAAGGAGAGAAGGTTAGTTTGTTAATTTGGCAAAAAACTGAGCTTGGGTTTAAAGTGGTGGTGAATTCTGTATACCAAGGTTTGATTTTCCATAACGAAATCTTTGATCAAGTTCAGATCGGGGATGAACGCACAGGTTTTGTAAAAGCAATCAGAGAAGATGGCAAAGTAGATGTATCGCTTCAGAAGCAAGGTTACGAAGCGGTAAAGGACATGAGCCAAATCGTGCTCAATAAGATTAAGATGAATGGTGTTTTACTTCTTGGGGATAAAAGCAGCCCAGAAGAAATCAAGGAAGAGTTAGGTATGAGCAAGAAAAACTTCAAGAAAATCCTTGGGGGACTTTACAAGGCAGGACAAATAGAAATCTTTGATTTCGAGACCCGTATAAAAGCGGAAGGTTAGTCTGAGGAATGACTAACCTTCACCTAAACTACCTATAAAACTAAAACTAACATAGTTTGCACTAACTAACAATTGGCTCAGTAAACGTTTGCACAACTGCTAGCTGGATTTTACTAGCCTTTCGGTTAATCCATGGATGAATGTATGGAAATTTTGTGATATGTGAAATAATATTTTACAAAAATTATTTTCACCCACTTTTCCTATGGTTTAGAGGCTGAAATGGCGATTAACCCGCTGTTGCTATTTTATTCAATATCTACCTGATTGGCAATGCCCAGGGCGGTATAACGTATCGTCAGTTTGCGCGGGTTTTCGCTGGCATTGGCACATTCACCCGAAGGGTCCAAGTAATACCACCAATAAGTTTGGCTTCTTTCGTAAAGTTCTTCGCCTTCTGGCTTACCCAATACTTTAATGACAGATTTTTGATAGAGGCCTAAAAGATTCTCCTTGATTTTGATCACATCATTGATCATTTCAACGCGATCTCCATTACAACCTTGTCGGTCGGCAATCCATCTTTTCGAATCAAAATCACCGACATCGATTTTCTTAGTGCAGCCGAGTGTGAAGATAAGAGTAAGGAAAAGGAAACTGATTTTAATGTGCTTCATCTGAGCTGATTTGAGTTGCCAAAGTTACCTTCCGCACGCTCATCAACCAAATTTCGAATACGATAACAAACAGAATAAATGCACCGACTAAAATTGGGCTCATTGTGAAGACTTTCCAAAGTAAGATGGCTGGAATAAGTATGATCCTCAAAGACTCAATTACAAAGCCCCAAGTTTTACTCTCGAAAAGTCCACCAAAACTGATCACAGAAAGGATAATGACCGAAGCAAAGATTAATTTATCGGCAACATTGATATCATTCAGGTTGAACAGAAAAAGAGCGGTACCTACCAATAGCACAATGTATTGGATCAATACATAGAAATTAAGGCTGGAAACAGTCCTAGTATCGAATTTACTATAAGTGGTTTTATCTACTTCAAAAGGAGCCCTATACCCACCCATGTATTGTGGCAACCAGCCTGGTTTTTCAAAGATGTACCTTATTTTATCTGTGAACTTAGGAATAGTGCGAATATCACCCAACATATCGGAGTAATGAGCCACGTTTGCCCAAATTGGATTCCAACTGTTTAAATTTTTTGTGATGCCATAGATCGGTTTTTCCTCTTCTTCTTTAAAAGTGCCAAACATCTTGTCCCAAATGATAAAGGTGCCCGCATGGTTTTTATCGATGTACTTAGGGTTTCGGGCGTGATGCACCCTATGATGGGAAGGGGTGTTGAAAACGGCTTCGAACCAAACTGGTAGTTTATTGATGGATTCTGTGTGAATCCAGAACTGGTAAAGCAAGTTAAAGCCCGAAACAGAAACTAAAATAATCGGGTCTATGCCTACCAAAGCCATGGGCATGTAAAACAAAAAGGTCCAAATCGTTTGGGTAGAACTCTGCCTGAGCGCAACCGATAGATTGTATTCCTCACTTTGATGATGAACACTGTGTCCGCCCCAAAATAGATTTACCTGATGACTCATTCGATGCGCCCAATAGTAAAAAAAATCATAGGCAATAAATGCCACAATCCAGATCCAAACACTACTCTCTAGATTGAAAATGGCGAATTTCTGAAAAACAAAAGTATAAACACCAATACTCAAGACTTTGAGGAATGCACCTGTTACTTGAGAAGTTACCCCACAATTGATATTGGTTATTGCATCATTCAAGCGGTACGATTTTACTGCTTGAATTCTATGAACGATCAATTCTATTCCTATCAATAAGAAATAAACAGGAATTGCAATTACAGTTGGATCTAGTACCATGGCCTTGAATTAATCTTACTAAGATAAAGTCTTAGTTTTAAGATTCAATAGTAACAAAATGGCTAATTTTCCAAAGATGAAATTGACCAATTTAAAAACTACTAGCCGTGATCAACGGACTTGGGTTTGGGCTAGCCTTGTTTCGACAGCCTTGTTCATTTTTACGGCCTGTGTTCCCAGCGGAAAGGACGAGAATGGTTATGCGCAAAATTTGGTCTATTGCTCGGACAGAAATGGGTTCAATCTTTACCAAATCGATGAATTAGGACAATGGGAGAAGCAATTAACCTTTGAGGAAGGTCAGGAATGGCACCCTAAATGGAATGAAGGGCTTCAAGCCATAGTTTATTACGCACAAAATGAGGACGAAGAAGTTAAATTGAAGGTATTGAACCAAAGCGATAAGGACAGTCTGGCCTTGATCGGTTTGAAAGACGTACAACTTTTTCCTAATGCCAGATCAATTCTTTTCACAGTGAAAGAAGAAACGGGTAAGGGAATTTGGATGAGTAATCTAACAGAAGGTGAAATGAAAGAACTTGTTTCGAGCGATTTCAATAACGAATTCGCCTCCATTTCGCACGATGGAAAAAGTATTGTTTTTACTTCCGATCGCACTGGCAGAATAGAACTGTTTAAACTGGATGTAGCAACACTCGCCTTGACCCAACTTACCGACAATCACTCGATAGAAAAATACACAAGTTGGTCACCCGATGGGCAGCGCATTGTTTTTAACATGCGAGACACAACGGAGGGCGCCAATGAGGATTTGTATATCATCAATACAAATGGCACCGGCCTTGAACAATTGACCAATACGCCCTATGCTGAACATGAAATGGCATGGTCTTTAGATGGCAAGAAGATTGCCTTTCACGCCACTAGCATCGCAGATGGAGATCAAATTTATAGCATTACGTTGGCAGATGGTCATTTTGTGAAAATCACCTCTGGGAATTTTTATCATGGCGAACCAACTTGGGTCAAAGTTAAACCCTAACTTTTGGGGCGAAAGGCTTTAATAACAGCCTCATTTGTTTCAAGCCTTGGTCCATCGATCAAATCAATGCAATAAGGAATCGCAGGAAATACGGCATCCAAACATTCACGGATCGACTTGGGCTTTCCAGGTAAATTCAGGATCAAAGATCTACCTCTTATACCGGCAGTTTGGCGCGAGAGAATGGCCGTTGGAACAAATTTTAGACTTTCTTGCCGCATCAATTCCCCAAAACCTGGCAGCATTTTAGAACATACCGCTTCAGTAGCTTCTGGCGTTACATCACGCAAAGCGGGGCCCGTTCCACCTGTGGTAACAATCAAACAGCACTTCTCTTTATCTGCCATTTGTTTGAGCGTACTTTCAATCAAATGTTGTTCATCAGGGATTACATGGTAAACAGGAGTCCATTCCCCAATAAGGTATTCTGTGAGCGCATTGATAATGGCAGGGCCCGAAATGTCCTGATATTCGCCTTTGCTGGCCCTGTCCGAAACGGTGATAATGCCAATTTTAACTTCCATCGTTTTTGATTCTGTTTGCAAGAAAGTGAGCTTCCGAGACTAATGCAATGCTTTATTCCGAAGTATTAATTCTACCTTTGCAATCAAAAAAAATAAAGCTGTGAGTACATTTTCCGATTTAGGCATTTCAAACGACTTGGTAAAAGGGTTAACTGAAATGAATATTGTTGAACCTTCTGAAATTCAACAATTAGCAATTCCCTTACTTTTAACCTCCACCAATGATTTTATAGGACAAGCCCAAACGGGTACAGGAAAAACAGCCGCTTTTGGCCTTCCTTTGTTACAGAAAATACAGCCTCAAAAGCAAGAAATTCAAGGTTTAATTTTGGCACCAACCAGAGAACTGTGCCAGCAAATTGCTAAGCAGTTGTTCAAATTCACGAAGTTTACGGATAAAATCTTTATCGAGGCCGTATATGGTGGAGCTGATATGACTTTGCAAATTCAAAGGTTGCAAAGACCAACTCATATTGTGGTGGCGACTCCTGGCAGATTGATGGACTTAATCAAAAAGGAGGTCATCGATATTTCACAGGTAAAATCCGTTGTGCTGGACGAGGCGGATGAAATGCTCAGCATGGGCTTTAAAGAAGACTTGCACGGCATTTTGGATTATATTCCTACGGAAAGAACCACATGGCTTTTCTCTGCCACCATGCCAGAAGGCATTAAAGAGATCATAAAGAAGTTTTTGAAGCCTAATCCTGATCGTATTGAGGTGGGCAGAAGTGCAGGTGTGAATGCCAATATTACCCATGAGTTTGTGATATGCAATTCAAAGGATAAGGTGCAAGAGATGCTGCATTTCCTTTCTTACCACAAGAATGAGCGCGGTATGATTTTTTGCCAGACGAAACAGGCTGCCAGAGTACTTACCAAACAGTTGCAGGCCAAAAACATAAGTGTGGATGTAATCGAAGGCGATATGGGCCAACGCGATCGCGACAAAGTGATGCGCATGTTCAAAACTGAAAAAACAGAAATTCTTGTGGCTACTGATATTGCCGCCCGAGGAATTGATGTAAAGGGATTGAGTTTTGTGCTTCATTATCAACTGCCACAACAAATTGAATATTATACCCACCGAAGTGGTAGAACGGGAAGGGCAGGGGAAAAAGGGATCTCGATCGCCTTTATTTCAGAAAAAGATCGCCCTAAGCTTTTAGATATAGAAAAGGAATTGAAAATTAGGATCAAGCCTTTGAGTTAATCTCAAATCAATGTTGCATTAAAGCAGGCACTATACCGAAATCTTGCTTTTTGCTTTTGATCTCATTTTCCATTACATCATAATAATTGTTTTCAAACTGGATGGTTGTAATGCTGGTTTCCTTGCTGTGCAATTCATTCGCAATGCCTTGGTAAATGTAGGTGGCGATTTGGTCATGGCTCAATTGAAAGCTGTTAAAATAGCCACCGCTAAAAAGACAGACCCTAATGGTATTGATCTTTTTGAGGTTTAAACCATTCGGACTTTTTGGGCCAGTAAACCCCTTATTATAAGTCATTACGGCCTTAATAATGTTTTCAGAAGTGGCTTTTATGGCATTTAGAAAATCATTGGTAGTGCTGTACAAATCGGCCAGCGGAGGTACCACGTAAATCATAGCATAGTTGGCATTGATCTGATAGGGTCTTAAATCATCTTTGAAAACGTCTATAAACACAGTACCATCATAATCTATGCAAGGCGTATGCTCAGATGGTTTACTGATCAGCGAAAATTGTACAGGGCTTTCGTACTCAAAACTATCCAAGGTATGCACGTCATTTTCTGCCGACAGCCGATGGATTAAGTTGTGGATTTTCTGGTAAGGGTGCTTGCCCACAAAATTTTGCTGCACACTCAAAATGCCGTAAAAAGCACCAGTCATACCTTCTTGCCCCATTTCGAAAAGCGATCCGGAATAAGAGGTACCAGCATTGACAGATCCCATGACGGTACTTTGATCTGAAGGTTCGGCTTCAAAAAAGATATCGCAAAACTGCGAAACGCGAGGGTTGATAAGTTCAGCGCTTACCTGAGTGCCTGGAAACTTATTGATAATCATTGGGAGCAAGTATTAGTAAGGTTGATAATTATGCTTTACAAACTACGAAAAAATGTTCTAAAATCAGTCGATTTATAGATTCATTCGACAAGAAATAGGTTGTTAAAACATCACTTGGTTGATCAGACTTGCGGTAAATACGCTCAGCAAAAACCAACCAATAAAGCCTTGCAATATACAAACATACCGTGCCAACCCAGAAGTGGGTATGGATCCAAAACCCAGTGTAACAAAGGAATTTAAACTCAAGGTAATGGCATTGATAAGGCTCACAGAAAAGCCAAGGCCTAATTTTAAAAATGGTTTAAAATAGCCGTGCTGGTTTTTTTCTATAAAAATCTTGTAATCGCTAATCAACTGACCTTTGCTTTTGGTGTCCCATTCACTAGGGAAGAAGAAGTAGAAAATGGCAAATATGAAAAGCACGAAAATGGAAATCCTAATGGCCTGAGATGGATTGGTGCCATAGTCGGTATAGGCTTTCAAAAGTTGGTTCAGTCGCCATTGAATCCAGTTTTCAAGTCCACCATAGCCGACATATTTATATTTTAAATGCCGAAGTTGGACATCCTTCATTTCAACGTAAGTATGGTTGGCATCTGCGATTTGGCCGTTCTCCTTAAAGACTTTATACAATCTATAATAACTCGAAATCAATCGCTGGTAAAGAATTTCGTCTTCAAATTCTTCCTCTGTCAACCCACGAAAAGCTTTTATGGCAAAATTGGAGGTTTGCCGAAAAAGTCGATTGATCTGTTCATCGGGTAGCTCATAGCCTTGATTAGGATCCGTGAACATTTCTGCTGGTATGGTAGCAGCCGCCAACCTGAAACCTTCAAACTGAGACCAACTGAGATCGTTATTTTTTCCTTCGAGAATAAGCTCTGAAAGCACGAGATTCCCTAAAGTCTTGTTTTCGACAAAGTCCAATCTTACGCTAATCGTTGAGGCCAAGTATAAATGGGATTGAAAAAGATTGCCAGCAATACTCATTCCTTCACAAGCGCCAGCACTGGTTAAATAAACAAACTGCTCGTCACCTTTAGAAAAGAACTCGTTGTCTTCTAACGAAAACTGATTGAGCTGACCAAAAATATTGAATACGACTTGTGTTTTGTAAACCACCGAATCGGGCGAAATCTCTTCTAAGTAAAAGGGAAGTGCCGAGTCTATCGGTTCGAACGTATTGCCGCTGGCTAAAAAGTCGGTAAAAGTGCCTTCGAAATGGGGGCCAATGTGTGCACCTTCCTTGAATCGCGAATCGTAGATGTAGAATTCTTCATGAATCCTACTTCGGTACATATTGTAATAGCCATTGAATTCACTTCTGTAAATGTATTGACTCTGATAACTTGATTCGATGTCTGAGAACTCGTTGAATTCGGAATCCTCAATTCGAAAGGCATAATTGACATAAACGGAATCCATAAAAACTGTGTCCGCCTTGATGGAATGGAAGTTAAGCCTTTCGAAATGACCAACTTTGAACTCAAGCCAACCCAAGTTGAGGAAAGCAAATGAGATGTTTTTTGCGGTAATGTCATCCAGATAAACCACCTCCACCGAAGTTTTTATGCCCAGAGAATCGAAAGGAATATCGATTTTTATCTTCTCTTTAAGTGCCTGATAAAAGAGTTCGGGATTCTTTAGATTCTTCGTAGTAGTAAAGTCATCTTGAAGGTACAAGCCTTTGAATTGAAGAACGCCCTCTTCGGATTGAATGATCTGGCGGTAAATTTCTGAGAGCATAACCCTTTTGGGTGCTTGAAAAGCCTTGGATTCAGAAAAGAAGAGTAAGGAGAAAATAAAGAAAAATAGAACGGATGGGCTAGGCTCTAATCGAATTGATCGCATGGTTTTGGTTGATTGGTACTTCCAATATCCAAACAAACTATTTATGCTCATTTAATTTGACGGATTTTATTTTTTAGATTGAGTCAAATAACCGTTTTTGTTTTACCTATTGTATTTTTAGCATGACCAGAGCACCAAAAACACAGCCTTCTATTGTAGCCAAGTTAATCGCCTTTCTATTTTTAGCTTTCATGTTGAATGGTTGCTCGGCTACCAAAGTTTACGAGGTAGGCCAGATAAAAACTCCAATGGGTGAAATTCTGATTTGGATGTATGATGATACGCCAAAACACAAAGCAGCCTTTATTGAATTGGCAGAGACTGGATATTACGATGACTTTACGTTCAATCGGGTCATCGATAATTTTGTAGCGCAAGGCGGATGCCCAGATACGCCAGAAGGTTTTGCCTATTCTGTTCATTTACTCGAGCCGGAATTTGAAGCGGGGCATAAGCATGTATATGGCGCATTTGGTGCTGGAAGAGATAATAACCCAGGCAAACTTTCCGCTGCTTGTCAATTTTATATTGTTCAAAATAAGAATGGATTGCCGCGATTAGATGGCGATTACATGATTTACGGACAGGTGATTCAGGGAATGGACATTGTGGACAAAATGGTAAAAGTTGAAAAGGATTCAATCAATCAACCGCTTGATCGCATCACAATGGATGTCAACGTGATTGAAATGACCAAAAAACAGATTGAGGCCTTAGGGTTTACGATTCCCAATAAGGCGGGCAGTATGAATTAAGCCAAAGATTGGTCCAATAAGCAAAGTCATCATTAACCATTTTGCTTCGATAATGGTGGATAAGTAACCCAATAGTTGAATACTCGGGATAGTGATTAGAAAACCAATGCTCACGGCAATAGTCAAGGCCGTCCCTGTAGATGCTTTGGGTGCTGTTTGCGCATTCAGTGATGAGAATTGCGCTGAATCACCGATGACGGCAAAGCCCCAAAAAACCAGAATCCCCAAAAAGATGAAAGGAGGCAAAATAAAGAAAAGTGGAGAAAGTAAGCATAACATTCCTGAAGCTGCTAAAAAGGCAAAGGCTACTTTGGCACTTCCTTTAGAAACTGAAAAATAACCTCCCAACACACATCCGATTGCACCAGCTCCCATGACGATAAACGTCCAAAAACTTGGGTTGAATTGAGTGCCTTGCGTTTCGTTATAGTACGCAATAATCAATGGCAAAAAAGCCCAAAATGTGTATAATTCCCACATATGGCCAAAATAGCCAAAGGCAGCGGACCTGAAATCCTTGGTTTTAAATACTTCGAATACCTTTTTAGGGTCGAATTTGCTTGGCTTATTGCGGTGAGGGCCTTCGCCTACAAAAAGGAGCATTGAAAGCCCCCCAAATAGCGCCATAATAGAAGTGGCAATAAGCACGAATTCCCAAGAAAAGGAAGTGCCAAGGTAGTTCAGTAAATGAGGAAAGGCCGAGCCCAGCACCAAGGCACCAACCAAATAACCAAGTGCTTTGCCCAGTTTTCCATCGAACCAATCGGCTGCGATCTTCATCCCTACGGGATAAATTCCTGCAATAAAAATTCCTGTGAAGAACCTAAAGAGCAAGAGCAATAAATAGGAGCTAGGCAAAAAAACAACAGCGGCATTCAGCGATGCACCAAGAACAGCACAAACAAAGAATACGAAAGAAGGCCTAAACCTATCGGCTATCGACAAAATGGCAAAAAGGAAAGTGCCGAAAATAAAACCTAACTGTACCGCTGAGGTGATAGAAGCCAGTGCATCAGCGGGCAATTGCCAATCCAGCTGCAACTCTTTAATGATAGCATTCCCCGCAAACCAAAGTGATGTACCTGCGAACTGCGCAAATACAATGACTGGGAGAATTCGCTTGGGAATAGCCTTGCTGAACATTGATTTAATGCTGCTAGTGAAGATGAACGTCCAAAATTCGAATTGACAACATTACATCTTCTCTATGATTTTTTCGATCAGTTCACTGGTGGAGGTGTAGCTTTGATCGTTTTGTTTGGCAACATCAATTGCCTCTTTGGCCTTTTTCAGCGCATCTGTGTATTGGCCGGAAAGGTAAAGCAATGCTGCGTGGGTGTCTAGGTTATTATAATTGGAATCTAGTTTTATCGATTGCTCAATGTATTTAATGGCCTTTGCCATTTCTTGGTCACTTGTGGGGTTAATTGGCCCCTTGTCAATGTTCGTGGTATAGTAATCCCAAGCGAATGAATTGAGCCCAGCCGAGTCTTGCCAAATGAATTCTTCTCCAAAGTAGTCCACAAACATCCATGACCGAAGCTCATAGCTTGTATACATGGTAACTAAATTTCCTGCTGGATTGAAGAATAAGGTTAAAGGCGCGGTGCTAACACTGAAAAATGAGTCAAATGAACTGTTTAATTCTCTATCCAAGTAAAGGTTGGTGACATTGCTCCAGCGTTCGTTGTGGTAATTCGCTGCTTTCACGTCTGGCCAGTCTTCTGCTGAATCCACATTGATGGAGATTACTTTTACCTTTCCCGATTTTGCTGCGTTTCCCAGCGATTCGAGGACATCCATGCAAGGAAAGCACCATTCTCCGCTCCAAGTAACCACGAAAGTACCCAATGTTTTTTCAGATGAAAAAGTGGTCAATTCTGCAAGATTAACGACTTCGTCATTATCAACTTTCCGTAAAAAGGTATTGATTTGAGCTTCTGCCCAGGTACTAAAAATGATCGTTATTGCGAATAAGATTGAAAGCCGTTTCATATCTGGGTTGGTTAGTCGTATTTAAAATTAAGTTAAAATAATGAGTGGACAGAAAATGCTAAGCAGATTATTCATGACCAACGTCACACCGACTGAGCATCAATAAGTCCAGCTCTTCTCAGCAGGGCTTTGACATCAGGCGCTTGACCTCGGAATTTTTTATAAAGCACCATCGGATGTTCCGAACCTCCAGCGCTCAGCACGTACTTCTTAAATTTATCAGCAATTTCTTTATTGAAAATACCATGCTCCTTAAAGTATTCGAATGCATCAGCATCTAATACTTCTGCCCATTTATAGCTATAGTATCCTGCCGAATAACCTCCTTGAAAAATATGTGAGAAGGAGCAGCTCATGTTGGTGCCTTCTATAAAAGGAAGTACCTCTGTTTTACCCAGAACATTACGTTCGAAAGCTGAAACATCGGTTATTTTGGAATTGTCCTGACCATGCCAAGCCATGTCTAATTTTCCAAAACCCAATTGACGCATGGTTTGATAGCCTTCTAAGAAGTTGGCGCTTTCTTTAATTTTTTGAATAAGCAGTTCAGGAATTGTTTCGCCCGTTTCGTAATGCTTCGCGAAAAGATCTAAGCACTCCTTTTCATAGCACCAGTTTTCAAAGATCTGAGAAGGCAGTTCTACAAAATCCCAATAAACGCTTGGTCCTGAAAGGCTTTCGTACTGAACATTGGACAACATTCCGTGAAGGGCATGCCCGAACTCGTGGAAAAGAGTGGTCACCTCGTTAAAGGTGAGGAGCGATGGCTTGCTTTTGCCCGGTTTTGTAAAATTGCATACAATCGAAACCAAAGGTCGGTGGTTGCCTTGCTCATCCTTTGACTGACCCGCGAATTGGGTCATCCAAGCACCTGCACGTTTACCCGCTCTTGGGAAAAAATCTGCATAGAAAATGGCGGTATGCTCGCCCTGCTCATTCGTAACCTCATAAGCGGTTACATCAGGATGATAAACCTCGATAGCTTGATTTCTTTTGAATTGAAGCCCATAAAGTTTTTGAGCCGTTAGGAATACGCCATCGATTACGTTTTCTAGCTTGAAATATGGCTTGAGCATTTCATCATCAATACTGAATTTTTCCTTCTTCAGTTTTTCAGAATAGTACCCAAAGTCCCAGCGGTTCAATTGATCGATGGCATCCAATTTTTTGGCAAAAGCTTCTACTTCTTTGATGTCTTCCTTTGCCGCATTCAATCCGAATTTTTCGATTTCGTTCAAAAAATCCATTACTTTTTCTGGCGACTCGGCCATCCGTTCTTCCAGCACAAAATGGGCATGTGTGGCGTAGCCTAAAAGCTGAGCCCTTTGGTTTTTCAGATTCACGATTTCTTTAATGATCTCTTGGTTGTCGAGCTCATCGCCTTTTGATGATTTTGAACCGAAAGCAATGCTAAGCTCTTTTCTGAGTTTTCGGTTGGAAGCATAGGTCATAAAAGGAACATAGCTGGGATAATCCAGTGTGATCACCCATTTCCCGTCTTCACCTTTATCAATGGCATCCTGTGCGGCTTGTTCTATGGCGAATTCTGGTAAGCCATCAAGGTCTTGTTGGTCTGTGATTACTAGTTTGTACTTATTCGTTTCGGCCAAAACGTGTTCCCCAAATTCTAGCGATAAATTGGCTAGTTTGACATCTATAGCACGCAATTGAGTTTTTTGAGCCTCATTTAGCAGGGCTCCATTTCTAACAAAGCCCTTGTAAGTCTTATCGAGCAGGGTAGTTTGCTCGCCATTAAGTAGGTTTCTATCAGTTTCTTCAAATACGGTTTTCACTTTTTGGAATAAAACTTCATCTAGCAGAATGTCATTTGAAAACTCTGTCAATAAAGGCGAAATAATTTTCGCAATGGCCTGCATTTCGTCATTCGTCTCAGCAGAATTTAAGTTGAAAAAAATAGAAGAAGCCCTGTCAAGAGCTTTGCCAGATTTCTCTAAAGCCTCAACAGTATTTGCGAAGGTTGGTGCATCGCTCGATGTATTGATTTCAGCTATTTCTGACTTTGCTCTGGAAATCAACTCCTTAATAGCTGGCTCAAAATGTTCGTTTTTAATTTGGCTAAATGCTGGGGTATTGAAAGGGGTTTGTACTGTATCGATCAACGGATTCATAGCTTCGAAGGTATTTAAATAATGATGCAATAATAAACAACTCTGTGTAGAAGGAGTTCATTCAACCTCAAATAGATTTTGGACGTGCCTAAGCCATAAAGCAGTGTTTTTAACCTAAAAATTTAAGTGTTGTGAGTGAATGTTCAATTCTGGGGATCGTAATACAAAAACTCGAATTGTTTTTAAAAAAAATTAGGGTAGCCTGTGGTTTGAGAGTATTAGAGCTAATTAATCATGGAAGACTTCGCATGAAAAAAAATGTTGTTCGCAGCGATCTGAAGTCAATCTCCTTACGTAATTACCCAGACTCAAATAGAAATTTAGAATTCAATGAGATTTTTAATCTCCCTTTCACTCTTATTGTTGCCCTTTTTTCATTCCATCGCGCAAGGCGTGTTCGTTTCAGCCAACTCAGGCAACTGGAATACAAGTAGTACATGGACATTGGTAAGTGGAAGCGATGCGAATGGTAGACCAGATGCGGATGATGATGTAACCATACAAAGCGGTCATAATATCACGGTTTCGAGAGCGGAGGCTTGCAATAATTTTACCTTTAATAATGGTTCTATTAGCTATTCTGGAAATAGAACAATCTCTGTGGGAGGCAATGTGGTAGTGAGCGCTACTTCAACGATCAATGGTTTTTCCAATACCCAAGTTTTTCAAGTTGCAGGTTCACTGACTGTCAATGCGGGAGTTACATTGAATGTAGCGGCCAATAAGTTTGATATTGCCGGAGCAACAACCGTGAACGGTACTTTGGCAATTTCGGGCTATGGCGCCAAGCCGAGAGACTTTGGAAACTTGACGATTAACGTGGGCGGCACCATGACCGTGGTTGGCCAAGACCTTTATACCTTCAATGGGAATGTCACCAATAATGGCACCTTTACCGCCAATGACCAGACAGAATTCCGATTTACAAGTGCAAGTGGTTCAATTGGAGGAGCCAATCCGATGAGTATGTATAAGGTGGTTTTTAATGCGCCTGCTAATTACACCAATAATGGCAATTTGACTGTTCGCAATAATATGTCGGGGACAGGAAGTTTCACGAATGGGGCGGGAGGCTTTTTAGAATTGCAAAATACCGGGCCATTTACAGTCTCTACATTTGATGCCTCGGCAGTAGGCAATACCATAACTTATACTGGATTTGGAAATCCCACTTCGTTTTCAGGAAACTATTATAATCTTATCCTTAATAAATCTTCAGGGGCACTGAGTTTTGGCGCAAGCCTTTCTGTCCTCAACGACCTTACCATCCAAAACGGTATTTTACAAGTCAATGCTGTAACACTTACTGTTGGGAATAATGTCAATGTCAATGGTGGTGAGTTAACTCCTGACAACGCTTCTGCGATTGTGAATATTGGTGGAAATCTCAATATCAGCGCAGGTGAATACGATCATAACAACGGTGATGTCAATATCACAGGTGCACTATCTGTTACAGGAGGCAATTTCTTTTTGAATGGAGTGTCGTCTACGATTGACGCTGGATCAGTATCACTTCAAAATGTCGCATTAACCCTTTCTCAAGGTTCGCTTAGCTCGGCAAGTAGCTTTAATCTAGAAACAGGCGCTGCTCTAACAGCCAATGGCGCAGCACTTGGTGCTTCAGGCAACTTCAATATGAATGGTGGAACTGCAAATTTTACCGGAGGATCATTGACGGCTGGCGCGGTGAACATCGCGTCTGGTCTTGAAATATTTATTAATGCAGTTAACATGAGTGTTTCAGGCCAAGTCACCTTGGAGGGTACCATGACATTCAATAGTACTTCTGGGACAAAATCAGTAGGTTCAATTTTAGTAAACAATACTGGCAATTGGAATGTAACCCAACCACTGAATATTACGGTTTCGGGTAACATAACGAATAATGGCACATTTACAGGTGACCCAGGATACGGCACGAGTTTATATACACTTACAAATTCGTCAGGAACCATTGGCGGAACTAATAGTTTGTCCATTCGAGATATTCTTATCAATGCTCCTGCTAGCTATACCAACAATGGCAACTTGATTGTGGCCAGCACATTGACAGGATCAGGAACTTTCACCAATGGAGCAACCGGCACATTTACATACTCGGGCAATAACAGCGGTGGATCAAATTTTACGATTACAAATTTTAATGCATCCGCAGTGGGGAATACAGTAATTTATGCTGGAACAACCCACAGTCAACGTTGGAGAGCGACCAGTTCAGCCAACAATGATTACTATAATGTAACAGTGAACATGGGTACTGGAGACTATCAAAGATTGCAGTTGTTCAATAATGTCAGGGTGAATGGTACGCTTAATATTTTGGAAGGAGACCCTCTTTTGAATGGGTTCAATTTAGAACTCGCCACCACCGCCAATGTTACAGGTTCAGATGCTACAGATTATATAAGAATCAATGGTTCTGGAATAGTGAGGCAATACTATTCCACCACTGGAGGTTCTGTTTTTATACCCATTGGCGATAATACTAATTATTCACCTATTCATGATTTCACCTTGATCTCTGGCACGCTTGGAGCAGATCCCTATGTAGATTTCGATGTGACCGATGCCAATCACCCCAATCGGAACACCGATAACACCGCAGCAGGAGGAGATGATGAAGGGACAGCAGCGGTAGCCTACCTTAGTAGATATTGGACTGTGTCGAGCAACGATATTACCACACCAGAATTTACTGCCGAAATGGAATACATCGATGCGGATGTGACAGGCACAGAGGCCGATATGATTGCAGCACTTAGAAGAGAAATAACAGTAGCCATGGCTACATTTGATGATTGGAAAGTGGCTGGAACAGTGAACCCAACAACCAATCGAGTGATCATCAATTCCGCGGATAATTTTGGAGATATGTATGCCATGGATAATACCATGAGTCGTTTGCCCATTGTGCTCATCTCTTTCCAAGCAAGCCTTGAAAATAACAGTGTGGTTTTTGAGTGGAAAACAGCCTCAGAAACAAACAATCAATTTTTCACTATTGAAAGGTCTTTAGATGGGAGAAATTTTGAACCGATCCTTTATAAAAACGGGGCTGGCACTTCTGCTGATGATCAGGTATACAAAGCATTTGATAACGATGAATTGGTTGGGCGAATATATTACCGCTTGAAACAGACGGACTTCAACGGTGCTTTTAAATATTCAGAAGTCATAAGCGTAAACATCTCAAATTTCAAGGAAGTAATAGCCTCAGTAAAAATTTTTCCGAATGCCGTAAGGGCTGGAGAAGAACTGAATATTTGGATTGAGAATTTATCTCTCACAGGAACAACTATTGAGCTTATTTCTCTTGAGGGCAAGCCAGTTTTAAGCCTAAAAGAGGTTCATAAGTCTCATGCCATAATTGAAATTCCAAGCCAATTGAAACATGGTTATTATCTATTGAGAACTAGAGGCTTAGGCTTTTCAACAACAAAAAAGTTGATTGTCAAATAGCGTCTTTGTTTCAGACATGGATTATCCTTCGTTTTTCTGAAAATCTAGAAAAGAGCCACCCATATTTTTTAGATTCTTCATTCCATTTTAAACAAGAATTTTTCGTTTCTTTGTCAACTGAGCCTCAACTCAAAATGACTAAAATTCTTTCACCGGAAAACTAAAATTAGTCAAGACCGGACTTTTGTTCTACCAATTTAAAGTCTCGACCATCAAACTTAGATTGATCAATGGTGAAAGTATTATTTTTAATACTGTTTTTATTTTTGGGTGCGCTTTGTTTCTCTCAAACTGTCAGTAATGGTACTGGTGGTGGAGATTGGAATGTAGGAGCTAGCTGGGTTGGTGGTGTTGTTCCTCCGACTGGAGCGGATGTTATCATTGCAACAGGCGATGTAATTACCATTTCTGGACCAATCACCAATGACGATATTAACAGTTTGACCCTCCAAGGTAGTGGAAATTTGGATTTCACTGGTTCCGAAACACTAATTGTTGCCACAGCTATCACCATGTCTGGTACAAGCAGTATTACAGGCACAGCAAACACACATAGAATTGATGCAGCCACCTTCAACATTCCTTCTGGGACAGCCTCTATTGGAGGAATTCAACTGAATGTTTCTGGCTTAACCACCGTTACCGGCACCCTATCTTTTACAAGTATTTCGGGCAACAAAACCTTTGGAGATGTAACTGTAACAGGCACTTGGAATAATTCTATTGTAACAGAGGTCTTTACGTTTACGGGAAACCTAGTAAATAACGGTACTTGGAATGGCTGTTTTAATACGACAGGCTGCGCATATACGATGACTAGTGCCACCGCGACTTTAAGTGGTGCGAGTACTTTTAATGTTACTGATTTTCTCGTGAACGCTCCAGCCACAGTAACCAATAATGGTTCGGTGGTGATGACAGATAATATTACCGGTTCTGGTACTTTTATCAATGGAGCGACAGGAACTTTGACCCTGAGCGATAATGGAATCTACTCCATAACAACTTTAACATTGAACACAGTCGGGAACAACGTCATCTATGCAGGAGCAACTAACGAAGTAATTAATATCGGCCCATTTTATAATCTTGAGATCAATATGGCTGCCAATACCAATGTTTGTCAAATGAATGGAAGCGATGTAACAGTCAATAATAATTTGGTGATTACTCAAGGGATTGTTAGACTTTTAAGCGCAAATACTCTTGCCGTAACTGGAAATCTAACGATTACTGTTAATGGAGAATTTGAACCAAACAATGCTGGTGCTATAGCTAATATTGGTGGAGATATCATTATGACAGGTGGACTATATGACCATAATAATGGAGACGTCAATGTCACCGATGACTTCTTGATTTCTGGTGGAACTTTTACCTACACAGGAACTTCTACTTTGGACTTTGATCAAATGACGGTTGAAAACATCTCAGTCCTATTGTCTGGTGGAACCGTCACTTCTACAAGTGCGGTAGGTGATGGAGTTACTTTGAATGCCGGAGGTATTTTCAATATTGGGGCGGCTACGGTCAATGTTACAAGTAACATTAATATAGCGAATGCCACAGCTGAACTTACACCGAATAATGTTGGGGCAGTGCTCAACGTTGGAGGTGACATACTGATGTCAGCCGGTAACTATGACCACAACAATGGCGATGTAAACATTACCGATGATTTTTTGATCAGTGGTGGGGTATTGAACATTACTGGGGCTTCTACCGTGGACATGGATCAAATGACAATCACTAATTCTACAAGCACATTGGCTGGAGGAACAGTGACGATCACCAATGTGGCAGACGGAATTACTTTGAATGCTGCTGGGGTTTTAATTCACAATGCTGCTACACTTAACCTAACTGGAAATTTAAATATTGCCAATGCCACTGCAGAATACTCTCCGAATAACGTTGGCACTGTAGCCAATATTGGAGGAAATCTGTTGCTATCGGCTGGGGAATATGACCATAATAACGGAGATGTAAATGTCACTGGCGATATCTTAGTCTCTGGAACTGGGCTGATGAACTTCTCTGGTGCTACCAGCACAGTAGACGCCACAGATTTCACTATGACTAATGGTACTGCCAACCTTTCAGCTGGTACAATGACAATTTCCAATGCGGCCGGTGGAATGAACATCAATGGGGGCTTGGTAAATGTAAATGGAGCTCACACGCTAAACGTGACCAATAACCTAAGCATTGGAGGTGGTGAATTTCAACCCAATAATCTAAATATGGCAGCCAATATTGGCGGCAATCTCACTATGACCTCAGGGACTTTTGACCAGAACGATGGCGATATTAATATTACTGGAGATTTAATTATCAGTGGAGGAACAATGACCATGAATGAAGGTGCTACACCAGGCGAATCGACCATTGATGCCACGGATATGACGGTGGCTGCACCAGCCAATATTTCTTTGATTGAAGGAACGATGACCATATCAAATGCAGCAGGCGGACTAACCGTAAATAGTGGCGATTTCGCTGTGACAAATGCCGCACATACTTTGGCCATTGCTGGCGATTATGATATCAATGGCGGGGCAAGTGATATCAATGCAGGGACTGTGAGTTTTGTAAATATGGTCATCAATACGGGAGGAACCATCAATGTGGAGAGCCCTGTAATTACTTCAACCGGGCTTATCAATGTCATCAATGGCACATTCACAATAGATGGAGCAGCAGGTACTTACAATTTCAACGGTTTGACAGTAGGAGCAGCAGGTACTTGGAATGTGACTGCGGCCTATAGCCCTACTTTTACGGGAAACTTGGTGAATAATGGAACCTTCACCGGATGCAATGGACTAGGCTGCGTTTATACCTTGACCAACAATCCGGGTTCAATTTCTGGCTCAGGTGCTATGAATGCCATGGCAGGCCTAAATATTACGAACTCCTATACCAATACCAATACTGGCGGAGTACAGATTACGAATTCAATTGCAGGCAATACTTTCATCAATAGCACCAACGGGGTCATGAGCTATGGCGGTACTAATGCCAACTGGACTTTAACCAATTTTACAGCTAATGGTGCTGGAAATACAGTTACTTACGATCGAACGACAACCAATCAACTCCTTCAACCTACCACCGACAATACTTATCATAACCTGGTGATCAATAAAGCAGATGGTCAGGACATGACCACGAGTTCTGAAATTACAATCAATAACCAACTCACGCTTACCGCTGGAGACATCATTATGGGTGGGCAAAACCTCATTATTGCTGCAACGGCCACAATTGTGGGAGGAGGCAGCACAAGCTATATTCAAGACACTGGAGCCGGTGTTTTACGTAAAATGACCACTGCAACGGGCTCTTTTACGGCTCCCATCGGAGGTACGACATTTTCTCCAATTACGATCAACTTAACAAGTGCGACTATTGGTGGTGGTGCTTCTTTAGATTTTAGTATCACCGATACAGCCCATCCGCAACGAGACCGTGACAATACAGCGGATGTTCCCGCAGGCGATGACAACGGTACAGGCAAACCCGCTGCAGTTGATTTTTTGGATGTTTTCTGGACGGTGGCTGGCAACAGTATTACAAATCCCGTGTATAATGCCTCTTATGTCTATGATGCCTCGGACTTTACCCAAACCACTGAAAGCAATATGGTCGGGACATTATATCGCGCGATAACAGGAGGCACTTTAGATTGGTTGCCCACAGGAACTGTCAATGCCACCAACAATACGGTTACGTTCGATGGAGCCATAGCATTCGGTGATTTTTATGCCATGGACGACACCAACGAGAGACTTCCTATTGTTTTACTTTCTTTCAAGGCAAAAGCTAATGCAGAAACTGTTGAACTGGAGTGGGTGACTGGAGCAGAAGTTAACAATCAATTTTTTACCATCGAAAGGTCTGACAATGGTATTGATTTCGAACCTATTCTTTTTGTAGAAGGCGCTGGTAACAGCACTGAACTATTGACCTATACCGTGGTAGATGATGCCCCACTATTGGGAAGGTCTTACTATAAACTCAAACAGACCGATTTCAATGGTCAATTTGAGTATTCTGAAATTGTAAGTGTAATCTTTGAAGGGTCATCTACGTTTGATTTTGGCATGAAAAGCAATCCTATAGACCAAGGCCAAATGCTGGCAATTTGGAAGACTGCCTCGCTGGAGGGTTTAAGCCCAATCTTAAGTTTAAGGGATATTCGGGGGCAATTGATTACTGAAACAAGTTTACCTACCTTAAAGCATAATGATTATCAAATCCCTAATTCTAATCGCTTAAGTTCGGGTATCTATTTACTTTCAGTCAATTATTTAGGAGAAACCAAGACCAGAAAAATTATTGTCAGATAGCGAATGACTAGTTTTTAAAGTCATTATTGCAAACTGTGATACTTTTCGAGCCATTCAAGTAGGCTGCGTTATCGGGTGCATTTAAGCCAATATTAGTAGAGACCAAAATTTCATTTTCCATCGGGCCAGAGGCTTCAAAATGAATTTTAATGCTTCCATTGAACTGACTCAACTGGCTGAAATTGATCATGGTATTGTCATCTAGTCGATCAAGAATGGTCAGGCTTTTGCCAACTCCGTCTTCTTCCTTTAAGGTGGTTAAATAGGTTGCCACAACTCCATTGTCTTCCAAACTTCCAAAGTGCAAATGCACAGGGTGTTCGGCATTTTGCAATACATCGTTTACAGTCACTTCTATTTGTGCCCTGCCATCGGTGCGCTCCTTAATCACTAGCGTTCCCGTGGTCGTATTGCCATCCACAGTACCCGGAATCATTTGAAACTCAATCTCATTTCCTGTGAATTCAGTATTTTGATCTTTTTCTTGGCAGGAACTTGCTGCAACAAAAATCATAAGGAGGAAGAGTATATTTTTCATAGGACTATTTCTTAACACACTTTTTGAACGTTCAAATAACAATTTTGGTGCTGAATGAGAGCAGAATTTATTTCAGCTAAAACCCGATTGCTCTTTTTGCTTTTGCTAATACGCCTCTTGCCACAATCCTGGCTTTTTCTTCACCCTCCTCAAGCTTTCGATTGAGCTCGCCTAAGTTGCTCATATAGTAATCATAAGTTGCTCTTTCTTTGGCATATTTTGTCAATATCAACTCATATAACGCTGTCTTTGCATGACCATAACCGTAATTGCCGGCTTCATAATTTTTTCTCATGGCCAAAGTCTCTTCTTCAGAGGCTAGCAAAGAATAAATCGCAAACACATTGTCTGAATCAGGGTTTTTAGGGGCTTCAAGAGGTGTGCTATCCGTTACGATTTGCATGATGTTCTTTTTAAGGGCCTTATCGGACTGAAAAATATCGATGATATTGCCATAGGATTTGCTCATTTTTTGTCCATCCGTTCCGGGAATGGTCATCACTTTTTCATCAATTCTTGCTTCTGGTAGAATAAATGTTTCCCCGAAAAGGCTGTTAAAAGTGGTTGCAATGTCCCTGGTCATTTCCAAATGTTGACGTTGGTCTTTGCCCACTGGTACAATATTGGCGTCATAAAGCAAAATATCGCAAGCCATCAAAACGGGATAGGTAAAAAGACCAGCGTTCACATCAGCTAATCTTTCAGACTTATCCTTAAATGAATGGGCATTCGCCAACATAGGAAAAGGAGTGAGGCAGTTCAAGTACCAATTCAATTCGCATACTTCTGGAATTCTGGACTGCCTATAAAAAGTATTTTTTTCGGTATCAAAGCCGAAGGCCAACCATGCGGCCGCTACGGCATTTGTATTGTCAATCCTGGTTTGGGGATCTTTGATCGAGGTAAGTGAATGTAAATCAGCGATAAAGAAAAACGATTCGTTCTTGGGGTCTTTCGATAATTCGATTGCTGGAATGATTGCGCCAAGCAAATTGCCTAAGTGCGGTTTTCCTGAACTCTGAATTCCAGTTAAAATTCTTGCCATTAATTCATTATTTGCCACAAATAAATGATTAATGACTGGTCGATTCAAGTACTGGCTCGTTATTTTTGAGGAACTACCATAATACCATGCAAAAATCTACCGCTTTCCAGAGGATATTGACAATCTGCCTTCTGCTTTTTTCTACGTCAATCCAAGCTCAGTTCAATCAAGTCATAGAGGTTGGTGTAATCCCTGGTGAGATCGGCACCTATCATGGCAGTTTATTTTGGCAGAATAATTCTTCGGATACCGTAGAAATTAGAGTAGTACCTAATGCTAAGCAATTGATTGCCCTTAAAAAGAGGTTCTTGGTGCTTCCGCAGCAAAAGGTGGAAATTCCTTTTCAGATCAATACCAAAGGTCTAGTCGGCAACTTTCAAAGTGAATTTATAATTACCAGCAATGGTTTGATGCTCGATCAATTCTTGATCAAAGCAAGGATTTTGGCTCCAGTAATGGATGTCTTTAAAGTATATCGAAATGAGTTTTTCCCTTTTCGCGCTGAGTCGCAATTGCTCAATTTCAAATCTGGTTTTATTGGCGATACCTTAAATGCTGAAATTGCACTCTATAATTTTGGTGGAGGTGCGGTTGATTTAAGGAATGTCGCTTACGATCAAAATTATGACATAGTTTTTTCAACAAAACTTGTTCAACATAATGGATTTACCTTGTTGAAGGCGCAATTAAGGACAGATGCGAGCTTTTCATTGGGTTTCAAAAGGAGTTTGATAAAAATCAATGATAAGGCTGGTCGTTTGATTTTCACTCTTCCGGTTCAGTTTACACTTGAAGAAAGGCCCAACTTTACAGAGGAAAATTCACCGAGATTGGCAGTAAACATAGTGGAGCATGATTTTAAGTCAATACAGCAAAATAGCATTGGAAGCACGCAAATCCTCATTACGAACATCGGTACTAGCGTTTTGGAGCTGAAAAAAATTGAAAGCAACTGTGATTGCTTAACCTATCAATTATCCAAAGATAATTTGCAAGCAGGGGAGTCGGTTCAAATGGATGTGTTTTTTAATGCCAAAAACAGGGTCGGCTATGAGCGAAAAACCTTGGCCATATTCAGCAACGATCCCATAAGACCTACAACGGTGGTGGTGTTTAAAGCCAATGTAAGGCAACCGAACAACTAGGGCTTTAATATTTCTTCCAAAAGTTCAGAGAGGGTTTTATCACTTTCAATAGTCGACCTGAGGGCATTGATAAGATAATTGGGAATGTTTTCCTTAGCTTTTAGTTTGGAAGAAAAGTCTTTGAAAATTTGCTCAGCCTCGGATTGATTTGTTACCAAAGTAGATGCTTTTAATAAGGACTCAAATTGAATGAGCTGCTCCATTTTATTGGGCGAAATGGACTCAGACAAGACTTGAGCAGAGGGTGCATCTGCTTTAGCTAGGTTAGCCTTGGCATTTCCCGATGTAATAAATTCGTTGTATTCCGACACTACTTTTTCAATGTCTTTGCGTACGTATTCTTTGGATTGAAGCTTAGACACTAAATTGGCATTTTCAGCCAAGTAGCCTGACATTCCCTCTCTAAAGCCGAAAAAGCCCGGAACAACCCGTAATTCACCATCTGCTTTCAAAAGGATATCGGTGTCAAAGGAACTCATTTTTGGATTAGAGGAATATTTTAAAAGGCTTAAATAGCCATCTATGATAATTTTCGCCAATCTATATTGGTTATTGATTTTTATTGGCCGAAACTCGCCCTGACCTTTGATTTCTACCCGTTTGATGGAAAGGAGATTGTAGGTTTCTTTCCCGCTTTCGGTTTTGATGACTATGAACTCGGCATCAGTAACATTTGATAAAATCTGAATATTTCCCTCAATTATTTCTCCATCTGACTTGGTCAAAAAGTCTTGAGAATAGCATAAAAGGCTTGTAAACAGAAGGAATAGACTGACTGAAATCTTAATCATAAGGAATTTAAATTGAAGGGTGAAGTTATACGTAATTTTTGAACACTCATAAATTAACCTACTTGATGTTACGCGTATAGGCATTTTAGTTATTTTAACGTCCAAAACCATTTCTTCATTATGAGTGAATTTTTAATTACAGATGATTCGGTTAAAAGCAAGTTAAATCCTGATCAAATGCTTGACAACCGAGATTTTTCGGTGATCAATAAACGCGAGGATTTGGTGAAAGTATTGAAGCAGAAAAAAAGAGGATATAACAAGGCACTTTCCAACCTTCAATACGAACATGAATTAGCGCAATTACAGGTAGAGCTGGTCAAGCTTCAGCACTGGATAGCCGAAACCAAACAGAGGGTAGCAATAATTTTTGAAGGGCGCGATGCTGCCGGCAAAGGGGGCACCATCAAGCGGTTTACAGAACACCTCAATCCTAGGTCTATGCGAGTGGTAGCGCTCAACAAGCCCACCGACCTTGAGCTAGGACAGTGGTATTTTAGGCGTTATATCAAGGAATTGCCTTACGCAGGTGAGATGGTTTTTTTTGATAGAAGTTGGTACAACCGTGCGGTAGTTGAACCAGTTATGGGCTTTTGTTCAGAAGACCAATATCAGCGGTTTATGCGTCAAGTACCAGAATTTGAACACATGCTTTTTGAAGACGGAGTTCATATTATAAAGTTCTGGTTTTCAATAGGTAAAGATGAACAGGTTAGACGGTTCAATGAAAGAAGAGCCAATCCACTTAAGCAATGGAAACTCAGCCCTGTAGATGAAAAAGGACAAGAGATGTGGCAAAAATACACCTACTATAAAGAGCAAATGTTTGCGCTTACCCATAACAGTTTCAGTCCTTGGATAATCATCAAAACCAATACTAAAAAGCAAGCACGCTTGGAAAGTATTCGCCACGTATTATCCAAGTTTGAATACCCCGGAAAGTCAGAAGCCGATATTGTGGTATTGCCAGACCCGAATGTTGTCATGAGATTTCACAGATCAATTTATCATCTAATCTAATGGCCGATATCAAATACAATTTTTCCGATAAAGACCTAAGGTTGCTCAATAGCAACAAGGCCATAAAACTACTCTTGCAGCAGGGCGATAATATCAATCCAGAAAGGGTTTTGCGCTATGTAAAGTACGAGAAGAGGCTTGAAGAATTTCAAGTTGAGCTGATCAAGCTTCAAAATTGGGTGATTGAAAACAAAAAGCGGGTTTGCATTCTTTTTGAGGGACGTGATTCTGCGGGTAAGGGTGGTGCCATTCGAAGGGTTACTCACCATTTGAACCCAAGAAATTACAGGGTAATTGCCTTGCCAAAGCCCACTGCTCAAGAGCGGGGTCAATGGTATTTTCAGCGGTATATTTCGCGTTTGCCCAATCCTGGAGAAATCGTGTTTTTTGATAGAAGCTGGTACAATCGAGCTGTAGTGGAGCCCGTAAATGGTTTTTGTACCCACGATGAATATGAACGTTTTATGCGTGAGGTGAATCCTTTTGAAACCATGATCACAAGTGACGGCATTATTTTGATCAAGTTTTATTTTTCGATCACCAAAAAGGAGCAAGCCGCACGTTTTGCAGACATCATGGAAAACCCATTAAAACGATGGAAAATGTCGCCAGTGGACGAAATGGCTCAAGACCTTTGGGACTCTTATACAGGATATAAAGTAAGGATGTTTGCAGAAACGAACACCGAGCAGAACCCGTGGATCATTCTCAAAGCGAACAGAAAAACAGCGGCCAGAATTCAAGTGATCAGGCATATTCTAGAAAAGGTACCCTACGATAAGTAATATGCGCCCTTTGCAGTTTACCTTTGTAGCTTAAGCCGATTTCTAGGCGATAGAACTCAATTTTAGGGATAAATACTCTACACATGCAAAAAATAATCAATGCCGTGCTCAGGCCAGAAGAGGCTTTTGACGAAAAACTCTTTTCAGCGACCATTCTGAAGAAGGCGCATATTACAAATGATCAAGCTCAAGTACGGGCGCTTAAAAGATCGATTGATGCGCGCTCTAAAAATATTAAAGTCAATATTGAAGCGCAGATCTTTATCAATGAGGATCTGCCACCAGCCATTTCTTATCGAAGAGATTATCCTAATGTAACTAATGCCAAGCCTGTGGTAATAGTAGGTTTTGGGCCTGCTGGGATGTTTGCTGCGTTGCGCTTGATTGAGCTTGGCTATAAGCCAATTGTGATCGAGCGGGGAAGTGATGTTCAAAAGCGCAGAAGAGATATTGCAGCCATCAATAAGGAACATATTGTAAATCCTGAATCGAACTATTGTTTTGGTGAAGGGGGAGCTGGCACTTATTCAGATGGCAAGCTGTATACCCGGTCTAAAAAGCGTGGTGACATTTTAAGAACGCTGGAAATCTTAGTAGCCCATGGCGCAACGGAGGAAATTTTGGTAGATGCTCACCCTCATATAGGCACAAATAAGCTTCCTAAGGTGGTTCAGGAGATCAGAAAAAGTATTTTGGATGCAGGAGGCGTGATTCATTTTGACACAAAGGTCACTGATTTCATACTGAAGGAAAATAGAATGAAAGGTGTAGTGCTTGCCGATGGCACTCAAGTGGAAGGCCTCGGAGTCATCTTGGCTACTGGCCATTCGGCCAGAGATATTTTCCATATACTCGATAAAAACAAGGTATATATCGAAGCCAAACCATTCGCCCTTGGGGTTAGAATAGAGCATCCGCAGCAAATCATTGACAAGATTCAATATCACTGTGAAATAGACCGAGGACCTTATTTGCCTGCTTCTTCATATGCCCTAGTTCAGCAAACACAATTTGACGCAAAGCAAAGAGGCGTTTTTAGTTTTTGCATGTGTCCTGGTGGTTTTATTGTGCCTGCCGCTACGGCTCCAGGTGAAATAGTAGTCAATGGCATGAGTCCATCAAGAAGAGATTCTGCCTATGCTAACTCTGGAATTGTTGTAGCGATTGAACTTGAAGATTTTGCTGCATATTCGCAACATGGCGCTTTAGCGGGCATGGAATTTCAGAAAGAAATTGAGCAAAGGGCTTGTGCCGTAGCAGGAGGGAATCAAACCGCACCAGCGCAGCGCATGGTGGATTTTGTCCAAAACAGAGTTTCCAATCAATTGAATGCAACCTCTTATCAACCGGGCTTAGCTTCTGTGGATATGCGAGAAGTGTTGCCAGAATCCATTCATTCACGATTAAGAGATGGATTTAAAGGTTTCGGAAAGAAAATGAAAGGTTATTTCACGAATGAAGCCCAAATTGTAGGGGTGGAGAGCAGAACTTCTTCACCTGTTCGGATTCCAAGAAACAAGGAAACTTTCGAGCATGAACAAATCGCAGGCTTATATCCCTGTGGAGAAGGTGCTGGCTATGCAGGAGGAATTGTTTCAGCAGCCATGGATGGCGAAAAATGTGCAGAAAATTTGGTAGCGGTTTATGGCTGAAAGCAGTTTATTTCCTTTTCATTTGAAAATAAGTTTTTGAGCGTATTAAAAGTTGGTGGTAAGCCAAGCTTGGTTATTGTAGTTTTCGAAGCCATTAATTTTTACGCAGCAAAACTAGAAATCGTCCTTAACATCACTTGAAATTTATGAGAGTTTCAGTATACATTTTTTGTCTAATACTAGTCTTCTCCGGATGTGCACCGAAGGATGGCTCAACTCTTGATGACGGTTCGCAACTTGTCGATATTTTCTCAATTAGGTCGACTGATAGTTTGATCTCTCCTCGGAGTCTAATGACCGAGGTAGAGTATATTAAATTAAAGTCTCCAGAAGCTTTTTACCTTACTGATGCTCAAAAAATGTTAGAACTTGATGGTAAAATTTTGATTCTTGATAAGAACAAGCAAGTACTTATGGCTTATGATTTAGGAGGTAATTTTTTAGGTCAAGTTGGTCAAAAAGGTTTAGGCCCCGAAGAATATAAAAGCGCAACTGATTTCGCGGTTGATTTATCGAGTCGTTCAATATTCATTTTTTCAAGAGGTGAGCAATCTATATTAGAATTTAACAGTGATTTATCATTTAGGAGAAAGTCACGGATTAATACTTGGGCCTTTCAAATGTCTATGTTGAAGAATCAAAATTTAGCCTTTTACTCATATTTTGAAGAGGGAAACTCGAATATCACATTATTCAACCAAAAAGGAGAAGTGTTAGATAGTAGAATGGCATTTCCAAAAGGTGGAAATTACGAAATAATGGATTACACAGGTTTTCTTGTTGATCAATATTATTCCTACCCTTTGTCTTCAAAAATATATGCTCTAGGAATTGATGATTCAGATAAAGAGATATTTAACATTGAATTCCCGAATCAATTATCGGAGGACAAAAAATTTGAGCACAAAGAATTTTTAAATGGCTCTGCTTTCATGGTTGAGCACATATTGTCAAACTTTGCGATAGGTGACAACGGCAATGAGCTTCTGTTTTATTACACCTATAAAGAAACAGGTAATTCAGGCTTTACATTAGGAGTCAAACTTGCCAGCGGGGAAATTTTTGGGCACTTAAACCTGAAGCACGGCCGCAAGGATAAATCTGATCCTTTTGTCAAGCTATTCTTCATAGGACCTTACAACATACCCGTTTACTCACCAGCCTCGGGCTACTACTACATAGCTACTTCCAATGACACCATGGATGAGTATTTTTACAGTGACCCTAGTAAGGCGTTGAAAGAGATTAAATCGTTAGACTCAAAGCTTTATGAAGTTCTCAAGGAATCTGAAGAATTAGAAAACCCTATTATAATGAGGTTCAAACTCAAAAAGAGACTATGAATGGGAAAGGGTTAATTAATGCTTTCTTTTGTTCTCTGGGCAATTTATTTGAATCAGCCCAGAATTAATTCTTCCGCATCTCTTCAACTGCTGCCAATAGATTTTCAGCCATTTCTTTCTGTTCCGCTGTTTGGGCCAGTGTTTTGGATTTATTTAGAGTTTCGATGGCCAAACTGAATTCACCCAGAAGACCTTTTACGTAGCCTAATAAGGCAGTAGCTTCAAAATGCTTTGTGTCAATTAGAATTGCATCGGTAAGCAGCTCAGCTGAAAATTCTCTAAGTTCTTGATTTTCGCTGTTTTCAATAATTTCTAGTGCGTTGTTGAATAAGAAATTAATTCTGCCTTCCTCTGAAACTTGATTGTTCAAGTAGGCCTGTACCTCGAATTTATACTTTTCTACTTCTTCTCTCTGTCCGAAGTAAAGCTTCTTTGTGATAAAGGCAGCTTCTGCAATTTCAAATTCAGGGAGAAACTCAGGGATCACATCTTTTACCAGCTGATTGAGCAGTTTTTCTTCACCATATTTTATGGCCAGCTCTAGGTTATCATTATATACCGTTTTGAAATAATCCTTGTATTCTTCTTCGCCATGGGCATCAATAATTTCGGATTTATGGCTTTTAATGTAGAAGTATGGAACAGAATTGACTTGGTTTTCGAAACGTGAGGCAAGCCATAAATTCTCAATGTTTTGTGTGTAATCATCAACATTCAGGAGATCCAGGTGGTTTTTGGCAATGGCCACCGCCTTCTCATAATTTTTGGTTTCCAGGATCCTTATCAGTTCAATGTTTTCTTCTTTTGAGGTCAACAAATTGTCATACTTTTCTTCTAATGCCGGAAGTTTGGTGAAATCATCTAAACTCTGCGTACCGTAAGCCAGCAAGGTGGGAGCAGGCACAAAGCCTTCAATGGTTTGAAATATGGATTCATCAGGGCTGAGGAAAAGTAGGGTAGGCAAGCTCAATACGCCAAACTCTTCGGCCAGCAGGATGCCATATCCTGATTCAGTGTCAAACTTAATATTGATAAAGTGTTGAGTAAAGTATGAGATCACCTCCTGATCTGTGTAAACCTCCTTATCCAATTGATGGCAGTAAGTGCACCAATCGGCATAAGCATCAACAAAGAGCAGCTTATTTTCTTGCTTAGCAAGGGCTACAGCTTTTCTCCAGTCTTCGGCAGTTTTAATTTCGATGAAGGGGATTATTTCCGAAGCAGAGGAAAGCTTAAAAAGAAAAATGGCTAAAATAATAAGTGGAACTCTCATAAGTGTTTTGCATGTTTAGCCCTCTAACGAAGCTTAGGCCAACCCATTGTAAAGGCAAAGGTACAGCAATAAGTTTCAAGCCATTTGTTAATTCTAGTTAATGAAAAAGACAGCGATTATTGGGAGTAATCCCAAAACTAATAATTACGCATTCAAGGCTGCACAAATGTTGCAGGCGCATGGACACGAATTTGTACCTATCGGCATTGGTGCAGGAGAGGTATTGGGTCAACAAATTTTAAATATTGTCGATCAGCCAAAAGTGCCAGAGTTAGATACAGTCACCCTTTATATCAATCCACAGCGCCAATCAGACTGGTATGATTACTTGATTTCTCTTGAACCAAAGCGGATAATTTTCAACCCAGGAACTGAAAATCAGGAACTTAAAAACAAGGCAGAATCAGCGGGGATAGAATGTGTAGAAGCCTGCACTTTAGTTATGCTTTCAGTGGGCAATTTCTGAGTAAATTTACCTATATTCGTAGATTGTTTGAGGGCGGTCTAAAACCGATCTTGGTTTAAAAATCTCAGCCGACCGCAACCTCCTTTTTTAATAGTTTTTATTCACGATGAGCGAAGAAAAAGAGAAGAAGAATTCAGATTATTCAGCAGTTAACATTCAGGTTTTAGAAGGTTTAGAAGCAGTAAGAAAGCGTCCGGCCATGTATATTGGCGATATCGGTGTCAAAGGACTGCATCACATGATTTGGGAGGTTGTCGACAATTCGATTGACGAAGCCTTGGCAGGTCATTGCGATACGATTACCGTAACCATTGAAGAAGATAACTCAGTAATCGTAACAGATAATGGTAGAGGTATTCCTACTGATATGCACGAAAAAGAAGGCAGATCAGCTTTGGAAGTTGTGATGACCGTACTCCACGCTGGAGGTAAGTTCGATAAGGACACGTATAAAGTTTCTGGCGGACTTCACGGTGTAGGGGTTTCCTGCGTTAATGCCCTTTCTTCTATGCTTTTGGTAACTGTTGAAAGAAATGGAAAAATGTACCAACAAGAATATTCGATTGGTATTCCCAAATATCCTGTAAAAGAAATAGGCGACTCGGATAGGCACGGTACAACAGTTCACTTTAAGCCTGATGGAAATATCTTTACCGTTTTAGAATACAAGTACGAAACGGTCGCTGGAAGATTAAGAGAGTTGTCCTTCCTTAATTCAGGAATCACAATTACGCTTACGGATAAAAGAGATAAAGATGATGATGGAAATTACTTGGGCGAAGTTTTCCATTCCGAAGGTGGCTTAAAGGAGTTTGTGGAGTATTTAGATGCTACGCGAGAAAAACTCATTGACGAGCCAATTTATATCGAAAGTGATAAAGGAGATGTGCCTGTGCAAGTAGCCATGAGCTACAATACTTCTTATGCCGAAAATGTGGTTTCTTATGTGAACAACATTAACACGATTGAAGGTGGAACCCACGTTTCTGGGTTTAGAAGAGCATTAACCAGAACACTCAAGACTTATGCAGATAAATCTGGATTGCTGGACAAGGTTAAAATAGACATTACTGGAGACGACTTTAGAGAAGGCCTGACCGCCATTATCTCCGTAAAAGTACAAGAGCCTCAATTCGAAGGCCAAACCAAGACCAAACTCGGTAATAACGATGTTATGGGTGCGGTGGAGTCAGCTGTAGGAGAGACACTTCAATATTATTTGGAAGAAAACCCAAGAGCAGCCAGAACTATTGTTCAAAAAGTAATTCTGGCAGCACAAGCGCGCTATGCAGCAAGAAAAGCAAGGGAAATGGTACAAAGAAAGAGTGTGCTTTCAGGTACTGGTCTTCCGGGCAAACTTGCTGACTGCTCTGAGAAAGATCCTGCACTTTGTGAATTATACCTAGTTGAGGGTGACTCTGCAGGCGGTTCTGCCAAGCAAGGTCGTGATAGAAATTTTCAAGCGATTCTACCGCTCAGAGGTAAAATCTTGAACGTAGAAAAAGCACAAGAACATAGGATTTATGACAACGAGGAAATCAAGAACATGATCACTGCTTTGGGCGTTTCCTTCGGTACAGAAGAAGATGACAAGGCTTTGAACATGACCAAATTGCGTTATCACAGAATCGTAATCATGACGGATGCGGATATTGACGGTAGTCACATTCGTACCTTGATTCTTACCTTCTTCTTCCGATACATGAGGCCATTGATCGATATGGGTTACCTCTACATTGCGTTGCCACCTTTGTACTTATTAAAAAAGGGCAAAGAACAACGCTATTGCTGGGATGAGCAACAAAGGGCTCAAATCACCAAAGAAATGGTGGGCGATTCAGGAAAAGAGGATTCAGTGAACATTCAGCGATACAAAGGTTTGGGAGAGATGAACCCAGAGCAACTTTGGGACACTACCATGAACCCTGACACCAGAAGCATGAAGAGAGTATCGATTGAATCGGCCGTTGAAGCTGATCATTTATTCTCAATGTTGATGGGGGATGAAGTTCCACCGCGTAGAGAGTTTATTGAGAAGAATGCAAAATATGCAAAAGTAGACGTTTAAGTCGCTTATTAGATTTTAAGAATTATAAAGGGCTGTCAATTTTGACAGCCTTTTTTGTGAACCGCTGGCAAATGCCCATGATTTTTACCTACGGCTATTCGATCTTATTAATTATTCTTAAATTATAATCCGATTAACTGGCGAGTACTGAAAACATAAAATGAATCCTTATGGCAAGCTTTGAATTAGAGATTAACGGTAAACAGAAAACGGTAGAGGTTGACCCTAGCACTCCGTTACTTTGGGTTTTGAGAGATCATCTCGACCTGGTTGGAACTAAGTATGGTTGTGGTGTAGCCCAATGTGGTGCTTGCACTGTGCATTTGAATGGAACAGCAGTTCGGTCTTGTTCATTACCCATATCTGCAGTCACTGGCCAGTCCATTACTACGATTGAAGGATTGTCTGAAAAAGGAGACCACCCTGTTCAAAAAGCTTGGTTAGAAGTTGACGTACCTCAATGTGGTTATTGCCAAGCAGGCCAAATCATGAGTGCAGCCGCACTATTAAATTCAAATGCCAGTCCTTCGGACGAAGAAATTGAAGCTGCAATGAGTGGAAATATCTGTCGCTGCGGCACCTATGTTAGGATCAAGAATGCCATTAAATCTGCTGCAAAACTCTAAAACGATCGAATCATGACAGTTATTAAGACAAAAATAGGTAGACGATCATTTCTCAAAACTTCGACTGCTGCAGGCGGTGGACTATTGATCGGCTTCAGTTGGTTGACAAGTTGTTCATCACTGGTAGAAGGAGCAGAAGAAGTAGCCATTCCTAATGAGTGGTTTAAAATCAATGGATACATCAAGATTGGAGATACAGGAATGGTAACCATTTATTCTCCAAATCCTGAAATTGGCCAGAATGTGATGACTTCTATGCCCATGATCGTGGCCGAGGAACTAGATGTGCCATGGAAAAATGTGGTGGTAGAGCAAGGAAAGCTCGATTCAGATGCTTTTAAAAATCCGCAATTTGCTGGAGGAAGTTTGTCCATTATGTATGCCTGGGATCCTCTTCGAATGGCTGGGGCAGCGGGTAAGTACATGTTGCTTGCAGCAGCGGCAAAAGAATGGGGCGTTACGGCTGCAGATTTGACGGCAAGTGAAGGTGTAATTAAAGAAACCAATGGAACTAGGTCGATTGGCTATGGAGAGATTGCCTCAAAAGCGGTAGGCATTGAGGTTCCAGAAAAACTAGAATTGAAAGAGCCGAAAGACTATAAGTTGTTGGGCACTTGGAAGAAAAACGTTGAAGGATCGAAAATTGTGACAGGCAAGCCGCTCTTCGGACTGGATTTCAAGCGAGAAGGAATGCGCTTGGCCATGATTGAACATCCACCTGCATTCGGAATGAAGGTGAAGGATTTCAACGTGGATGAAATTAAAGCCATGGATGGGGTAAGCGATGCTTTTATTGTTGATACTTCATTTGAAGGGCCACAATGGTCAGATGTAAATGCCTTTAATAACTTGATCGCTATCGTAGGGGATTCTACTTGGCAATTGATTCAGGCAAAAAAAGCATTGAAAGTCAATTGGGAAACCGTAACCCCAGCGGAGGACTCTGAAATGCATGAGAAACGCTTGGTGAAGGACCTTGAAAATGGCAAAGTGACTGGATCTAGGAGAGATGGCAATCCAGAAGCAGCGTTTGCCAATGCGGCCAAAGTTATCGAGAGAAGTTATTCTTCTCCTTTTATGGCGCATAATACCATGGAACCGATGAACTTTTTTGCTCATGTCACTGAAAACTCAGCGGAGCTCATTGGCCCAACACAAACACCTCAGGCATTGAGAGATTCTGCCGCAAAAATGTTGGGAATCCCAGCTGAAAATGTGAGCGTTGACATGACCAGAATGGGAGGCGGTTTTGGAAGAAGACTGTACAATCATACCGGTTTAGAAGCCGCAGCGATTTCTAAAAAGGCAGGAGTTCCAATCAAGTTGATTTACAAGCGAGAAGATGACATGACCCAAGGAACGTATAGACCTCCATATCTTTCAACCTACAAAGCGGGTTTGGATAAGGACAATAACCTGATTGCTTTCTCTGTAAAAGGAGTTGGCTTACCAGAAGGCCCTGTTTTCCCAAATAGATTCCCTGCTGGCGCAGTAGATAATTTCTTGGCAGAATCAAAAATGTCAGAAACCAATATTTCTACAGGTGCATGGAGAGCACCAAGGTCGCATTTTACCGCTGGTGCTGAGCAGAGTTTTCTGGATGAGGTAGCAGAAGCAGCCGGAAAGGACCCGATAGAATTCAGATTAGAGCTTTTTGAAAAGGCCAAAAACAGCCCTGTTGGTGCCAAATATGAGTATGATGCCGACCGATATGCCGGAGTATTGAAATTGGTAAAAGAAAAGGCCAATTGGGGAGTTGAAACGCCAGGAGTGTATAGGGGAGTAGCGGCTTATTTCTGCCACAATTCCTATGTGGCGCAGGTCATGGATGTGGTGATGGAAAACAATCAGTCTAAAGTAAAGAAAGTTTGGTGTACTGTAGACTGCGGTATTGTCATCAATAAAGAAGGCGCTACTAACATTATTCAAGGTGGTGTGATTGATGGAATTGGCCATGCGCTCTATAGCCAATTGACCTTTGACAATGGATCGCCAGTGCAAAAGAACTTTGATACTTATAAATTAATCCGTCATAACCAGTCTCCTAAAGAGATTGAAGTGTACTTTGTAGAAAATGATATTTCGCCAACAGGTTTAGGAGAGCCGGGACTTCCACCTGCGATTGGAGCCCTAGCCAGTGCGATTTACAAAGCGACAGGTAAAAGGCAGTATCATCAGCCTTTTACAGAGCAAAGACAAATCTCCATAGGTTGATTTTTCATTGATCTAAAATAAAACTTTAAAGGTTGGAATGGCTTAGGCTGTTTCAACCTTTTGATTTTAAAAGGCCTTTGTCATAATCTGGTCAATTTGTCTTTGATCATAGACTGCCTAGTCTTAACGCCTCGCTAAGACTTAGGAGGCGCTGATAGCGCAGGCTTTTAGTCCTTCGCCTTAACACAGCCAGATGGAAGTTCCTTTCGATATTCAGCATGGAAGCTGATCTTTTCGTTTTTAAAGTCTTTCAAATTGAGGGTAGTATATTTTTCTCCTTTCACAACGAAAAAGACTTCGTAATGGAAAAGGATATCATTCAGCAACGTTACCTCACAATCCAAATAATGCTTGATGATAGGGCTATCACCCTTTCCGTCTGATCCATTGCCATAGTAATAGGGCAGAAAAAGCTTGCTTACATTGGTAGAGTCCTTATAAGTTGCGCCAATGCCAGAGGCTCCTTTACCGTCTTTGATTCCATTTGCATCTTGCCAAGGAAAGTCATTGCATTCCACACGAAACGGTATAAAATCAACCCCCAACTCATCGAATGAACTATCGAATGTGATGTCTATATACTCGATGTACATCGTCTTTAATGGGCTATAGTCCATATAGACCATCTGAACAGGTTTTTCTCCCTCAAGAACAAACTCATGGGGCGTAACTATACCAATATCATATAAGGTGTTTGGGTCGTTCTGGCCATTGGGCTTAAAGACAGGAGGAGAGGCGATATAATACTTGGAAACATAAAATTCCTCTTTAGTACTATCATCTGTTTGTAGGCCATATGGAATACCCGAAAGCACTTGGTTGGCTTTATTCCATTCAAATCCGCTTGGGCCATTCCAAAATTTGCTTCCTACGGTAATGCTGGTATTGCAGCCAAATAGCTCTAGGTTTTGCGTTTTGGCATGAAGCAGGCTTGTTCCTCCCAAACTGAAGTTGACATAGCCTGTATTAGTGGGCTTATAGTTGTTCTGGGCCAAGGCACTAGAACAGACCAAGAAGAAGGAAATACAGCCAGTTAAAAGTTTGATGAGTAATTTCATTGATAGGGGGGCTAAGGTAAATGAAAAAGTGACCGAAGTTTTATTTCCGATATAGCTCAAATATAATATTTAATCTGAATGACGTATGAGAATTAGGGCATGAAAATACCTGCGGTTAGAGTGGTTGTCGCTTAGCTTAGAAAGAGACTTAGCGAGACACTAAACCCAAAGGGGGATCTTGGTTTGGAAAAAAAATTTGCGAAACTTATAATAGTGGTTACTTTATCTCTAGTTCGGTATAGAAACTAAAGTAGTTTGAGCTAGTATCTGAAAATTCGAGAGATTGATTTTTGAGGATTAGTGTGTTATTAGTGAGCCATTTAGCACTTAAGCAGCCCCAGGATCCTGGTAAAAAAATTCCAAGTTCGGTCAGAGTTCCCAGGTCGTTTCCAAGTAGTTGAAATCCGTTAGTACTGTATCCCGCTTCAATATCATTTCCAAGTGCTATTAACAGCGTTCCGTCTGGAGAAAAGTACGGACGCCCAATGATATCACTGATTTCACCTGTTTTGGAGTTTACTAATTTGTATCCGTTTCCCTCGCCCCATTGAACCCGAATTGAATAAAACCCAATCTTCTCAAAATAATATTCAAATGTATGTCCAGCCTCATCATAATTTGGATTGTTTCGAAGTTGCAACCAACTGCCATCATCAATTTTGACGAATAGTTCATTGTCTTCTCTCCTAACTCTTGAACCGAATTTTTTAAGTTGATATTCCTCTATAGCCAGAGACATCTGATAAGAGTTGTCAAAATCCTTGGTTAGAGTTTTAATAAGTTCATTTGAAAGAAAGTAAGTGTCAAAACCTGAAGATGAGCTTGGTCTAAGTTGAATAGTAATTTCTTTGAATGCTATTGTTGTGTCTATGGACGATGGCTCAACCCACCTTTTCATTTGACCAATGAGAATATTGCTAGATAAAGTGGCGATAATAAGTAAAGTGTATTTCATATTAAAACATGTATATATCATAATTCGATGAACCTAATTTCTTTAAAATTGGCAGAATAACCTACTGATTTGATTCGTTGAAGTTGGCCTAGTCTTAGGTTCCGCTTAATGATCATCCAATTTATTTTGTAATCAGACCTATAAGGTTTCAAAAACCTTATAGGTCTTTGGCACTATTGTTTTTGACTAGTCTTAGTCTTGCTATGGCCTACCACAGCGAGAATAAAAATAAGCGATTTAGTTGATGCTCACCCATTTTATAATCAGACCTCCAAGGTTTCCAAAACCTTGGAGGTCTATTGGTGGTCTTCAACAAAAAAGCCTGACTCTTTCGAATCAGGCTCTTTCTATATGTCTAAATACTTAGTACTATGGACTAGATACTAATCTGCAAAGCAGATTACATCATTCCGCCCATACCGCCACCCATTGGAGGCATTCCAGCACCAGCACCACCTTCTTCAGGTTTCTCGGCTACTACACACTCAGTAGTCAATAGCAATGCAGCAATTGAAGCAGCATTTTCTAAGGCCAAACGAGTTACTTTAGTTGGGTCAATTACACCAGCAGCAATTAGGTTTTCGTATTTCTCAGTTCTTGCGTTAAAGCCGTAATCGCCTTTACCGTTTTTCACTTCGTTTACTACAACCGAACCTTCACCACCACAGTTAGCAACAATAGTTCTCAATGGAGACTCAACAGCAATTCTGATGATATTTACACCAGTTGCTTCGTCATCATTTTCAACTTTTACTTTATCTAAAGCAGCAGCAGCTCTGATTAAGGCAACACCACCACCAGCAACTACACCTTCTTGAACGGCAGCTCTTGTAGCGTGTAATGCATCGTCAACTCTATCTTTTTTCTCCTTCATTTCTACTTCAGTAGCAGCTCCAATGTAAAGGATAGCCACACCGCCAGAAAGTTTAGCAAGTCTTTCTTGCAACTTTTCTTTGTCGTAGTCAGAAGTTGTGTTTTCGATTTGTTGTTGGATTTGGTTTACTCTTGCTTTGATATCTTCTTCGCGACCAGCACCATTAATGATAGTGGAATTGTCTTTATCGATGTGGATTTTCTCAGCAGTACCAAGGTATTCCATCGTAGCATTTTCTAGTTTGTAACCTCTTTCTTCAGAAATTACAGTTCCACCAGTCAATACAGCGATGTCTTCCAACATTGCTTTTCTTCTATCGCCAAAGCCTGGCGCTTTTACCGCAGCAATTCTTAAAGAACCTCTGATTTTGTTTACTACCAAAGTAGCAAGGGCTTCGCCATCTACATCTTCAGAAATAATCAAAAGAGGTTTTCCGCTTTGTGCTACTGGCTCTAAAATAGGAAGCAATTCTTTCATTGAAGAAATCTTCTTATCATAGATCAAGATGTATGGATTGTCTAATTCGACTTCCATTTTCTCAGTATTGGTAACGAAGTAAGGAGATAGGTAACCTCTGTCGAACTGCATACCTTCTACAGTTTTCACTTCAGTTTCAGTTCCTCTAGCTTCTTCAACAGTAATTACACCGTCTTTACCCACTTTGTCCATCGCGTCTGCAATCATCTGACCGATTTCTTCATCATTGTTCGCAGAAATTGTAGCTACTTGCTTGATTTCAGTTGAATTTTGGATGGCTTTAGATTGCTTGTGAAGATCAGCAACAACAGCAGCAACAGCTTTGTCGATACCTCTTTTCAAATCCATCGGGTTTGCACCTGCAGCCACGTTTTTAATACCTGCGCCAAAAATAGCTTGGGCCAATACCGTTGCAGTTGTAGTACCATCACCAGCACTGTCAGCAGTTTTTGAAGCTACTTCTTTTACCAGTTGAGCACCCATATTTTCGATTGGTTCTGAAAGCTCAATTTCTTTAGCTACAGAAACACCATCTTTAGTTACGGTAGGGGCACCGAATTTTTTGTCAATGATTACATTTCTACCTTTTGGACCTAATGTCACCTTTACAGCATCTGCTAAGGTGTCAACACCTTTTTTCAGGCGGTCTCTAGCGTCATTACGAAAGAATAATTCTTTAGCCATTTTCTTTTTTGATTTTAGATTCTGTGATTATTAAACAATTGCAAAAATGTCAGACTCTCTCATGATCAAGTAGTCTTTGCCTTCAACTGTGATTTCTGTTCCTGCATACTTTCCGTACAAAACAGTGTCGCCTACTTTAACAGTAATTGGCTCATCTTTTTTGCCAGTTCCTGCAGCTATAACGATACCTTTTTGTGGTTTTTCTTTGGCCGTATCAGGGATGTATAGACCAGATGCAGTTTTTTCTTCGGCAGGCGCAGGTTCAACTAGAACTCTGTCTGCAAGTGGAGTAATATTTACTTTTGACATTTTTATGAATTAGTTAAAGTTTAAACAATTTGTCAGGAGCGCCAATTGCATTTTGTGTGCCAATCCAAAAATGTGAAGTTTTGTCAGCCCATCTGTCAGGTATTCTAAACTAGCAACGAATGATCGACAGATTGAAGCTTTAAAAATGTCAGTTTTAACCCATTCTGTCATTTATCGAGCGAAAAAAATGTCAGTCATTGAGCAATGAAGCGTGAGATTTATGTGACTCAATTAAAATATTCGTTATCTTCTGTGTCATAAACTAATTGCATTCGGCTTATGGAAAAACTTAGCAAAGATTGGATTACCAACGGACTGATTGATTTTGAATATAAGAAGTACATTTTGCTGGCTTATCTTCAACATGTAAAGGGTAATTTTGACGAAGTAAAACTCTATCCTGCCTTATCGGATTTATTGGAACGCTACCAAGAGGCACTCACTTTTCAGAAGAGGAAAAACTTGATGAAATCAGGCTTTCCAAAGGAGATTTCCAGAATTGATCTCGAAAAAATCAAGGTACTTTATCAGGAAATGATCGAAGATTCAGACTTGATGAATCAATTGGAAGAGATTGTAGAGTACGCATTGCTCAAAATGAATGATACTTTGCTGTTGGGTAAGGAAATTTACGAACAAGTTGAAGCCAAACTCAAAATCGAGCCTATTGGTATTATGCCGCTTTATATGGATGAAGGTTATCTGCTTATGGAACTCGGCAATAGCAAACAAACCGATGTTTATCAATATCGCGTGGCAAAATTCAGTTATTCTGGCGAAGGCTATACCTCCATTTACTTAGACTTTCTGGAGTCGATCAGAAGAGGAATAGGAGATACTTTTGAAGGCATAAAACTGCAATTGATCAGGGCATATAAAACTTTGCCCAATCCGGCTACTTTTTTAATCAACAGTGAACAACAATTTCCAGTGAAAGAAACCTTAATGCCAATTACCAAAAGATTGGTGCTACAGACGGTTTCAAGTTATCGTTAAAAGAAAAGGCCTGCGAGCAGGCCTTTCCAATGATTTGATTATGATTTTATTTCATTGAAGCAATAAGCTTCTCATTCAATCTCACATAATCAGGGTTTCCACCTTTCTGAGCTAAGTCCATGGATAATTTGGCTGTTTCAGTTGCGCCCTTTTTATCGCCTAATTTCGCTTGCAATTTGGCTTTCAAGTGATACACCCAATATTCACTTCCTTGTCCACCAGCAATGGCTTTGTCGACCCAAGTCAAAGCAAGTTTTGAATCTCTGTCGGTATCGAAATAATAAGTTGCCGCTTGAAAATAAACACCGGCATTAGATGGTGTTGCATCAATTACTTGAGCCTTAATATCAGCCATTACCTTGGCATCAACATCCGATTCAATGGTAAACATCGCTTTGGTATGTTCCCACTTCAGATTCAAATTGGCACTGTTCATAGTGAAATCTGAAAAACTGATAGTAAAGGTTTCGTACATGCTGCTTGGGTGTTTTACTTCAACATCAAATCTCAAAAGATCGTCTGATTGCTGATAGCCCATAGCGCCCCAAAGTTTGGTGTTTTTGCTTAAAATGATAGTGGCTACTTTTTCGGTAAACTGAGTATAAAGCGCGTATTCACCAGCAGGAACTGCATTGCCATTTAATTTTACAGCTTCGCTAAAAGAAATCAAGGTGGGGGAGTTAGCACCAGTTCTCCATACTTCGTTGTATGGAATCAAGTTGCCAGCAACCACTCTGCCTTTTGCACTAGGTCTTGAATAAACTACTTTCACTGTGGCTAATCCTACTGTACCTTTTACTTCGAAGGTAGGGCTAGCAGGTGGCATCATGATTTGTGCCATGGCCATAAAACTTACTAAAAGTAAAGAGGCCGCTATTGTTAATTTTCTCATGTTGTTTGAATTGTTTTTTGTCAAATATAGCTCGTTCTTTTCAAGAGTAGGTAAGCACTTAAATGATTTTGAATTGAGCCACTAAGAATAATTGAAATGAAAAGGTCTTCACCAGGCATGTTCAAGAGAATAGATTTGAAATCAAAAAAGAGGACACCCGTTAAGATATCCTCTTTAAGTACTTTAAAGAACAGCGACTTAATTAGTCACTTTTAGAGGGAATTTTACTGAAAAATCGCCCCAAGCCAATTCAATATTGGCGCTGTCCTTGGTTTTATTATTGAAGTCAGTAACGTTGATTTCAAAGGTTTCAACAGCGTTTGATGTCTTGGTTACTGGTGCTTTGAACTTGATAACATCACCAGATTTATCATAAGCAGTTCCCCATTTATCGGTTAGGCTATTGATAATGATCGTCCATTCTCCATTGGCCGGAATGCTCCAAAGTGAATAACGGCCAGCTTTTAAAGCTTGTCCGCCAAGGGTAACATCTTTGTTAAAAGCGAGAATGGTGTTGGTATTGGCACCTGTACGCCAAACGCCATTGTTCAAATTGTTGACTAAATCGTTGGCACTTCTGCCAGCAAGGCTAGGTCGGCTATAGATGATTTCTACTTCCGTATTACCTACTACTTGCTTAACGGTAGCCAAAGGACTTGCGGCAGGGCCTCTTTGGGCCAAGGCATTTTGAGTAATGGCCAAAAATGCAATGGCAAAAATGAATGTTAGGGATTTTTTCATGTTGTTAAAATTCGTTGGTTTTAAATGAATGTCGATTGCCTAAAGTTAAACATCAACGGTAGACTATACTGCATTCAGCGAAATTGGTTATTAAATTTGGATGTTTATGCGGATTAATGATTGCAGAATGATCAAAGCAGACGAAATATGAAGCTAAAGCCCACTTTTTACCAGCAGTCGGATGTCGTTGAGGTGACTAAATTACTTCTAGGTAAATCGATCTTCACCCAATTCAATGGTGCGCTTACAGGCGGAATCATTACAGAAGTTGAGGCGTATTCAGGTCGAAACGATAAAGCTTGCCATGCCAATAATGGATTGAGAACCGCCAGAACAGCAACGATGTACAATGCTGGTGGCTGCACTTATATCTATCTCTGTTATGGCATTCATCATATGCTCAATATTGTAACAAATACTGAAGGTTTGGCAGATGCTGTTTTGATTCGGGCATTCGAACCCACAACGGGAATTGAGCAAATGCTGGAACGAAGAAAACAATCCAAACTGCGTAATTCGTTGACCGCTGGCCCTGGGAATGTTGGGAAAGCTTTGGGCTTAGATTTCAAGCAACACAATGGATTGCTACTCACCGCTGATCAAATTTGGATAGAAGATGCACCTAAAGTTGCAGAAGAAAGCATAATTTCGACCACTAGAATCGGGGTGGATTATGCCGAAGAAGATGCCCTAAAACCTTGGCGATTTTATATAAAAGACTCAAAATGGATCAGCAAAAAATAGAAATATTGCTCTCAACTTCAGTTTGGAATCCTCAACCATGGGTGGATGGACTCAGTCTTTCGGAGCACGTAAGCAAAGTACATGTTTGGCCAACAGATGCTGATTTGAGTAATGTAAAGGCGCTGTTTGTATGGAAGCCTTTGGCTGAAGGAGTGGTGACTCAATTACCGAATCTAAAATGGATCAGCTCATTAGGCGCAGGGGTAGATCATTTGATGACTGATCCGCAAATTCCCTCAGACATTCCAATCACCAGAATTGTAGATCCTCGATTGACCATTGACATGACAAACTATGTGATGATGGCGGTAATCATGTACCAAAGGAAATTCAAGCTGTTGCAAGAAAATCAAGCGAAGGCACATTGGGAACGCATTACCTATGATAACTTGACAGTAGGGGTAATGGGCTTAGGTGAACTTGGAGGGCATTTGGCAAATCAGTTAGTTGCAGCAGGTTTCGAGGTTTATGGTTATTCTAGGACCAAAAACCACATTGTAGGCGCGGAGACTTATGCCGAACATGGGTTAGAAGAATTTCTTTCTGATTTAGATGTCTTAGTAAATCTACTTCCTATTACGCCTAAAACGGTGGGGATCTTGAATCGAGATTTACTCAGCCAAACGAAAAAGGGTTGTTACCTCATCAATGTAGCCCGGGGAAATCATTTGGTAGATGAAGATTTGATTGAGTTATTAGACAGTAATCATCTTTCGGGAGCAATGCTGGATGTTTTTCATCAAGAACCACTGCCTGAAAACCACCCTTTTTGGAAGCATCCTAAAATCACGATTACCCCTCATGTGGCCAGTGTCACATCACCTCAGTCAGCACTAAATCTATTGAAAGAAAACATCGATCGTTTAGTCAATGAAACTCCATTGCTGCACCAAGTCGATTTGAATAGGGGATATTGATCTTGGGTTTACGGAGTCGTTTTGAATTCTGGTCTTAACAGAAATTCCTTTGCTGTCAACGCAGGGATGCTAGAATTTTTGAAGTCTTTAATATTTCGAGTAATGATAATATCAATCTTGTTTTCGATTGCGGTGTAATATTGGATAGCATCTTCAAAGTCGGTAAAGTCATCTTCATTCAATGCCAAGTCTAAGATTTTGTCGTTTAAGGCTAAGGTTTCAATCAGTACTTTGAATTTTCTGATTACTTCCTTTGCCTCGCTTTTTGATCGGATTTTAGAAAGAATGTAATGGGTATTGACGAAGGTAAGGCTAGAGGTTGTGAGGGTAAGAAAGCCAACATCTGCTAGAGAGAATAATTGAGCTGCCTCAGTATAGAACTCTTCTCTTTTGGCCAACAAATCAAGTATAATATTTGTGTCGATGAGCAATCGTATCATTTGTACTTCTCAGCTAAGTAATCCGTGTAATCAGAATTTATATTTTTCAGTTCATCAGCATTGATGACGCCAGATAAACTTTGCACTAGGGGAGTAATGGTCACCGGAGAATCATTCTTTTCCGTCAGACTAGAGAGGTAGTTTTCAATCAATTTAGACAAACTAACTTGATTTGATTTGGCATAAACTTTAGCCTTTTCAATTACTCCGGCATTCAAACTCAAGGTCAATTTCGTATCCATAATAGACATTTACGTGTAAATATAAATAAATGATACGTAAAGATATTTACTTTTTCAGAAACCTTAACTCAAGATCTAAGTTCTTCCCAAACACCTCAACACCTCAACACCTCAACACCTCAACACCCATTTCACTCCACTAAATTCCCGATTCACTTCATCCTATTTGTATTTCATTTGCAATAGTGAAACATATCTATTTCATTTACTATAGTGAAACTAATTAAATCGTATGCAGAGAGTCAATTTAGGTGAATTTGAAGAGCTTGTGCTGCTCATGGTAGCCATTCTCAATGGCAACGCTTATGGCATAAGCGTGATGGAAGAAATCGAAAACCAAACGGAGCGGAAAATCAATATTAGCGCGGTGCATTCTGCGCTAGACCGTTTGGAAAGTAAGGGCTTTTTGAAATCCGAAGTAGGAGGTGCAACAACCGAAAGAGGCGGTCGAAGAAAACGTTTTTTCAGAGTGACTGTGGCAGGTAGCAATACACTCAATTTCATCAGAGAACAGCGCAATAAGCTCCATGAACAGATTCCCGGATTTGATTTAGGCTTGAACCCGTATGTCTCAATTTGAACCACAGCCACCAAGGTGGGCGCTTTGGTTTTTGCAGTTCTACTGCAAACCACGCATGCTCGAAATCATCGAAGGGGATGCATATGAGCTGTTTTATAAACGAATTAAGACTGAAAGTGTACGATCAGCCAAACGCAAATTTTGGTGGGATATCCTTCGGTTTTTCAGGTTAAAATATATCAAAGGTCTAGAAGATATTAATTCATTAAACAACATCGCAATGTTCAAAAACTATTTCAAAATCTCGGTGAGAAGCCTTCTTCGTCAAAAGTTCTTCTCCATCATCAACATCACAGGCTTGTCTCTTGGGCTAGCTGCTTGTCTGCTTATTGTACTCTACATCAGCAATGAGCTGAGCTATGATAACTACCATAAAGATGTCAACCAAATCTATAGAGTTGCCAATGGCCAAGCAGGCAATTGGACACCCGCTCGTTTAGGAATTCAGTCTAAAATGGACTTTCCAGAAATTGAGGAATTCGTAAGACTGTCAGGGCCTTATGATCAGACCTTTAAAGTAGGCAATCAACTTTTCAAAGAGAGCCGAGGTTTTTCGGCAGACTCTTCCTTTCATAGATTATTTACCGTTCAATTTTTGGAAGGAAACCCCGATCAAGCGCTAAATGCACCTAATTCAATTGTGCTGACGAATACCTTGGCTAAGAAATTCTTCCCGAATGAATCAGCTTATGGTCAAGTAGTGCAGGTAAATGGCAATTCTATCAAAATAACTGGAGTAGTGGCTGATCCACCCAAGAACACTCATTTTAGATTTAGTTTTATTGAATCTTATCCAAACGAAGACTGGGCCACGATTGGCAATTGGACAGGCAATAATTTCTTCACTTATGTGAAATTAGTGAAAGGCGCAAGTAAGGAAGCAGTTGAGGAAAAGTACCTCGATTTTGCGGCTAAGTATGTGGGTCCAGAAATGGTCAAGTATTCGGGTCATTCGAGCTATGAGGAATACCTCAAAGACGGTGGCACTGCTCGGGCATTCACCTTAAAGCCGATGAAAGACCTTCATTTATATTACCCTCATATGGCGCTTGGTTCGAGCGGAAATATCAATAATGTTTATGTGTTTTCAGCCGTGGCCTTTTTCATCTTAATCATAGCTTGTGTCAATTTCATGAATCTTTCGACTGCACGCTCATCCGCAAGGTCTAAAGAAGTGGGCATGAGAAAAGTACTGGGCTCATTAAGGAAGCAACTGATCTATCAGTTTTTGGTGGAATCAATGTTAATCAGTCTCTCTGCATTGATTTTGGCTGTTTTGTTCGCTTCTCTTTCTCTCAATTTCTTCAACCAATTGGCCAATAGAGAATTCACAATCAGTGATTTATTAGCCCTTGATACCATGATAAAATTACTGGTACTCGTTTTAGTAGTTGGCTTATTGGCGGGGAGTTATCCTGCTTTTTACCTTTCTGGTTTTCAACCTATAAAAGCATTAAAAGGTGAAGTGAAATCCGCTGGTGGCAATGCATTTTTAAGAAAAGGGCTGGTCGCTTTTCAATTTGCGATTTCCATTTTCCTTGTACTCTGTACATTGGTCGTTTTCAATCAATTGCAATTCATTGGCAAACAAGAGTTAGGCTTGAATCCTGCTCAAGTTTTAGTGATCAAAAACACGGATAAGTTGGGGGAGAAGCTTGGTGCTTTCAAAAACCAAATCAGCCAGAATCCAAATGTGTCTTCTGTGGTGGTGACTAATCAATACTTATCTGGAGGAATTTCTAACTATGGTTATCGAACAATGGAGGAAAATGTCCGAGCCAATGATTTCATTAATTTGTTCAGCAGCGATGAGTTTCTGGAAACCGTTGGAGTACAGCTTTTAGAAGGTCGTTTCTTTTCGAACGAATTGGCTTCAGATTCTGCTTCGATCGTGATCAATGAAAAAGCGAAAGCATGGCTAGGCTACGATGAGGTAATTGGAAAACGCCTCAGCCGTGGTGATGGAGAAGATTATACCATTGTTGGGGTGGTGAAAGATTTTAATTTCAGCAGTCTCAAAAGCGAAATAGAACCATTTATTTTCCGAAGGATGGGAAAAGATGGTCGAATTCAAGGCAGCTGGAAAGCGGCTAATTATGTTTTGGTTAGAGTAATTGGTGATTATCAATCAACGGTAAAACAAATTGAAGGAGCTTGGAAAAACCAAGTGGCTGATGAACCTTTTGATTTTGTTTTCCTAGAAGATTCATTTCACCAACTGTATGAAGAAGATCGAAGGTTCGGAACGCTTTTTACTGCTTCATCGGGACTGGCCATAGCGATTGCCTGTTTGGGACTTTTCGCTTTAGCGGCCTTTACTTTAGAGAGAAGGTTGAAAGAAATAGCGGTAAGAAAGGTTTTAGGGGCTTCTGTTCAGAGTTTGACAATGCTCGTGCTGAGCGATTTTACAAAACTTGTTTTTATAGGGGCCATTCTTGCAATTCCTGTGGGCTATTGGGTTATGAATGGCTGGCTGGCCTCATTTGCGTATCAAATCAATCTGAACAATCCACTGTTATTCTTAGCTCCTGTGCTGCTTGTGGCGATTATTGCATGGCTGACTGTAGGTTTCCAGTCCATGAAAACGGCATTGGGCAACCCAATAAAAGCATTAAGAAGCGAATGATATTATGAATGAGCTGCCTTTGATTTGGTTGGGCAGCTCATTCAAGCTTTACCAATCAAACAATTTTAACAGCGTAGTTTGCCTTTGTTTATTATCTTCCCGAATCAAGACCTTAATCATTATGCGCAAACTTACAACTTGGCTATTATCTGCCTTTTTATTCCTTTCAGCTTTTTCAAGTTTTGGACAAGAATACCCGCTTTCAGCTTTTAAATTCAGAAGTGTAGGCCCTAATCGTGGTGGACGTGTTACTGCCGTCATGGGTGTTAACTCAAGACCTTCGACCTTCTTTATGGGGGCTACAGGTGGTGGTGTCTGGAAAACAGAGGATTACGGAATCAGTTGGGAAAATATTTCGGATGGCTATTTTGCCACGCCTTCAATCGGTGCTATTGCTGTTTATCAACGTAACCCCGACATCATGTATGTGGGCACGGGTTCCGATGGTTTACGCTCCAATGTAATTACGGGCAAAGGAGTGTATAAAAGTACGAATGCTGGCAAAACCTGGTCAATGATTGGTTTGGAGAAAACAGGTCAAATTGGTGCGGTAGAAATCAATCCGAATAATCCAGATATTGTATTTGTGGCCGCCATTGGAAATGCCTTTGGTAGAAATACTGAGCGTGGGGTTTTTAGGACCCAAGACGGTGGTAAAAATTGGAAGAAGGTACTTTATCATTCAGATAGTGTTGGATTTTCTGATTTAGAATTTGCCCCAGACAATCCAAATATCATCTATGCGGGTGCTTGGAGGGCTGAAAGAAAGCCTTGGGATATTATCAGTGGATCGAAAGAAGGAGGGATTTACAAATCTATCGATGGTGGAGAAACTTGGGTGAAGCTCACCAATGGCCTTCCAAAGGGCTTGATTGGAAAAATTGACTTCGCAGTTTCTGCCGCAAACCCAGAGGTGGTTTATGCCAATATCGAAGCTGGAGATAACAAAGGCGGTCTTTATCGCTCAGATAACCGAGGCATGACATGGACTTTTGTAAGTGACAATTCGAACCTCACCAACAGACCTTTCTACTATACCAACATCTATGCAAATCCAAAAAATGCAGATGTCATTTACAACAGCGCATTGCGTTTTCTTAAGTCTACAGATGGCGGTAAAACATGGAAGAACCAATCTACCCCTCATGGCGATAATCACGATCTTTGGATCAATCCGAATGACACTTCGATTTGGGTGCAAAGTAATGATGGTGGCGCCAATGTTACTTTGAATAATGGCAAGTCTTGGTCGACTCAGAATAACCAACCCACTTCAGAATTATATCAAGTAGATATTGATGATCAGCAGCCTTATTGGTTATATGCTGGTCAGCAGGACAATTCTACTTTGGCTGTACCGAGTTTACCAACAGGTTCAAACGACTTTCCAATTTTTGATTTAGGTGGTTGCGAAACTGGGCCTGCAGTGCCTAAGCCAGGAAATTCGGATATCGTGTATTCCAATTGTAAAGGCAATTTCGGGGTCTATGATAAGCGCACAGGGCAGGAAATGCAATACAGCGTTGGTGCCATGAATATTTATGGGCATGACGGTGACAAGTTGAAGTTCAGGTTTCAGCGAGTTGCACCAATTCACGTTTCTCCACACAATCCCGATGTCGTATATCACGGTTCGCAATACCTACACAAAACGACTGACAACGGAAAAACTTGGGAAATCATTTCTCCAGATTTGACGGCATTCGACCCTAAAAAGCAAGTAGCTGCCGGTCGTCCTATCACGCGTGATGTGACCGGAGAAGAGTATTTTAGTACTATTTATGAAATTCAAGAATCGAAGCTTCAGGAAGGTTTGATTTGGGTAGGTGCCAATGATGGCCCAGTTCACGTGACCCGCGATGGCGGTAAAACCTGGAAGAATGTAACACCTAAAATGCCATTGGATGGTAGAGTAGACTCGGTTGAACCTTCACCACACAATCCTGCAAAAGCCTATGTCACAGTGCTGAGATATCAACTAGACGATTATAAACCTTACATCTTCAAGACAGAAGATTATGGTGCTACTTGGACATTGATCACCAACGGCATTCCGAATGACTACCCAGTAAGGGTGGTGAGAGAAGACCCATCAAAAGAAGGTTTGCTTTTCGCGGGAACGGAGTTTGGTTTGTTCGTTTCATTTAATGACGGTAAGAACTGGCAATCATTCCAGAACAACTTACCTGTCACGCCAATTACGGATTTGAAAATCCATGATAATGACATCGCAATGTCGACCATGGGACGAGGTTTTTGGATTTTGGATAATATTTCGAGCTTATATAACATGCAAGCAGCGATTAGCTCTGATGCTTACCTTTTCAAACCAAAAGACACTTACCGTTTTCGCTATAGAGGTGGAAGAGGTACGCCTGAATTCCCAAATCCATCTGTAACAATTGATTATTATTTGAAGGATAAAGACCAAGAAGTCGAGTTGGAAATTGTGAATGAAGAGGGTAGAGTAGTGAAGTCCTTCACAAGCGGCAAACCTGCTCCCGTAGAGAATTTAGAGGTGGATATGGCCACTGGTTTTTCTACTCCTCCACCTTCGTCTGGCTTGGCCAATGATGCTGGACTCAATCGTTTTTCATGGAATATGCGCAATGCAGGGGGCTGGAATTCAAATCCAAACCGCGCTTACCAAGGTTTTGGCCCTATGGTATCGACCGGCAAATATACAGTTCGACTTAAAGTGGATGGCAAGGTATTGACCGAACAGTTCAATCTAGCACTCGATCCACGGGCAACTTTGGTGACAGACGCTGATGTAAAAGAGCAAGAAAAAGTGGGCTTGCAAGTCCAAGCATTTCAAGAAGAAGTGGAAAGGCTTTTATTTGCCGTTTCGGAAATGAAAAAAGCTTTGGAGAATTCGCTCGACAAGGAAAAGGTGAGCAAAAATAGCCAAAAGAAAAAGGCAGAATTGGAGGCACTTTACTACAGAATAGTAACGCCTCCAGGCACTTATATGCAAGGAATGCTGCAAAGTCAATTGGGCTATTTAAATGGAATGCTCGGTAGGGCCGATCAAGCGCCTGGCCAAGATGTTTACGAAAGACTCGAAGAATTAAAGGCAGAATATCAGTCGATTAAAACCTCTTTCGAAAAGTTAAAATAAGCCTTTGGCATGATCAAAAAGGAGAAATGGTACCGAAAAATACCGCACCCTGTGGTGCTGCTTTTCGGAATACTCGTTTTTATTTCAATCTTGAGCCATTTCATACCTGCTGGTGAATATGAGCGGGCTTTGGTCAATGGAAGAATGATGGTGGTGCCAGATTCTTATCATGTGATTGATTCTACTCCTTTGTCCTTTTTGGATGTTTTCCGGGCCATTCCCGGAGGTTTTACTTCGGCCATCCTCATCATTTTTGTAGTGCTTTCCAGCGGTATCATGTTCGGGGTGTTAGAAAAATCCGGAATGATCGAAAATGCTGTGGGTACTTTTGTAAAGAAAATGGGTTTTGAAAGGCGCATAATGCTGGTAGTGCTGATGACCTATCTTTTTGGTGCTTTGGGTGTTTTTGTAGGCTTTGAAAACAATATTGCCATGATTCCAATTGCGGCCATAGCGGCATTGGCCATCGGTGGTGATTTAATGCTGGCAGCTGGAATTGCAGTCGGTGGCATTGTTGTCGGTTTTGGGCTTTCTCCTGTCAACCCCTATACGGTAGGAACAGGCCACACTTTGGCACAAATGCCCATGTTCTCTGGCTGGTTGCTTCGATCAGTGTTATGTTTTACGGCCATCAGCTTTCTTGCTTTTATGAATGTGCGCTATTTAAAACGTATCATAAAAGATCCAGATAGAAGTTTAGCCATAGGCATTGATACCAAAGGTTTTAAGCTTTCAAAACCGCTGAATGACTACAGCATGTCCAACAATAATTGGTTGGTATTGGCCATTTTCGTGGCTGGCTTGGTCTTTATGCTCTATGGCGTTTTTAACTTTCATTGGTACCTCACAGAAATCAGTGCAGTCTTTATCGTTATCTCCATTGCAGCAGGATTGGCGGCACGCATGTCGGGTTCAGAATTAGGTGAAACGGTGCTTTCTTCCGTAGCTGTTGTCGCTCCGGGCGCATTTATGGTGGGCTTGGCCACCTCCATCAAAGTAGCGATGGAAATGGGCCATATTTCTGATACCATTGCTTTTAATTTGAGCGAATCCTTGAAAGGGCTTCCACTATACGGTTCCGCATTTGCAATGTCATTAGCACAGTCAGGAATTAACTTTATTATTCCTTCGGGAAGCGGTCAAGCCTTGGCTACATTGCCCATTATGATTCCTTTGGGAGACTTGTTGGGTTTAACAAGGCAAACCACCATTTTGGCCTTTCAAATAGGAGATGGAGTCACCAATCTTTTCAACCCAACCATGGGAGGTTTAATTGCAATGCTTGCCTTGTGCAGGATCTCTTTTGACCGATGGCTCAAATTTATAATGCCGATTGTGCTGGTGATTTTGGGCATTTCATGGCTGTTCTTATTGTTCAGCGTGAGCATTCACTGGGGACCTTTTTAAGGTATGTGGGTATTGGGTCGAGAGTTTTGGCTATTGAGAGATAGTAAAATCAGATGTGAGAGATAATGAAAAGTTAAAGGCTACTTTTACCCATTACTCAATACAAGTTACCAATTACAAATAATATGAGTGTAGAAGAAATTTTAACCAAATTAGTGTCATTTCAAGTATTGGGAGGCGAAAGCAACTTAAGCATTCTTGAGTGGATAGAGGGCTACCTTGATCAACATGGGGTAGAACATCATCGCGTACCAAATCCTGAAGGCAATAAAGCGAATCTTCATTGCAGAATCGGGCCAGCAGTGGATGGCGGGGTCATTCTTTCTGGTCATATGGACGTAGTACCCGTGAAAGGCCAAGCCTGGGACACCGATCCTTGGGTGTTGACCGATAAGGGCGATGGCAGGCTTTATAGCCGTGGTTCTTGCGATATGAAAGGTTTTGTGGCTTGTTGCTTAGCTGCCTTGCCCAATATGCTGAAAGCGGAGTTAAAGCAACCCATCTATTTTGCTTTCTCTTATGATGAAGAAATTGGCTGTTTGGGTGCGCCAGACTTGGTAAAAGCCATTAATGAGCATTATGTTGAAAAACCAAAGTTTGCCATCATTGGTGAACCTACCATGATGCGTCCTGTCACTGGTCAAAAAGGCATTTGTATTTTTGAAACTACGGTAGCGGGTTCAGAAGGGCATAGTAGCAGAATTAAGCAGGAGGTAAGTGCCATTCATGAATCCATGCGACTCATTCTTTGGCTCGAAAATAAAATGAACTCCTTGATTGCTGCAGGCAGAACAGACGATCGTTTTACACCAAATCATACTTCAATTCATATAGGTTTGATCAAGGGCGGTCTTGCGCCAAATGTGATTGCGCAGTCTTGTACCTTCTGTTGGGATGTAAGAACCATTCCTTCTGAAACGCCACAAGAGATCAAAGCGGAATTTGATCTCTATTGTAGAGAACGCGAAGCGGAATTAAGAAAAATCTATCCTGACTTTAAGATCACCACAGGCAATGTACATCCTGCTGTACCTGGTTTGAATACAGCAGATGATCTGGAAATCGTTGCTTTCGTTCAGGGTTTAGTAGAAAACCCAACACTAGACGCGGTTTCCTATGCAGCTGAAGCTGGGCAATTTGCCGAAGGTGGTTTTCAGGCGATTATCTGTGGCCCAGGCGATATTGCCCAAGCCCACCGCGCCAACGAGTTTATCGACAAAGACCAATTACGCCAAGGCATGGCTTTTATGGACAAGTTGATTGAAAGGGTTTGTTAGGGGAGGAGAGGTGTACGCAATTTTTGCATTGTCAATTTTTCTTCATTTGTTTCTTACGTATAAATCCTTCATTGTCGTTTCCGTTATCGTCTATAAAAGTCACTTTTATAAAATAGTTTGTTTCTCGTAAACTATTAAAACCTGTTCCCAATGGCACACTTCCTATTATTGAAGAACTAACGTCAGGTTTTGAAAAAACATCAGCTTTTTCTGTAGTTACCCACTCATATGAATTCGAATTTAGCTGTTGCTGCTTGTATCTGCTTGAAAAGTCGGGTAATGGTTTGAAAAACCAATATATTACAAGCATAATTAAAACTGTCCACAAAAATTTAGGTGCTGTCAAATACCTTGGCTTTGGAATGTATTGCGCATTTACCAATCCTATATATTTCTTCGTTGCAGTTCGTTCTTTGTCAAAATAAAGTGTTATCAGGTCAAACATCTTTTTCAAATCTTCTCTTATTTGCTCTGTTTGTTCAGAGTTGTAAGTGTCCTGATAGGACTTTGTAAAAGATTGGTTCAAATTATTTAAAGTGTTATCATATTCTTTTCTAATTATGGGGTCTGATAGGATCTCGTTAGCTTCATTGATGTTCTTAAACATTTCTTCTAAAAAAGCGTCTCCATTATTCTTGTCTGGATGAAATTTTATAGAAAGCTTTCTGTATGCTTGCCTTATTTCCGCTTGTGTTGCGTTTTGCTGAACGCCTAACGTGTCGTAGTAATTTTTAAAAGCCATTCCGATCTATGTTAATGCGAAGTATAGGACAATGACTATGGCCACTATCAAAAGGAACACTTTGGTTCGTGTTCCAGTACTTTCATTGGCATCATCAATTGATTTCGCACAACTAATGCAAACACTTTGTTTCCTGAAATGAGTTGAGTTGCCAAAAGATATTCTTTTACCATAGTGAACTCTTCTGGTCGTTCCTACATACATTTCTCTTCTAAATACTTCTGTTGGCTGTATATATTTTCCGCAGCTACTACAATTGGGCATATCTAAAAATTTTTAAACAAGGTCTTTCCAACCGACTACTTCGTCATTCTCTAAGGTTATTTCTAGTTTGTATTTATAAGTACCGAGTCTCGTTTGGTATTCTCCATAATACCATTTCTCGGTAGTGATTCCTTTATAAACACTTTCCTTAATGTCATTTGCTTTTCCTAAAGCGACCATTAAAAGGGACATTGGCATTCCTATCCAAATAGTTCCAACATTAACCTTCTGGGCTTTTTCTTGACCATAAATATTTGCTATCGAATCAATCAATTTTCTTTTTGTGGCTACTTGGTCGCTTTTGCCTAATTCATAATCCTGTTGCGCAAGTTTAATTGCATTTTTTCTACTATATGATTTTGATATCTGCATTGCAATGATGTAAACAAGGTAAATGGAACACGATAAGAGTCCACCATAAAATATTAGTTCACCATTACTCATATATCTCTTTCTTAATCTGTCTCCCAACGTTAAGCATATACCACGTTTGTGGCGTACATATCTCAGGTAATATATCAAAACTTCCTTATAGCATCCAAATATTAGTGAGTATAAGGAAGTTTGTGGTGTCTTCAAATATTCTAAAGGTAAGTTTGTTTTGCTACCGTTTTTAACTGAGATTTTTGATGGTGCTTATTTTTTATGATGCTTCTTTATTGGCTTTTTTATTCGATCCCATCGGGATCGTATGTTTATAGCGGAAGGGAGCAACGAAGTTCGACCCCGTTGGGGTCGCATTTTGCGCTTATGATCATCGTTTATGGATATTGAACCCTTTCAGGGTCGGGCTATCTTATATGAATTGATCCCATAAGGATCATATGTGTACAGGAAAAGGAGGAATGTTGGGTTTGACCCCATCTGGGGCGCATATTTTTCTATCGTAATTCTCTATAAATATTTGACCCTTTCACGGTCTGCTTTCTCATAAATTTTGCAATTGGCAATTGTTGCTTGGCCTTTTCGGGGTTTGAATGCTCAAAACTTTCGAAATTTAAAATCGTCCTTCGTCCTTCGTCTAAAATCTAAAATCTAACCTCTATGGACTCCCTCTCCATCGGCCTTGTCAAACAAGTAGGGCCACCACCACCCAAAACACTGATATTTGCTCCAGCATAGGTGAGCACTTCGCAACCTGCTGCTTTCAACCGGGCTTCTGTAATGGGGTTTCCAGCCACCATCAGGCATTTCTTTGGCGATAAAGCCAGTACATTACAGCCCATGGATTCAAATTCTTCGTCAGGTACTTCTACCAATTCGAAACCTCTATGGATCAATTCCTTCCTAAAACTGATGGGCATCAAGGGAGAATAAACCACGGCTAAATCTTTCGCAATAGGACTTAAAATTGACATCAAATGGAACACATCGGACTGCCCTTTGTAATGAGGCAAATCCACGGTGATGACTTCAATGCCTTTTGGGTTGAGCAAGGCTTTTAACTGGCTAATCCCTTCTGGATTGGTGCGATAGGAATGTGCTACGGCCAAAGTTTTTTCATCTAACCATGCCACATCACCGCCTTCAATCGTGCCTGGGGCTTCAATTACGCCTAAAATAGAAATCTCCTTCTTCTCAAAATCTGAGCGTTGCGCTGCGGGTTCATTCATGCGGCCTGCCTTGCCCATATTACAGATGATCATTCCAAAATCCGTTGCAATTGCGGCATCTCTGCAATAAATCGAGTCGATTTGAACGGTGTTATTGCTGCCAAAATGGTGGAGCGTAATTCCTTCTTGAACCAGCAACGCTTCGAATTGGCTGTATTCGTCAATGGACTCATTGTAATCGGGGCAATCAAGGTAATTGAGGGCTTTCCATTCGGTATTTAAAGTAGCTTGATCAATAAATGCTGCACTGGCGCGCTTAATCCACAGGTTTTTAATCTTTCCAAATTCAGAATGGCAGGTAATCATTGCTTGTTGTGTTTAAAGTAAAAATAAATGGGCAATCCGGCTGCTATGCCGCCTAAGCTCCACAAATTGGCTTCTAGCCCCGAGCCAATAAACATCCATATCGAAAAGCCAAGGGAGAAGACAAGCAGGATCAGATTGAGCGTGCTCGGCTTAAAACCATAACTGCGGTTGAACATGAATTTCCCAAAAGCCAATGAGCTCATCAAATAGGAGATAAGCACCGTTACGGCCGAAATCAGCAATACAAAGGCATAGAGCCCATTCAAACCTTTCGATTGATTGGCGATCAGTAAAATGCTGACGATCACGCTGGAGCTGATGATCCCAAAGCTTGGTGATGAGTTTTTGTTTTTCTTAGCGAAAATTTTTGGCATTAGTCCATCCATGGCCATGGCCATTGGTAATTGACCTTGCAAGAGAATCCAGCCATTCAAGGCCCCAAAGGCTGAAAGACAAGCAGCTAAGGCCACCAAATACCGAGCTTGTTCACCCCATAAATTGGCGGCTGCATCGCTATAAGGCGCGACTGAAGTGATTAATTGGTCGGGAGATAAAATCCCGAAAAGTGAAACAGAGCTTAAAATATAGATGGCTGTAACAAAGACTGTCCCATAAAAAGTGGCTTTAGGGATGGTTTTAGCTGGATTTTTGATGTTCCCTGCCGGTACAGTTGCCGCTTCGAAACCTACAAAAGCATATAAGCAAAAGGCGGTGGTGATGGTAATGGCTTGTATGCTACTCGTATCACTGCGATTAAATGGAATGAAATGAGAAGCTTCGAAAAAGAAAAAACCAACGATGGTGATGGCCAAAATTGGAAGCACCTTAAGAATGGTAAAGAGCAATTGAATATTGCCACCATCTTTCACGCTTCGACTATTGATGATTGTTAGGCTCCAAAGTGTGGTCAAACCTGTCAAAGCTGCAATCAAACTGTTTTCGGAAAGGATCGGAAAGAAAACACTCAAGTAACTGATAAAGGTGATGGTGATCGCAGCATTGGTGGTCCAAATTGAAATCCAATAGCCCCAAGCCACAATAAATGCAGTAAAATCTCCAAAGGCCTTTCGGCTGTAAGCATAGGGGCCTCCTGTATCGGGAATTACCGCAGAAAGTTTGCTGAAAACCTTGGCTAAAATCAATGCGCCTGTAGAGGCAAAAGCCCAACCCAATAAACTGATGCCGCCATAAGGGGCGAGGGCAGTGGGAATGGAGAAAATCCCTGATCCAATCATACCGCCTACCACCAAAGAAGTGACTGTCCATAAGCCTAATTGCTTTGAAGAATCACCTTTATTCGTCATAGTTAAAAATTGCTGTTAGAATGTGTATTTTGCACCAAGCGATTGAAAAGATATTAATAAAAGTTGAGCATGCCTAAATACACTATCCATCCCGAAATCGATCAAGCAGAAACTTTACCTTCTTCTTTCTACAGAAGTACCGAAGTCTTCGAAAACCTGAAAGAAAAGGTATTTTCGAACAGTTGGCAGTTTATTGGAGATGAATCACAAATCGCTTTAGATGGCCAAGTTTATCCATTTAGCTTTTGTGGTACCGATGAACCCATGCTTTTGACTAGGGAAAATGGAGCTATTAAGAATGTCTCGAATGTCTGCACACATAGGGGAAATATCCTTTGTCACCATCCTGCCAAGCAAAAGAACATTACTTGCGCTTATCATGGTCGAAGGTTTGGCTTAGATGGCCAATTTCAAAACATGCCTCAGTTCAAAGAGGCCAAAAATTTCCCTCGCGAAGCTGATCATTTGCATGAATTTCCATTGTTGAAATGGGCTTCTTGGTTATTCACTTCGGTAAGCAATGGGTTTGATTTTCAAGAAGTCATTGATGCCATGCATCGCAAAGTGGGGTTTATGCCATTGGGCGAATTTAAGTTAGACACTGAACGATCTAAGGACTATCTCGTCAACGCGCATTGGGCCTTGTATTGCGACAATTACTTAGAGGGTTTCCATATTCCTTTTGTGCATGCCGATTTGAATGCTGTCCTTGATTATGGCAATTACGAAACAGTGCTTTACAAGCACGCCAACCTCCAAATTGGTTTTGCAGATGGCAGCGATCATGTTTTTGATTTTCCCGAAGGGCATGAAGACCATGGTAAGTCAATTGCCGCTTATTACTTCTGGTTGTTCCCCAATATGATGTTCAATTTCTATCCTTGGGGCTTGTCTATTAACGTGGTGAAACCGATATCTGTAGACAGGACTAGGGTTTCATTTATCACCTATGTGTATGACGAATCAAAATTAGATTCAGGCGCAGGAGCGGGCTTAGATAAAGTAGAACGGGAAGATGAATTTGTGGTAGAAGGCGTGCAAAAAGGAATGAAATCAAGCATTTATCATACTGGCCGCTATTCACCTAAAATGGAAAGGGGAGTCCACCACTTTCATCGTTTGCTGACGGAGTTTATGGATAGGGGGTGAGTTGGTTGGTTTGGAGGTTCAATGTTTACAGTCTTTCCTGTTAAAAGCTTGATTCATAGAGATATTCACGGATTAAGATTTAGATCACGAAAAGTTGAATATTTGATTTTTTGACTGTCAAGTTCTTCTATTTTACTGGAAATCAACATGTTTAACTGATTCCAAAGTTGTGGATTATCTCTCCAATAGTTTGAATTAACCGCTAAGACAGATTGCAATAAATCACCCTCATAGAAATCACCCTCAGCAAATAAATTTTCATTCAATTTTTCCAAGGCCAACGGAATCAAATATTTCAAGCTAAAATTCTGTCCAATACATATCCTTAAGTCTTCAACTGAGAACTCGTCAAGTGGGATTTTTCTTAGCTCGTGAGTTCTTATAACCAAATGACTACTAAACTGAGGCGCTCCCCAATTTTCCTTTTCTAAATTTTCTAAGTTTTTGAACTTCCAGTTAGCCTCTAGTTTCATTCTGAATTTCAATTATCTAAAAATAAATGAGTTGTTAATTTCTATAAGAGCTACTAGTCTTTTGAAAAAAGACTAGTAGAAAATTGGTACAAGTATGAACAAATCTCAGTAGTACCTTCTTTATAATTTTGTCCTGCTTTGTATACCATAACTTTTTCACCATCAAGGGTAGATGTCAATCCTCTCAGTCCAAAAATAGCATCATAATAATATGGGGAATCACGGATACTATAATCAAGTACTTCAATTCTTTTTTGATCACAGTAATAAATAATTTCCTCTTCACCTTGCTTGTAGCTAAAGTCTGCACTTGGATCAAAACGAGTATCAATCCCTGATATTTGGCTGGCATAATTTGTAATAGGGTTAACAATTAATTGTTTGTATAACTGTCCAACATATAAAAGATCATTTTTTCGATTTGGCATAAGAAAATTTCTAGCGGAACGTGACTCCTCAGGAGGCCAATACTCGCTAAACGTTTCAGAGTCTTGATCAAATATTGTAATTTTTGGTGAATCAGCTGATTGAGTATATATGTAATTCAAAAATAAGCGACTACCGTCATGGTTTTTATAAACTTTAGAGAAATGAGTATCATTCCATATGTCGTAATATTGGTGTACATACATTCGGTCATTGTCTCTACTATCAATCATTCTCCATACGAGACGAGAACTTCCACCTTCTAACAATACAATACCTTGACCATTAGTCGTAAACTCTATATCATAAGGTATTGTGTTGTATTCTGTGGTTTCGTTGTACTTATCTGGTAGTATATTCAAAGTGCGTTCTAAGTTTAGAGAGTTGATATCAAGTACATGAAGCTTAGATTGCAGGTGCTCTCCGATATAAACTTCATTGGTATAGTTATTCAAAGCTAGAATTGTGGGTCTAAAATTTAAATTTTTCTCAGACAATATTGATAAATCATCCATAGATATTTGATATATCCTATTTGGCCAATAACTTACAATCCAGTATGAGTTCCTAACGTCATCTACGTAGTAGTCAATAATACTGCCTTGAACTTCGAGTTCTTTTGAGTAGAAACCCACTTCGATTGTTTCTGTTACATTGACATCATCACTATCGGTTATGTTTAGTCTAAAAGGGTATTTACCTCCCAATTTGCCACATGCATATAAAAACCTCACTTCTTTGTTCTCGTTAAAGTATTCAATTTGTACTGCAGATGAACACAGCTCCCATAGAGGATTAACGTTCACTTCTACTGGCTTATTGAATATTAGTACAATGGAACCGAATTCATCATCAAAAGAATTCCCGGGTATTCCTCTATATTCTATCAATCGAACCTTAGCAGATTGAGTGATGTTTATTTCTCTCATTAGTTCTCCAACGCTTACTCTAATAACTGCCAATCTAGTTTCCAATCCTTTATTTTCTTGCCAATGAATTTCAAAACTACCATCTCCTTCGCCTATAGATGACGTTTCAATCCAGTCTTCATCAGACTCGACTACCCAGGTTGTATTGCTCATAACCGTCACAGAATTGCTTCCAGCCGTATAGCCAACAGACAATGAATTCTTCGAAACCTCAAAATATGCATCTCCAGCCTCTAAAATAAAGTCCTGAGTAACTCTGCTATCATCAACTAGGTTAACTACTCGCACGCTTGAAATAAATGATTCTTTCGTTACGGAAAGACTATAACTGCCTACGGGAATATCTTGAAACATGAATCTGCCATTCTCGGATGTTCTAACTAACTTTTCCAACCCATTACCAATAATTTTGATTTCTACATTATCAAGCAATTGCTCAAAAGAGTTATACACAGTTCCATCTACCGAACCGTAAACTATAGGTAGTTCTTCTTCTGGTCTGCAAGACGAGATATTATGTATAACTAAAATGATAATTATCATGTATAAAAAGTTAAAAAATACAGAAGGTCTCATTTGACTGGTAGTTTTCCGAACAAGATAATATTTTAGTAACTCTAATTTATTATAATAGGGTATGAAATTATTCAATAATTAAGGCTCTCTTGATTCTATTAATGCTATCAATGAAATTCAAAAATAGAGCAAATGGATCTGAATATAGCCAGAAACAAGGTTAGAAAGTAGGTAATTTATGATCATTTTAGAATAGTAGTAGGATAACACCAAGTCCTAAACTGTCTTCCTCTAAGCGACTTTACCCGATACCCGACCGAGATAATGACATCTAGATTGTAAAAATTAGTAGGCTTTGTAGAAAAATCGGAATTTCCGATTTTTCTACAAAGCCTCTTGTTCTAGTTCTCCCTCTTTGTAAATATTGAGAATGTGCTCATTAATAGTGGATTTGCCTTTTTGGAAAAGTTCAGCCATCTGCTCAATGCTTAGCCAAACAGTTTCATTTTCCAAGCGAGTTTGAATTTTGGTTTGCCCATCTTCCGTTTGATAAATGATAATTTCAGAACTCATTTTGCCTACATTTTGATCATTACTAATTTCTCTGCACTAACTTTAAAAAATTAAGCACCCACCAACACCACATTTTTCCCAATCACTTTTCTGTCCATTAGGTCTTGAATGGCTTGGGCACCTTCTGCAAGGGGATAAGTTTTATGGATATGCTGTTGGAGTTGTCCAGACTGAATCCAATTCAGGATTTGCTGGAAATTGGCCATACTTTCTTTGGGTTGTTTTTGAGCAAAGACTCCCCAAAAAACACCAACAATCGAAGCTCCTTTTAATAAGGGTAAGTTAAGTGGGATAGAAGCGGGACTGCCTGCTGCAAAGCCTACCACCAAATACCGACCTTGCCAAGCCAATGAACGTACTGCGGGCTCTGAAAAGCGATCACCAATCGGATCATAAACTACATCTACACCTTCGTTATTGGTGAATTCTTTAATTTTTTCTCGAAGGTCTTCGGTGGAGTAATTAATGGTGCAATCTGCGCCTTTGGCTTTGCAAATGGCCAATTTATCATCGGAAGAGGCCGCTGCAATTACTTTGGCGCCCATGAGTTTCCCGATTTGCACGGCAGCCAAGCCCACACCGCCCGCAGCACCAAGTACCAAAAGCGTTTCACCTTCTTTTAAATTTGCCCTTTGTTTGAGTGCGTGCAATGAAGTACCACATGTGTACATAGTCGTGGCTCCAGTAATAAAATCCATTCCTTTGGGCATAGGCATGGTTTTGAATGCATCGGCAATGACTTCTTCGGCCAAACCGCCCCATCCTGTTAAGGCGAAAACATGATCACCTACTTTTACATGACTTACGCCTTCGCCCACTGATTTTACCACACCTGAAACTTCGCCTCCTGGCGCAAAAGGCAACTCTGGCTTGAATTGATATTTGTTTTGGATGATCAAAGTATCTGGAAAATTGATGCCACAAGCTTTTACTTCGATCAGCACTTGGCCTTTGGCAGGCGAGGGGCTTTGGATTTCTTGAAGTTTAAGATTGTCGGTGGTGCCAAAAGAGGAGCAAAGTAGGGCTTTCATTTTGTGTTTTTATAGATCAAGTCTAAGCAAGTAATCCACTTGATTGTCGGTTCCTAATTTAAAACGATGTTCATCGAATTTAACAAAGCCTTGTTTGTAATAGAAATCAATTGCCTTGAAATTCTTTTCCCAAACGCCTAGCCAAATGTATTTTAAACCATTTTCATGCGCTTTAGCTACGGCAAAGTCAAAAAGGATTTTACCAAAACCCTTGCCGTGATAGATCTGATCCACGTAAATACGTTCGATTTCTAAGCTTTCAGGATCGTTAATGTCGGATTGATCTGGACTAAGGTTCAATTTAAGGTAGCCAATGAGGGCTTTATCTTCTTCCAAAAAGTAGAAAGTACTTCCTGCTTTTTGCAATTCCGAAGCTAGTTTTTTCAGGTTCAATGCCCTGTCAATATAGGCCCTTAAATCATCAGGATTATTGTCTGCTTCGAAAGTGGCGCGAAAAGTTGCTACAGAAAGCGCTTGCAGTCTTTCCAAATCATTTTCTGTGCATGCTCTAATATCCGCCATCTTTTCGAAGGTAATTGAAAAGGTATTTAAATCTATTGGATGAAAGTATATATCTTGAAAATTAAAGCCAAAATATGAAGTCCTTTAAGTTCCCTAGTCCGTTCACCGTGCTTTACATCATTATCGTCCTCAGCGCGGCCGCAACCTATCTTTTGCCCAGCGGGAATTATGCCACCCTGAGCTATGATGGAGATGGGCAGGAGCTTATTTTCTCCTCTGAAAGTGGGCTTTCCAGACAGGAAGCGCAGCAGAGTACTTTGGACAGTCTTGGTTTGAAGATGGATATCTCAAAGTTCACTGAAGGAAAAATCCAAAGGCCTGTTTCCGTACCTGGTACTTTTACAGAAACTGATCCTAACCCCCAAGGCATCAACGCGGTGATTATGGCGCCCATCAAGGGGATCTACGAATCCATTGATATCATCCTTTTTGTGTTACTGATTGGGGGATTTATTGGCGTCTTTATTACCTCAGGAGTTTTCGATCAAGGGGTCACTTTATTGAGTGAAAGGCTTGAAGGAAGAGAGAAATGGCTCATAATCGCTGTAATTACACTGATTGCTTTAGGTGGAACTACCTTTGGTATGCAAGAAGAGACCCTCGCACTTTACCCAATATTAGTTCCTATTTTTCTTGCTGCTGGTTATGATTTGATTGTTCCTGTGGCCTCGCTCTATTGCGGTTCATGTGTTGGATATATGGGAGCAATCATCAATCCCTTCGGAACAATTTTGGCCTCAGATGCGGCCGGTGTTAATTGGACTGTGGGCATGTACAGCCGCATTGTGATGTTGGCGGTTGGGGCAATCATCGCTATGGTATACATTGTTCGTTATGCTGAAAAAGTAAAAAGAGACCCTTCAAAATCCATGCTTTATGGCCTCAATGCGAAAGTGCCATTCCCGAGTGTAAAACGTTCTGATGAGCCTTCAAAGTTAAGTGCTAAAGCTACTTTGCTCTTGATCATTTTCTCTGCCACCTTCTTGGTTATGGTCTATGGTGTAATTGCGCTGGAATGGTGGTTTGGAGAAATGACAGCCCTGTTTTTAGTAGCTGCTTTGCTTTTAGGTTTGATCATTAGAAAGGGAGAAACCGCATTTATCGAATCATTTATCAACGGGGCAAAAGACATGCTTGGTGTGGCCTTTATTGTGGGGATGGCCAGGGGAATTACCATTGTAATGAACGATGGACAAATTTCGGGTACCATTCTTAATTATGCATCTGAGGCAGTAGGAGGTGTGAGTGGCTTCATTTTTTTGCCTTGTTTAATGCTAGTGTTTTTCATTTTGGCCTTTTTCATTCCGTCTTCTTCGGGTTTGGCTCTTTTGAGTATGCCAATAATGGGTGCATTGGCCAATATTGTTGGAGTACCTTCAGAAGAAATCGTGAATGCTTATTTGTTTGGCTTTGGCTTAATGAATTTAGTAGCTCCAACTGGCGTATTGCTACCTTCCCTCACCATGGTAAGTGTGCCTTATAACGTTTGGCTTAAATTTGTAAGCCCATTGGTTTTGATGCTTGGCGCTGTTGGCATTGCCATTTTGATTATAGGATATTTGGTGTGAAAAAAAGGTGCGCTCCACTTTAGCAGAGCGCACCAACCAATCAACGCTACAACACAAAAAATCCTCAAGACCTCAAGACCTCAACACCTCAACACGTCAGCACATAAAAACTTAAAAGTCAACCCTTAAAGAAAGGATTATATTTCTGCCACCAGCTACAATTCCAGAACTATAAGGGCGATACCTCTGATCAGTGATGTTTTCTACACCTCCGCTGATACTGAGTCCATTGTAAACTTTGTATAAAGCCTTGAAATTGAGCGTATACCAAGCTGGTGAATATGGGTTTCCTTGGCTATCCACTGCGTACAAATAGTCTTTGCCCTGCTCTTCTAGTGGAAGCTGAGCAAAGGTCACTTGGCCAGAGTACATTCCATAGAATTCCAACCTTAAGTTTTGATCGTTATAGCTCAGCCTTGTGACACCAAACCAAGGGGCGGCATGCCTTGAAGGACTTACTGTTCCATCATCTACTTCTTCTTCGCCATGTTGGTAATTAAAACGGGAGGCAAAACCGAAACCTGAATCGAATTTAAATTCAAAACCCGCTTGAATGCCCGAAACAGTGGCATAAGCAGCATTTTGAATGGCCTGCACACGACTTAATTCACCGTCATAATCAATTTCAGTTGCTCCATTGATCGTAAAATCCCTTCGTACTAAAGCGTTTTCAAGACGGGTATAAAAACCTGTAATGTCCACACGAAGGATTGAGTTGAAGACCTTAGCGATGCCAATTTCTGCATTGTAGGCATATTCAGGGCCCAAATTAGGGTTAGGCACCACTACAGCACCTGGCTCAGAATCAAATACTTTGCCTGCGTCATCAATATTTGGAGCTCTAAAACCTGTCGATATGTTTGTAGAAATTGTGAGGTCTTTCTCAGGATTGAAAACAAAACCCAAACTTCCCGTTAGAGCTCCGTTAGAAATATTGGCTGTTTCGAAAGGAAAAGGATAGAATCGGGTATCGAAAGTCGCATCTAGCACAAAATAGTTGTAACGCGCACCTGCCTGAACGAGCATTTTCGGTGAAACGCGGTGTTGAATCGAACTATAAAATGCATAAGATGCCCATGACGACTGCGGATAGCGCGCTGGACCTTCAACAATTTCACCTGTTGAAATGTCTTCGTCAGTACCCCTTGAATCGACATCATTGTAAACTGCTTCTACTCCATAATAAAGCTTACTACTCCCTTTTAAACCCTTTTCAAAATCCAGATTGGAAGAGTAGGCATTGACTTTTTCAATTCGAGATCTTCTTTCAGAATCATTGAAATCACGGTCAATTCGGCTTTCTTCGAAGAATTGATGCGCCAATCGCACAGTCATTTTATCATAGAGGTTGCCTTTTCCTAGATGTGAAGCCGTCAAGTTATTCATCAACCAAATTTGCGGGCCATATTCCCATTCAGCACTGCGCGGCAATCTACCTCGCATTCTGATCAATCTATCGTAGCGAGAATAGTTAGAAGTTGCAGAATAATGAAGGCCATAAGTCAGGTCCCAATTAGCGTTGGGCTTAAACCTCACTTTTTGCATTAAATTGGTTTGTTCGTAACCAGTTGGATGTTGCACCAAAGGATCAGGGTTTGCAATGACTACATCAGCTCCATTTTGCCTTTCTACATAAAATGGACGAAGATAATCATCTGGACCGTTTGAGCCCATTCTTAAATCACCATAATTGAAGTTTGAAAAGCTGGTCACCAAAGCCCATTTCTTCCAACCTACATTGATATCGAAATGTGTGGTTTTCTCATTATTTACCGAAGAATAACGCGCTAAAGCCGTTCCTTTTACCAATGATTCATCAGTCAATGAAAGCTGAGGACTCAAGGTTTGAAAACTCATCACTCCGCCTATGGCATCACTGCCATAGATGACGGAACCTGGCCCAAACAGAATTTCGGCACTTTCGGTAGCAAAAGGATCGAGCGAAATTACATTTTGAAGATTTCCACTTCTGAAAATTGCCGTGTTCATGCGCACCCCATCCACGGCAATGAGAAGGCGGTTAGTAGAAAAGCCACGGATCATCGGGCTGCCCCCACCTTGCTGACTTTTCTGGATAAATACTTCTCCTGAGTTACCCAATAAGTCAGCCGCAGTTTGTGGATTTTGCAATTGAATGTCCCTTGGCGCAATCGTTGTGATTTTGTTAGGGATGTCCTGTTTATTTTGATTCCAACGCGTGGCCGAAACCACAACATCATCCAATGAAAACTTAGAGGGCAACAGCAATACTTCGAAACCATTTTCGGAAAGAAGGGAATAGCTGGTGATCAATTTCCCATAGCCCAACATCCTGATTTCTATGATTTCAGTGTCAATAAAGGCACTAATATCGGCCTGACCTTTAATATTGGTAAGTACAAAAAGCTTACCTGTACTGCTTGTAACGGTCGCTAATTCTAGGGGTTCATCGGTATTTTTATCTTTGATAGTAATCACCTGTGCCGAAACCTGGAATCCAAGGAATAGGCAAAAACAGGTGATGAAATATATTTTCATACACCATAATTAAATAGGTTAATAAAATTTCATAAACATACGATAGCTCAAAAAACGAGCATGGAACGTACTTCGACTTCACCAACTGCGGTGCGATGGCCAGTCGAATGAATTGTTAACCTTTCAGTTGTGGGGGAGGACTTTCGAGCGTCAAATCAATTTGATAGGCCGTTTGATTTAGACCTATGTACTCGATATTTATGATGGGAATTAAGCTTCTTTCTATATCATTACCATTAATTAAATAGACCGCCTTGAAGAGTGATACAATCAATTGGGCATCTTTTTGGCTGCTTTTACCTGTGGTGTGCAATGCAATCAGATCGTTCAACTTTGTGTTGATCAAGGTTTCGAATTTATCCCAATAACAATAAAAATAGGTGGTATCACCTTTCTCTTCTCTTTTAGAGATATCATACATCTGGCCTTTATATTCAAATTCGCCTTTATGCTCCCATTTCAGGTCATTTTTAATCTGCTCTTTGGTGAATTTCAGCCATACCATTTGAACTTTTGAGTCCTCATTTGCCATGGCCAATTGCGCATAGTTTTTGGCCTTCGATTTCTCGAACTCTAAAAACAGATAACTACCACCAAATGGCAGCATCATCAAAACAAGCAATATGGTCGCTATAAAGCCCTTCATTCAATTCATCTAAAGGCTAATTTAGGACTAAGTTTTCGAAAGCGGAGATATTTTGTTTGAAGTGTAACGCGATTATAAGCTTGGTTGAAATCATGGATAAAGGGCGTGGCCTATTACTTCTTTAATGGTATTCAATTTTATTCAGGACGAGACCTGATGCAGGCGCTACATAGTGAAATTCATTTGCTGTTTCCCCTTCGAGCGATTTATGAATCGCATTAATATCAATTGCGCCTTTGCCTAATAGAATAAGTTGGCCAATCATCATCCTGATTTGATGTCTTAAAAAACCTTTAGCTCTTACTCTATAGATATAGGAAGTTTTGGGAAAGAAATTGGCCTGATAGGTTGTATTAGGCTCAATACTCGATTCTAGTACTTCGCGAACGGTGACGGTATGTGCTTTGGGACGTTTGCAATAGGCCTTAAAATCATGCGTGCCCACAAAAAGCTTTGCTGCCTCGGTCATCAAGCCAATATCCAATGGATAAGGAACAGTGTTTATAAAGGCGGCACTAAAGGGATGTGGCTTTTCTCCATGTGCGAAAAGGTAGATGTATTCCTTTGTTTTAGGGGAATTGATAATATTGAAGCTTTGGTCAACTTGGTGGTAGGCGAGTGCTTTAATATCTAATGGAAGGTTGATATTGAACTGTTCGAGAAAATCTGATTGAGTTATAGGTTCATCAAGAAAGAGCTCAAAGGCAAACTCATTGGCAGAGACTTTGGAATCAGTTCTGCTAGCACCCATGGTCTTGAAACTCTCGTGCCCCAAAACAAAACCCAGGGTTTTGTCAATCATGTGATGTACCGTCTTTAGATTTGGTTGTTTCGCCCAACCATGTAGCCTAAACCCTAGGTATTGAATGGTAATTAGGTAGAAGTAGCGCCCTTTCATGACACGAAGTTAATCGAAACTTTCTTTTTGACGGGGTTGATGTTTAAAGGTCCCTTCCTTGCCTTTTCCTTTTGCTCTGCTTTTTGAACTACTATGTCTCAAAATTATAGATGCCGTCCTTCAAACCTCTCCCCCTTTCTTAAAGGGGGAGGTGGTTACCGATGGTTTTATTTCCAATTTTGCTTCTTCCTTGCTTTTCCTTGTGCTGTTCTTTTTGAAGTGCAGCTGATCTAAATTAGTGGTGCCTATAAAAAGAAATTCCCGCGGAAGCGGGAATTGACTTTAAAGAATTTTCAACAATGACTACAAAGGTCTGACTCTGATATTCCTGTAGTAAACTTCATCACCATGGTTCTGAAGGCTAAATCTGCCTGTTTTAGAAGCAGCGTAAGAAGGAGTGTTCGCCCATTTACTCTTGGCTAATACTTCTTTGTACTCTTCACTTCCTTCGTTGAATTCAACGACTTTTTCATCATTCAACCAATGCTCTACATGGCCATTGTTGTAGATGATTTTTACCTTGTTCCATTCCATAAAAGGATTGGGTTTTTTGGTTTCGGCAGCGGCATGCATAGAGTAGTTTGAAGCAGCCATTTTATAAGCCTCAGATTCGGACCTCGAAAATTCATCGTCTAAAACTTGGTATTCAGGGCCGGTCATATAATCATGGCCGAACTCTGGAGATTCCACGACATGATAAAAAATACCGCTATTGCCTCCTTTGGCTATTTTGTATTCTAGCTCAAATTCAAAATTATCGAAATCTTGAGTGGTCATAATGGAGCGATTGAAACCTGAGTTTTCTTCTCCCAAACCTTGGTTGCAGACGATTGTGCCATCAACCACGGCCCATTGTTCCATAATGGGCTCCTCGCCATACATTTCCCAACCTTCAAAGTTTTCTCCATTAAAAAGTGAAATCCATTCGGAAGGCGCTTGTTCAACAGCTTTTGCTTCTTCTTTTGGTTTAGAATTGCCGCAGCTTGCAATGAAAATGGCGGCAATGAGTAAAGTTAAAATAGTGGTGCGTTTCATAATTGGGTTAAATTTTTATGCTTCGAAGTTAATTAATTTATGAAATTAATTTTGAAATGGTTTGATCTTAGCGATATTGAAGCGTATTTCCCAATAATCAATAAATTTGGGGCACTTAACAATAAGATTTAAAAATACTAATGAACATTTTTGTAGGCCGTTTGAGCTACGAAACCCAAGAAAAAGACCTTAGAACCCTGTTTGAAGGGGTCGGACAAGTCAAAAGTTTGAAAATCATCACTGATCGCGAAACAGGAAAATCAAAAGGATTCGCTTTTGTGACGATGGCAAACAACGCAGATGGTGCAAAAGCGATTCAGCAATTGCACGGAGCCTCGATTGATGGCAGAAATATTTCTGTCACCGAAGCAGAAGATCGCAGATCTGGCGATAGAAAGCCACCACCTTCAGGAGGTGATTTTAAGCCAAGGAGGGAAGAAACCAGAAGTTTTGACCGCTCTGCTGGCGAGGAGAGCCCAAGGGTTAAACCTGATTCAGATGGCGAAGGATGGTCTCCACCACCAATGAAGGAAGCCCCAAGCAGAAAGAATTCTCCAAATAAGAGCAAGGAAAAAGCAAGGAGCAAAAGTGATGAAGATGGCTTTAGAAAGAAAAAGCTTGCTCCATTGCCAAAAGCCAAGAAGAACAGAGGATGGGAAGATGACCTAGATGATTTTGGAGACTTCAACTACTCCTGATTTACTTTAAGACACAATTTAAACCCAGCCCGTCAACAGGCTGGGTTTATTATTTCCCTTTCCTTTAATATTTCCCGATCCTATTTTTGAGATCAACTTTGACTTCCCACTTCTCAGGACTCGGCCTTGATACGTTTATTTAGCCAAAACAGCGAGAAAATACACATCAAAGCCAGAAAGGTAGTAAGGTACCAAGTATTTTCATAGCCGTATTCGTGTATGAAGTGCATGCTTGTATTGTGGCCAAATACATGAGACACCGAAAAAGCAATGCTGTACAAAGCCATATATTCTCCTTGATTTCCGCGCCTGGCCCTTTGCATTGCAAAAGCATTCGAAAACGGAAAGGCTAACATTTCGCCTAAAGTCATTAGGAGCATACCGATAATTAAAATTCCAATCCAACCCGTCAAGTTCAAGATTATAAAACTGAAACCTGTCAGGAAAACTCCAATAATAATGTTGTCGATCATGGACAGCGTTCGGGTTTCAAAATATTTGATCAAGGGCATTTCAAAAACGAAAATTAAAAAACCGTTCAAGGCCAGTAGTAATCCAATTTGGTATTCAGATAAATGGTGCACCTCTTTATAATACAAAGGAACGGTAGAAAAATATTGAACAAAGGTGAATCCAAACAATACCATTCCGAAGAAGAAAAGCCAATAAGAGGCATCGGAATAGGCCGATTTGGGATTGAGATTCTTTACATCATCTAAGGGTTTGGCTTTTTTGGGGTGAAGTACTCTTAAAAGTAAAATGGCGGCAATAAAGCAAGTGACCCCATCTACCCAGAAAAGACCTCCATAGCTAATTCCAGATATGATCAGGCCTCCTAGGGCAGGGCCAATTGAAAATCCAAGATTGATGGCCAAACGAATCAGGGTAACAGTTCGGGTTTTGTTGCCAGGTTTACTGTAGGCACTTAACGCGACAAAAACCGCAGGTCTGAACATGTCTGCTACAATCATAAGAATGAATATGCCCAAACAGATAGGCCAAAATCCATGTAGGTATTGAACAAAAACGAACAAAATACCAGAGCAAGAAAGACTCAATACCATGATTTTATAGTAGCCAATGATATCTGTCAATTTTCCGCCAAGCCAAGTGCCTACCACAGAACCTAAGCCAAAAGCACTCATGATCCAGCCTACTTGAACAAGGGAAAAGCCTTCGTTTTGGGTAAGATAAAGTGATAAAAAGGGGATTACCATGGTGCCTGCCCGGTTCACCAGCGTAATTAGTGCCAGCCACCAAACCTCTTTCGAAAGACCAGTAAAGGCTTCGTAATAAGGTTTTAGAATTCTATTGAAGACAAAATGATGGATTGCCATTGATTATAAACGAGTATTTGCCTTGGTTGCAAGAAAGGTCAGAAATGTGAGTTGCACTTCATTTCATCGCGATGCTATATTCCTCAAAATCTAAATCAAAAACTAGCGAGAGGGCCAAAGGACTAAATAAAAAGGCGCATAGAATTTTGACTTGTACTAGGCGCTTAGCCCAAGGCGCATACTTCCTTTTTTCTCTTATGTCTGGGCATTTAAAATTATTGACCTAAGCCATTCATTCGGAATCATATCGATCGTAAGGTTAATTCTATCTGTAGCTCCAGAATTCACTACACTATGCGGGTCAGTTAAGCGCAAATACCAACATTCTCCTGGTCGCATGTCCACACCGGTGCTATTTAGAAAAAAATCAACATGCTCATTGATTAAGATGGGTATGGTAAGTCTCACAACAGATTTTTCAACTTCAAGCCCTAAAGTAGGATCGGTGTGTTCTTTTACCACATTCCCTGCTGCCAGTCTTAGAATGCGTACCAAAGTCACTTTAGTGTGCGCGCGAAAAGTATCAATTACGCTCATCAAGTAGGGAGATGACTTTAAATCCTTAGTGTCAAGCCATTCCGTCCAAGAACCATCTGCATAATCATTTGCTGGAGGAGGGAAGGGTAGAGAAGGATCGACAAGGTGAGCTGGCGCCCTCAACTGAATGACATTGAATTGATAAAATCATTCATGCCAATTTTTTTGATCTCTGCTAACATTTTGTCTGCATCAAACTCAAACGGTAGTTTGACTCTATCCTTGGTTAAAAATTGGCTATTGGCTGTGATTGACATGAGGTTCGTATTTTCTATTTAAAGAAGATCAATTGTGCAGAAAAAGTCAATCATAAATTTATTAAGTTTCATTAAGAATGATGTGATAAGTAGGCCTTTTAAAGCGAAATGAAAGATGGTTAAATAGTTGAATATCAATTAGTTTTATATAACACTGTTTTACAGATTTGGTGAGTTACTAAAGATTTGAGAATAGTTAAAACCGTTAAAACGGTTTACGCTAGTTGCGTAATTAATAGCCCACGGTTTAAACCGTGGGCTATTCGTTTAAATGTATTTAGGTAATGGTTTTAACCATTTTATAGGATGTGGGTAAACCAGATTGGCATAAAGCTCTAGTTCCTTCGCTTCTCATCTGCTAAAGCTTCTGCGAACACGGCACCACTCAGGATGAAAAGGCGAGCGCGTAAAAGAGTCTGTTTGGATAAGCTTTTGTTTGGCTGAATAAGTAAAGAGAAAACAAAAAACCCGATACTCTGAAAATCAGAATGATCGGGTTTTAAATTTTTAGGTCTGACCTACTTTGGCGACCATTTTCTAATATCTAAGTACTAGAATCTAACCTCTAGCTAAACTGCTGCTTGATTAAGTTTAAGGCAGAACCTGCTCTAAACCAGCCAATTTGAGCTTCATTGTAAGTATGGTTAGCCACAATTACATCTTTGCTGCCATCGGCATGCACGAACTCTATGTTTAACGGTTTGCCTTCAGTGAATTTATCCAAGTCTAAGAAGTTGATGGTGTCATCTTCTTGTACTTTGTCATAATCCGCTTCATTGGCAAAAGTCAAACCAAGCATTCCTTGCTTCTTCAAATTGGTTTCGTGAATTCTAGCGAATGATTTCACTAAAACAGTCGTCACACCTAAGAACCTTGGCTCCATGGCCGCATGCTCACGAGAAGAACCTTCACCATAGTTATGATCTCCCACAACGATAGAAGGAATTCCGGCAGCTTTGTACTGTCGTGCAGTAGCCGGAACTGGACCATACTCACCGGTGATTTGGTTTTTCACTTTATTGGTTTCTTGATTGAAGGCATTTACCGCCCCGATCAAACAGTTGTCAGAAATATTGTCTAGGTGACCCCTGAAACGTAACCATGGACCAGCCATTGAAATGTGGTCAGTAGTACACTTACCGAATGCTTTGATCAAAAGCTTCGCACCCGTAATATTTTTACCATCCCAAGCTGAAAATGGAGCTAACAACTGAAGCCTTTTTGAGTCTTTTCTTACAATAACTTCAACATTGCTACCGTCTTCCGCAGGAGCTTGGTAACCATTGTCTTCCACGGCAAAACCTCTGCTTGGCAATTCATCGCCCACAGGTGGATCTAATTTTACTTGTTCTCCTTTATCGTTCGTCAAAGTATCAGTGATAGGGTTGAAGCCCAAGTTTCCTGAAATCGCGATCGCAGCTACCATTTCTGGTGAGGTCACAAAAGCATGAGTATTTGGGTTACCATCGGCTCTCTTCGAAAAGTTACGATTGAAGGAGTGTACAATAGTGTTTACGCGGGTATTATTGCCAGCTCTTTCCCACTGTCCAATACAAGGACCACAAGCATTGGTGAAGATAGTGGCATTCAAATCTTCAAAGATTTTCAATAAACCATCTCTTTCTGCGGTATAGCGCACTTGCTCTGAGCCAGGATTTATACCGAAATCTGCTTTGGTTTTTAATCCCTTGTCTACGGCTTGTTTGGCTATCGAAGAAGCCCTTGATAAATCCTCGTAAGAAGAGTTGGTGCAAGAACCAATCAATCCCCATTCAACATCCATAGGCCAGCCATTTTTTTCAGCTTCAGCCCTCATTTGAGAAACTGGAGTAGCTCTGTCTGGCGTGAATGGCCCATTTACATGAGGTTCCAAAGTATCTAAATCAATTTCTATAACCTGATCAAAGTATTGTTCTGGATTGGCATATACCTCTGCATCACCTGTTAAGTGCTCACGAACGCCATTCGCGAGATCAGCCACATCGGCCCTATCGGTCGCTCTTAAATAACGCTCCATAGAATCGTCATAACCGAAAGTAGAAGTAGTAGCACCAATTTCGGCACCCATATTACAGATTGTACCTTTTCCTGTGGCAGAAAGAGAAATAGCACCTGGGCCGAAATATTCAACAATAGCACCAGTTCCACCTTTTACAGTAAGGATACCTGCCACTTTAAGGATTACATCTTTGGCAGAAGTCCAGCCATTCATTTTACCAGTCAGCTTAACACCGATAAGTTTTGGGAATTTTAATTCCCAGGCCATGCCAGCCATAACGTCAACGGCATCAGCACCACCAACACCAATGGCTACCATACCCAAACCACCAGCGTTCACTGTGTGTGAGTCAGTTCCGATCATCATTCCGCCTGGGAAGGCATAATTTTCTAACACTACTTGGTGAATAATACCTGCGCCTGGTTTCCAGAATCCAATACCATATTTATTTGAAACAGACTCGAGGAAAGAGAATACTTCGCCCGAAGCCGTCAAAGAACTTTTTAAATCCTCTTTTGCCCCATCTTTGGCAAGGATCAAGTGATCGCAATGTACAGTTGAAGGAACTGCTGCGGTACTTCTGCCAGCCTGCATAAATTGAAGCAAGGCCATTTGAGCCGTAGCATCTTGCATTGCTACTCGGTCTGGTGCGAAGTCCACATAAGACTTTCCTCTTTGAAAGGCAGTGGTGGCATCGCCATCCCAAAGGTGGGAGTAAAGAATTTTTTCTGAAAGGGTAAGTGGTTTGCCCACTGCTTTTCTTGCGGCTGCAATACGAGAAGGGAACTTCTCATAAACCGCCTTAATCATGTTTATATCAAATGCCATAATGGAGTTTTTATGTGCTTTTTAAATGAAATGTGTTTCTAATTCTAGGTTGACAAAGTTAGAACTTTTAAGAAATAATAAAATTCAGAATTACACTAACAATGCCTTGAACGACTATTATTCTGAAGTCTTTTGAGAGAAGGTGCGAATGGCCGACAAATGGCTTTCAATCGCCTCCTCTAAAGCCATTAAACGATTTTGGCTTTCAGTTAATCTTTGAATTCTAAGATAAACCAAGTCTACAAAGCTTCTATCGTTGAGTAATAGCCTTATGATTCGGTTGATTTGTTGGTCGGAAATGTCGATGAACTCAGAATCATCATAGGGTTCAAGTAATGAAAGCACCTGCTTGTTCACTAAGTAAGGCTCTAATTCATTCAAAACAAAGTTTTCGTCCGAAACTTCTGATTGCCAGTAATAGTCAAATGAAGCTTTCAGATTGTTGCTCGATTGGCTCAAGGATTGAATACCTAGGCTACCTATTTCTGCAAGGTTAAAACCATTGGAAGCTAATAAATGAGGAATGGCTAAGGCCAGGGTATCACTATCCACTATGCGGATTCCGGTGGCCATGAGTTTGTTAAGAAATCCAATTTGCGCTGTCTTAATGGCTTTAATCGAATTAAGTGCTTGTAGACTTTTATCTAATTGTGCGGAGGTTGATTTAAGGGCTTCTGCATCGATTCCGCCCGTATCCTCATTTCTATAATCTTGCCACCAAAAGGCAATAAGAATACTAATCGCAATTACAGGGATCAGCAATATGCCTTTAATCAGACCGCCAAAAGGTCTCTTGCTTTTCTTTTCTCCTAGGTATAAAGCCAAAACTTAAAATATTAATAGTGAGATGATAAAGATAAACAATCCAACTAGCATAATCAGAAAGGAATAGGGTAGAATATCTTTGGCCTTCAGTTTTGTAATTCCCAATAAAGGCAGCGCCCAAAAGGGCTGAAGCATATTGGTAAGCTGGTCTCCGTAAGAAAGTGCCATGATGCTTTTAGGAATCGAAACACCTAAATTTTGAGCGGCTTCGGTAATTATAGGGCCTTGAACTGCCCATTGGCCACCACCACTGGGAACGAATATATTAACAATGGCTGCACTCAAAAAAGTAAATATAGGAAGGGTAGTGGCATCTGATATTTCTACAAAACCATGAGAGAAAATTGCCCCTAAGCCAGAATATTTCATGATTCCCATAATACCAGCATACAATGGAAATTGGATGATAATGCCTGCCGAACCGCCAATCGCTTCTTCAATGGCAGATAAGAATTTGGTAAATGAACCATGAAAGAGCACTGCCAATCCAAATAAAAAGAAGTTGATGTAATTGAGGTTGATGAAGTTCAATCCCGTTTCTGATGGGCTCATGATAATTTTGCGAATAGCAATGAAGCAAATGATAAGGCCAAAGCTTAAAGCGACCCATTTTGAAGCATCGATTTTTTCAGCCCCAATGGATTTCAAAGTTTTTTCACCCTCTTTGTGATGAAATGAAAGATGTATTTCTTCATTTTTATTTTTAGCACCCAACCAATAAAAAACGATTGGAATAATCACGATTAAAGCGATAGAAACGGTAATGTTCATTGGGCTGAATAGGGTTTCTTGAATTCCTATCTGGCCAATTTCATTGATCAGGAAATGGTCTTTATTGGCAACAGTGAGTGGTGCTGAGCCAGAAAAACCGCCATGCCAGCACATCATTCCGCTATATCCTGCTGCACCTAGTAAGGGATAGTTCATTTTCCAGCCATTCGCTTTGGCCCGTTCCGCTACTTTTCTCGCGAAAATAGCTCCGAAAACCAAGCACAATCCCCAGTTGATAAAACTCACAAGAATAGTCAATAAGCTGATGTAAAAAGCTGCTTTGGCTGTGGTATCGCAAGAATGTGTGAACCGGGTAATGATGTTGTTGACGAAAGGAGTGAGCGCTAAAGCATGGCCCAGAATCAGTACTAGTGCCATTTGCATGGTGAACTCGAGCAATTCCCAAAAGCCAATTTCCCAATAATCTAAAATGACTAAACCGTAGGCTGACCCGGCATTCTCGGGCCTTTGGGTAAAGATCAATGCCAATAAATAGGTGATCAGGGTAAGGATTACCGCAATTGAAAAAGGGGAAGGAAGAATGTTCCTTACAAATCGCAGATAAAGGTTGTCTTTGGTCATAAACCAAAGCTAAGAAATATTGATGCGAATGAGATTGAGCAGTTCTGCTTTATTATTCCCAGAACTTCCAAATGAACTAAATTTGAGGGTAGAATGGATTCTAAAGGGGAAGTATTATTCCGACTTCTCTAAAACGCTCTTTAAGGTTTTGATATGGATAGGGGATAAGATTCATGTTCTCAGCTTTCGTTAATGCCTTTCTATCGTTGGACAGAAAGTGATAGTCAAAGATTCCGAACTTATCAGATAGAAGAGCCTTTTGTCCTTGCATTATGCCGTCAGCTTCACCTTTGTCATTTTCATATGGGGATATTGAATTGATTTCATTTGATGAGACAGTGATAGGACATTCTTTGAAATTGATATACATATTAAGGATTTTTTCTAACCTTCGTTTTCGTCTTCTTTTATATTTAGGGCTGTTTAAGAATTCACTTTTTACCGTTTGAGGAATCCATATGGCAGCGTTGCCTAAAACTAAAAAGCTAATAACCTTATTGAAAAGATTTTTGTCGATATCATATATTTCCTCAAAAATATAGGCTAGAACATCATTGTCAACAATAATAATACGGCCTCTATTTACTGTCATCCTTAATAAACGCTATCAATAGTAAGCCAACAACCAGCATCATAATTGCGGCAAATACATTGGTGGAGTCATCACTCTGTTTCTTAGTCTCCTTATAATGTCCAAGATATTCCTGAATGGCATTTAATAAACTGAATTGATCTGTCCTTTTGTATCTATAAATATCTAGGGCTTTTGAATCTGATAATCCAGTAAAATCATTGGGGACAATGGCGACAGTCTTTTTATTCTTAGATTCTAGATATTTAAGCTCATCTGCCGTTTGCTCGTCTATTGAGTGATTATCATAAGCGATGAGAAGAACGGTATCAGATTTTGAAAGATTCATGTAAACCTGCTCCTCATTTCTACCATAGTGCTTTGGAACAGTATAAAATTTTTGTCCTTGCCCTGAGCCAATAGCCTGTATTTTCATGGCCATTTCGGCCGCTAGGTAATCGTTTTTAGTATATAGGAGGGTTATCATAATTGAATAACAATTAAAGAGGGTAAAAATTCAAGTTGTCAAAATTAAGTAAAATCTGTCAAGCATATATTAAAATCACCTCATTTTACTGCGCTGATTGTATTCCTTGATCTTATCATTCAAGGCCTTATAATCAAGTTTACCTTTGCGTTCAGTAAGATGTTCCAAGATTGCCATTCCTTTGTTCAACTGACTATCGAGATTCTTCACCTTGCCAACAATGTAAATGAGTCCGCGCTGTTTGCCAGGAGTGAGGGCATGAAAGTATTCACTTCCAATTTCATCTTGATCTAACAATACCCTAAAAGAGTCAGGCATTGGTATTCCGTATTCTGAAGTATCTTTTTCTAAAGTGACCTGAACTTTGTCTCCTTCGCTGATATTAAGTTGAGTTCTAATTTGCTTATTTACAAGAATATAACTCCCGTCATCTAAAGGCATTAATGCACTATGAATGGTCGCTATATTATTGACTTTGCAGATCACTCTACGATTGCCGTCAGCAGTGATTTCTTTGGTGATTTCGGGACTTACAGAAATATGATAGCTCCAGATATTATAATTCAATTGTTCTAAAGTGCTTACAAATGAAATCATAATTCCAGTTGATTTTGGTTATTTACTCGCCACTTTATCATCCAATTTAAGCACATAAATCAGCGGCCAAAGCTTGCCTGTGACCAGTAAGGATTGGGTGCCTTCATGCCATGCAATACCGTTGAGCACATCCATATTAGGGCTTAATAATCCAGTGCGATAGGTCAGGTCTGCCAAATCTAAGAAGGCTACAATTTGACCAGTGGTGGCATCAATTTTAGCGATTAAGTCTTTCTGATAAAGATTGGCCCAAATAAAGCCATCCACATATTCTAATTCATTGAGGCTACTCACTGCCACGCCTTCATAAGTCACGTTCATTTTGTTGACTACGGCAAGACTAGCGGTATCAAGGAAATAGAGACTATTAGAGCCATCGCTCATGATAAGGTTTTTATCATTGTGAGTTAAGCCCCAGCCTTCCATGGGATAACTGAATTCTTTAAGTAATTCATAAGTATTCAAATCATAGATAAAGCCAGTTTTTTGCTCCCAAGTCAGTTGATAGATTTTATTGTTTAGGATCGTAATACCTTCTCCGAAGTACTTATCATCTAAGATCACTTTTTTGTCTGAAGTGCCTTTTTTAGGGTCAACAATTCCAATCCAAGAGCCTTCTCGACCAGTGCTTTCAAATAGCTTACCATCATGAATCAAAAAGCCTTGGGTGTAAGCAAGGGTGTCGTGTTTCATGGTTTGCTCTACTTTGTAGCTAATTAACTCAGGGTTGGCCAAGGACCTTTTTTCTTGTTTTGGACCACAAGCTGAGATTAAAAATAAGGAGCAAATACAGGCAAGCAACAATCGCATATTTTATGATTTTCTGATTAGGACTTAAAGATAGCTATCCAAATTCAATTGAAAAGCATTAAGCAATTTGTGAAAATTACTTTTTCTCAGCCATTCTATTTAAAAAATTCCTGAAACGCTTCGTGTCATAATTGGCCATCCCTGTTTTACTCAAAACAATTTTACCTTCAGGTGAAATCACAAATGTGCTAGGAACAACTCCCGTTTCATACATATCTGGCAGGGGGGAAGCCAGCTGATAAACAGGGAAATCAAAGCCTTTTCTTTTTACCCAAGCTCTGGCAGTTCGCATGTCTTTATCATAAGAGATCATTAAGAATACGATGTCTTCCTTATTTTCAATCTTATTGTAAAGGTCGTTGATGCTTGGCATTTCGGCTACACATGGAGCACACCAAGTGGCCCACATATTGATAAAAATGGTCTTTCCTTGCAAATCACGCACGTCCAACTTGTTACCGTCACTATCAACCAATCGAAAATTGTAATCGGCAGAAGTCGTTTTATCTTCGTTCAGGCTTACGTTAACTGCTCCAGTTTTTAGAAAAATCTGCTGTACTTTTCCGAAAACTTCTGCTTGCGAACCCGTGAAATAGATCACTAAAAATATTACGACCACTACTGATAGCTCGATCACGTCACGCTTCGTAAACTTCAATTTCTTCTTTTCCATATAGTTTCTAATACAACTAAGTTGACCATTTCGTTTCATGCCTTGTGTGCAAAGGTCGGCCAACGGCCAATAACACTCAGCGCAGTAAAACAAAAAATAAGTCTTGTATGAAAACCAAATATACCTAAATATCAAAAAATTCGAACTCTTAAGGGTGGTGGTTGGTTAGTTCTTTGATAACTTCGGGCTCTTGAACAAACGCCTTAAAATTGAAAATCAGAAATTATGAAAAAAATATCTCAAATCGTTTTATCACTCACCCTTGTCATGTTCTTAAGTGCCTGTGGGTCTAATGAAGGTGTCTATTTTGCAAATTTGGAAGATGGGGCCGAAGTTGGTACCACCTTTAAGGTAGAAATGGGAGTGAATGGTATGGAAGTTGAACCAGCTGGTGAGGTAGTGAAAGGCAAAGGGCATCATCATATCGTAATTGATGGTACTTTCATTCCTACGGCTACTATGGTGCCTGCCGATGAAAAGAATATTCACTACGGTAAAGGCCAAACAGAAACTGAATTGACTTTGACCCCTGGAGAGCACACGTTGACCTTGCAATTCGCGAATGGTTTGCACCAATCATATGGCGAAGAATGGAGCAAGACCATCAAGATTACCGTAAAAGATTAAAATTTATTTTTGACAAAAGAATTATTTCAGTTCCTTTATCGCACAATGAACGCAATTACAATTATCACAACTTCAATTATTACTGTCGTGGGTACATGATGGGGGAGCTGTGGTATATCTAAATATCGAAAGGCCTTCCCCAAAATGGAAGGCTTTTTTTATGCGCGCCCCTTTAGGGAAGCTGAAGAGTAAAATGGTTTAAACTGATCCCGAATCAAGTTGCTTATGACGCATCTTGATAAATGAGTTGATAGCCCAGTTCTTTAGCGTTCTTATAAAGCCATCGTTCTTTCTGCATTTTCATTTGTTCTTCATAGGCCTTAATTCCTTTTTCGGTATAGGCCACA
>Ga0210009_1000171_pt1 | contig 84074 bp, 49 predicted proteins | sample CryGeyCG2114_065_FD_185457 | JGI IMG/M metagenome (GOLD analysis project Ga0210009, IMG submission 185457) | Groundwater microbial communities from aquifer - Crystal Geyser CG12_big_fil_rev_8/21/14_0.65 (SPAdes) (version 2) | ecosystem: Environmental > Aquatic > Deep subsurface > Groundwater ...
TGTCGCCAAATCCATTTGAAAATAATCACATCGTGTTAGGTGATCTGAAAACTATCGACTTTTTTGCAAGGACGCAAGGACTTTTATACCACTTGCTTTTAATACAACGGGTTTAGCGAATACTTACTCATTAATTCCATAACTCATTGATAATAGGAGCACTTTGCTCTGGTTGACCCATAATACTATTTAATTTAGCAAAAAATGTTGACAAGGACAAAGTAAAACTGCTATATGTAAAACAGTTTTGTCCTATTGACAAAATAATTTGTCACAGTATAATTAACGATAGATTAAAAGGCTTAGCAGTTTAAAAGGGGAACGAAGGGAATTTTAGGGCTTGCCAGGAAGCGACAACCTCCTAGCAAGCGAGAATTGCAGAAAGCAGCGTCTAAACTGATTTTGCAGGTGTGATAGTAGCACATGGCTTGTTATAAATCTCTATACACCTCATAAAATCACCGCGATTCTCAATCCTAATACCCAAAAAAATTTGACCATTGGAGACAGCTTTTTTGGTCTACATGACAATCAAATAGGAGCAGAGAATGTCAAAGAAGTCGCTGATAAATAGCAACTTAGAAAGCCGAGATAGCCGTATATTTGCGCGAGTACCCAAAGCGCTTAAGAAAAAATTACAAACAAGCTCGAAAAAATCAGGCAGAAACTTAACAGCGGAATTAATTGTAAGGCTTGCTCATAGCTTGGAAGAGCATGAGTTCATTGAATGTATTCCAGAATGGATAAACGAGTAGGGTGGATGTTATGCGTCGTAGGAAAATACAAAATTTCACAAACGTGCGTCACCTGGGGCACGCCGACGCCATGTGGCTTTCTCGTAAAAATGGGAACAAGAGCGTTGAAAGTCGCCTTATTTTGCGTGCCCCATTTTTTATTCAAAGCAGGACAACATTGCCACCCTGTGATGTTGGTAGCCGCGACCAATCCTCCAAACAGCGGGGGTTCTGGGTGCGTCTTGAGTGTGCTCGCATCAAGGCGCTATACCCAGCCCATTTTATAGGAGCAGGGATATGAGTGACAGCACAGTTTTTAATGAGTTAGTGGACAAGAGTATCAAGCATTATTGGTTACTAAATAATTCCGAACAATTCAGCCGTCGTAAATTGATTCGTGCTGATAACGCTTGGCTTTTATTAAATGAAATAAATAAAGAACAACCCGTTTTAACACAACCACCAGGAGTCAAAAAATGAAGACACGTAAAGGTACTGGCGCTGGCTTAGAAGTGATTGGCCGTTTAAAAGAAATACCAGTCATCCGAAAAACGAATAACGACAAATTGGTTGCCAATATCGTATTAGCTGTCGATGAAATACAAAAAAATGACGCGGGACAATCGGAAGAATATACCGAGTGGTTATCTGTAGTGGTTTGGGGTAATGCAGCACAATTTATTCAAGACTATGCGCGGCCAGGGCTACGTTTAAGGCTAACCGCCAAAGTTAAAACTGAAAAAGAAGAAGTAACAGACGCAGATGGTAAAAAATACGTTTATTCCATCCCAAAATTTCATACAGGCGACGTTGAGGCAATGGATAGCATTGAAAAAAATGAAAGCAACGCTGAAATAGAAAAACAGCAATAGAGATTATGATGGCTAAGAACCAAGAACAGGCTGAACTTAAAATTGACTTTCTCAAAAAAATGTTAGGGAGCCGTATCTGTGCAGCACTGCAAGATGATGACATTACCGAGATCATGGCAAATCCTGATGGTTCTGTCTGGTTTGAGTCAAGATCAAAAGGGATGTTTAAGGATTCTGAAATAGGGGAGTTTGAGGCACAAAACTTTTTATTGCAGCTTGCAAGACTACAAGATTTATTTCTGAATTTTGAAAATCCTTATCTTGAAACCTTGCTGCCCTTTAATCGCGAACGTTTAGAAGGGACGATTGCACCAATCAGTGATCGCGCCTCATTTACCATCAGAAAACCCGCAAAATTTGTTTATCCACTAGAAGACTATTTGAAGAAAAAAATCATTAATAAAGCACAATTTGATTTTATTTGTGACGCATTGCTAGCGCGTAAAAATATTATCGTATCTGGTGGCCCTGGTACGGGTAAAACGACACTTTCCAATGCGATTGTTAAAAAAATGAGTGAGATTTGTGATCGATCACAGCGCGTACTGGTATTAGAGGATACGGCTGAACTTAAATGCGAAATGCCTAATGTATTGTCTATGGTGACGAGCCAGAATGTATCGATGACCACGTTACTTAAAATAGCGATGCGCTCACGACCCGATCGTATTTTGGTGGGTGAAGTACGTGATGCGGCGGCGCTAGATTTATTAAAGTCTTGGAATACAGGGTGTCCTGGTGGTATTGCGACGATCCACGCTAATTCCGCAGAAAGTTCGGTGTTACGGCTCATTTCACTTGCGCAAGAGGCGAATGTGCCACCGCCGAATGATCTCGTCGCGGAAACAGTCGATGTTTTAATTAACGTGGTACGAAATTCCAAGCATAAAGCAGGTCGGGAAGTTAAATCCATTTCAGCGATTAAGGGATTTAACGGTAAAAAATTTGAGTTTACTCAAGTCGCTTAACAAATAGGAGAGTTCTTATGAAAAGACGTTTATATAAACTATCAGGCGCGTTGATGTGTTTGCTTTTTGCCGCATCAGCACAAGCCTCAACCGTTGCGCAATACCCTTGGGCGCAAACACTGACGAAAATCATGGATTCGCTTGATGGGCCAGTTGCTTATGCTTGCGCTGGTATTGCCATTGTTATTGCGGGTCTGTCAATGGCATTTCTGGATTTACAAGGTGGCGCTAAGAAATTTGTACAAGCCGCTTTGGGTATTTCTATTGCTTTTGGCGCGGTGACGCTGTTATCCACGTTCTTTAGTTTTAGTGGTGCATTAGTTATTTAAAGGGGGAAAAGCGATGCGTGGAACAGCAAGACAAACTAATCGGGCGCTATCGGACACCATTTTAATCATGGGTGCTGAGCGCAGTTTGGTGATTGTCTCTTGCTTTTTTTGGGGCTGGGCGTTGATGGGCGTATTACCGCATTGGCCTACGTTGATAGTCATAGCAGGGTTTATTGGCACTATCTACCTGCTGCGCTTTTCTGCAAAACGTGACCCACAAGGCGTCGCCGTATTTAGAAAAAACAGCCGTTTCTTAGTGCAAAACCGTTTTTATTTAGCACAAGGCTATGCGGGAAACCTACAAAAAACACGAAAAGTGCAAACAGTTCCGCTAAGTTTATTTGCAAGGTTTTAATGATATGAAAAACAGACACCATGAAAATTTCTTGAAATTACGGCGAAACCGAGAACTGCCAGAACTGTTAAGTTTTGGGTATTTATTTAATGAGAAGACGGTTATTCATAAGGATGCGGCATTTTCAGCCCATTTTAGCTATATCGCTCAAGACGTGGATTCTTCCACCGGTGCAATTTTAGATGCCAATGCCTATGCTGTGTTTCAGGCATTAGGATTACTTGATGATGGTTGGATGTTTGAAACCAATCTTTTAAGTGAGGAAGATAAAAAATATGCGGATGCACAAACGTTTCCAGATACCGTATCCGCTTTAATTGATGACGCAAGGCGATTTAATTTCGAGCAGGATCAAACGTTTTTTAAGTCCACTTGTTATTTGTCTATTAGTTATGTTCCCACCGATCAACTCGGGAAAAAATTATCTAAGCTTATTGTAGATTCAGAGGAAAAAACCAAAAGTATCGATGATGAATATGCCTATTTTGAAAATACGGTACAGCGATTTTTAACTCAGTTTCAAAAAATCACCAACGCAAGTTCTGGTGTTGACAATGATTCTATTAAAGGACTAGAAAACGTCGAATTAAATCATTTACAGCGGTTAAGAAAGGATGCATTGGTTACTTTTCTACATCAGACCATCACGGGGAAACAGCAACAATTAAAAGCACCTAAAATAGGCTATTTTCTGGATTCCTATCTCTCATCAGAACATTTTATTGGCGGCGTGATCCCGAAAATTGGTAAAAAATGGATTAAGGTGCTTTTTATTGATGATTTACCAGAGTACACGTATCCCGCCATTTTAGATGAACTTAATTATTTAGGTTTTGAGTATCGTTGGTCATCACGCTTTATCCCGTTATCAAAGTTAACGGCTGAGAAGTATTTAAAATCACTGAAAAGCCGATGGTCGAATAAAGCCATTGGATTAATTGGTTCAATCAAAATGGCGATGGGGATTGCGCCACAAATTGATGAAGCCGCAGAAGAACGCAAATATCAAACCTCCCAAGCGATTAAAGAGAATAGTTCAGGCGAGGCCCGCTATGGGTTTATGACATCGGTTGTTATTTTAATGAATGAAGATCGCACTACACTAGAAGCTGCTGCTAATCAAATTACCAAAACGATCGAGACACTGAATTTTAAAATCCGCGATGAAGCATTCAATGCCACTGAAGCTTATTTAGGATCAATACCAGGCCACGGTTGTTATAATATTCGTAAGCCTTTGGTGGATAGTATTTATGTGTCTCATGCTATTCCTACGTCTTCTGTGTGGCAGGGGAGTCGAACCGCGCCATGTCCTTTTTATCCTAAAGGTTCGCCCGCTTTAATTTATGTGCGTACCAAAGGTTCTCGCACGTTTCGTCTGAATTTGCACGTTGGTGATGTAGGGCACTTCATGATTATTGGCCCAACGGGTACGGGTAAATCAACGCTACTGGGATTAATTGGTTGTCAATTTAGAAAATATCCACGTTCTCGTATCGTTGTGTTTGATAAAGATTATTCAAATCGTGTTTGGCTTAAAGCGCTGGGCGGCGATTATTTTGATGTCTATGGTGGTGCTCAGTTTGCGCCGCTAGCGATGTTGGCGAGTCTACAAGAAGGCACAGCAGAGTTTGAAGCAGAAATGACATTTTTAGTGGAATGGCTATGTGAAATTTGCGAGTTACAAAAAGTGGACATTACGCCGGATAAAAAAGAAAAAGTCGATCAGTCTTTGCGGGCATTAGTAAAAAGCGGTAAAGAAAATCTTCGGCTTGATTTGCTCCATATTCAAGATCAAGAAATCCGACAAGCCATTGACAGTTTTAACAGTGGCGCTATTCAAAAAATGATGAATGGGTTAAATGATCGACTAGGCAATAATTCTGTGATCGGCATGGAAATGGGCGAGTTATTAAAATTACCGGAATCCATTTACATTCCGATTGTGCGCGCTATTTTTCATCGTCTGACACGATTATTTCAAGATCGAAAACCAACGATTTTAATTCTTGAAGAAGCGTGGTCGTTCTTACGACACAAAATATTTGAAAATATGTTGGAAGATTGGTTGTTGACGTTACGTAAGTTTAATGTGGCGGTAGGCTTTATTTCACAAAATATTGAACACGTTACCTCCTCACGAATTAGCGGCACGATTAAAGAATCGTGCCCCACAAAATTCTATTTACCCAATCATAATATTTATGACGAATCAGTGGCTAAAAAATATTTGGAATTTGGTTTAAACGAACAGCAAGTGGCCATGATTGGTTTGGCCGTTCCTAAACGCGATTATTACCTCACCTCACCCATTGGAAACCGTTTAATACAGCTTGATCTTGATCCCTTATCGTTGGCGTTTCTCGGGGTATCCAAAGAAAAAGACGTACAAAAATTTAAAGAAACACACCGAGATGATGATGAGCGTTGGATACTGGATTGGTTGGATTATAAAGGCTTAACGCAGTGGCGAGAATTTGCGGAGAAATGTTATTTCCAAGGAGATAATCATGCTTAAACTTCATAAGTTACGTAAAGTATTTATGGTTGTATCGTTATTAAGTTTGACTGTTTACCAGTCTGCTTTTGCGATGCTACCTGTGATAGATGCAGTGAATGCAAAACTGAATTTAGTGACCTCCCTAAAAACAGCCACCATGGTGATACAGCAAGTACAACAAATCAAAAACCAGCTTCAAGCCATACAGTATCAGGCCACGAACTTAAAAACCTTATCCGGTCAGAATTGGGATAATGCGAGGCAATCGTTAAACCAATTAGCGAGTGCGATGCAGCAGGGCAATGCATTAGCTTATTCTGCATCAAACGTCGATCAACAATTTAAAAAACAATTTCCAGGTTATACCGGCGAACAAGGGGGAACAACCGATTATTCTGGCCAGTATCAAAAATGGGTGCAAACGAATCAAGACACCATGAACGGTGTCATAGATCAAATCAACGCGAGTTATGAGCAGCAATCACAAGAAGAAGCACTGGATCAACTATTAGCGCAAAAAGCCAAGACACCACAAGGGCGTATGCAAGCATTGCAAGTCGGTAATGAAATTGCGGCAGAACAAATTGCGCAAATGCAAAAGCTTAAAGCGACGATGATGGCACAGGCAAATGCACAGGCGGAATACTATGCCTATCAAGCACAAAAAGACGCGGCTAAACAACAATCGGTGGATGCGGTGGTAAAAACGTCGGGTTCTGCTTATCCCCAGTATCAAGGTAAATCCCAATTCGGATTGATTCCGCAATTTGGAAACGGGGAATAATATGTTACACGCGGCGGTAAGCACAGGTGTTTTAGATCAAGTTCTGCAAGAATTTTTGCAGGCCTTGCAACACGATTACACGCGTATAGAAGAGCTAGCAAAAGGGCTTTTTTATTATTTGGCTGGCCTTCAGATTGTGATTAGTGCCGTTTGGCTGATGTTTAAAGGTGATCCCATTGAAGCAACGGTTAAAACCATCCAAATATTTTTTACCATTTCAGTTTTTTACACCTTAGTATTATTTGGCGGTTCATGGATGCCACAGTTAATTAATGGATTTATTTCCATTGGCACAACGTCATCGGGGATCACTTCGTTAACTCCATCCTCTGTGATGGGGCAGGGCGTTTCTATTGGCTTTGCCATCATGGATAACTTTAGCCATTGGGGTTGGATAACGCACCCCTTTGGTAGTTTGCTAGCTTGCGCGATTCTCATTGCCATCATCATTCTTTACGCATTACTAGCGGCTGAAATTGCCATTATTTTAATTAAAAGCTACGTCTTGATTTCGTTAAGTGGATTAATGTTTGCGTTTGGCGCGAATGAAGTCGTGCGCCCCATTGCAATGAATTATTTTAAAGCGGTGATCGGTATTGGACTTCAATTGTTGGTGTTTTATCTCATCATGGGTGTTGGCGTTCAGATCGGACAGGATTGGGCAAACCTTATTGGGCAGGCCGCACAGCAACACGAATTAAAACCATTCTTGGTGGTCATGGCAGCCGTGATCGTCTTTTACATGGTCGTTAAAAATGTACCGCCTTTTATTGCAGGATTATCCGGTGTCGGTGGCTTTAGAAGTTACGGTGACGCGGCTGTTGGTGCTGCAATGACAGCGGGTGGCGTTGGCGCAAGAGCCGCAATGACCGCAGCAACGATGGGTGCCGGTGGCGCACAAGCACTCGGTCAGGTGGGTAAAGGGGTGGCTCAGTCTGTTGGGTCAGTTGCTCAAGGCGTGCAAAGTGGTATGAGAGGGCATCATGCGGCAGGTCGTGCCGCAATGAATGTCGGCGCAGCAGCGGGCGGCTCTATCAAAGACAGCGTCATGAAAGCCAATCAACACATGAGTTTTGGTCAAAAATTCAACGCTAAGATGTCGCAGCGCATGTCGCAACAGGCAGCGCAAGCGAGCAAAGCCAGTAGCCCTGGTGGAGATTTTAAATCAAATCAGGTTAAAAAGTAATGAGGAAAACGTATGGCCATTAAATTTAAAAAAGTAAACTGGGATAAACTAAAGGCTTTGCCACTGATCTCAAAATTAAAATTTAAAAGATTGGGTGAATCGGATGAGGTGGAAAAAGCAGCGTCTTCAGAGTCGCAAAAAATCAGTGCAGCAGAGCGTTTTATAAAACAGCATTCGGGTGAAATTGAAAATAATCCTTATTTGCAGAGCAGGGCGCTTTGGTTGGATATTTACGGCAATGCGGAAGAGCGCTATGAAAAATCCAGGAAACTAAATTTTAGGCTGTTGCTATTAGTCGGCCTATGTATTCTCGGCATTATTTATATTGGCATCCAATCAAAATACATTCCTTATGTTGTGCAAGTGCAAAATGGGCAAGTGATTTATACGGGCGCAGCTAGTAGCAGTAATTTTGACACCATGAAGCCCGCGCTTGCCAAATTCTTCATACAAGATTTTGTAAAAAGCGCACGCGCCGTTAGTGTCGATGGGTATATTGAAAAAAACAATCAAAAGAAAGCCTACGCATTAACAAAAGGCGCAGCTACAACAGAACTTGATAACTTTTTTAAAGAGCGCGACCCCTACACGGTTGTTAATAAGCGAACGATTTCAATTAACGTTAACTATGTTAACCAATTACCGAATCAAGCATTCCAAGTGGGCTGGACAGAAATATCGAGAGACAGTCAATCCGGTCAAACGTTGTATCAGAAGCAATTTGTTGGCGAATTTGATTTTAAATGGGATGCGCCATCACAAAACGAATTTATTCTTCAAAACAATCCATTTGGGTTTTACGTCACTAATGTTTCTTGGACAGGAGTAAAATAATGAGTAAGCGTTTATTTTTATTAGTCACAGTGGGGCTTGGTGCTGCACTACTCGGCGGTTGTACCAACCAACCGATTGTCAAATATAACCCCGATGATTTTGTTAACCCGAATCAGGTGGTGAATAAAACGGTCAAGGTGCCGGTATTACCCAGCGTGAAAGCAACTTATGGCATTGGGAATGATCCTGCTATTGTGAAGGCTTATAAACAATATGAAAAAACCGGCAAGTTGGAAACCGTAAAAGGGAATGGTTGGATCAGTTATCCTTATAGTGAAGATTCTAAGCCGATTATTTCGTGTTCAATGTACCATTTTTGTATTGTGCAACTAGAATCAGGCGAAAAGCTCAATTCCTATGGATTAGGCAATACACAGGATTGGAAAACCAATGCGTTTGTGACGGGCGAAGGGAAAGGCGCTTCAATTTCAATTGAAGTCAAACCAACTCAAAATAACATGTCTACCGACATGACGATTAGTACCAACAAGCGCACCTATCTTATTGGTCTGGTTGCAAAAGCTGGGGCAGGCACTTCGGTACTCCGTTTTTATTATCCAGAAGAAACAATGATTGATAATATTGCGCGGGCAAACCAAATTCAACAAGGCGATGCAACGTCTCAAGTCATCGATTCAACATCGCTGTCTAGCGGAACCAATGTTGATTTAGACCATGTTAACTTTAATTACAAAATTAAAGGGGATTCTCCGCCATGGAGACCATTACGTGTGTTTGATGATGGCAACAAAACCTATATCGAGATGCCAGCCATTACAGCACGCTTTAGTTTGCCGGTATTGTATTTGGCGCGCAATAAAAAAATGCAAATGGTCAATTACCGTTACGAAAAACCTTATTTTGTGATTGATGGCTTATTTAGTCGTGCTTGGTTGATTTCTGGAAAAGGCAGCGACCAAGTCCGTGTTGAAATTCTCAACCAGAATATTCAAGGGTAGGAGACGCACCATGAGCGACAAACAAGATGAGATGAACAGCGCGGTTGATCAAAAGCCACCGAAAGGCGTTGGTATTTCACCCAAACTTTTTATAACGGTGGTGATGGGGCTTGCGATCCTTTTTTTGTTCGTGTTGATTATGATTTTTAGTTATCGCGGAAAAGGCCATACAGTCGAACCTCAAAAACAAAACACGTTGGTCAACCAGCAAAATGGGGTGTCAGCGGAAGCTGCCATTAATCAATTGAATCGTGATACAAGCGATGGGGTATTAGTGCATCAGAAACAGCAGGCACAAAAACAACCTGAACAACAAAATCAAAATGTACCGCAAACCATTGTCCAATCTCCTCCAAACGATCAAAACGCCTTGCAGGCGGCGCGATCTAACATTTCAGTGGTTAATAATTATCATGGCCCAACCGGACAAGCATTAATGGGGCAAGGTGGAACCGGCGCATATTCGGGTGGCATAAACGGATTAGCTAATCAAGAAAATCAATTGAACGCAATGGCACAATCTGCATTAAGCGGATTAGGGCAGAGTGGTAATTATAAACAACAAAATATGCAAAGTGAAAAAACAGCCTTTTTGCAATCAGCGAGTCAAAAAGATAATAAGTTTTATTTAAACTCGAAACTGACAAAACCTATATCGCCTTTTGAGGTAAAAGCGGGCACCATTATTCCGGCAACCCTATTAACCGGCATCGATTCTGATTTACCAGGAGAGATTACCGCACAGGTTTCTCAAAATGTTTATGATACGGTGACGGGCAATTATCTTTTAATACCACAAGGCACAAGAATTATCGGCGCGTATGACAGTAAGGTCGCTTACGGTCAGTCCCGCATATTAATTGCGTGGTCACGATTAATTTACCCCGATGGCGATAGCTTTGATTTAGAAGGACAGCCTGGTGTTGATTTAATGGGCATGGCTGGCTTGCATGACCTAGTTGACAATCACTACACCCGTATTTTTGGTTCCGCCCTCATGTTTTCTATGTTTGGCGCGCTAGGACAATTGTCTCAACCCCAACAAGCCAACGGCATTTTGACGAACCAACAAATTATTTACGGCGCGATTGGCCAGCAAATGAGTCAAACAGGGGCACAGTTAGTTGAAAAAAATATCAACATACAGCCCACATTAAAAATTAGACCAGGTGCTAACTTTAATATTTTGTTGACGAGGGACATGGTATTACCAGGGCCGTATCGTTCACAACATCATATCGGATTACCGTATCCCAGCACAACCTCTAATGAATATGTGAAATAGGAGCATTGCAATGATATTTAAACACAAACCAACCGTACCTGTTGCGATTATCTCTGGTATGCTCTTAATGGCACAAGCGTATGCTGATGTTCCCGATCCTTATCAAAATAGCGGCAGTAATAATATTTCTTATGATCTGCCATCAAAATTTTACGCAGGATTAAATTTAGGCTATAGCGTATTTACTGATAATACCGTAACCGTATCAGGCGATAGCGCAAACATTGATAGTGATTCAATGGATTTCGGTTTATTTGGTGGTTATAAATTCAATAATTACCTCAGTGTCGAGGCTAATTTTCAACGATTAGGAAAATTAAAAGATAACGGCGGTTCATCAACCTTACCTTTATCTTATAGCGCTTCCATTTATAACCTTAGCCTTGATGGCATAGTCAGCTACCCTGTTCTTTCGGGGTATCAATATACGGCAAGCCTTTATGGTAAAGCGGGGTATGGTTTTAATTTCACGAATTATAAATATAACGCTAATAATGGTGCGGATAGCCGATCTGGCAGCCTAAACAAAGGCGCGTATAATTTTGGATTAGGCGTGAACGTTGATTTGCGTTCTAATGTCAGTGCAAGAATAGGGTACACGTATTATCAAACGCATTACCCGTTACCAGGTAATGGTAATAGTCATGGCGCTAATGTGTTTACATTGGGTCTTTATTATAACTTTTCTTAAACCCTTCAGGGAGATATTGAAATGATGAAATCAGCGAGCTTTATAGGAATCGTATCAGTTTTTGCTTTGTTATGTGGTTGCCAACAGTTAAATACTGATCTGGGTAAAATAAACAATGGGCTTTCTAACATTAGTGGACAAAAACCAACAGCACCGGTCTCGACTGCAACAGGCTCTAAAAAAAGCATCAAAAATGCTTGGAATGTGAGTGATAGTGAGGCGTTAGCTTGGTTGGGACAGAGTCAGCCCACATGGGATGATAATGGTAAGCTAAAAGGCGTTAATTGGTACGATTTTTGGAAACAACAAATTAAAGCAAAAACGACACTCGCAAAAAATGCTTATCGTGCTTGCCATAATAACCCAACCAGTGGTGAAAACTGCCAAACCTATTGGCAAGCGTATTCCATGTCAAAATCGGAAGAAAGCCGTTATTGGGGTAAAAAGATGGATAATGACGCATGAAACAAAGTTTTTATCTGCAAGCTATCGTAAACGTTGACGACAATGGATTGTTCGTCAACGTTGATCTCGAAAAAACAAATGAGGCCATGAACAATTTACTGATTCATGTTCAAGACGATGGTTTTGTGGTGGAATCCGTTACGCCGATCACCTCTGGTGTTGGTCAATTTCAGTGTGGCCCAATTGAACAGAAGGGGACACATTTAACAAAATGGTTGAAACCGTCTGTTGGTAGCTATAGTTATGGCTTTGGTTACAGTTATACAAGCGGATTTATGATTTTAGCGAGTAAAAAATCGAGAAAATCCCGTGTTAATAAAAAAGAAGATAATGAATAATTTTTATCTCTATAACCGATATTTTTGGTCATATAGCTTTATAAAATGGGATGGGGCATGAGCAACCTATCATTAAGAAGCTGGGGCTTAGACTCAAGAAAATATAAGCACAAAGAGCGATTGATTGGCTTAAAAATAGGGCTTATTTATTTTCTTTTAGCAATCGCCGCGTTCGCATTAATCGATATTATTCGAGTCACTGATTTTGTTCATCATCGGCATATGCCAACCTATAATCCACATGCACTATTAGCTGTTTTATATTTTATAGTGGTTATTCTTGGATTGTTTACCCTTAATTATTACCGAATGAAACATAACACGGGAAATTTATATATCATCAATGTCTGCATGGCCGTGTTTTTTGGAACATTATTAGGGGGAATGGTTGAATTTTTAATTCAAATGTACTTTGCTAAAATGGTCACCCAACAAATGGGCTATAGTTTCCCGATTTATTTTAAAAGTTACTTATCTGGAGCTTGGCCGATTTATTTGATTATGGCTTTCTTGTTAACGATGGTTCTCATTATTCGATGGCGATTACGTGTTTATAAGCTGAGTGTGCAGCGTGACTCACAAGACACATCAAGCAATTTAGGATCTTCGCGTATGGCAAGCCCTAAAGATATTAGCCAATATGGACTTCGATCTGAGACAGGCAGTTTAATCGGAAAAGATCGTACTGGATACATTCGCATGAATAAACTGACAGATCGTTTGATTTTAGCGTATCGCGGCGGTGGAAAAACATCGAGTTTGTTAGTGCCATTTATCCTTGATAATTTACAAATTAATAAACTCATCACTGACATAAAAGGAGAGTTATGCGCAATTACTGCAAAGAAAGCCATCGATGCTGGCCGAGAAGTTTTTATTATTGACCCTTTTCAGGTGCTAAAAACGCTTGGGTTGGATATAAAAACACATAGCATTAATCCATTAGCTTATGTCAATAATAGTGATCCTTTGTTAAAAGATCGGTATATTTCTGCTTTGTCAGCAGCACTGTATGTGGTTGATAAAGAAGTCCGTAGTGAGACAGAAGCACATTTTAGTGAGAATGCACAAATTATTTTAGAAGGTGTTTTAGATTTTTATACTGACCAGTTTTACAGTAAGCCCGATAAAATGAATTTAGTTGATTTGCATGATTGGTGGATTGATTTGGCCAATGATACAGAAGATAACGTCATTAAAAGGATGAAGCAAGGTTCAAATAAGGCACGTGCGGCAGCGGCGCAAATGTTAGTTGCAGGTGGCGATGAATCAGGCAGTATGAAAACAACCGTGTATCGTCAATTGCAATGGCTTCGCAGTGATAATGTTCGGAACATTTTTACTAAAGATGAAATTGATTTAGAGTCTTTTGTTAGCGGTCAATGTGATATTTACGTGGTTCTACCTGAAGACATGATTAAAGCCTACTCTCGCATGGTTCGTGTTGTAATGGCGCTTATCAAAGTGAAATTGATTCAATCACCAACATCACAACTCAAGCAAGATTACTGCTTTGTGTTAGATGAATTGGGGCAGTTTGGTTATAGTCCTGACGTTGAGCAAGTGATCAATACTATGCGCTCTCGCGGCGTTAAAGTGTGGGCGTCTTTTCAAACCATTGGACAAGTGGAAGTGTATCGCGATGACGCGATTTTCAAAGGAATGCCAGTGAAACATTTCCTTGGAAGTGATGATATTAAAACACTTGAATGGATTCAAAAATTGGGTGATAAAACCACCGTGCTCACTGAAAATGTTTCTCGAAATACCAGCACAGCACATAAAGGGGCACGCCCATCGGTCTCTGAAAGTTATAGCGTTTCTGAAACGGCTACTGACCTGATTCATTTTAACGATATCCGTGAAATGCCAGAAGATGAACAATATGTTTTTATTAAAGGGATGCGGCCAATACGATGTAAAAAGGCTTATTACTTCAAAGAGCCTATTTACCAAGGGCGATTTGATCCCAATCCCTTAGAAGAGCGAGGCTAAGATTCTGCTCAAATCAAAATCGGCATTACCGCAATATCAGAAGGAATAGAATCATGTCACAGCATCACTTTTACACATTACATGAAGGCAAAAAAACGCATGTTCTGATGGGATGGGATAGACCACTTCAAGGATTTTTTATGGTGATTAATAAAGAGGGCTGCGATGAGCCATTTTGGTTAAACTTGAACTACGAACCCAGTCATCCTGATACATTACAACCATTCTTCGATGTGCTTAAAAAATTAAATATTCAACCGCCAGCAGAAATGATTGAGGAAATAAATCAAGATGCTCGTGTGAACCAAGGAAATAAGCAGGTTATTCACAGACTAAAAGAGAATGATCGTATTGAAGGCATTGATCCGTACCGCGATGGGCTGACGACAGCTTTTTCAAAATACGAAAAATAATGGTATTCATTTGATGTAAGTAGTTTTTAATTTTAATCGTTTGGCTTTTTGTTTTCTAGTTTTACTGGTTTATTCTTTGCTGAAGCGTGGCGTTCATGTAGCTCTATGTCAATGTAGTGATCGGTAATCGCGCTTGAGCTATGGCCAGCATCATCTCTAACATGCTCTCTTGGGCGTGTTTTAACGTCTTCTGAAATGCCAGTATGGCGCAGCCAATGAACGGTCGCATCAAGCAGCGATTCGGCTTCCTCTTTCTTCTTATCATTATGCAATTGAATGATTGCAACATCAAAACAAGACTGTACTAATCGTCTAATATAGGTGGTGCTGGTAATGGGGCCTTTTCCCTTTGTTTTTGGTAATAAAGGCGATTGATCGGCTGGAGAGGGTAGAAGGGATAACTTTAGATACTTGCGCCATTGTTTAAGTGCTTTGAGCATAGCGTCACTGACAGCAATTTGCCGTTTTTTATTGCCCTTGCCCACGGTAACAAACCACCAGTGATTATCGTGATCACGATAAAAATCACACATTTTAGGCGTCCAACGATCACTTGCAGCTAACTCAGAAATTCTAAGATACATGGCAAATAACACATTCATGATAAATAAGGTTCTCATGTGTTGCTCTGGATTACGTTCTGCCATATCTTCGGCAGCGCGAATAACATAATTCCACTGTAATTGACTTAATCGCCTTATTTTAGTTGCTGTTTGTGTCTTTTGAATAAATCGGCTTTTCTGACGTATTTGCAAAACTGGATTAACCTCTGTGTAATCTTCAGCAATTAAAAAATTATAAAATGTACTTAAAACCGCAAATAAATCTTTAATAGCTGTTTTTGAGAATTCAAAATCTTTAATCTGTGGTTTTTCCCCTTTGCGATGTGCTGATTTAGAGACGGAGACTACAAAAGGTCGCCACGTAGGGTTTGGGACTCTAGCCCCGTCTTTTTCGATAAAACGAGGTGGTTTTTTAAGTCCAATCCATTTTTCCGGTGGTTTTTGACAAAATTGGATATACTTTTCTAAGTTTTGTCTCCGAAGTTCACGAAGGGATTTTTTAGCAACAAGCCACGACCATTGCATTAATCGTTCGACTTCTCGTCGATAGGTGTTAAACGTAGCGTAACTACCTTTATAAGCGATTAAAAATTGCTTTGCAGCAGAAAAATCCTGCGCATTAAATTCTGCTGGGCATTGCGTGTCCTCCGTAAATTCCGTCGTGTCAAACAAGGGGCGAGGTATTTTATGCGACATAATACCACTCCTATTGGTTTGTTTGATTTTCTTTATCGGCATCTACTGCGGCTTGATAGGAATCATAAGCTTTTTGTTTTTCACCGTAATGCGTGTCGTAACCAACGTGAGCATCCATTAACGTCTTTTGGTCATAATAAGGGATGCCGTACTTAGCACAAATACTATCGATTTGTTTCCAGCAAAGTCGATTATAAAATCGTCGTAATAATGTCGCCAAGCAAGCGAGTATTACAAGATAATACAAGTAATGTTCAACATGAAAACCAAATATTCTGACATCAAATTGAACATTGTAATAAAGCAACACACTGACTATGGCTAAAACAACCAGCGCTCTAAAGTAATCTTGATAGGGATTCATGCCAACGCAAATACAAATAGTAATAGCAAATCCACCCAGCATCTCTGGCCAAATAAACGGAACGTGTGATAACAACCACATTAATGGTAATGCAAATAATGCTACACAAAATGCAGCAAACACAGCATGGAAACTATAGATATTTCTTGGAACACGGCGAACATCTCCATACATGTCCCACAAAGGCAAGATGGTCTCAAACCAACGAACCTTAATTCTGTGCCCATTGATATTTAGGATAGCCATATAAAATATCTTAAAAATAAGGATAAAATGACTATAGCATAATAAGTGTAATAATGTCAATTATCACACTTATTGGGCTGGTGGCGTTAAACATAGCCATCTCCTTTCCTGTCATCGCATTACACCTCTAACACTTCCCTTAATTTATTCAGCATTACTACGTGTTTTTTCTTGCTCATTTTGCGGACGTTAATAACTTTCCATTTCAAAGCAGGTAATTTATCTAAATTTTTAAACGGTAGCAGCGAATAATCCGGCTCGCCTTGCTTTATTGAAAGCAAAAAATTCCGTTCGTTTTTAGTGAGAGTCACTAATAGCTCTTTTACTAACTTTGATCTAACATCAACCAACTCATTAAGTGGTACTGGTTCAGCCGTCATATTGTTAAATTCACGCGCATAAAGCGAAGAAATATCCAAATAATTTGGATTTAAGAGTTCGTGAATTGGTCTTGAATCACAAGCAAGGTAGACTACAAACGTTTGTCTCAGTAAATCCGTTATACCTTCATTTTCAAATAATAATTTGATGTCAAACAAATCTCTTGGGTGCTGCCTATTAAGAGCAGCGCATATTTTACCTGCAAAAACATCGTTAAAAGACGCAATAGGAATTTCATCAATAAACTCCCCAAACTCTTGGGTTACTTTTTTAGATACAGGCAACCTATTCGCATCAAAAATTGTTCCTCGAAGAACAAAATTTGGCTCAATTTTTACGATAGATTTTTTATCAGAAACCATTAGTTTTACTATGTAATCTTTGTTTTTTGATAGCTGCTTATTAAGCTTCGCATTTGGTACTCGTTTAATAATTAATGCCCCAAATTCATTGAGCAAACGATTCATATTTTCAACGGTACTTTCTCTATTCTCTATATTGGTATAAGTTAAATCTATATCGACAGATATCCTTGGGAAATCACGATAAAATAAGTTAATGGCTGTGCCACCCTTCACTACAAATCCATCTTGCCCTTTTAAACAAGGCAATATTTTAAGTAAAAGCGAGAGTTGATTTTTATATTCTTCACTATACATTAATATCTTCCTCCAAATCACCAGAGCCACTATATGACAACACCAGCTTATACTTAGGGAAGTATTTTCCACCGACGTTTATTGTTCTATCGCCCGAACCAAGAGTGATTTTATTTGTACGTAAATGCTTCAAAACAGGTAGCTGGCACAAATCAGACAAACACAAAAATAATCGTTTGATCAATATGTGGCGACAGTTTTCAAGCATGTGTTGCATTTTTTCAGGACGAATAGTTTGAAGATTTTCAACGAGATTTGCAGCGTGTTCAACACTTACTATCTCTGGCACAAGATACAACAACTCTAATATAGCTCGCTCAGGTTCAGAAACAAGAATCTCTAAGCTTTCAATAGCCTGTGTTTTTAAACCAATTTCTTTATCGAAAATATGGCATTGCTTATAATGAAAAATTTCCTTTTGATTAAAATATTTAATGAACCACCCAGGTAATTTGCTCTTGGTTGATGACGTGTTATATAAATAAATTATTTTTTCTGGCGCTAATCCTAGATAATGTGCTAACCCACTTAACTCTAGCGCAGTAAGTCCGCCTATATGAATATTCTTTTTGAGATCATGCTGGATGGCATAAAGACCACCCTGCCAACTAGCCTTATCATTTTGCCGCACGAAAGCACCGATACCTATCCGCTGTAGCCAACCAGAATGGCAATATTTTTGAATAAGTTGATCTGAGAACCCTTTGGCTTTCAACGCACTCGTGGTTAAAATAGCATTACTGGGCCATGCTTGGTGAAGAAACTGTAATTTATTTTCTATTTCTATACTCATAGTATAGATTATAGAGATTTTTTAAAGAAAAGACAAGAAAATTCATCTTTTTTATCTTGTCCATTCTACTTCATGCAATGTTTCTCCATCAGCCCGTCAAGCTGAAAATTAAGCTCTGTAGAAAGCATCAATTTTGCCTCTACCCGTTCAGGCCAAACCTTCATAATCAACGCTTCACCAGCCAGCGCACCGTCAACTTTAACCTCTCGCTCGGCACCAACGACCCAGGTGGGAACGTTAAGCTCTTTGACCTGGCTAAACATTTTCCTGGCATAATCTTCCAAACGATCTGCTGTCATCGCATCGGGCGCAATAATCAGCATGGCTGTAGGCGCGCCGCACCGCTCGCAAGGCATGACTTCACTTTTCACTAAGTGGTGTTGTTTTTGAAGCGTATACGGCTGAGTTTCACCAGTGCCCTGCCCGCAAATATTTTCCATTTTGCCAATTAACTCTCGGGTTATGGGTTCAAGAATCGTTCTCCGTTTCTGAGTCATTGGATCATCAGGATCACCGCTCACTTCACATACAAACTGAGATTGTCCATTTGGATGCGGCAATATCACTAGCCGTCCTAACTCACCTAATTGATTGTGCCGAAAAACATAGGTCCAAACATTATCAGGTAATAATGTCTTTTTTAAACTGACTTCCTTTGGCAGTAAAAATGGCGTGGCTTTTGCTCGCCGCACTTTTTCATCTAAACTATCTTTATTCATCGTGTTTTCGCTCTATCAACTCGTCTTTATTAGGTTTATCAGCGCACAACTTTTCACGAATAATCGTTTTCGCCTCTTGCCATTCTTCGGGTAATAATTTAGGTTTTAAACATTCCAAACAATGCTTGGCCTCCTTAACACCTTTTTGATCGGCGATATAATACAGCACATAAGCGCTTACTCTATCTTGTTTTACCGCATCGTTCCCTGTTTCATACATTCTCGCTAATAAAAATTGTCCGTGCTTATTGCCTATTTCAGATTGCCGCTTAGCATACCGATAATCGCTTTGATCTACATAGCGCATCATACACTTGTTAAATTTATTCCAAATTTTTTTCAACACTATTGACCTCTTGAGTGATTAATTGGTAACCGTGTTGCTTTCGTTGTTTTTGTATTGCAAAAATTTTCAACTCACCGTCACGATAATTATCACAAGGACAATGACTGAGTTGTCCTAATGCAGTGCTTTTTCGTCCCCATACGCGAGTAACACACCAGCCAAACAAATCTCTTGCCAAATAGACTTCGTAGTAACGATGATTACTCATCTTTTCCCATCGAAACTTTAAATAAGGTTCATAAGACATGGCCATCACACTTAATCACAATAATAGCGATACGTTTCGGCTAAACGCTGTAATGATCGCTCTAACAATAATTCTTCATATAACAGGCGTTCTTTTTTTATTTGATCTTTCTCACCAATAAGTCTATTTTGAATACTGTCCCAATCATGGCATAACTTCTGTGCCTGATTTAATAAAAAATGTTTTCGCATACTATACCTCGCTTATTATTTATCGAGATCGACCACCCCTGGATCGATCATCATCCTTCTTCCTGCCCTGTTTTTTTCCATAACCTTTACCTTGCGTTTGTACTGTTTCATCAAGCATCTTTGTCATGCCAAGAAACGTATCGCGATCAATCGTATCGGTTAATACACGTTTGGCGTCACTGCTTGAAAAAGAATGGCCACTGCCTGGCATTGCCTCGTTTTTTCGCCAAGCCTTAACCAGTGTTGCTTTGTCTTTCATAAATTGACCCGCTGCTTTTTCATAATCCTTACTATAATCTTGCACGGATAGTCGTTGAGCTAATTCAGAAAATTGTCGCTGCGTCTTTGTATCCATTTTAGGTGCGGCAACTTCTTTTAATAAAACCGCTGTATCAATCAATCCCAGTGATTGCCGTTTCATGACGCGCTCTCGAATCAACTTAAATTCACTGGCTGCCTGAATGCGATTGATAGGTTGAGGATGAAAATTAACCTGGCGCACTTCTTCTTTTAAGGCGTCATAAACCGCATTGGCTGTTTTTGCAACCTCTAATGCGTCCTGATAACGATCTTGTTTTGATAATTGATCAACAGCATTAAAATAAGCATTCAATTTTTCGCGCTGCGTTTTCGTGAATTCCATATAATAGCGCTGTTCTTTAACGGGTGTGGGCCGCTTAATAGAAATGGCTTTTTCTTCAAGAATTTTCTTACCTTTAATGGCTCGTGATAGCTTCTCTTTTAGCGATTGCTTTTCTTGAACAGGTGGATTAATGGCTATGCGCTGGATAATGTTTGTCCCGCGTACTTTCTCTTGATGGTGCAAGGATTCATTAATGCTAACATGCGTGTAGTCGCCTTTAAGCCTGCCTTTCACCATCACAACGTGTAGTTTTTGTTTTCGTAAAGCTTCACTTAATTCAAACAACTCTTTTTCATTTTGTTTGTCAAAATTATCGGTGACAAGCGCTATGCTGCCTGGTTTTTTAGGTAATGCATCCATTGCCCAAGTAATATCACCTAAATCCCGATAATGATCCAAACTAACAAAAATATTAGCCTCTGGGTTTCCAACAGCAATGGATTTTGCATCAATCACATTATCAGCAATAAACACAGTAGAGGTATCATTCCCGCGTTGTAAAACGGCAATACACCCTTGGGCGTCCCCTCGAACCATCGTTTGCGTGATATTACCGCTATCTTTAGAAAGAAACATGACAAGCTCTGCTCGTCTCTTCCCCTCTTTATTCAGCACAGGAAAAATCATTGCTTGTTGATACCCTTCTCCACCCGATAATGGCACACGGGGATGATAACGAACATCGGATAAATCAACGCCCATCAACCCCTTTACTTCACGCAAATAATGTTCTGCTGGGGTATAAGCAATCGATTTTGCGTGATCATAATAGAGATCGGCGACACCCATCGTTTTATCCATCAAGCACAATTGTGATTTAAGATCCTCTGCACCCTGTTTAACAAGAACATCATTCCAATCCACTTTTGCAAGCCCCGCAATCTCCAATGGATAAGCTAAACGACAGGAGATCGAGGTTGTATTGAGATTTGATTGTAAAAGCGCAAATGCCTCTTCGGTTGTTTTTCGTGTTTTTGAATGCACACCATCATTGTCCGCCGCTAAAACAACTTCAACAGGCGCAAAGGCAGAAATCACAGGGGCAAGGTTGGGTAAATTATTGATGCCCATCGAGACGAGTACGGTTGCATCAGGATCAATCATCGCCAATGACGCCCCTGTTTCTGGGCCTTCAGCAATAAAAAGGCGTCCGCCTTTTATACCCTTTTGAATAATACCCGCAGAGCCTTGAATAACACCTTTTGATAATTTCGCATTATCCATAAAGGTGGCTTTTCCAGCCGTATTTTTATCCAGATAAATACGTTGAACGCCTGTTAATTCGCCCTGTGCATCTCGAACAGCAATCACCGCCGCAGGGACTTTGTTAGGCTGAACCTTTCGTTCACCATTATCATCATAATTAACCCATTCTGCGCCAATAGGCCAATGACGTATTTCCATACGGGAAAGATGCGACACTTTGCGGTGCTCATTAAAATAGCGTTCAGCTAAAGTGCCAGAAATAGGTTGCGTGCCCTCCCAAATACTTTTTGCAGATTCAATACTCTGCAAACGCGTCGTTGCCATAATTTCATAACGATCTTTAGAACGCGCTGTTGCTTTTGCCTGTACCCTCTGTATAGCTTCAGTGGTCATGGCTTGAGCTTCTGTTAAACCGGCTAATCCCGCGCCATATTTAAGCGCCTCTTTAAAGGGTAAGCCCATCCATTCTTGAATGGCTTTAATCGGGCCACCACCTTTGCTTTCTGTAAACGAATACCACTTGCCCGCATCATTCCCTTTAAGCGTTACAATGAGACCCCCTTCATAACGCCACTCTTTTGAAGTGCGTTTTTTAGGTTCGCCAAACAAGGCCGTGTAGGTTTCTTCTGGGTTCGACATAAGCGCTTGGCTAATGAGTTCAAAGTCCCAATGTTTTTTTGGGGCGGTTTTAGTAGAAGACACCTCCGCCATTTCTTGACTATTAAGCCAAGTGTTGGCCTCATTTCTTAAATCTTTAAAATCAATTTTTTTATCGAAAATAAAATGATAACTTGCACGATTTTTTAATAACTCATTGGCGAAATATCCCCTACTTTTCTCAGTCGCGCTCAAATAGTTCATCACGTCTTGATAAGCAATGTATTGTTGACTGGCTTTATTAAGCATCTCAACATTAATTTTAATTCCTTTGATTTGTGGATCAATCATCCCCTGCTGTGCTGTAGCTTGCACAAACTCATACGCCACACGATTGCGTTGAACGGTAATATGCTTTGCCTCAACCAATAAACGTGCGGTGTCTTTTCCTAAATGCCGAGCCACCTTTACCTGTCCCCAAGCTTTCCCTGCATCAATGCGTTTTTGTTGGTAACGTTCTGCCAATCGAATCATATCGCGCACAGCTTGATCGGGCACACTATTCACTAAATGCAGATAGTCATAATGCCTGGCGCGCTCTTTAATGTCTTGATAAAGACCGGATACACTAACGGCGTGACCAAAGCCTTTCATGTTTTCATTGATATGATGCGCCATGTGCATTTTGCGCATTTCATTCGACTCTTTACGATAACGCTGAAAATAATCATAATGCCGCGCACGGGCTGAAAGCTTAGCTAAATCGACTTTTTCAAAGCCAATCGCGCCCGCATGACGCTCCATATCCTTAATTAAGATGCTCGCGATTTTATCGCGTTGATTCGATAAGCCTTGCGCGCGCAGAGTAAAAGCTTTTGTATTGGGTGACTGTGCGTTACGGCGTTTTATCGCTGCTTGCCACGCATCGCGCGCAGCATAGGCCGCATCAAAATAACGCCGAACCAGTCGATGACTGCTCTTAAATTCAAGACTCATTTTAGAAAGTTGGTGTTTGCGCTCATAACGCCAATTCTCTAAGTTAATGGATTTCCAGCCTTCTTTTAAAGTGTCATTCACATAAATGCCATGCAACTTGGGCGCTGACTTTATTTTGTGGGCTAAGATTTGTTTATGTAAATTATCCTGGCCTACAACTGAATCAGATAGCCCACTAAACTTTTCTACTCTCTCGCGCGCTTGATGATATTTCTGATGTTGAATCAAGCGTTTTTGATCAGCGCTGAAATGTTCAATAATGGGTTCAAAACGGGCATGATTTCCTGCAATTTGATGGGCAATCTCGTTGCGTTTGTTTGAAATGCTTTGCAAGCGTTCTTTGATTGCATCGGTTTTACTGTCTTGATCTGCTAATAACTCGCCCACCTCATAATCCAAATCAAGATAATGTTTAAGCGCTTTAATGTCGGATCGATATTCTATGTCAAATGTTTCAAAGGCCGTGTCATAACGACGCTGATGCATTTGATGCTTTAGTTCAGCAATAAAACGGTTTTTCGTTTTGTTGTCGCCAAAGGCCGAAACAATATGGCCATAATATAAAGACATTTCGCCAACAATCTTATCGGCAATGATGGGCTCGTAAAATTGTTTTAAGGTGTATTGCGAGCCAAGCGCTTTTATTTCCTCGTGTCTATCGCCAAAGGCTTTGGCTTTTTCAATCGCCTCACGACTAATACGATTTCGATCCATAGCCAGCTTGAATTTATTATAATTCGTCTGGATCTCGCGCGCTAACTCACTATTTTGTAATTGTTGCTTGTAAATAGCATGCAGCCGCTCTATTTTCTCTTCCACGTTGATGGGTATGAAACCCTCTTTTGAGGTGACATCAAATATGGCTGCCTTTTCTTTTTCATCTAATCGGGCGGTGCCTTCAACATCATTGAGCTTTTTATCGATGCTAGCAAAAAGTTCACTATTCATCTGGCTGGTATCAAGCATCATTCGAGTGAGTTTGCCCTGCGCATCAAGGGCAGCAAACATCAGTGTTTCTTGATCTGTATAAAGCATCATCACTTTGGGGTCGATACTTTCATTTTCTGGCACAACCTGATAATTCAACTTAAGCTCATAACCAGGCATCGCTTTAAGCGCTTCCACGCTCTTCGCAATCTCAATGCGGCGATCACAAAAATCCGCAACAATAATGGCATCTTGACGTCGCCGCTTCAGTTCGGCATGAGGATCGAGCGATTTTTTAGCTTGTTTTTCTACATAAGCCTGATAGTTCACCAACCATAACAAACTGTCTTGTACCTTAGCGCTTGTTCGACGTACAAAATTAACAGTTCGTTTTGCAACACCGCTGGGTTCAAAACCACGACGAAGTGAAAAACTAGCGGGGTAATCAAAAATATGATCTTTCAAGCCATGACGACTAACCACTTCTTTTAAATCGTCATAGTCTTTAAAGAGTTCATGATCAGCCATAATGGTGAGATTATAGCGATGGCGACTAGAGCCAACCAAAAATAAATGTCGATCATAGCCACGGCTATCAATGTATTCAAACGCATAATCACCCGTGAAACTTTGCATCTTATGAACGGTGGCGGCATAGCCATAATTAAAATCACGGTACTGCGTAGTAGAAAAGGTTATCTCACGGTCGTTATCCAATTTAACCGTTAATGTGTGACCATCGACTTTAACAACCGTGCCAAAATCTCCATTTTTTACCTGTAGACGATAATCATTACGAGAAAATAACACACGCTCGCCTTTTGCGATGGCCAGTTTCCCATTGCTTGTGTCAACCAAAGCGCCCTGCTCTAATACTCCATCAGTAACCAACTTGTCGCGAGCCAATTGATTAAGGTGAGCAACGGTTTCGTTTTTGTAAGCAATTAAAATATGCTCACGCAGCAGTTGTTCTTCATGTTGCTGGTATTGCCGATACCATTGATCAACTAAAGTGGCTTTTGCCACAAGCGCTGTTTCAGCAAAGTAAACTTGACCGTGCTCGTTATAAGCATCCAAACCGTTAGCGGTTTGCTGGGTTTCCATTGCAAGTGTCGCTTTTGCCTGCCAATCAACTTTTTGGCGAATGATGGTGTCCATCACAACGCACCCAGCTTGCTCGATCATTGCTCGCATGGGCGCGCCTCGACCAACGGGCTGAGTCTGCTCCGTGTCACCCGTACCGGCCAGCTTGCCACCAGCCGCTTGAACCACTGAGGTGATTTGATGCATGTCATCTAACGACGTCATGCCCATTTCATCCATCACCAAAATATCGTTAGAGCCAAATTGAGAATAGCCCTGGCGAATGCTCTGCATAAATCCTGCGATAGTTTGTGAGCGTATCCCCGCTTCGCTTTCTAGCCCGCTACTTGCTCGTCCAGAAAAAGCCACACCTCTAACGCGATACCCAGCCTCCTCCCAAACAGCCTTAGCCGCCTTGAGCATATACGTTTTACCTGAACCGGCAACACCAACCACTAATGCTAAATTGCCACTTTGCGTCAAATGCTTAAGCGCTATTCTTTGGCCCTCATTTAAACCAAATTCCTTCGCCACCCTTTCCACCACAACATCAGACACCAAAAAGCTATTCTTGGCTGATAGGCGTTCGGTCATTTGGCTCAATTGGGTTTCAAGGTTAAAGGCTTGCCGCGTCACATAATGGGTTCTACCATCATCACCCAACCCTAAATTAAACAATTCGTCACTCTCGCCAATTTGTTTGGCAATCACATTAAAATCACCCAGTGAATCGGTTTTCTCCATCACCAACGTTTTCAATTCACGCTCACTGAAAACGCTCGATTCCTGCTTGAGTGTCTCAATAATCTCATTGACTAATTGCTCTCTTGAAGCATCTTCACGCTGTTCAATTTGTGATAATACCTGCTCACCAACAACGTATTTTGCTAGCTCATCCTTTACTTGTGCGTGAGTGAACTCGTGGTGCTCTTGCGCCACCTTCGTAGCCAGAAGGTCAGGATTTTCTTTGACCTTCTCGAAGTTCTGAGCGCGGATCAGTTGATTTTCGGCGACACGGATTTCCTGATACTTTGTATCTGTCATATAAGTCGCTTTGCCCACCTTCACCGTTGGGGTCAATTCAAGTCCACGCGCTTTATGACTGCGATGATCAATACGGGCATCAATGCCCTGCTCCATCATTTTTCGATTGGCATAGTCTGCCCAATCCGAGCGAACCTGTGTCACGATTTTACTTAAATCGCCCTTGCCGAAACGGCGCTTTTTACTAAACCCTTCCTCAGTTAATTGGCGCAATGGCATCACCACATGGGCATGAGGATTGATCAATTCCCAATGAATCGCCGTATCACAAAAAACACCATTTACGGCAAGCTTTTCTTTCACAAAACTCTGAACTAACTCAATCGCTGCCTCTTGGTTTAACTCAACAGGAATGGCAAAATCATCATGAAAGTACAATTGAGAGTCACTGCGTTTTTCCATAATCTCGATTTGATTCCAAGCATAATTAGAGAAATTAAGCCCTGTTTTATCAAACAAATATTGGCCATTTTCGTCTTTTACGTGGGAATTTCTAATCTTCAGCGCCCATTCTGGTGCGTCATCAGGTAGCAGGCATTCAGAATAAATAACATCATGCTTATAGGTAAAATCCTTTGTCTCTTGGGTTTTATGGCAGGTACGCTTTTCCCCACGGATATACGCCACCGCAAAGACAGCGTTTTTACCGTCTCCTCGCTTTCCTATCTCACGGTGATAGTGATAGATGGCCATAGGTGTTCCAAATCTTGCTTGGTACTAATTTAGCAGATCGCACCAGCATTCGCAAGAATGCATAAGTGCGCATAGCGATTATCCGGCTATCGCCGGCACTATGCTGATTGGTGTTCGCTTCGCTCACTTTTATTGACTTTTTTGGATTTCTATATCATCATCACTATGCGGTACAGGCGGGGACGCCGATGACCGCGACGGGATTTAAAGGGTGGTGGTAAAACACTACCCTTCCCATAACAAAAAATCGATGATTTAAATAAGGGGGACTCATTGCCGTCCCCCTTTAACCCCCTGCTAGGATATTTCCAGACGGGATTTATCACGGGGAACATTTTTTAGGCTAGGAGTAATTGAATAATGGCAAAACAGAAAAAAAGCCCTGTAGATCAAAAGGCAAAATTGGTTGATCAGCTCAAAGAGATCGAAAAGAAAATTGCTGATTTTGATAAACAGCGGGCTTCTAAGGTTGGTAGCTTGGCTAAACGCTATCGGCTTATTGACTTGTCGGATGATATTTTAGAGAAAGAATTTAAAGGGCTGCGCGATAAATATAAGAACGACCAAGACGCCACCCTATCCAATATGGATGATACTAAAAAAAAATCCTAGCTAAAAAATACCGGCTTAGGCAACGCCTCTCTACCGCCAAGAAACGATTGCGCCACAAAGACGGGCACCGTAAATTTCTACTGGGGCTATCGTTTGAAAAGACAGGGTTAGCCTTGGCGGATAAAAACTATCTTGATAGCGAACAAGCCTTGCAAATTTGCCAAACAATTATTCAGAAAATAGAGCAAGACAATGGCATTGAGCACACCTTTTATCGAGCAGGCGAAAAAGCATTTAATAGCAAAACATTCATGGAAGAAGACGAGCCTATCAAGGAAATACAAGCACTTTTTTGTGAAGCCTGGAAGCGCACACGCTACCATAATCTAGTGCGCCTGGGCGGTGATATTCTGCGCTCCGGTCTTGCTGAATATCCTAAAGCCACTATCTTAGGCGCACTATTCTGGCACGTGAATCAGGTTAGCCATTAATCTGTCGTAACCCCTTCCCCGCTGATCAATTTATCAACCATCGCTCGCCTTCTCCTTTGTAGCCTTCTAAGCTTTCTTTCACTGACCGGCGTTGCCATTGGACTTTTAGACTCACACAACCCTAAATAGGCGCTCATCATTTTGGACTCATTTTGCTTCTGAAGCATGTCATGGTTGCGCTGTTCAATGATTAATTCGTTTTGTAAAATGATACTTGTCATTGCTTTTTCCTCTGTGGTTTAAAGTGATGATGGGGTGGCCCTGTGCATCCACACGGGACCACCTACCCTTTTTATTTTGATTTTGTCGCTTCACGCTTCAAGTGATGGTTTTGGCGTAAACAATTACCCAGCCAAGTATTAAGAAAGCTATTAAGGCTTTTCTTTAATTTTGGCCTAACGTGCTGCTCATCAGGATAAACACGCTGATAACCGAAACTATCTTGATAAGTCAAAGCTTCTGCGCCGCGCCCATCATGAAATATCCGAATTTCCATATCAGGATCAGCAATTAAATCGCCGCTGGGGTGTTTGTAGTAATGGGATAAAGCAATCACCGTATGATCATCACTGACATAAAGCACATCCAAGTTCAAATCCATCATCCCACCACCGCCTAAACTTTTCATGGCCTCGCCCAGTTCAAGCGCCTTAAGGTCGGGGATCAACTTTGCCAATTTATTGTAGAGTCGAGTATGAATAGTATTTACAGTATTCATTAATATTCTCCTATGTGGTTAAATTACATATTAGTATGTTTTAATACTAATATGTAATAATTATAACTGTTCTTGTGTCGGTGTCAACACTTGATTGACATTTTTATTACTTATTAGTAAGATTAATTACATTACAGTTATTCAAGAGGAGCTGTCGATGAGTGAGAAAACCGACTGGGAAACACAGGCCGCTAACTTTTTAAAAGCAGAGCTTACACGTCGTGGTATTAATTATGACGAACTAAGGCAGGCGTTAGAGAAATTAGGCATACAAAAAACAACCAATAATATTACCGTCACAATCAACAGGGGTAAATTTTCGTTTGCTTTTCTACTACAGTGCGCTAAAGCGATTGGCATCAACAAGCTGCAATTGGATTAGGCTTTTAAGAAATACGTGAGATCAATCTAAACAGGACATTTTAAAATATCCATAATGGCAGTAATCGATGTTTAATATTGGCTTTAGGTATTCCGCCATAGTAACGAGAATCCCAAGAATAGCGAGGATCACCAAACCCATACACCCAATACCCTTTTGCCTGATAGGTGCCCTCTTTAATAAAACGATAAACAGGTAAGTGGTCTTTATCAATAATCCGAGTCGGCGCAAAATAACCACTGCCTAAAAACAGGCCATTGACAGAAATTTCATTATTAGCAAGCTTAACGGTATCACCTGGCACCGCAATCACTTGCTTAATCAGTTCTTCACTACCATTAGCACATGAACCACGATGAATATAGCCACGCTCAAGCCCCATCTTAGCAATCGTATCTGGTAAGCAGAATGACACATAATCACCGCGCTTAATCTGTGTTGTATCCGAGATAATGCGATAGAACCCAACCGGTATAGAGCCGGTGTAAGTAAAAATGATACCGAAGACATAAAAAAGCAATGCGAATAACGGGATCATCAGCACGGACAGCATAATACCGAGCACAGTTCTTTTGCTCGGCTTCTTAAGCAACCTTTTCGCGCGGTTGATGTTTTCGTCTGGGTCTTTTTTACTCATTACTCAGATTCCAAAAAATCACTTAGCTTTCGCCGCTAATTGTTTTTCGAGAGATTCACAGCGCGCCTTTGCTACCGCCGCATTAATTTCCGCTTGATGCTGGCTAGCCTGAAGTGTTTCCACTTTTTGCACTAATTTCGTCTCGCGTGATTCTTCATCCTTAAGGCGGGCTTCCAATCCTGCAATCTGTTTCTCTAAAATTAACACCCTCTTTTGATGCTGTGCTTCAAGTGTTGTGATTTTCTCCGTTTGCTCAGCACAGGTTTTCTCCATCTCCGCTAACAAATCCAGCGCTTCCTGGGCACTGTTTTTTTCATCAGCCAATTGTTTCTCAAGGCGCTCGCGTGTTTTTTGAACCACGCGACCAAACTCAGCCAACAAAGCTTGACGAAAACCATCAGAGATATCTTCATCAGTTTCGGTTGCCAACTGTTTTTCGGACTTCCATTGACGCAAGAACTCCATCAGCTTGCTATTAGAGCCGCCGACCTTGGTGCGCACGGCACGCACGCTGACGCGCTGATTCTCACTGTCTAGCTGGTTGGCGGCCTCGGCAAAGACCTCGTAGGTTACTTGGGTAGGTTTACTCATAACAACTCCTCTTTTTAAGATAACAATTAAATAACGTTATTATTTAAAGTAACGTTTCTTTTTGTTATTTTAATTAGATTTCAAGGAGAGTCAAGTGGCACATCTACCTTGATTTGCGCACATGCCATCAAGCACGTGGTTGGGATGGTCGGCGAATAAGGTATTGTTGTTTGATTGGGCAACTAATAATGGCATTACTGACTACTTAGCCAGATGGATTCGCATACATTTTAATCAGCCAATTGCATAGTGCGCGTTGTGCTCTGTATGCTGGTCATCAATTAGTTTGGTTTTACTATTTACTTGAATCGTTTAATGTTGCTGATATTCTCAGGTTGAACATATTGATCAAGCACTGCCTCTGCTTTGTCCGTTGTTAATGGTTTGGATAAAAAATCATCCATACCAGCTCGCTTGGCGTTTTCTCGAAATTCCTCCTCAACGTGTGCCGTTAAGGCCACAATAGGTGTGTGCTGGTGCAGCTTTTCCTCTAACCCACGGATAGTTTCAGTGACAGTGTATCCATCCATATCAGGCAGCCCTAGATCCATAAAAATGAAATCATAACGGTGCTGCTTAAATTGTGTGATTGCTTCAGCACCCGTGTCCGCAGTATCAACCATACAACCAAGCTGTTCTATTGCCATCACCGCCATTTTCTGAGCCAGCTTATGATCTTCTACCACTAAAACACGTAATTTTGAACGATCCATGTTCTGTTCCTTGAGGATCAGTCCTCGTCAATAATTTCATTAGACAACGGAACCTTAAACGGCAAAAATACAACAAATGTTGAGCCTTTTTCTATTTCTGTTGTTAAGTGAATATCACCATCTAACTCATCAATAAATTGTTTAACGATCCTAAGCCCTAACCCAAGCCCTTTATATAACCCCTTATTGCTTGGAATAACTTTCGCAAAGCGTTCGTAAATCAACGCTTTTTTATCATCAGGAATACCCATACCGCTGTCTTCTATCTCGAATTTGACCACAACTTTGCGATCATCTTGATTATCTTGACTTAACGATACTGATAGTTTCGCAAATCCCTGCTTGGTAAACTTAATAGCATTGCTCACCAGATTAATTAAAATACGTTTTAAGCGATAAGGATCGCCGATGACTGCAATGGGAAGTTGGCTATCATATTGTAACGATAAATCAAGTTCTTTGTTCTTTGCCGCAATAGTTTCAATGGTGATGACGCTATCAACCAACTTGCGTAGCGTGAAACTCTTAGAAACAATCGGAAAGGACTCTGACTCTATCCGTGAAAAATCTAAAATCCCGTCACAATAATCCATTAGCTCTTTGGCGCAAATCGCCACATCGTGCAAGATGTTTTTTTTCTCTGGATCTTCTTCTTGATTGGCAAGAATATCAATCATGCCATAAATACCAACAAAAGGCGTGCGAATATCGTGTTCCATATTGCTGATAAAATCCGATTTTATTTTATTCGATTTCTCAGCTTCTTTTTTGGCCTTCTTCAGTTCTTCTTCTCTTTTTTTGCTGTTGGTGATATCAATGGAAATACCAAGCATACCAACAACTTGATTTGCTTTATTTTTCATTGGTACTTTGCTCGATAAGAATATTGCTTTAGTCCCATCTTGCAATTCGGCTGGTTCTTCAACGACCTTGGTTTTTCCGCTTTCCATCACTTCTTGATTGATTTTATCTATTATTTCAGGAATAGCTTTTGTGTTGTAATGCCATGGTAAATCTTTATTTCGCTTACCTACAATTTCCTTTCTGTTATTCAAACCAGACGATTTTGCTTGTGCATCGTTGCAGCCCTGGTAAACACCCGCTCTATCAACCCAATAGACATGTCCAGGCATTAGGGCTATGATGTTCTCAAGAAAGTCTAATCTATCAGTAGCTGCTTGTTTTGCCGCCGTAATATCTAATGATACGCCTGCGCTACCAATGATTTCTCCTCGCTTGTTTTTTAACGGTACTTTAGGGGTTCTCTGGAAGAATCTCCAAAACCGGCCGGTTTTTAATTAATCCTGTTAATCATGCCCTTTCATAATCGTACCAACAGCAATATCTTCATCAATTTCTGGCCAATGCACGCCAATACCATTACCTATTAGACGCCAATTATTTCTATCTTTTTCAGTTGCATCTCGTAATAGTGGAAACCATTCTAGTGGGGCTGAAATTTCTCTTCCATCCGCTAACACAAAATGCAGCGCATTTTTTGTAAAACTGACATCAACTGCATGATCATCAAATTTAACTGCTAAAGTGCTCATACCATTTCTCCAAAAATATTTCGCTATGCTCCATAACAAGTGCTCTAATTTTAGTTAATTCGTGGCTTCTAAAACCTGAGGAGCTTGCCAGGTTTATGGGTTTCAACCACAATTTTGCCACCTTATCACCATGTTCGACATGAATGTGTGGTGGTTCATTCCCTTCCAGGCTGAAAAAGAAAAAACGATAGCCTTTAATTCTTAATACAGTTGGCATGTTTGCCATCCTTGTCTATCTATAATAACCAAATTCGACGGTTCGATAAAACCCTCGTTTTATTGGACCACCATGATTTGATTTTAGTGGTACACTAACGCCCTATTTACGGTACAAGATACTGGTTTTCGTAATCTAAGTCTACCGAATGATGAATTTTTTAAGTATCGTGAACTATCAATTATTTTAAGAAGGATTTTTCCATGAAAATTGGGTACGCCAGGGTCAGCACACGCGAACAAAATTTAGATATGCAAGTCATCGCGCTTGAAAATGCTGGCTGCGAAAAAATTTATGAGGAGAAAGTCAGTGGCGTCAAAGTCGACCGCCCCATCTTAAATAACTTAATCAGTCAGCTGCGCCCCAATGATGTGCTCGTGATTTGGAAACTAGATCGATTGGGTCGCTCGCTTAAAAATTTAATTGAACTCGTTCAACAATTACTGGAAAAGAATATTGGGTTGTGCAGTTTGAATGATCCAATCGATACTACCAATCCGCAAGGACGATTAATTTTTAATATTTTTGCATCGCTTGCTGAATTTGAGCGCGATGTTATTCGTGAGCGCACACAAGCAGGATTAAGTGCGGCGCGTGCACGCGGACGTTGTGGCGGCAGACCCAAAGGATTAGCAAAAGCATCAGAGGCTACCGCTTGCGCTGCAGAAACATTGTATAAAGAGAAAAAGTTATCAGTGAATGATATTTGCAAAAAATTATCCATTTCAAAAAGTACGCTTTATAAATATTTACGTCATAGAAATGTTCCGATTACATATTACGAGATGGCCGCACAAAAAACTAACAATTAAATCTGTCAGGCATGAGCAAAAAACAAATTAATTTATTAACCGATTCCGAGATTTCAGATCTTTATTCAATACCTATATTTAATGATGATAATGAACGAGATCACTTTTTTACACTGGGCGATGCAGAGCATAAACTATTAAAAAAATACACCAGCGTTAAATCAAAAGTCTATTTGATAATGCAAATCGGCTACTTCAAAGCAATACAACAATTCTATAAATTTTCACTCGACGACGTTAAGGATGATGTTAATTTTATTATAAAAAAGCATTACTCATCGGAAGAAAATAAGAAAGAATTAACTGGCACTTTATGGAAAGATAATTATCGCACGCAAAAAGAAGATATTTTAACATTGTACGGGTATCGTGAGTGGTCATACCCACTTAAAAAAATCACTGTAAATCAACTAGAAAAATTAATCCGAATTCACCCAAAAGGAAGTGATACGTTACGTGAATTATATATTTTTCTTGAAAATGAAAAAATAATATTTCCATCGTACCGCACAATACAAGATTTGTTCACACGTGTATTTAAAACAGAACGTGATCGACTTGAAAAAATAGTTCTTGAAATACCTAGTGATCTAAAGAAGCAATTGGAAGAAATTATTAAGAATGATGGCGGACTTACGCAATTAAATGTTATTCGAATGGATCAAAGAGATTTTACATATACTGCATTAAAACTTGAAGTGCAAAAAGTTCTGAAAATAAAAGAGCTGTATCAGCTATGCAAAACGCTGATTCCATCATTACAGTTATCGAATAATGCCGTTCGTTATTATGGATCACTTGCAGAACAATATACCGCATCAAGATTGCGAAGATTAAAAAAGCCACAGCAATCATTGTACATGTTGTGCTTTATTTTTCATCGTTATCAAGAATTCATGGACAACCTAATCACGAGCTTCATGTTCCATCTGCGTGCATTTGTTAATGAGGCAAATAACCATGCGGACGCAAAAGAAGAGGAGTTTGTGAGGGGATTAATGCTGGAATTACCGAACCTGGGAGAATTTCTGGTTTGGAATTCAACCCAAGAAATAAAACAAAACATAACAACTGAAGAATACAGGCAGCTCGGATTTGATATTTTACCCAAAGAAAAACAAGTGGCAATTGCTGATTTAATTTCTGGTACTGGCTTTGATAAAAAGTCTGAAAAATGGAAGTATTATGAATCTCAAGCTAGACGAATCGCTATGTATTTTCGCCCCATTTTATTGGCTGTCGATTTAGAATTTTATAAAGATGACGCTTTAATCGTAAAATTAATTAAAACATTGCGCGATCATTTTATATCTGAAGAACCAAACCCCGATTTATCAAAATCATTGCCTGATGCGTTAATTAAGAAGCTCCCAAAAAGTGCATCTGAATTATTAAAATCCACTGATAACTCAGAAGAAATAAACACTGCGCGATTTGAATTTTATGTTTATGACAAAATGTATCACCAACTCGATAGAGGTCGTTTATTTTGTAATGACAGCGTTTCATATTGCGATTTAGATTATGATTTAGTACCAGATGAGTTTGTTGATAATGCGGTAGAAATTTGCGAAGAATATGGGTATAAAAAAATTCCTGTGTATTGTGATGAGCGTTTAGATCAAGCATTATCTGACTTAGAAAACGCATGGATTCAAGTCAATAAAAATATTGCAGATGGAACCAATAAAAGTATCGAGCTTGAAACTGACGATAAAGGAAATATCACGTGGAAATTAACATACGATACCGATGAAACTGAAAAATCCACATTTTTTGACGGGCTGCCAAAAAGAGATATTGCCGATGTTTTTAAATTCATGGGGGATTATCTTGATGTTTGGAAATTATTTGAAAGTCAAAAAGATCGCTATGTAAAACACAAACACCCAAGTCCATTAGCATTGATTGCGTGCATATTATCCGATGCGTTTGGTTTTGGCACAGAAAAAATGTCACAGATGTCAAATATCGGATACAACCACCTTCTCACAATTGATGAAAATTTTATGTACGTTGGAAATCTAAAATTAATCAACGATGCATTTAGTAATTTTATTCATGAGTTATCAGTATCACGTGCGTGGGATCTAATAGAAAACACTGTTGTTTCAGATGTAGATGGTCAAAAATACGCAACAAGTTATCACACCATTCAATCACGCTTTTCCTCCAAATACTTCGGATCGTGTAAGGGAATATCCATCTATTCACTCACCGCAAATCACATTTCAATCAATGCAAAAGTTATTGGTCCGAACGAACACGAAAGTCACCATCTGTACGACGTGATATACAACAATAAAACAAATATCCCTATTGATATGGTAACAGGTGATGGCCACTCCATTAATCAAACAAGTTTTGTGACACTTGATTCAATTGATGTTGAATTTATTCCAGGTATTAACAATATTCGTATGGAAGCTGAAAAACTTTTTTCCGTTAATGATCCGGATCAGTATCATGGATTAATAACACCGTCCGATAAAATTAACAAGGCCCTCATAAAATCAGAAAAACGCGGCATTATTCGAATTTTATTATCACTTTTACTGCAACAAAACACGCAAGCGGTTATTGTTAGAAAATTAGCATCACACAAACGCTACAGTCGATTGCAGGCAGCGTTTTGGGAGTACAATAAAATTTTTAAAAGCACACATGTGCTGAATTTAATTGATGATGAAGGTAAACGAAAGGTGATAAAAACTGCGCGTAATCGCACAGAATCCTATCACCAATTTCATCGCATGATTCGAAAAGTATTTCACGGTGCTTTCAAGGGAAGAAAAATTATTTCAAATGCTACCAGCGTCCAGGCATCAAGATTGGTGTCAAACTGCGTCATTGCATATAATGCAATGATTCTTGATAAATTGTATCAACGGTTGTGTGCAACCTTTGGTGAGAAAGAAGCAAAAACAATATTGAGCAAGATATCGCCAGTTGCTTGGCAGCACATCATTTTTACTGGTCGTTATCACTTTAAAGATCGGAGAAAGGGGGTTGATTTTAATAAGCTCATTAAGCTTTTAGAGAAAAAACTACGTAAGGCTGCGTGATTGCACGGGGTAAATTAAAAACCGGCCGGTTTTGGAGATTCTTCCATGCAACCCCGTATTGGTAAAAGCGCTATGATAAGCATCGTCAGAATCCATCAGCGCTTTTAATTCGTTTTGTTGTGCTTGGAAATTGGGATGCAGCAACCATTGATCCCATCGGACAATTTTACTGAGTATCGCGAGCTTTCCATAGTACATTGCATTACGCTCCAGCCATTGATCCCCAGCCTCTATCGAACCTCGATAAAAGCTATCGGCATCTTTTTCAGATTCCAACGCCATTGTATGACGCTGTAAACTGTCATCAATTAACATGATGCATGAATCAAAAGAAGCATTGACCAGTTCAATCGTTGCTTCAAAATGCTCGCGTTCGTGGACTTCCTGCCCTACACTAATCGTTAAGAGGCATCTTGATTGCTTAAACTGCTCCTTCTCAACATTCATGCACCTGAAAACGGGTTTCAATCGGCGCATGGCCCGTTCCTCCAAACGGTTTAATCTTAAAGGCTATCTAGCAGCAATAAGATACCACTTTGTTAACCCAACTGCCTCTCACTTTATTAGGCTAACGTATAAAATGCTAGCACAAATTTGTTAAACACGCCAAAAGAAGCCACGCTTTTCGTGACGTTAATTATCATAGCATAATTTCATTTGATCTTTTTTAATTCAGATAAATTTGGGAATAAGCAGCCAACCTCAATATTGAGCGATTTAGCTATTTTGATAAGATTCATCGCGGATACATTATGCTCACCTCGTTCTATTCGTCCATAAAAGGCCCTTGAGATATTCACAAAAGCTGCGAAACCTTCTTGAGAATAGCCCTGCTCTTTTCTGAGGTGGCGAATGTTCTTACCAATGGCGACAAGTTCTTTACGCTTATTCATGTTACATAGCGTAATAAGCCACGCTATTTGAAACCACGCCATGCATGGCGTATTTGTTTTATTTAAAAAAAATTTTGTTGCTGAGCTTATGCGTTTGTGTGTCAACCCGAAGGGTTGTCCACAAAAAGCGTAAGCTAACTATAGGTATATCTTAATTACAGGTTAATATAGGGAGTCGCTAAAATTATTTATTAATCATATAGATATAACTACTTTGGTCGACCAAAGGTACGCAAAATGTCGACTAAAGGTACGCAGATGTTGCTAGAAAAGGTCGACCAAAAGTACGTGGATAACTGCTTGAATTAACAGGTTTATCCACATATCTATATTTATATTACGTACTTTATGTATAATTGTTAACGTAATAACTTTATTTATTTTATGTTTTATTGGTCGACCAAAGATTCGCATTTATAAGCGAAATATACGGTTCTGCCTTGCTTTGTCATAAAAATAATTAAGCGCCGCACAGCTTTTTTAATTTGGCTAGAGTATTTCATACTTTATTTAACTTAAATAAAGTATGAAATATAAGTATTATTTTTTATAAAACGCCATTCTATCGTTAGAAATCTATGAAATGTCGACTAAATATACGTAGGTCACGCTGGTAAAGGTATGAATAGTATTTAACATTAATAACGTATTGTTTATTAATTATCTGTTTTACGATATTATTTGGTGAAGGAAAAACTTAATGAATACTTTAAATACTTTACTTAACTTTTTTTGGAAGAGAGGCTATGAATAAAAAGGAATTCATTGAAAATTTAGAAAAAGCCGGTGGCTTTAAGCAAGAGGTCGCGGAGGGGGTTTATAAGGTGTTTGTAGAAACGCTAATGGTTTCATTATTAAATGGCGGTGATAAGACGCTTTTACCGGAGATGGGAAAATTTGAAGTAAAAACAAGAAAGGCTAGATCGGGAATTAATCCTAATACGGGTGAAAAGCTACAAATACCTGAAAAGAAAATACTGACGTTTAAGGCGTCAAAACAATTTTTAGCTGAGCTTAATAAAGATTAAAGTATTTAAAGTTAATAAATTATTTACTTTAATATTCTTTGTTGCAGTTAAGCTAACCAAGGATTTATTAATTGGATCGATTGATACGTAGTTTTCTCTCGTTTAGTCGACTAAAGGTACGCAAGCACTTGGCGTACCTATACTGTTTCTTTTTCGGCGTCTTTTTTTACAAAATCAGCAAAAGAATCTATAGGGTCAAGAAGATGGTGCCATCGACTATTAATGAAATCATATAGATGCTGTTTTGCTTCCCTTGTTTGAAAGCCGGATTTTACTTCAGTATATAACCACTTCAATTGGCGCCTGGTAATGTATTCATTGAAATCAGCTAATAACTTCTTTTTGTCATTTCCGTTCAATTTTTGTTCAACTATATCAACCAAGGTGTTTAATCGATAACTGTCATATTTTTTTACATCTTTTGAGCTTGGTTCCGAATTATCCTTTTGAGCTGTTGATGTAGTCGTATTTAAAGCTTTTGCTGGTTGTTTTTTGATATGGGTTTTAGATGGGTATAGTGTCAGTCCTTTTTGTTCTTTCTTGACGTTAGCATCAGGGTACAGTGCTAATATTTTCACCATTTGATCGGTGAATCTTTTCTTAAAAGCATACCTACCAGACTTATCTTTCGCATAATTTGAGCCAAATTGGTTATGTAGTGATTCCCATGGTATTGGGGTCATTTTCCTTAGATAGCTCATTCGATAGGTGAGCCAACAGTAAATGTCGAGGGCCAGGCTGGAATTTTTTAGTTTTTTTATTACATTAAGATCAATAGGCACTGGTTTACTTAATATTTCATCAAAAAAGTCTTGGTCGAGCAGTAATATTGACTCGTGCGTTTTTGGATCATCTTCTTTTTGAGGGGCCCAAGTTAGACTTGCTCTTTTTACCGTTCTTACATTTTCGACTTGCCATGTATTGCCATCATCATAAGTGCATGATATAGCACAAGAAAATAATCTTTTTGTTTGATCTTTAAATCTTTCAATATATGCTCCAGTTCTTGGTATACCAAGCTCTGACATGAATGCGCTTAGGCTATGTCCTAATATAAGTTCTCTACTTTTCTTTTTAACAACCTCAGAGGTAATCCATATCATGATTAATCTAGGTATTGAGCCGTAAGGAAGCCCAATGTCAGGATTTGAGGTCATTACTAATGAGTAATGACCGTTTTTTCTCTTAAAATAAAACTCTTCTGGTTTCTTATGCGGCATACAAGCTTGTACCAAGGCTCTTGCCATATAACTAACCGCGCCATTGTTTTCAGCTTCTTCCTGCTCTAATGCTATGGATTCAGCAATAAGTTGAGATATTTTATGGTCAATTATTGGGGATTCTAGCTCTATGAGAGCTTTAGTGTCGGATTTTCCCTGTGTTTTCTCAGTCATTGTAAAAATCCTATTCATTATCTGCCTTACCAGGCAAGGCACAAAAAGCATAACCTAAAAATTATTATACATAAAGCTTAAGATAAATAAAGTAATAATTTTACGTAAAGTATTTACTTTACAAACCGTACAAGCCTATAATACACTTCATATGGTCAATACTTTAAGGAGACTAAATATGGCAGCAAAAATTATAGCCGTTGTCAACCAAAAGGGCGGGTCAGGCAAAACAACGGTTACTATGCAAAGCGGTGGGACGCTAGCCTTGAGGAAGAAGAAAGTTTTAATTATAGATGGAGATGATCAGAATTCCGCCGTTGAGTGGGCATCAATGGCACCTGAAGGGACACCATTTCCTGCCAGAGTCTTTAACTTAGCAGCCGCTGGTAGAAAAATTCACCAAGAAATCAAGAAATATTACGATGACTATGAATACATTTTTGTTGATTGCCCTCCAGCAGCAGATTCTCCTATATCAAAAAGCGTATTACTTGTTGCTGATTTAGCATTGGTACCGTTTATTCCAGACGGTTTAAACATGTCTGCCGCCGTTAGGATTCGAGACACAATCGAAGATGCTCAGGTTATGAATCCAAACCTACGAAGCTTGCTTGTGCTGAATAGAGTAGAGGCTAAAACAAACCTTACTAATGAGGTTTTGGACTTGTTGCCAGATTTTAATATGCCCCAGTCAAAAATTCGACTACACAAAAGAACATACTATCCTGAGACTTTTTTAACTGGTTCCACAGTTCATTCGCTAAGAAGCAAAGCTAAGGATGCTATCGATGAAGTAGAGTCTTTTACAGACGAATTGCTAGCGTTTTTGGATAAGCCGCTAGTTGATTCCCAGATCAAAGAAAAGGAAGAAATTAATGGGTAAGTATGATTTGAGCAATTTCAAGAAAAAGATAGCGCCGAGAGATAAGGAAGAGGTGGAAAGAGAGGCCGCCTCTCGATTCAATCAAGCCGACGAAGCTCTTGGCGTTAATGATTCCTCTGGGAAAACTGAACCAAAGTCCTTTGCTAGGGTAGTGCGCAAAACCTTTTCTATCCCTGAAACAGAGCTTGAGTTAATTGACAAGATCAAAGACAAGGCCCTTGACAGGAAGGTGGTTTTAGCGGAAAGCGAAGTTGTTAGATTGGGGTTTCTTGTTCTTTCTGAATTATCAGGAAATGAGCTAGAAAAGCTCTCGGACAAGCTAGAAAAAATGCCAATGGGCCGACCGCCAAAACGGTAATTAAAGTTAATAACTTATTAACTTTAATTACATTACGAAAACAAATCATTGTATTGGCTTCTGAGCACGTTTTTTTGTATTTTACCCATAGCATTTCTCGGTAAATCATCAATGAAAAGTACTTTTTTAGGGACTTTATAGTTGGCTAATGATTTCTTGATGCTAGAAATAACATCGCTAGCTTGAACTGTAGAGCCAGGTTTTAATACAATCATAGCAGTAACTGCCTCACCAAAATCAGAGTGAGGTAAGCCAACCACAGCCGATTCTTTAACACCGTCCATTTTATTAATTAGGGTTTCAATTTCTTTAGGATAAACGTTAATACCGCCTGTAATAATCATATCCTTAGCTCTGCCAACAATAGAAATGTAGTCATTGTTAGCTTTAGTCCCAACATCACCCGTGCGGAAATAACCGTCTTGAGTGAATGATTCCTTTATTTTGTCCTCTTTTTTCCAATAACCGCCAAAGACATTATCGCCTTTTACTTGTATATGCCCTGCATCATTACCTTTTGTCTCGTTATCTTCATCATCCACTATTCGTAGTTGAGTAATAGGTAATGGCAAGCCTACGGAACCAGGAATGCGATCTCCGTGTAATGCGTTTGACGTATTAATTCCTGTTTCTGTCATGCCATAACGCTCAAGTATTCGTTGGCCAAATTTTTCTTCAAATTCATAAAATGTTTTTTCAAGTAGCGGTGCTGAACCAGAAATAAATAATCGCACGTTCTTCGTTAGGGTAGGGGTAAATCGCCCATCGCCCAATAACCGCGTATAGTAAGTAGGAACACCCATTAAGACCGTACTATTAGGTAAATGTTTAATTGCAAGGTCAATATCAAGTTTTGGTAAGAAGATGGTGCTAGCACCACTTAGTAAAACGCAATGGCAAGAAAAAAACAAACCATGACAATGAAAAATAGGCAGCATATGGAGCAGGGTGTCGCTTTCCGTGAATCCCCAACAGTCTTTGAGTGCTCTGCCATTAGCAAGTAAGTTTTTATGGGAAAGCATCGCGCCTTTAGGTTGTCCGGTTGTGCCTGACGTATATAAAATACAAGCGATATCATTTTCGCATTGTTCTACAGTGTCAAAATGAATGCCAAAATTACTGACCTTTTTCTGTATTGAGCCGCTGCCGTTTTCTGCAAGCGTTTCTAAGATAAGGGGGATTCCTTTTGCTCTGATAAGTTCGACAACTGTTTTTTCTTTTTCAAGAGAGCAAACGAATAAAGATGGCTCCGCGTCTTCAATAAAATAAGTAAGTTCTTCGCTTTGAAATGATGGGTTTAAAGGGATATAAATAGCCCCAAACCGTAAGCTAGCCAAATAAACACATAATGCATCTAAGCATTTCTCGGTTTGTTGCACAATCCTATCGCCTAACTGTAATTCAATGCTTGAAAAGAAATTGCAGTATTGCGCTACTTTTTGATCGACATCTTCATAGGTAAATATTTTTCCATCGTCCAGCAGAATAAGGGGATTTTGTTTTTTTGTATCAAACATAAAGTGGCTATATAAGTTTGCGTTCATAGGGAATCCTCTTATAACTTGAATGGATTAAAATTGGTGTTTGTATCGTAAACATCACATTCTTTTTTCTTGAGCCAGCGAGAGACAAAAGCGGCAACAGGCGTTGCTATAATCTCAAAGGTCATTTTCCAGAGATACATATCTAAAATAAGCTTCAGCAAAGCTAAAGAGCCGATCTCATGCCAGTGAAAAATGATGACCCAGGTAGCTGAGAAAACAGCATGTCCAACCGAGGTAGACATAATTGATCTTAGCCAAAACAATTTACCGTCCATCTTTATTTTCAGCTTTGAAATAATGTAATTGTTAATAAAAAAGCTAAAAAATGTTGCAATGGCAACGCCCATGTATAATTTAGGGTAATTATCAAATACATTAACATACCCGTAATTCACAACGGCTGTCGGTATCATCATTGATATCCAGGCGAACAGAGTGAATATCCCCAGCGTTAATATGACGCACCAAATGAGAAATCGTGAGTATTTGTAGGAGTAAACTTCTGTGATGACATCCGACAATAAAAAGGTGAACGGAAATATGAGAATGCCGCCTGGCTCATATAAGTTAAAAATATGCAATATGCGCGGTGCCATTGTAAAATAGGTAAAATTGGTTGCCAGAAACAAAGTGGTTAATAATATCTGGGCTTTAGAAAATTTGAAGTCTATGGTTTTGGCTGTGCTCATAATGACACCTAGTTATTTTTCAGATTGCTCGGAACCAGATTCTTTGTCTTCCGGTTCTGGTTGATTATTTTCATCATCCGGCGGGAGCATCTGATCTTTAATATTTTTATAGCGATTTTCTCGCTGATCTTGTGGCAGAGAAAAAAGTACATCGCCTAGCGCAATAGCGCCAAATTTTGCTGTCTGACAAGGGTGAAATCGTTCCAGCAAGGCTTTATTGTCCATGAGTTCACTGATAGGCACGTCGTATAAATCACGTTTACCTAAAATGCTATACATGATTAATGTAATGCCGTCTTTTCGTTGGCGCTGACCAACTGCTTTGTGGCTGTATACATTTCGCATTTCTGCCGTTTTGTAACTGAGCCACAGCAAAAATAATTTAAGTTTTTTAAACATAGCTACCGCCTCCTAATAAAATTAAAGCACCGACCATTTCGCCTCCACCAGACAACCCAATACTTGATCCTCCTTGAGCAAAGGGAGTTGTTTGTACCCAGTTTCGTTATAGGCATATAACATCAATTGCCCATTTTCTTTGGTTAATCGTCTGAACACAAAATCATGCATTCGTTTGATATAGGCCACAACAAAGCAGGGTGGGGTAGGGGAGATGGTTGGATCGATCACTATCACTGTTTCTGAATCGAATCGAGGAAACATGGAATTATCTTTCAGTTTTAGAGCATAGGAGCTGTCACTCAATTTTTCATGTATAGTCGTCCAGTTAGCGAGTGTAAATTTATCCAGCTTATTGCTAAGCCAGGCATTAATTTGGTTCCAATCTAAAATTGGCACTACTTTTTGTTCTGATAGAAGGCGCTGTTCAGGGGATTCTTTTAACATCATTTCACCCTTGCTCGCGACCAACCAGTCCACGCTAATGCCCAGCGCCTCAGCGATGTCGTAAGCAAATTTTGACTTGTTCGTACCGCTCGTGCAGAGGTATTGCACGGCCTGCCGCTTCACTTTGATTCTTCTGGCAAGTTCTGCCTGTGAAATACCAAGCCTATCCAGAGCATACGATAGCCTCTCTGAAAGCGTATTGAGTTTTTCTGTACTCATTAATTCCATAACTCATTGATAATAGGAGCACTTTGCTCTGGTTGACCCATAATACTATTTAATTTAGCAAAAAATGTTGACAAGGACAAAGTAAAACTGCTATATGTAAAACAGTTTTGTCCTATTGACAAAATAATTTGTCACAGTATAATTAACGATAGATTAAAAGGCTTAGCAGTTTAAAAGGGGAACGAAGGGAATTTTAGGGCTTGCCAGGAAGCGACAACCTCCTAGCAAGCGAGAATTGCAGAAAGCAGCGTCTAAACTGATTTTGCAGGTGTGATAGTAGCACATGGCTTGTTATAAATCTCTATACACCTCATAAAATCACCGCGATTCTCAATCCTAATACCCAAAAAAATTTGACCATTGGAGACAGCTTTTTTGGTCTACATGACAATCAAATAGGAGCAGAGAATGTCAAAGAAGTCGCTGATAAATAGCAACTTAGAAAGCCGAGATAGCCGTATATTTGCGCGAGTACCCAAAGCGCTTAAGAAAAAATTACAAACAAGCTCGAAAAAATCAGGCAGAAACTTAACAGCGGAATTAATTGTAAGGCTTGCTCATAGCTTGGAAGAGCATGAGTTCATTGAATGTATTCCAGAATGGATAAACGAGTAGGGTGGATGTTATGCGTCGTAGGAAAATACAAAATTTCACAAACGTGCGTCACCTGGGGCACGCCGACGCCATGTGGCTTTCTCGTAAAAATGGGAACAAGAGCGTTGAAAGTCGCCTTATTTTGCGTGCCCCATTTTTTATTCAAAGCAGGACAACATTGCCACCCTGTGATGTTGGTAGCCGCGACCAATCCTCCAAACAGCGGGGGTTCTGGGTGCGTCTTGAGTGTGCTCGCATCAAGGCGCTATACCCAGCCCATTTTATAGGAGCAGGGATATGAGTGACAGCACAGTTTTTAATGAGTTAGTGGACAAGAGTATCAAGCATTATTGGTTACTAAATAATTCCGAACAATTCAGCCGTCGTAAATTGATTCGTGCTGATAACGCTTGGCTTTTATTAAATGAAATAAATAAAGAACAACCCGTTTTAACACAACCACCAGGAGTCAAAAAATGAAGACACGTAAAGGTACTGGCGCTGGCTTAGAAGTGATTGGCCGTTTAAAAGAAATACCAGTCATCCGAAAAACGAATAACGACAAATTGGTTGCCAATATCGTATTAGCTGTCGATGAAATACAAAAAAATGACGCGGGACAATCGGAAGAATATACCGAGTGGTTATCTGTAGTGGTTTGGGGTAATGCAGCACAATTTATTCAAGACTATGCGCGGCCAGGGCTACGTTTAAGGCTAACCGCCAAAGTTAAAACTGAAAAAGAAGAAGTAACAGACGCAGATGGTAAAAAATACGTTTATTCCATCCCAAAATTTCATACAGGCGACGTTGAGGCAATGGATAGCATTGAAAAAAATGAAAGCAACGCTGAAATAGAAAAACAGCAATAGAGATTATGATGGCTAAGAACCAAGAACAGGCTGAACTTAAAATTGACTTTCTCAAAAAAATGTTAGGGAGCCGTATCTGTGCAGCACTGCAAGATGATGACATTACCGAGATCATGGCAAATCCTGATGGTTCTGTCTGGTTTGAGTCAAGATCAAAAGGGATGTTTAAGGATTCTGAAATAGGGGAGTTTGAGGCACAAAACTTTTTATTGCAGCTTGCAAGACTACAAGATTTATTTCTGAATTTTGAAAATCCTTATCTTGAAACCTTGCTGCCCTTTAATCGCGAACGTTTAGAAGGGACGATTGCACCAATCAGTGATCGCGCCTCATTTACCATCAGAAAACCCGCAAAATTTGTTTATCCACTAGAAGACTATTTGAAGAAAAAAATCATTAATAAAGCACAATTTGATTTTATTTGTGACGCATTGCTAGCGCGTAAAAATATTATCGTATCTGGTGGCCCTGGTACGGGTAAAACGACACTTTCCAATGCGATTGTTAAAAAAATGAGTGAGATTTGTGATCGATCACAGCGCGTACTGGTATTAGAGGATACGGCTGAACTTAAATGCGAAATGCCTAATGTATTGTCTATGGTGACGAGCCAGAATGTATCGATGACCACGTTACTTAAAATAGCGATGCGCTCACGACCCGATCGTATTTTGGTGGGTGAAGTACGTGATGCGGCGGCGCTAGATTTATTAAAGTCTTGGAATACAGGGTGTCCTGGTGGTATTGCGACGATCCACGCTAATTCCGCAGAAAGTTCGGTGTTACGGCTCATTTCACTTGCGCAAGAGGCGAATGTGCCACCGCCGAATGATCTCGTCGCGGAAACAGTCGATGTTTTAATTAACGTGGTACGAAATTCCAAGCATAAAGCAGGTCGGGAAGTTAAATCCATTTCAGCGATTAAGGGATTTAACGGTAAAAAATTTGAGTTTACTCAAGTCGCTTAACAAATAGGAGAGTTCTTATGAAAAGACGTTTATATAAACTATCAGGCGCGTTGATGTGTTTGCTTTTTGCCGCATCAGCACAAGCCTCAACCGTTGCGCAATACCCTTGGGCGCAAACACTGACGAAAATCATGGATTCGCTTGATGGGCCAGTTGCTTATGCTTGCGCTGGTATTGCCATTGTTATTGCGGGTCTGTCAATGGCATTTCTGGATTTACAAGGTGGCGCTAAGAAATTTGTACAAGCCGCTTTGGGTATTTCTATTGCTTTTGGCGCGGTGACGCTGTTATCCACGTTCTTTAGTTTTAGTGGTGCATTAGTTATTTAAAGGGGGAAAAGCGATGCGTGGAACAGCAAGACAAACTAATCGGGCGCTATCGGACACCATTTTAATCATGGGTGCTGAGCGCAGTTTGGTGATTGTCTCTTGCTTTTTTTGGGGCTGGGCGTTGATGGGCGTATTACCGCATTGGCCTACGTTGATAGTCATAGCAGGGTTTATTGGCACTATCTACCTGCTGCGCTTTTCTGCAAAACGTGACCCACAAGGCGTCGCCGTATTTAGAAAAAACAGCCGTTTCTTAGTGCAAAACCGTTTTTATTTAGCACAAGGCTATGCGGGAAACCTACAAAAAACACGAAAAGTGCAAACAGTTCCGCTAAGTTTATTTGCAAGGTTTTAATGATATGAAAAACAGACACCATGAAAATTTCTTGAAATTACGGCGAAACCGAGAACTGCCAGAACTGTTAAGTTTTGGGTATTTATTTAATGAGAAGACGGTTATTCATAAGGATGCGGCATTTTCAGCCCATTTTAGCTATATCGCTCAAGACGTGGATTCTTCCACCGGTGCAATTTTAGATGCCAATGCCTATGCTGTGTTTCAGGCATTAGGATTACTTGATGATGGTTGGATGTTTGAAACCAATCTTTTAAGTGAGGAAGATAAAAAATATGCGGATGCACAAACGTTTCCAGATACCGTATCCGCTTTAATTGATGACGCAAGGCGATTTAATTTCGAGCAGGATCAAACGTTTTTTAAGTCCACTTGTTATTTGTCTATTAGTTATGTTCCCACCGATCAACTCGGGAAAAAATTATCTAAGCTTATTGTAGATTCAGAGGAAAAAACCAAAAGTATCGATGATGAATATGCCTATTTTGAAAATACGGTACAGCGATTTTTAACTCAGTTTCAAAAAATCACCAACGCAAGTTCTGGTGTTGACAATGATTCTATTAAAGGACTAGAAAACGTCGAATTAAATCATTTACAGCGGTTAAGAAAGGATGCATTGGTTACTTTTCTACATCAGACCATCACGGGGAAACAGCAACAATTAAAAGCACCTAAAATAGGCTATTTTCTGGATTCCTATCTCTCATCAGAACATTTTATTGGCGGCGTGATCCCGAAAATTGGTAAAAAATGGATTAAGGTGCTTTTTATTGATGATTTACCAGAGTACACGTATCCCGCCATTTTAGATGAACTTAATTATTTAGGTTTTGAGTATCGTTGGTCATCACGCTTTATCCCGTTATCAAAGTTAACGGCTGAGAAGTATTTAAAATCACTGAAAAGCCGATGGTCGAATAAAGCCATTGGATTAATTGGTTCAATCAAAATGGCGATGGGGATTGCGCCACAAATTGATGAAGCCGCAGAAGAACGCAAATATCAAACCTCCCAAGCGATTAAAGAGAATAGTTCAGGCGAGGCCCGCTATGGGTTTATGACATCGGTTGTTATTTTAATGAATGAAGATCGCACTACACTAGAAGCTGCTGCTAATCAAATTACCAAAACGATCGAGACACTGAATTTTAAAATCCGCGATGAAGCATTCAATGCCACTGAAGCTTATTTAGGATCAATACCAGGCCACGGTTGTTATAATATTCGTAAGCCTTTGGTGGATAGTATTTATGTGTCTCATGCTATTCCTACGTCTTCTGTGTGGCAGGGGAGTCGAACCGCGCCATGTCCTTTTTATCCTAAAGGTTCGCCCGCTTTAATTTATGTGCGTACCAAAGGTTCTCGCACGTTTCGTCTGAATTTGCACGTTGGTGATGTAGGGCACTTCATGATTATTGGCCCAACGGGTACGGGTAAATCAACGCTACTGGGATTAATTGGTTGTCAATTTAGAAAATATCCACGTTCTCGTATCGTTGTGTTTGATAAAGATTATTCAAATCGTGTTTGGCTTAAAGCGCTGGGCGGCGATTATTTTGATGTCTATGGTGGTGCTCAGTTTGCGCCGCTAGCGATGTTGGCGAGTCTACAAGAAGGCACAGCAGAGTTTGAAGCAGAAATGACATTTTTAGTGGAATGGCTATGTGAAATTTGCGAGTTACAAAAAGTGGACATTACGCCGGATAAAAAAGAAAAAGTCGATCAGTCTTTGCGGGCATTAGTAAAAAGCGGTAAAGAAAATCTTCGGCTTGATTTGCTCCATATTCAAGATCAAGAAATCCGACAAGCCATTGACAGTTTTAACAGTGGCGCTATTCAAAAAATGATGAATGGGTTAAATGATCGACTAGGCAATAATTCTGTGATCGGCATGGAAATGGGCGAGTTATTAAAATTACCGGAATCCATTTACATTCCGATTGTGCGCGCTATTTTTCATCGTCTGACACGATTATTTCAAGATCGAAAACCAACGATTTTAATTCTTGAAGAAGCGTGGTCGTTCTTACGACACAAAATATTTGAAAATATGTTGGAAGATTGGTTGTTGACGTTACGTAAGTTTAATGTGGCGGTAGGCTTTATTTCACAAAATATTGAACACGTTACCTCCTCACGAATTAGCGGCACGATTAAAGAATCGTGCCCCACAAAATTCTATTTACCCAATCATAATATTTATGACGAATCAGTGGCTAAAAAATATTTGGAATTTGGTTTAAACGAACAGCAAGTGGCCATGATTGGTTTGGCCGTTCCTAAACGCGATTATTACCTCACCTCACCCATTGGAAACCGTTTAATACAGCTTGATCTTGATCCCTTATCGTTGGCGTTTCTCGGGGTATCCAAAGAAAAAGACGTACAAAAATTTAAAGAAACACACCGAGATGATGATGAGCGTTGGATACTGGATTGGTTGGATTATAAAGGCTTAACGCAGTGGCGAGAATTTGCGGAGAAATGTTATTTCCAAGGAGATAATCATGCTTAAACTTCATAAGTTACGTAAAGTATTTATGGTTGTATCGTTATTAAGTTTGACTGTTTACCAGTCTGCTTTTGCGATGCTACCTGTGATAGATGCAGTGAATGCAAAACTGAATTTAGTGACCTCCCTAAAAACAGCCACCATGGTGATACAGCAAGTACAACAAATCAAAAACCAGCTTCAAGCCATACAGTATCAGGCCACGAACTTAAAAACCTTATCCGGTCAGAATTGGGATAATGCGAGGCAATCGTTAAACCAATTAGCGAGTGCGATGCAGCAGGGCAATGCATTAGCTTATTCTGCATCAAACGTCGATCAACAATTTAAAAAACAATTTCCAGGTTATACCGGCGAACAAGGGGGAACAACCGATTATTCTGGCCAGTATCAAAAATGGGTGCAAACGAATCAAGACACCATGAACGGTGTCATAGATCAAATCAACGCGAGTTATGAGCAGCAATCACAAGAAGAAGCACTGGATCAACTATTAGCGCAAAAAGCCAAGACACCACAAGGGCGTATGCAAGCATTGCAAGTCGGTAATGAAATTGCGGCAGAACAAATTGCGCAAATGCAAAAGCTTAAAGCGACGATGATGGCACAGGCAAATGCACAGGCGGAATACTATGCCTATCAAGCACAAAAAGACGCGGCTAAACAACAATCGGTGGATGCGGTGGTAAAAACGTCGGGTTCTGCTTATCCCCAGTATCAAGGTAAATCCCAATTCGGATTGATTCCGCAATTTGGAAACGGGGAATAATATGTTACACGCGGCGGTAAGCACAGGTGTTTTAGATCAAGTTCTGCAAGAATTTTTGCAGGCCTTGCAACACGATTACACGCGTATAGAAGAGCTAGCAAAAGGGCTTTTTTATTATTTGGCTGGCCTTCAGATTGTGATTAGTGCCGTTTGGCTGATGTTTAAAGGTGATCCCATTGAAGCAACGGTTAAAACCATCCAAATATTTTTTACCATTTCAGTTTTTTACACCTTAGTATTATTTGGCGGTTCATGGATGCCACAGTTAATTAATGGATTTATTTCCATTGGCACAACGTCATCGGGGATCACTTCGTTAACTCCATCCTCTGTGATGGGGCAGGGCGTTTCTATTGGCTTTGCCATCATGGATAACTTTAGCCATTGGGGTTGGATAACGCACCCCTTTGGTAGTTTGCTAGCTTGCGCGATTCTCATTGCCATCATCATTCTTTACGCATTACTAGCGGCTGAAATTGCCATTATTTTAATTAAAAGCTACGTCTTGATTTCGTTAAGTGGATTAATGTTTGCGTTTGGCGCGAATGAAGTCGTGCGCCCCATTGCAATGAATTATTTTAAAGCGGTGATCGGTATTGGACTTCAATTGTTGGTGTTTTATCTCATCATGGGTGTTGGCGTTCAGATCGGACAGGATTGGGCAAACCTTATTGGGCAGGCCGCACAGCAACACGAATTAAAACCATTCTTGGTGGTCATGGCAGCCGTGATCGTCTTTTACATGGTCGTTAAAAATGTACCGCCTTTTATTGCAGGATTATCCGGTGTCGGTGGCTTTAGAAGTTACGGTGACGCGGCTGTTGGTGCTGCAATGACAGCGGGTGGCGTTGGCGCAAGAGCCGCAATGACCGCAGCAACGATGGGTGCCGGTGGCGCACAAGCACTCGGTCAGGTGGGTAAAGGGGTGGCTCAGTCTGTTGGGTCAGTTGCTCAAGGCGTGCAAAGTGGTATGAGAGGGCATCATGCGGCAGGTCGTGCCGCAATGAATGTCGGCGCAGCAGCGGGCGGCTCTATCAAAGACAGCGTCATGAAAGCCAATCAACACATGAGTTTTGGTCAAAAATTCAACGCTAAGATGTCGCAGCGCATGTCGCAACAGGCAGCGCAAGCGAGCAAAGCCAGTAGCCCTGGTGGAGATTTTAAATCAAATCAGGTTAAAAAGTAATGAGGAAAACGTATGGCCATTAAATTTAAAAAAGTAAACTGGGATAAACTAAAGGCTTTGCCACTGATCTCAAAATTAAAATTTAAAAGATTGGGTGAATCGGATGAGGTGGAAAAAGCAGCGTCTTCAGAGTCGCAAAAAATCAGTGCAGCAGAGCGTTTTATAAAACAGCATTCGGGTGAAATTGAAAATAATCCTTATTTGCAGAGCAGGGCGCTTTGGTTGGATATTTACGGCAATGCGGAAGAGCGCTATGAAAAATCCAGGAAACTAAATTTTAGGCTGTTGCTATTAGTCGGCCTATGTATTCTCGGCATTATTTATATTGGCATCCAATCAAAATACATTCCTTATGTTGTGCAAGTGCAAAATGGGCAAGTGATTTATACGGGCGCAGCTAGTAGCAGTAATTTTGACACCATGAAGCCCGCGCTTGCCAAATTCTTCATACAAGATTTTGTAAAAAGCGCACGCGCCGTTAGTGTCGATGGGTATATTGAAAAAAACAATCAAAAGAAAGCCTACGCATTAACAAAAGGCGCAGCTACAACAGAACTTGATAACTTTTTTAAAGAGCGCGACCCCTACACGGTTGTTAATAAGCGAACGATTTCAATTAACGTTAACTATGTTAACCAATTACCGAATCAAGCATTCCAAGTGGGCTGGACAGAAATATCGAGAGACAGTCAATCCGGTCAAACGTTGTATCAGAAGCAATTTGTTGGCGAATTTGATTTTAAATGGGATGCGCCATCACAAAACGAATTTATTCTTCAAAACAATCCATTTGGGTTTTACGTCACTAATGTTTCTTGGACAGGAGTAAAATAATGAGTAAGCGTTTATTTTTATTAGTCACAGTGGGGCTTGGTGCTGCACTACTCGGCGGTTGTACCAACCAACCGATTGTCAAATATAACCCCGATGATTTTGTTAACCCGAATCAGGTGGTGAATAAAACGGTCAAGGTGCCGGTATTACCCAGCGTGAAAGCAACTTATGGCATTGGGAATGATCCTGCTATTGTGAAGGCTTATAAACAATATGAAAAAACCGGCAAGTTGGAAACCGTAAAAGGGAATGGTTGGATCAGTTATCCTTATAGTGAAGATTCTAAGCCGATTATTTCGTGTTCAATGTACCATTTTTGTATTGTGCAACTAGAATCAGGCGAAAAGCTCAATTCCTATGGATTAGGCAATACACAGGATTGGAAAACCAATGCGTTTGTGACGGGCGAAGGGAAAGGCGCTTCAATTTCAATTGAAGTCAAACCAACTCAAAATAACATGTCTACCGACATGACGATTAGTACCAACAAGCGCACCTATCTTATTGGTCTGGTTGCAAAAGCTGGGGCAGGCACTTCGGTACTCCGTTTTTATTATCCAGAAGAAACAATGATTGATAATATTGCGCGGGCAAACCAAATTCAACAAGGCGATGCAACGTCTCAAGTCATCGATTCAACATCGCTGTCTAGCGGAACCAATGTTGATTTAGACCATGTTAACTTTAATTACAAAATTAAAGGGGATTCTCCGCCATGGAGACCATTACGTGTGTTTGATGATGGCAACAAAACCTATATCGAGATGCCAGCCATTACAGCACGCTTTAGTTTGCCGGTATTGTATTTGGCGCGCAATAAAAAAATGCAAATGGTCAATTACCGTTACGAAAAACCTTATTTTGTGATTGATGGCTTATTTAGTCGTGCTTGGTTGATTTCTGGAAAAGGCAGCGACCAAGTCCGTGTTGAAATTCTCAACCAGAATATTCAAGGGTAGGAGACGCACCATGAGCGACAAACAAGATGAGATGAACAGCGCGGTTGATCAAAAGCCACCGAAAGGCGTTGGTATTTCACCCAAACTTTTTATAACGGTGGTGATGGGGCTTGCGATCCTTTTTTTGTTCGTGTTGATTATGATTTTTAGTTATCGCGGAAAAGGCCATACAGTCGAACCTCAAAAACAAAACACGTTGGTCAACCAGCAAAATGGGGTGTCAGCGGAAGCTGCCATTAATCAATTGAATCGTGATACAAGCGATGGGGTATTAGTGCATCAGAAACAGCAGGCACAAAAACAACCTGAACAACAAAATCAAAATGTACCGCAAACCATTGTCCAATCTCCTCCAAACGATCAAAACGCCTTGCAGGCGGCGCGATCTAACATTTCAGTGGTTAATAATTATCATGGCCCAACCGGACAAGCATTAATGGGGCAAGGTGGAACCGGCGCATATTCGGGTGGCATAAACGGATTAGCTAATCAAGAAAATCAATTGAACGCAATGGCACAATCTGCATTAAGCGGATTAGGGCAGAGTGGTAATTATAAACAACAAAATATGCAAAGTGAAAAAACAGCCTTTTTGCAATCAGCGAGTCAAAAAGATAATAAGTTTTATTTAAACTCGAAACTGACAAAACCTATATCGCCTTTTGAGGTAAAAGCGGGCACCATTATTCCGGCAACCCTATTAACCGGCATCGATTCTGATTTACCAGGAGAGATTACCGCACAGGTTTCTCAAAATGTTTATGATACGGTGACGGGCAATTATCTTTTAATACCACAAGGCACAAGAATTATCGGCGCGTATGACAGTAAGGTCGCTTACGGTCAGTCCCGCATATTAATTGCGTGGTCACGATTAATTTACCCCGATGGCGATAGCTTTGATTTAGAAGGACAGCCTGGTGTTGATTTAATGGGCATGGCTGGCTTGCATGACCTAGTTGACAATCACTACACCCGTATTTTTGGTTCCGCCCTCATGTTTTCTATGTTTGGCGCGCTAGGACAATTGTCTCAACCCCAACAAGCCAACGGCATTTTGACGAACCAACAAATTATTTACGGCGCGATTGGCCAGCAAATGAGTCAAACAGGGGCACAGTTAGTTGAAAAAAATATCAACATACAGCCCACATTAAAAATTAGACCAGGTGCTAACTTTAATATTTTGTTGACGAGGGACATGGTATTACCAGGGCCGTATCGTTCACAACATCATATCGGATTACCGTATCCCAGCACAACCTCTAATGAATATGTGAAATAGGAGCATTGCAATGATATTTAAACACAAACCAACCGTACCTGTTGCGATTATCTCTGGTATGCTCTTAATGGCACAAGCGTATGCTGATGTTCCCGATCCTTATCAAAATAGCGGCAGTAATAATATTTCTTATGATCTGCCATCAAAATTTTACGCAGGATTAAATTTAGGCTATAGCGTATTTACTGATAATACCGTAACCGTATCAGGCGATAGCGCAAACATTGATAGTGATTCAATGGATTTCGGTTTATTTGGTGGTTATAAATTCAATAATTACCTCAGTGTCGAGGCTAATTTTCAACGATTAGGAAAATTAAAAGATAACGGCGGTTCATCAACCTTACCTTTATCTTATAGCGCTTCCATTTATAACCTTAGCCTTGATGGCATAGTCAGCTACCCTGTTCTTTCGGGGTATCAATATACGGCAAGCCTTTATGGTAAAGCGGGGTATGGTTTTAATTTCACGAATTATAAATATAACGCTAATAATGGTGCGGATAGCCGATCTGGCAGCCTAAACAAAGGCGCGTATAATTTTGGATTAGGCGTGAACGTTGATTTGCGTTCTAATGTCAGTGCAAGAATAGGGTACACGTATTATCAAACGCATTACCCGTTACCAGGTAATGGTAATAGTCATGGCGCTAATGTGTTTACATTGGGTCTTTATTATAACTTTTCTTAAACCCTTCAGGGAGATATTGAAATGATGAAATCAGCGAGCTTTATAGGAATCGTATCAGTTTTTGCTTTGTTATGTGGTTGCCAACAGTTAAATACTGATCTGGGTAAAATAAACAATGGGCTTTCTAACATTAGTGGACAAAAACCAACAGCACCGGTCTCGACTGCAACAGGCTCTAAAAAAAGCATCAAAAATGCTTGGAATGTGAGTGATAGTGAGGCGTTAGCTTGGTTGGGACAGAGTCAGCCCACATGGGATGATAATGGTAAGCTAAAAGGCGTTAATTGGTACGATTTTTGGAAACAACAAATTAAAGCAAAAACGACACTCGCAAAAAATGCTTATCGTGCTTGCCATAATAACCCAACCAGTGGTGAAAACTGCCAAACCTATTGGCAAGCGTATTCCATGTCAAAATCGGAAGAAAGCCGTTATTGGGGTAAAAAGATGGATAATGACGCATGAAACAAAGTTTTTATCTGCAAGCTATCGTAAACGTTGACGACAATGGATTGTTCGTCAACGTTGATCTCGAAAAAACAAATGAGGCCATGAACAATTTACTGATTCATGTTCAAGACGATGGTTTTGTGGTGGAATCCGTTACGCCGATCACCTCTGGTGTTGGTCAATTTCAGTGTGGCCCAATTGAACAGAAGGGGACACATTTAACAAAATGGTTGAAACCGTCTGTTGGTAGCTATAGTTATGGCTTTGGTTACAGTTATACAAGCGGATTTATGATTTTAGCGAGTAAAAAATCGAGAAAATCCCGTGTTAATAAAAAAGAAGATAATGAATAATTTTTATCTCTATAACCGATATTTTTGGTCATATAGCTTTATAAAATGGGATGGGGCATGAGCAACCTATCATTAAGAAGCTGGGGCTTAGACTCAAGAAAATATAAGCACAAAGAGCGATTGATTGGCTTAAAAATAGGGCTTATTTATTTTCTTTTAGCAATCGCCGCGTTCGCATTAATCGATATTATTCGAGTCACTGATTTTGTTCATCATCGGCATATGCCAACCTATAATCCACATGCACTATTAGCTGTTTTATATTTTATAGTGGTTATTCTTGGATTGTTTACCCTTAATTATTACCGAATGAAACATAACACGGGAAATTTATATATCATCAATGTCTGCATGGCCGTGTTTTTTGGAACATTATTAGGGGGAATGGTTGAATTTTTAATTCAAATGTACTTTGCTAAAATGGTCACCCAACAAATGGGCTATAGTTTCCCGATTTATTTTAAAAGTTACTTATCTGGAGCTTGGCCGATTTATTTGATTATGGCTTTCTTGTTAACGATGGTTCTCATTATTCGATGGCGATTACGTGTTTATAAGCTGAGTGTGCAGCGTGACTCACAAGACACATCAAGCAATTTAGGATCTTCGCGTATGGCAAGCCCTAAAGATATTAGCCAATATGGACTTCGATCTGAGACAGGCAGTTTAATCGGAAAAGATCGTACTGGATACATTCGCATGAATAAACTGACAGATCGTTTGATTTTAGCGTATCGCGGCGGTGGAAAAACATCGAGTTTGTTAGTGCCATTTATCCTTGATAATTTACAAATTAATAAACTCATCACTGACATAAAAGGAGAGTTATGCGCAATTACTGCAAAGAAAGCCATCGATGCTGGCCGAGAAGTTTTTATTATTGACCCTTTTCAGGTGCTAAAAACGCTTGGGTTGGATATAAAAACACATAGCATTAATCCATTAGCTTATGTCAATAATAGTGATCCTTTGTTAAAAGATCGGTATATTTCTGCTTTGTCAGCAGCACTGTATGTGGTTGATAAAGAAGTCCGTAGTGAGACAGAAGCACATTTTAGTGAGAATGCACAAATTATTTTAGAAGGTGTTTTAGATTTTTATACTGACCAGTTTTACAGTAAGCCCGATAAAATGAATTTAGTTGATTTGCATGATTGGTGGATTGATTTGGCCAATGATACAGAAGATAACGTCATTAAAAGGATGAAGCAAGGTTCAAATAAGGCACGTGCGGCAGCGGCGCAAATGTTAGTTGCAGGTGGCGATGAATCAGGCAGTATGAAAACAACCGTGTATCGTCAATTGCAATGGCTTCGCAGTGATAATGTTCGGAACATTTTTACTAAAGATGAAATTGATTTAGAGTCTTTTGTTAGCGGTCAATGTGATATTTACGTGGTTCTACCTGAAGACATGATTAAAGCCTACTCTCGCATGGTTCGTGTTGTAATGGCGCTTATCAAAGTGAAATTGATTCAATCACCAACATCACAACTCAAGCAAGATTACTGCTTTGTGTTAGATGAATTGGGGCAGTTTGGTTATAGTCCTGACGTTGAGCAAGTGATCAATACTATGCGCTCTCGCGGCGTTAAAGTGTGGGCGTCTTTTCAAACCATTGGACAAGTGGAAGTGTATCGCGATGACGCGATTTTCAAAGGAATGCCAGTGAAACATTTCCTTGGAAGTGATGATATTAAAACACTTGAATGGATTCAAAAATTGGGTGATAAAACCACCGTGCTCACTGAAAATGTTTCTCGAAATACCAGCACAGCACATAAAGGGGCACGCCCATCGGTCTCTGAAAGTTATAGCGTTTCTGAAACGGCTACTGACCTGATTCATTTTAACGATATCCGTGAAATGCCAGAAGATGAACAATATGTTTTTATTAAAGGGATGCGGCCAATACGATGTAAAAAGGCTTATTACTTCAAAGAGCCTATTTACCAAGGGCGATTTGATCCCAATCCCTTAGAAGAGCGAGGCTAAGATTCTGCTCAAATCAAAATCGGCATTACCGCAATATCAGAAGGAATAGAATCATGTCACAGCATCACTTTTACACATTACATGAAGGCAAAAAAACGCATGTTCTGATGGGATGGGATAGACCACTTCAAGGATTTTTTATGGTGATTAATAAAGAGGGCTGCGATGAGCCATTTTGGTTAAACTTGAACTACGAACCCAGTCATCCTGATACATTACAACCATTCTTCGATGTGCTTAAAAAATTAAATATTCAACCGCCAGCAGAAATGATTGAGGAAATAAATCAAGATGCTCGTGTGAACCAAGGAAATAAGCAGGTTATTCACAGACTAAAAGAGAATGATCGTATTGAAGGCATTGATCCGTACCGCGATGGGCTGACGACAGCTTTTTCAAAATACGAAAAATAATGGTATTCATTTGATGTAAGTAGTTTTTAATTTTAATCGTTTGGCTTTTTGTTTTCTAGTTTTACTGGTTTATTCTTTGCTGAAGCGTGGCGTTCATGTAGCTCTATGTCAATGTAGTGATCGGTAATCGCGCTTGAGCTATGGCCAGCATCATCTCTAACATGCTCTCTTGGGCGTGTTTTAACGTCTTCTGAAATGCCAGTATGGCGCAGCCAATGAACGGTCGCATCAAGCAGCGATTCGGCTTCCTCTTTCTTCTTATCATTATGCAATTGAATGATTGCAACATCAAAACAAGACTGTACTAATCGTCTAATATAGGTGGTGCTGGTAATGGGGCCTTTTCCCTTTGTTTTTGGTAATAAAGGCGATTGATCGGCTGGAGAGGGTAGAAGGGATAACTTTAGATACTTGCGCCATTGTTTAAGTGCTTTGAGCATAGCGTCACTGACAGCAATTTGCCGTTTTTTATTGCCCTTGCCCACGGTAACAAACCACCAGTGATTATCGTGATCACGATAAAAATCACACATTTTAGGCGTCCAACGATCACTTGCAGCTAACTCAGAAATTCTAAGATACATGGCAAATAACACATTCATGATAAATAAGGTTCTCATGTGTTGCTCTGGATTACGTTCTGCCATATCTTCGGCAGCGCGAATAACATAATTCCACTGTAATTGACTTAATCGCCTTATTTTAGTTGCTGTTTGTGTCTTTTGAATAAATCGGCTTTTCTGACGTATTTGCAAAACTGGATTAACCTCTGTGTAATCTTCAGCAATTAAAAAATTATAAAATGTACTTAAAACCGCAAATAAATCTTTAATAGCTGTTTTTGAGAATTCAAAATCTTTAATCTGTGGTTTTTCCCCTTTGCGATGTGCTGATTTAGAGACGGAGACTACAAAAGGTCGCCACGTAGGGTTTGGGACTCTAGCCCCGTCTTTTTCGATAAAACGAGGTGGTTTTTTAAGTCCAATCCATTTTTCCGGTGGTTTTTGACAAAATTGGATATACTTTTCTAAGTTTTGTCTCCGAAGTTCACGAAGGGATTTTTTAGCAACAAGCCACGACCATTGCATTAATCGTTCGACTTCTCGTCGATAGGTGTTAAACGTAGCGTAACTACCTTTATAAGCGATTAAAAATTGCTTTGCAGCAGAAAAATCCTGCGCATTAAATTCTGCTGGGCATTGCGTGTCCTCCGTAAATTCCGTCGTGTCAAACAAGGGGCGAGGTATTTTATGCGACATAATACCACTCCTATTGGTTTGTTTGATTTTCTTTATCGGCATCTACTGCGGCTTGATAGGAATCATAAGCTTTTTGTTTTTCACCGTAATGCGTGTCGTAACCAACGTGAGCATCCATTAACGTCTTTTGGTCATAATAAGGGATGCCGTACTTAGCACAAATACTATCGATTTGTTTCCAGCAAAGTCGATTATAAAATCGTCGTAATAATGTCGCCAAGCAAGCGAGTATTACAAGATAATACAAGTAATGTTCAACATGAAAACCAAATATTCTGACATCAAATTGAACATTGTAATAAAGCAACACACTGACTATGGCTAAAACAACCAGCGCTCTAAAGTAATCTTGATAGGGATTCATGCCAACGCAAATACAAATAGTAATAGCAAATCCACCCAGCATCTCTGGCCAAATAAACGGAACGTGTGATAACAACCACATTAATGGTAATGCAAATAATGCTACACAAAATGCAGCAAACACAGCATGGAAACTATAGATATTTCTTGGAACACGGCGAACATCTCCATACATGTCCCACAAAGGCAAGATGGTCTCAAACCAACGAACCTTAATTCTGTGCCCATTGATATTTAGGATAGCCATATAAAATATCTTAAAAATAAGGATAAAATGACTATAGCATAATAAGTGTAATAATGTCAATTATCACACTTATTGGGCTGGTGGCGTTAAACATAGCCATCTCCTTTCCTGTCATCGCATTACACCTCTAACACTTCCCTTAATTTATTCAGCATTACTACGTGTTTTTTCTTGCTCATTTTGCGGACGTTAATAACTTTCCATTTCAAAGCAGGTAATTTATCTAAATTTTTAAACGGTAGCAGCGAATAATCCGGCTCGCCTTGCTTTATTGAAAGCAAAAAATTCCGTTCGTTTTTAGTGAGAGTCACTAATAGCTCTTTTACTAACTTTGATCTAACATCAACCAACTCATTAAGTGGTACTGGTTCAGCCGTCATATTGTTAAATTCACGCGCATAAAGCGAAGAAATATCCAAATAATTTGGATTTAAGAGTTCGTGAATTGGTCTTGAATCACAAGCAAGGTAGACTACAAACGTTTGTCTCAGTAAATCCGTTATACCTTCATTTTCAAATAATAATTTGATGTCAAACAAATCTCTTGGGTGCTGCCTATTAAGAGCAGCGCATATTTTACCTGCAAAAACATCGTTAAAAGACGCAATAGGAATTTCATCAATAAACTCCCCAAACTCTTGGGTTACTTTTTTAGATACAGGCAACCTATTCGCATCAAAAATTGTTCCTCGAAGAACAAAATTTGGCTCAATTTTTACGATAGATTTTTTATCAGAAACCATTAGTTTTACTATGTAATCTTTGTTTTTTGATAGCTGCTTATTAAGCTTCGCATTTGGTACTCGTTTAATAATTAATGCCCCAAATTCATTGAGCAAACGATTCATATTTTCAACGGTACTTTCTCTATTCTCTATATTGGTATAAGTTAAATCTATATCGACAGATATCCTTGGGAAATCACGATAAAATAAGTTAATGGCTGTGCCACCCTTCACTACAAATCCATCTTGCCCTTTTAAACAAGGCAATATTTTAAGTAAAAGCGAGAGTTGATTTTTATATTCTTCACTATACATTAATATCTTCCTCCAAATCACCAGAGCCACTATATGACAACACCAGCTTATACTTAGGGAAGTATTTTCCACCGACGTTTATTGTTCTATCGCCCGAACCAAGAGTGATTTTATTTGTACGTAAATGCTTCAAAACAGGTAGCTGGCACAAATCAGACAAACACAAAAATAATCGTTTGATCAATATGTGGCGACAGTTTTCAAGCATGTGTTGCATTTTTTCAGGACGAATAGTTTGAAGATTTTCAACGAGATTTGCAGCGTGTTCAACACTTACTATCTCTGGCACAAGATACAACAACTCTAATATAGCTCGCTCAGGTTCAGAAACAAGAATCTCTAAGCTTTCAATAGCCTGTGTTTTTAAACCAATTTCTTTATCGAAAATATGGCATTGCTTATAATGAAAAATTTCCTTTTGATTAAAATATTTAATGAACCACCCAGGTAATTTGCTCTTGGTTGATGACGTGTTATATAAATAAATTATTTTTTCTGGCGCTAATCCTAGATAATGTGCTAACCCACTTAACTCTAGCGCAGTAAGTCCGCCTATATGAATATTCTTTTTGAGATCATGCTGGATGGCATAAAGACCACCCTGCCAACTAGCCTTATCATTTTGCCGCACGAAAGCACCGATACCTATCCGCTGTAGCCAACCAGAATGGCAATATTTTTGAATAAGTTGATCTGAGAACCCTTTGGCTTTCAACGCACTCGTGGTTAAAATAGCATTACTGGGCCATGCTTGGTGAAGAAACTGTAATTTATTTTCTATTTCTATACTCATAGTATAGATTATAGAGATTTTTTAAAGAAAAGACAAGAAAATTCATCTTTTTTATCTTGTCCATTCTACTTCATGCAATGTTTCTCCATCAGCCCGTCAAGCTGAAAATTAAGCTCTGTAGAAAGCATCAATTTTGCCTCTACCCGTTCAGGCCAAACCTTCATAATCAACGCTTCACCAGCCAGCGCACCGTCAACTTTAACCTCTCGCTCGGCACCAACGACCCAGGTGGGAACGTTAAGCTCTTTGACCTGGCTAAACATTTTCCTGGCATAATCTTCCAAACGATCTGCTGTCATCGCATCGGGCGCAATAATCAGCATGGCTGTAGGCGCGCCGCACCGCTCGCAAGGCATGACTTCACTTTTCACTAAGTGGTGTTGTTTTTGAAGCGTATACGGCTGAGTTTCACCAGTGCCCTGCCCGCAAATATTTTCCATTTTGCCAATTAACTCTCGGGTTATGGGTTCAAGAATCGTTCTCCGTTTCTGAGTCATTGGATCATCAGGATCACCGCTCACTTCACATACAAACTGAGATTGTCCATTTGGATGCGGCAATATCACTAGCCGTCCTAACTCACCTAATTGATTGTGCCGAAAAACATAGGTCCAAACATTATCAGGTAATAATGTCTTTTTTAAACTGACTTCCTTTGGCAGTAAAAATGGCGTGGCTTTTGCTCGCCGCACTTTTTCATCTAAACTATCTTTATTCATCGTGTTTTCGCTCTATCAACTCGTCTTTATTAGGTTTATCAGCGCACAACTTTTCACGAATAATCGTTTTCGCCTCTTGCCATTCTTCGGGTAATAATTTAGGTTTTAAACATTCCAAACAATGCTTGGCCTCCTTAACACCTTTTTGATCGGCGATATAATACAGCACATAAGCGCTTACTCTATCTTGTTTTACCGCATCGTTCCCTGTTTCATACATTCTCGCTAATAAAAATTGTCCGTGCTTATTGCCTATTTCAGATTGCCGCTTAGCATACCGATAATCGCTTTGATCTACATAGCGCATCATACACTTGTTAAATTTATTCCAAATTTTTTTCAACACTATTGACCTCTTGAGTGATTAATTGGTAACCGTGTTGCTTTCGTTGTTTTTGTATTGCAAAAATTTTCAACTCACCGTCACGATAATTATCACAAGGACAATGACTGAGTTGTCCTAATGCAGTGCTTTTTCGTCCCCATACGCGAGTAACACACCAGCCAAACAAATCTCTTGCCAAATAGACTTCGTAGTAACGATGATTACTCATCTTTTCCCATCGAAACTTTAAATAAGGTTCATAAGACATGGCCATCACACTTAATCACAATAATAGCGATACGTTTCGGCTAAACGCTGTAATGATCGCTCTAACAATAATTCTTCATATAACAGGCGTTCTTTTTTTATTTGATCTTTCTCACCAATAAGTCTATTTTGAATACTGTCCCAATCATGGCATAACTTCTGTGCCTGATTTAATAAAAAATGTTTTCGCATACTATACCTCGCTTATTATTTATCGAGATCGACCACCCCTGGATCGATCATCATCCTTCTTCCTGCCCTGTTTTTTTCCATAACCTTTACCTTGCGTTTGTACTGTTTCATCAAGCATCTTTGTCATGCCAAGAAACGTATCGCGATCAATCGTATCGGTTAATACACGTTTGGCGTCACTGCTTGAAAAAGAATGGCCACTGCCTGGCATTGCCTCGTTTTTTCGCCAAGCCTTAACCAGTGTTGCTTTGTCTTTCATAAATTGACCCGCTGCTTTTTCATAATCCTTACTATAATCTTGCACGGATAGTCGTTGAGCTAATTCAGAAAATTGTCGCTGCGTCTTTGTATCCATTTTAGGTGCGGCAACTTCTTTTAATAAAACCGCTGTATCAATCAATCCCAGTGATTGCCGTTTCATGACGCGCTCTCGAATCAACTTAAATTCACTGGCTGCCTGAATGCGATTGATAGGTTGAGGATGAAAATTAACCTGGCGCACTTCTTCTTTTAAGGCGTCATAAACCGCATTGGCTGTTTTTGCAACCTCTAATGCGTCCTGATAACGATCTTGTTTTGATAATTGATCAACAGCATTAAAATAAGCATTCAATTTTTCGCGCTGCGTTTTCGTGAATTCCATATAATAGCGCTGTTCTTTAACGGGTGTGGGCCGCTTAATAGAAATGGCTTTTTCTTCAAGAATTTTCTTACCTTTAATGGCTCGTGATAGCTTCTCTTTTAGCGATTGCTTTTCTTGAACAGGTGGATTAATGGCTATGCGCTGGATAATGTTTGTCCCGCGTACTTTCTCTTGATGGTGCAAGGATTCATTAATGCTAACATGCGTGTAGTCGCCTTTAAGCCTGCCTTTCACCATCACAACGTGTAGTTTTTGTTTTCGTAAAGCTTCACTTAATTCAAACAACTCTTTTTCATTTTGTTTGTCAAAATTATCGGTGACAAGCGCTATGCTGCCTGGTTTTTTAGGTAATGCATCCATTGCCCAAGTAATATCACCTAAATCCCGATAATGATCCAAACTAACAAAAATATTAGCCTCTGGGTTTCCAACAGCAATGGATTTTGCATCAATCACATTATCAGCAATAAACACAGTAGAGGTATCATTCCCGCGTTGTAAAACGGCAATACACCCTTGGGCGTCCCCTCGAACCATCGTTTGCGTGATATTACCGCTATCTTTAGAAAGAAACATGACAAGCTCTGCTCGTCTCTTCCCCTCTTTATTCAGCACAGGAAAAATCATTGCTTGTTGATACCCTTCTCCACCCGATAATGGCACACGGGGATGATAACGAACATCGGATAAATCAACGCCCATCAACCCCTTTACTTCACGCAAATAATGTTCTGCTGGGGTATAAGCAATCGATTTTGCGTGATCATAATAGAGATCGGCGACACCCATCGTTTTATCCATCAAGCACAATTGTGATTTAAGATCCTCTGCACCCTGTTTAACAAGAACATCATTCCAATCCACTTTTGCAAGCCCCGCAATCTCCAATGGATAAGCTAAACGACAGGAGATCGAGGTTGTATTGAGATTTGATTGTAAAAGCGCAAATGCCTCTTCGGTTGTTTTTCGTGTTTTTGAATGCACACCATCATTGTCCGCCGCTAAAACAACTTCAACAGGCGCAAAGGCAGAAATCACAGGGGCAAGGTTGGGTAAATTATTGATGCCCATCGAGACGAGTACGGTTGCATCAGGATCAATCATCGCCAATGACGCCCCTGTTTCTGGGCCTTCAGCAATAAAAAGGCGTCCGCCTTTTATACCCTTTTGAATAATACCCGCAGAGCCTTGAATAACACCTTTTGATAATTTCGCATTATCCATAAAGGTGGCTTTTCCAGCCGTATTTTTATCCAGATAAATACGTTGAACGCCTGTTAATTCGCCCTGTGCATCTCGAACAGCAATCACCGCCGCAGGGACTTTGTTAGGCTGAACCTTTCGTTCACCATTATCATCATAATTAACCCATTCTGCGCCAATAGGCCAATGACGTATTTCCATACGGGAAAGATGCGACACTTTGCGGTGCTCATTAAAATAGCGTTCAGCTAAAGTGCCAGAAATAGGTTGCGTGCCCTCCCAAATACTTTTTGCAGATTCAATACTCTGCAAACGCGTCGTTGCCATAATTTCATAACGATCTTTAGAACGCGCTGTTGCTTTTGCCTGTACCCTCTGTATAGCTTCAGTGGTCATGGCTTGAGCTTCTGTTAAACCGGCTAATCCCGCGCCATATTTAAGCGCCTCTTTAAAGGGTAAGCCCATCCATTCTTGAATGGCTTTAATCGGGCCACCACCTTTGCTTTCTGTAAACGAATACCACTTGCCCGCATCATTCCCTTTAAGCGTTACAATGAGACCCCCTTCATAACGCCACTCTTTTGAAGTGCGTTTTTTAGGTTCGCCAAACAAGGCCGTGTAGGTTTCTTCTGGGTTCGACATAAGCGCTTGGCTAATGAGTTCAAAGTCCCAATGTTTTTTTGGGGCGGTTTTAGTAGAAGACACCTCCGCCATTTCTTGACTATTAAGCCAAGTGTTGGCCTCATTTCTTAAATCTTTAAAATCAATTTTTTTATCGAAAATAAAATGATAACTTGCACGATTTTTTAATAACTCATTGGCGAAATATCCCCTACTTTTCTCAGTCGCGCTCAAATAGTTCATCACGTCTTGATAAGCAATGTATTGTTGACTGGCTTTATTAAGCATCTCAACATTAATTTTAATTCCTTTGATTTGTGGATCAATCATCCCCTGCTGTGCTGTAGCTTGCACAAACTCATACGCCACACGATTGCGTTGAACGGTAATATGCTTTGCCTCAACCAATAAACGTGCGGTGTCTTTTCCTAAATGCCGAGCCACCTTTACCTGTCCCCAAGCTTTCCCTGCATCAATGCGTTTTTGTTGGTAACGTTCTGCCAATCGAATCATATCGCGCACAGCTTGATCGGGCACACTATTCACTAAATGCAGATAGTCATAATGCCTGGCGCGCTCTTTAATGTCTTGATAAAGACCGGATACACTAACGGCGTGACCAAAGCCTTTCATGTTTTCATTGATATGATGCGCCATGTGCATTTTGCGCATTTCATTCGACTCTTTACGATAACGCTGAAAATAATCATAATGCCGCGCACGGGCTGAAAGCTTAGCTAAATCGACTTTTTCAAAGCCAATCGCGCCCGCATGACGCTCCATATCCTTAATTAAGATGCTCGCGATTTTATCGCGTTGATTCGATAAGCCTTGCGCGCGCAGAGTAAAAGCTTTTGTATTGGGTGACTGTGCGTTACGGCGTTTTATCGCTGCTTGCCACGCATCGCGCGCAGCATAGGCCGCATCAAAATAACGCCGAACCAGTCGATGACTGCTCTTAAATTCAAGACTCATTTTAGAAAGTTGGTGTTTGCGCTCATAACGCCAATTCTCTAAGTTAATGGATTTCCAGCCTTCTTTTAAAGTGTCATTCACATAAATGCCATGCAACTTGGGCGCTGACTTTATTTTGTGGGCTAAGATTTGTTTATGTAAATTATCCTGGCCTACAACTGAATCAGATAGCCCACTAAACTTTTCTACTCTCTCGCGCGCTTGATGATATTTCTGATGTTGAATCAAGCGTTTTTGATCAGCGCTGAAATGTTCAATAATGGGTTCAAAACGGGCATGATTTCCTGCAATTTGATGGGCAATCTCGTTGCGTTTGTTTGAAATGCTTTGCAAGCGTTCTTTGATTGCATCGGTTTTACTGTCTTGATCTGCTAATAACTCGCCCACCTCATAATCCAAATCAAGATAATGTTTAAGCGCTTTAATGTCGGATCGATATTCTATGTCAAATGTTTCAAAGGCCGTGTCATAACGACGCTGATGCATTTGATGCTTTAGTTCAGCAATAAAACGGTTTTTCGTTTTGTTGTCGCCAAAGGCCGAAACAATATGGCCATAATATAAAGACATTTCGCCAACAATCTTATCGGCAATGATGGGCTCGTAAAATTGTTTTAAGGTGTATTGCGAGCCAAGCGCTTTTATTTCCTCGTGTCTATCGCCAAAGGCTTTGGCTTTTTCAATCGCCTCACGACTAATACGATTTCGATCCATAGCCAGCTTGAATTTATTATAATTCGTCTGGATCTCGCGCGCTAACTCACTATTTTGTAATTGTTGCTTGTAAATAGCATGCAGCCGCTCTATTTTCTCTTCCACGTTGATGGGTATGAAACCCTCTTTTGAGGTGACATCAAATATGGCTGCCTTTTCTTTTTCATCTAATCGGGCGGTGCCTTCAACATCATTGAGCTTTTTATCGATGCTAGCAAAAAGTTCACTATTCATCTGGCTGGTATCAAGCATCATTCGAGTGAGTTTGCCCTGCGCATCAAGGGCAGCAAACATCAGTGTTTCTTGATCTGTATAAAGCATCATCACTTTGGGGTCGATACTTTCATTTTCTGGCACAACCTGATAATTCAACTTAAGCTCATAACCAGGCATCGCTTTAAGCGCTTCCACGCTCTTCGCAATCTCAATGCGGCGATCACAAAAATCCGCAACAATAATGGCATCTTGACGTCGCCGCTTCAGTTCGGCATGAGGATCGAGCGATTTTTTAGCTTGTTTTTCTACATAAGCCTGATAGTTCACCAACCATAACAAACTGTCTTGTACCTTAGCGCTTGTTCGACGTACAAAATTAACAGTTCGTTTTGCAACACCGCTGGGTTCAAAACCACGACGAAGTGAAAAACTAGCGGGGTAATCAAAAATATGATCTTTCAAGCCATGACGACTAACCACTTCTTTTAAATCGTCATAGTCTTTAAAGAGTTCATGATCAGCCATAATGGTGAGATTATAGCGATGGCGACTAGAGCCAACCAAAAATAAATGTCGATCATAGCCACGGCTATCAATGTATTCAAACGCATAATCACCCGTGAAACTTTGCATCTTATGAACGGTGGCGGCATAGCCATAATTAAAATCACGGTACTGCGTAGTAGAAAAGGTTATCTCACGGTCGTTATCCAATTTAACCGTTAATGTGTGACCATCGACTTTAACAACCGTGCCAAAATCTCCATTTTTTACCTGTAGACGATAATCATTACGAGAAAATAACACACGCTCGCCTTTTGCGATGGCCAGTTTCCCATTGCTTGTGTCAACCAAAGCGCCCTGCTCTAATACTCCATCAGTAACCAACTTGTCGCGAGCCAATTGATTAAGGTGAGCAACGGTTTCGTTTTTGTAAGCAATTAAAATATGCTCACGCAGCAGTTGTTCTTCATGTTGCTGGTATTGCCGATACCATTGATCAACTAAAGTGGCTTTTGCCACAAGCGCTGTTTCAGCAAAGTAAACTTGACCGTGCTCGTTATAAGCATCCAAACCGTTAGCGGTTTGCTGGGTTTCCATTGCAAGTGTCGCTTTTGCCTGCCAATCAACTTTTTGGCGAATGATGGTGTCCATCACAACGCACCCAGCTTGCTCGATCATTGCTCGCATGGGCGCGCCTCGACCAACGGGCTGAGTCTGCTCCGTGTCACCCGTACCGGCCAGCTTGCCACCAGCCGCTTGAACCACTGAGGTGATTTGATGCATGTCATCTAACGACGTCATGCCCATTTCATCCATCACCAAAATATCGTTAGAGCCAAATTGAGAATAGCCCTGGCGAATGCTCTGCATAAATCCTGCGATAGTTTGTGAGCGTATCCCCGCTTCGCTTTCTAGCCCGCTACTTGCTCGTCCAGAAAAAGCCACACCTCTAACGCGATACCCAGCCTCCTCCCAAACAGCCTTAGCCGCCTTGAGCATATACGTTTTACCTGAACCGGCAACACCAACCACTAATGCTAAATTGCCACTTTGCGTCAAATGCTTAAGCGCTATTCTTTGGCCCTCATTTAAACCAAATTCCTTCGCCACCCTTTCCACCACAACATCAGACACCAAAAAGCTATTCTTGGCTGATAGGCGTTCGGTCATTTGGCTCAATTGGGTTTCAAGGTTAAAGGCTTGCCGCGTCACATAATGGGTTCTACCATCATCACCCAACCCTAAATTAAACAATTCGTCACTCTCGCCAATTTGTTTGGCAATCACATTAAAATCACCCAGTGAATCGGTTTTCTCCATCACCAACGTTTTCAATTCACGCTCACTGAAAACGCTCGATTCCTGCTTGAGTGTCTCAATAATCTCATTGACTAATTGCTCTCTTGAAGCATCTTCACGCTGTTCAATTTGTGATAATACCTGCTCACCAACAACGTATTTTGCTAGCTCATCCTTTACTTGTGCGTGAGTGAACTCGTGGTGCTCTTGCGCCACCTTCGTAGCCAGAAGGTCAGGATTTTCTTTGACCTTCTCGAAGTTCTGAGCGCGGATCAGTTGATTTTCGGCGACACGGATTTCCTGATACTTTGTATCTGTCATATAAGTCGCTTTGCCCACCTTCACCGTTGGGGTCAATTCAAGTCCACGCGCTTTATGACTGCGATGATCAATACGGGCATCAATGCCCTGCTCCATCATTTTTCGATTGGCATAGTCTGCCCAATCCGAGCGAACCTGTGTCACGATTTTACTTAAATCGCCCTTGCCGAAACGGCGCTTTTTACTAAACCCTTCCTCAGTTAATTGGCGCAATGGCATCACCACATGGGCATGAGGATTGATCAATTCCCAATGAATCGCCGTATCACAAAAAACACCATTTACGGCAAGCTTTTCTTTCACAAAACTCTGAACTAACTCAATCGCTGCCTCTTGGTTTAACTCAACAGGAATGGCAAAATCATCATGAAAGTACAATTGAGAGTCACTGCGTTTTTCCATAATCTCGATTTGATTCCAAGCATAATTAGAGAAATTAAGCCCTGTTTTATCAAACAAATATTGGCCATTTTCGTCTTTTACGTGGGAATTTCTAATCTTCAGCGCCCATTCTGGTGCGTCATCAGGTAGCAGGCATTCAGAATAAATAACATCATGCTTATAGGTAAAATCCTTTGTCTCTTGGGTTTTATGGCAGGTACGCTTTTCCCCACGGATATACGCCACCGCAAAGACAGCGTTTTTACCGTCTCCTCGCTTTCCTATCTCACGGTGATAGTGATAGATGGCCATAGGTGTTCCAAATCTTGCTTGGTACTAATTTAGCAGATCGCACCAGCATTCGCAAGAATGCATAAGTGCGCATAGCGATTATCCGGCTATCGCCGGCACTATGCTGATTGGTGTTCGCTTCGCTCACTTTTATTGACTTTTTTGGATTTCTATATCATCATCACTATGCGGTACAGGCGGGGACGCCGATGACCGCGACGGGATTTAAAGGGTGGTGGTAAAACACTACCCTTCCCATAACAAAAAATCGATGATTTAAATAAGGGGGACTCATTGCCGTCCCCCTTTAACCCCCTGCTAGGATATTTCCAGACGGGATTTATCACGGGGAACATTTTTTAGGCTAGGAGTAATTGAATAATGGCAAAACAGAAAAAAAGCCCTGTAGATCAAAAGGCAAAATTGGTTGATCAGCTCAAAGAGATCGAAAAGAAAATTGCTGATTTTGATAAACAGCGGGCTTCTAAGGTTGGTAGCTTGGCTAAACGCTATCGGCTTATTGACTTGTCGGATGATATTTTAGAGAAAGAATTTAAAGGGCTGCGCGATAAATATAAGAACGACCAAGACGCCACCCTATCCAATATGGATGATACTAAAAAAAAATCCTAGCTAAAAAATACCGGCTTAGGCAACGCCTCTCTACCGCCAAGAAACGATTGCGCCACAAAGACGGGCACCGTAAATTTCTACTGGGGCTATCGTTTGAAAAGACAGGGTTAGCCTTGGCGGATAAAAACTATCTTGATAGCGAACAAGCCTTGCAAATTTGCCAAACAATTATTCAGAAAATAGAGCAAGACAATGGCATTGAGCACACCTTTTATCGAGCAGGCGAAAAAGCATTTAATAGCAAAACATTCATGGAAGAAGACGAGCCTATCAAGGAAATACAAGCACTTTTTTGTGAAGCCTGGAAGCGCACACGCTACCATAATCTAGTGCGCCTGGGCGGTGATATTCTGCGCTCCGGTCTTGCTGAATATCCTAAAGCCACTATCTTAGGCGCACTATTCTGGCACGTGAATCAGGTTAGCCATTAATCTGTCGTAACCCCTTCCCCGCTGATCAATTTATCAACCATCGCTCGCCTTCTCCTTTGTAGCCTTCTAAGCTTTCTTTCACTGACCGGCGTTGCCATTGGACTTTTAGACTCACACAACCCTAAATAGGCGCTCATCATTTTGGACTCATTTTGCTTCTGAAGCATGTCATGGTTGCGCTGTTCAATGATTAATTCGTTTTGTAAAATGATACTTGTCATTGCTTTTTCCTCTGTGGTTTAAAGTGATGATGGGGTGGCCCTGTGCATCCACACGGGACCACCTACCCTTTTTATTTTGATTTTGTCGCTTCACGCTTCAAGTGATGGTTTTGGCGTAAACAATTACCCAGCCAAGTATTAAGAAAGCTATTAAGGCTTTTCTTTAATTTTGGCCTAACGTGCTGCTCATCAGGATAAACACGCTGATAACCGAAACTATCTTGATAAGTCAAAGCTTCTGCGCCGCGCCCATCATGAAATATCCGAATTTCCATATCAGGATCAGCAATTAAATCGCCGCTGGGGTGTTTGTAGTAATGGGATAAAGCAATCACCGTATGATCATCACTGACATAAAGCACATCCAAGTTCAAATCCATCATCCCACCACCGCCTAAACTTTTCATGGCCTCGCCCAGTTCAAGCGCCTTAAGGTCGGGGATCAACTTTGCCAATTTATTGTAGAGTCGAGTATGAATAGTATTTACAGTATTCATTAATATTCTCCTATGTGGTTAAATTACATATTAGTATGTTTTAATACTAATATGTAATAATTATAACTGTTCTTGTGTCGGTGTCAACACTTGATTGACATTTTTATTACTTATTAGTAAGATTAATTACATTACAGTTATTCAAGAGGAGCTGTCGATGAGTGAGAAAACCGACTGGGAAACACAGGCCGCTAACTTTTTAAAAGCAGAGCTTACACGTCGTGGTATTAATTATGACGAACTAAGGCAGGCGTTAGAGAAATTAGGCATACAAAAAACAACCAATAATATTACCGTCACAATCAACAGGGGTAAATTTTCGTTTGCTTTTCTACTACAGTGCGCTAAAGCGATTGGCATCAACAAGCTGCAATTGGATTAGGCTTTTAAGAAATACGTGAGATCAATCTAAACAGGACATTTTAAAATATCCATAATGGCAGTAATCGATGTTTAATATTGGCTTTAGGTATTCCGCCATAGTAACGAGAATCCCAAGAATAGCGAGGATCACCAAACCCATACACCCAATACCCTTTTGCCTGATAGGTGCCCTCTTTAATAAAACGATAAACAGGTAAGTGGTCTTTATCAATAATCCGAGTCGGCGCAAAATAACCACTGCCTAAAAACAGGCCATTGACAGAAATTTCATTATTAGCAAGCTTAACGGTATCACCTGGCACCGCAATCACTTGCTTAATCAGTTCTTCACTACCATTAGCACATGAACCACGATGAATATAGCCACGCTCAAGCCCCATCTTAGCAATCGTATCTGGTAAGCAGAATGACACATAATCACCGCGCTTAATCTGTGTTGTATCCGAGATAATGCGATAGAACCCAACCGGTATAGAGCCGGTGTAAGTAAAAATGATACCGAAGACATAAAAAAGCAATGCGAATAACGGGATCATCAGCACGGACAGCATAATACCGAGCACAGTTCTTTTGCTCGGCTTCTTAAGCAACCTTTTCGCGCGGTTGATGTTTTCGTCTGGGTCTTTTTTACTCATTACTCAGATTCCAAAAAATCACTTAGCTTTCGCCGCTAATTGTTTTTCGAGAGATTCACAGCGCGCCTTTGCTACCGCCGCATTAATTTCCGCTTGATGCTGGCTAGCCTGAAGTGTTTCCACTTTTTGCACTAATTTCGTCTCGCGTGATTCTTCATCCTTAAGGCGGGCTTCCAATCCTGCAATCTGTTTCTCTAAAATTAACACCCTCTTTTGATGCTGTGCTTCAAGTGTTGTGATTTTCTCCGTTTGCTCAGCACAGGTTTTCTCCATCTCCGCTAACAAATCCAGCGCTTCCTGGGCACTGTTTTTTTCATCAGCCAATTGTTTCTCAAGGCGCTCGCGTGTTTTTTGAACCACGCGACCAAACTCAGCCAACAAAGCTTGACGAAAACCATCAGAGATATCTTCATCAGTTTCGGTTGCCAACTGTTTTTCGGACTTCCATTGACGCAAGAACTCCATCAGCTTGCTATTAGAGCCGCCGACCTTGGTGCGCACGGCACGCACGCTGACGCGCTGATTCTCACTGTCTAGCTGGTTGGCGGCCTCGGCAAAGACCTCGTAGGTTACTTGGGTAGGTTTACTCATAACAACTCCTCTTTTTAAGATAACAATTAAATAACGTTATTATTTAAAGTAACGTTTCTTTTTGTTATTTTAATTAGATTTCAAGGAGAGTCAAGTGGCACATCTACCTTGATTTGCGCACATGCCATCAAGCACGTGGTTGGGATGGTCGGCGAATAAGGTATTGTTGTTTGATTGGGCAACTAATAATGGCATTACTGACTACTTAGCCAGATGGATTCGCATACATTTTAATCAGCCAATTGCATAGTGCGCGTTGTGCTCTGTATGCTGGTCATCAATTAGTTTGGTTTTACTATTTACTTGAATCGTTTAATGTTGCTGATATTCTCAGGTTGAACATATTGATCAAGCACTGCCTCTGCTTTGTCCGTTGTTAATGGTTTGGATAAAAAATCATCCATACCAGCTCGCTTGGCGTTTTCTCGAAATTCCTCCTCAACGTGTGCCGTTAAGGCCACAATAGGTGTGTGCTGGTGCAGCTTTTCCTCTAACCCACGGATAGTTTCAGTGACAGTGTATCCATCCATATCAGGCAGCCCTAGATCCATAAAAATGAAATCATAACGGTGCTGCTTAAATTGTGTGATTGCTTCAGCACCCGTGTCCGCAGTATCAACCATACAACCAAGCTGTTCTATTGCCATCACCGCCATTTTCTGAGCCAGCTTATGATCTTCTACCACTAAAACACGTAATTTTGAACGATCCATGTTCTGTTCCTTGAGGATCAGTCCTCGTCAATAATTTCATTAGACAACGGAACCTTAAACGGCAAAAATACAACAAATGTTGAGCCTTTTTCTATTTCTGTTGTTAAGTGAATATCACCATCTAACTCATCAATAAATTGTTTAACGATCCTAAGCCCTAACCCAAGCCCTTTATATAACCCCTTATTGCTTGGAATAACTTTCGCAAAGCGTTCGTAAATCAACGCTTTTTTATCATCAGGAATACCCATACCGCTGTCTTCTATCTCGAATTTGACCACAACTTTGCGATCATCTTGATTATCTTGACTTAACGATACTGATAGTTTCGCAAATCCCTGCTTGGTAAACTTAATAGCATTGCTCACCAGATTAATTAAAATACGTTTTAAGCGATAAGGATCGCCGATGACTGCAATGGGAAGTTGGCTATCATATTGTAACGATAAATCAAGTTCTTTGTTCTTTGCCGCAATAGTTTCAATGGTGATGACGCTATCAACCAACTTGCGTAGCGTGAAACTCTTAGAAACAATCGGAAAGGACTCTGACTCTATCCGTGAAAAATCTAAAATCCCGTCACAATAATCCATTAGCTCTTTGGCGCAAATCGCCACATCGTGCAAGATGTTTTTTTTCTCTGGATCTTCTTCTTGATTGGCAAGAATATCAATCATGCCATAAATACCAACAAAAGGCGTGCGAATATCGTGTTCCATATTGCTGATAAAATCCGATTTTATTTTATTCGATTTCTCAGCTTCTTTTTTGGCCTTCTTCAGTTCTTCTTCTCTTTTTTTGCTGTTGGTGATATCAATGGAAATACCAAGCATACCAACAACTTGATTTGCTTTATTTTTCATTGGTACTTTGCTCGATAAGAATATTGCTTTAGTCCCATCTTGCAATTCGGCTGGTTCTTCAACGACCTTGGTTTTTCCGCTTTCCATCACTTCTTGATTGATTTTATCTATTATTTCAGGAATAGCTTTTGTGTTGTAATGCCATGGTAAATCTTTATTTCGCTTACCTACAATTTCCTTTCTGTTATTCAAACCAGACGATTTTGCTTGTGCATCGTTGCAGCCCTGGTAAACACCCGCTCTATCAACCCAATAGACATGTCCAGGCATTAGGGCTATGATGTTCTCAAGAAAGTCTAATCTATCAGTAGCTGCTTGTTTTGCCGCCGTAATATCTAATGATACGCCTGCGCTACCAATGATTTCTCCTCGCTTGTTTTTTAACGGTACTTTAGGGGTTCTCTGGAAGAATCTCCAAAACCGGCCGGTTTTTAATTAATCCTGTTAATCATGCCCTTTCATAATCGTACCAACAGCAATATCTTCATCAATTTCTGGCCAATGCACGCCAATACCATTACCTATTAGACGCCAATTATTTCTATCTTTTTCAGTTGCATCTCGTAATAGTGGAAACCATTCTAGTGGGGCTGAAATTTCTCTTCCATCCGCTAACACAAAATGCAGCGCATTTTTTGTAAAACTGACATCAACTGCATGATCATCAAATTTAACTGCTAAAGTGCTCATACCATTTCTCCAAAAATATTTCGCTATGCTCCATAACAAGTGCTCTAATTTTAGTTAATTCGTGGCTTCTAAAACCTGAGGAGCTTGCCAGGTTTATGGGTTTCAACCACAATTTTGCCACCTTATCACCATGTTCGACATGAATGTGTGGTGGTTCATTCCCTTCCAGGCTGAAAAAGAAAAAACGATAGCCTTTAATTCTTAATACAGTTGGCATGTTTGCCATCCTTGTCTATCTATAATAACCAAATTCGACGGTTCGATAAAACCCTCGTTTTATTGGACCACCATGATTTGATTTTAGTGGTACACTAACGCCCTATTTACGGTACAAGATACTGGTTTTCGTAATCTAAGTCTACCGAATGATGAATTTTTTAAGTATCGTGAACTATCAATTATTTTAAGAAGGATTTTTCCATGAAAATTGGGTACGCCAGGGTCAGCACACGCGAACAAAATTTAGATATGCAAGTCATCGCGCTTGAAAATGCTGGCTGCGAAAAAATTTATGAGGAGAAAGTCAGTGGCGTCAAAGTCGACCGCCCCATCTTAAATAACTTAATCAGTCAGCTGCGCCCCAATGATGTGCTCGTGATTTGGAAACTAGATCGATTGGGTCGCTCGCTTAAAAATTTAATTGAACTCGTTCAACAATTACTGGAAAAGAATATTGGGTTGTGCAGTTTGAATGATCCAATCGATACTACCAATCCGCAAGGACGATTAATTTTTAATATTTTTGCATCGCTTGCTGAATTTGAGCGCGATGTTATTCGTGAGCGCACACAAGCAGGATTAAGTGCGGCGCGTGCACGCGGACGTTGTGGCGGCAGACCCAAAGGATTAGCAAAAGCATCAGAGGCTACCGCTTGCGCTGCAGAAACATTGTATAAAGAGAAAAAGTTATCAGTGAATGATATTTGCAAAAAATTATCCATTTCAAAAAGTACGCTTTATAAATATTTACGTCATAGAAATGTTCCGATTACATATTACGAGATGGCCGCACAAAAAACTAACAATTAAATCTGTCAGGCATGAGCAAAAAACAAATTAATTTATTAACCGATTCCGAGATTTCAGATCTTTATTCAATACCTATATTTAATGATGATAATGAACGAGATCACTTTTTTACACTGGGCGATGCAGAGCATAAACTATTAAAAAAATACACCAGCGTTAAATCAAAAGTCTATTTGATAATGCAAATCGGCTACTTCAAAGCAATACAACAATTCTATAAATTTTCACTCGACGACGTTAAGGATGATGTTAATTTTATTATAAAAAAGCATTACTCATCGGAAGAAAATAAGAAAGAATTAACTGGCACTTTATGGAAAGATAATTATCGCACGCAAAAAGAAGATATTTTAACATTGTACGGGTATCGTGAGTGGTCATACCCACTTAAAAAAATCACTGTAAATCAACTAGAAAAATTAATCCGAATTCACCCAAAAGGAAGTGATACGTTACGTGAATTATATATTTTTCTTGAAAATGAAAAAATAATATTTCCATCGTACCGCACAATACAAGATTTGTTCACACGTGTATTTAAAACAGAACGTGATCGACTTGAAAAAATAGTTCTTGAAATACCTAGTGATCTAAAGAAGCAATTGGAAGAAATTATTAAGAATGATGGCGGACTTACGCAATTAAATGTTATTCGAATGGATCAAAGAGATTTTACATATACTGCATTAAAACTTGAAGTGCAAAAAGTTCTGAAAATAAAAGAGCTGTATCAGCTATGCAAAACGCTGATTCCATCATTACAGTTATCGAATAATGCCGTTCGTTATTATGGATCACTTGCAGAACAATATACCGCATCAAGATTGCGAAGATTAAAAAAGCCACAGCAATCATTGTACATGTTGTGCTTTATTTTTCATCGTTATCAAGAATTCATGGACAACCTAATCACGAGCTTCATGTTCCATCTGCGTGCATTTGTTAATGAGGCAAATAACCATGCGGACGCAAAAGAAGAGGAGTTTGTGAGGGGATTAATGCTGGAATTACCGAACCTGGGAGAATTTCTGGTTTGGAATTCAACCCAAGAAATAAAACAAAACATAACAACTGAAGAATACAGGCAGCTCGGATTTGATATTTTACCCAAAGAAAAACAAGTGGCAATTGCTGATTTAATTTCTGGTACTGGCTTTGATAAAAAGTCTGAAAAATGGAAGTATTATGAATCTCAAGCTAGACGAATCGCTATGTATTTTCGCCCCATTTTATTGGCTGTCGATTTAGAATTTTATAAAGATGACGCTTTAATCGTAAAATTAATTAAAACATTGCGCGATCATTTTATATCTGAAGAACCAAACCCCGATTTATCAAAATCATTGCCTGATGCGTTAATTAAGAAGCTCCCAAAAAGTGCATCTGAATTATTAAAATCCACTGATAACTCAGAAGAAATACAGCTCAAGCCAGGATACGTGTCTAGAATTGCACCCCTGGTCAATCCGTTACCGATCAGGGCCATTCATTTTGCAACAAACTACGCATAAAATATAATTGTTTGTATAAAAACCCATACGACTTTTAGCCATTTTTTTCTGGCGTGTTAATTATTTGCTGGTGCCCAGTATTTTATATATTGGCATCATCATTACCACAACACCTTTCTACGACTCTTTTCAACGCTTTTTGGTATCCCGTCTAGATTCATTACAATATCCCCAAATCGTTTGAGGTGCTCTGTCAGATAGGGTGAAAGATGTGACATATCATCTTTGTTGATGGCATGCCCTTCATCTTTAAGCTCTGCAATAATTTCAGTCATGTCAGAAACATTTTGCAGCATGACAGAGTTTGTTAAAATATCGCAGTATTTCACTGCTTTTTCCATTTCATTTTCGTCATTACTGGCAACTAATATTTCATTTCCAAATGCACAGAAATCTTCAAATGCATTGTATGACTCTACTTTATTAGTGCGCGCAGTAATTGTCTCACGCAGCTCCACATCAGAAATATAATCCAATAAAAATAAGGTTCGAATTACATAACCAAATTCTTGAAACGCTTGATACAAGCGATTTTTCTTACTGTACGTGCTTAATCTTTTCAATAATTTTGATGAGCTCATTTTACCTTTTTTAATTGAGATGACAACCTGCATCATATCATCCCAGTGTTTTTCAATGAGGCTCCAGTCGATCGTGCCACTAAACAAACTATCGATGTTTTTATACGTTAATTTTTTGTCTGCGCGAAACATCTTCACGTCCTTCCAATTGCGAATACGCGGCATAAGACGAAATCCTAATAAATATGCCAGTGCAAATACAACTGTTGATTGCGATTGAGTGTCGCCATGGATAATATCAGGCTGTATCTCTGAGTTATTTTTTAGTAGACCTTCAATAATTTCAACCGCTTCCCATACACCACATGACATAAACGTCGAGAATAATAGGATATAATTATCTGCAACGTGATGGTATGCAATACCGCCTTTTTTGCGATATCGAAAATGAAATTCTGCAATCAAGCTTTGTTCACGCAATTCCTGCATGGTGCCATCACCTGAGACAGATGTCCCATCACCCCATGACTTAGTTAATTTAAACTGTTTGATCAGATTAATTAATTGTTCACGAGCACGGTCCAACATTTCTGGCGTCACATGGCGCCTATTAACCCAGGAAAGCATATGCGAACTCACAGAATCACGTACATGTTGCGCTGTTTGCGTAGGACCTAATCGTGTAGCATAAGCAAAACAAGTGAGAATGTAGCGTTCAATTGCATTTTTCATTTTTGGTTCATCACCAGATATTGGGCCAAGTTGATTTGCCCATCTGCAATAAAAATGACTGCTGCATAAAATATCAATTAAATTACGCTCAGGCATTTTCTGTTTGATTGTTTTTGCAAGCCATATCGCAGTCTTTGTTCTCTTTTTTGAATTACGTCTATGCAATATAGGATTACCAGTCTTGTCTATTGTCAGCTCCGCGATATTTGGATAAGCATCATCTACTGCCTTTGCCTTATCTTTCAGCTGCTCTTTGAGTTCACGCACACATTCAGCGCCACTGCTTGGAATATTGGTTTTTTTGCAATAATCTTCCAATAGGCCATCACACACTGATTGTGACAATAATTCTTTTCTATGATCATCAAATGAATCAGCACCCTCGATGAACAAATCCTTGGATCGAAGCTCATTGGCAACGTGTGATAAAACACATAATTCCAAATAGCGATGATGAAATAACATTTTTTTATTGTTCATTTTAATGATGAGTGTTTTCCACGTATTTGTTGTAAATGATAAATTGATAGTTCCTTCGATGTGTTCTGATTGCTTTTCTCTGTTCTGCAATATAAATGCAATCGCCTTTAATAATATTGTGTCTTGAGTGCTTGAACATAAATTCAGCGTTTCCAGCAACTTGAGAAGCGTTTCTCTCTTCCCCCTATAATAATCTAACAAGAATGGCAGATGATTATTGCTGTTTAATGCGACAGAATAATCACAATCCGTTTTTAGAATTTTTGCACCACCTTTGCTGTTAACGGCCGCACTAATTTTTTTCATTGATGTTTTTGCACTTTTTTGATTATCAATGACATCCAATACATCAGAAAAAATACACAACAATTCCTGGGTTCTATTGCGATAATATTCACGCACTGATTCTAACTTCCCCTTTGATTTTTTGTGCATGCCAAAAATAGTTTTACATAATGTGATGGCAAGTGAGTCTTTTGCGCGTGTTTGCAGCTTGTGAATCAGACAAAGAATTAATGTATAGCGCTTTGATTTTGAAAAATCTTTCATGTTACTTGCATCAAGGGTACGCGCCTGTTCTGCAAATTGGTTTAATTTTAAAGGGATAATATGTTTAAGGTGATAATTCATGTCACCAAATGATATCAACCAATCATAGTGTTTTAGCAGTTCTCGAAAATGTGATACTGTTGGATTTTTGGGTAATTGTTTTAGATCGTTATAGCCGCTGCGATTATAATCATCTGTTGTTTCCAGTAGCCGATCAAGAGAGTCAATTTTATCCGGATTTAAAGTGATAAAAACATCATCAAATAATTGTTGATTGATGGTTTCACGTGCGTGACGCACAAGTCTATCCAGTTGCAAAAATGTAGGCAGCTCAAAGTGTTTTTTTCTCAAAGCTTCAACCACAACATTGATAATGTCAGCAGGATAATTGTGTATCTTTGATGCTTCAAGCGCCGTTTTTTCTGCAAATATTCTGGTTGGATAAGTTTTTTTATTTTGATCAGTGATTTTGATTTCTTTCCAAGGTGTCACACCCAGATATTTGTAAATGCGCTGTTTATGACGTGTGATAGTGGATGGGTGACAAGTATTAAATTGCGCACTTTTAATCTGTAATTGGCTTTTCATATAGGCAATGATTTCTGATGGGATGGCCTTACTTTCTGGGAAATAATATAGATTTTTAAAAACCATCAGTAAAACTGCATAATTTAATTGCGCTGCGTCATCATTAGGCGTTTTCTTCTTGATTGATTTTATCTCTTCACGTCTAAGCGCATAGTCTTTGACAACAATCTCTGGATCGACTTTTTTCTTGTCACTGTAATAGGGGTATGCGGTTTTATAAAGTGATGTCATCGTTTTCACCAATAAGGCGTTAATTTAATTACCGTCCAATAAACGAACGTTTATTGAACGTGAGATTGTTTTTGAAAACTGGGCGATTATTACATCAAATCATTGTTAAAATATCCATCCAAAAAACAATATTAATTATCTTCATAAATATGATGAGTTGTTGTACAATTTTGTCTTTAAATCTTCAGGAATTTGGTTATGAAAATTGGTTATGCTCGCGTATCAACCGCAGATCAACATTTGCATATGCAAGAGGACGCCCTCAAGAGTGACGGCTGTGAGCAGATATTCCATGATATCGCTAGTGGCGCCAAAACAGAACGACCCGGGTTAGATGAGGCAATATCCTATCTGCGAGAAAAAGACGTGCTGGTTGTATGGAAATTAGATCGCCTGGGTCGGTCAGTGCAGCACCTTATTGAGACCATCAAAAAACTCAATGAACGTGGTATTGGGTTCAAAAGTTTGCAAGAAAATATTGATACAACGACGAGTGGTGGAAAGCTAATCTTTCATATTTTCAGTGCGTTAGCGGAATTTGAGCGCGACCTCATCAAGGAACGCACTAATGCCGGTTTGAAAGCAGCGCGTGCCAGAGGTCGCCTTGGCGGACGACCGCCATTGCTCAAATCAGACGAAGTAAAAAAGATGCTGAAATATTACGATGAACAAAAAATTACGGTAGATGAAATCTGCAAGATTTTTAATATCAGCAGGCCATCCTTTTATAATTATCTCAACAAACGTAAGGGTAAAAAGTTGGCGATTCAATCGGCTTAATGGTAGAAATTGATCAGGGGTGCAATTATAGACACGTATCCTGGCTTGAGCTGTTCTAAAATCTTTATTCGCGCGGCAAATGCTTTTTATTCAAGAAACACCTTTTCAACTCTGGGTATTTCCGGTGGTGATATGATCACGGCTGATATACCGCGAGTCTTACAGCGCGTACGCGCATTGAGAGATCAATTTACAAATGGTGTTGTCAAATATACTGAATCATTGAAGGATCATTTAATTATTGGTGAAGCAAGTTTTGTTGATCCGCAAACCTTGCGCGTTAATAACGAACTTATTCATGCCGAAAATATCATTATTGCAACGGGTTCATCAAATGTAATTCCAACGCCATGGCGTT
>Ga0210009_1000172_pt1 | contig 83543 bp, 75 predicted proteins | sample CryGeyCG2114_065_FD_185457 | JGI IMG/M metagenome (GOLD analysis project Ga0210009, IMG submission 185457) | Groundwater microbial communities from aquifer - Crystal Geyser CG12_big_fil_rev_8/21/14_0.65 (SPAdes) (version 2) | ecosystem: Environmental > Aquatic > Deep subsurface > Groundwater ...
AGAGAAAACCTAGAATTTTAACAACAGATGGGGAGTTTCATAGCTTTTCAAGACAAATTAATAAACTTGTTGAGGAAGACTTAATTGAAATCACAAAGGTTTCGTCCTTTCCAAGTAATTCGTTTAGGTCTTCGTTTGAAGACGCTTTAAATGAGAAAAATTTTGATATGATTTTTATCAGCCAAATTTTTTATAATTCAGGAACATCCATTGATGATTTGGAGAGAATTGTTAAGCTAGCTGATAAGCATGGGAAAATTATTATTGATGGGTATCATAGTTATTTTACTCGCCCATTGGACTTGTCAAAAATTCAAAATAAGATTTACTTCATGTCTGGTCACTATAAATATGCTCAAGGCGGTGAAGGGCTCTGCTTCATGACTTGTCCCGATGATGGAGCTAACCCAGTCATTACTGGATGGTTCGCTGAGTTTGAAGCCCTCTCGAGTAAAACGGGAGAAGTCACTTATCCAACCCACGCAGGAAGATATTTGGGATCGACCATGGACTTTACTCCGCTATATCGATCTTTAAGTGTTTATGATTTATTTGAAAAAGAAGGGATTACACTAGATGTGATTCGCTCACATATTCTTAAACTTCAAAAGAAATTTTTAGAAATTATCAAAGAAGTAAATCATACTGAAATTAATGAAAAATCTCTTATTCAAGATGAATCTCAAGAAAGAGGACAATTTCTTGCTTTTAAGCTCGAGTCGACCCAAGCTTGCCAGGACCTAGAGCAAGGTCTTAGATCGATCGGTATTCTCACTGATTCAAGAGCTAATATTTTGCGTTTTGGTTTTTCTCTTTATCAAGACGAATTAGATTTTGAAAGATTAAGGCGTATTAAAGATCTTTAAGAAAACATAAATTAAAACACCAGTGACAGAAACATAAAGCCAGATTGGAAATGTTTTTCTAGCGATCCACTTATGCTTTTCATGATTACGTCTGCCAGCATGATAAAGAGTTGTAAAAACCATTGGCACAAGTGGAATTGATAAAACAATATGGCTTATTAAGATAAAGAAATAGGTTGGTCTTATTATTCCTTCAGCTAGAAACTTCGTATCACCTTGAAAGTGATGATAAGTAATATAACTTATGAGAAACAATCCTGATGAACAGGTCGCACTTATCATCAACTTTATATGTCTAGAGACTTTGCGCTCTTTAATGGCTTTATAACCCAGAACTAAAAACACAGTTGTTATAGCATTGAAGATTGAGTTTAAAGCAGGAAGCCATGTCGCCCAGTGAGCATGTTCGGCCGGCGATTCTTTCCAATAAATGAGCCAAACAAGAAATGCCAAAACCACAGCACTTAAAAGACCAATAACGGTATAAGCTTTTTTATCTTGAGAATTATTCAGACTCACTATCGGCCGCAATACTTGGATTTCTGTTTTTGATAATCGTTCGATAAATAATGAAAAAAGGAATATAAGTCAGGGCGATAAATCCCATCAAGATATAAACAAGATATTGATCTTCTGGGCGAGTTTTAGAACCAGCACACATAGGACAAGCAAAAGCTTGCCCCATTAAAAACATTGAAAATAGTACTGCTAAAATTTTACTCATATTAAATAGACGAAAGTGAAAACAAGGATCCAAACTAGATCAACAAAGTGCCAAAATAATCCAGCAACTTCTAACTGATCATAGTCTCCGCCATCAAAGCGACCACGTTGAGCTAAGACATACATATAAATAAGATAAAGTGTTCCTGTTAATACGTGTAGTCCGTGAAATCCTGTAATTGCAAAGAATGTTGAAGAGAATAAGTTTTCACCGTGAGCATAAGTCGAAAGTGTCATCCCCATTTCATGCATTAGGTGAGAATACTCATAAACTTGAAGTCCAAGGAAGGTAGCGCCACCAAGAATAGTAACCAACAACCAATTAAGCATTTGTTTTCTTTGAAGTCTTTTTGCTGCATCAATAGACATAACCATTGAAACAGAAGAGCAGATCAAAAGAAATGTCATTAAGCCTGAAAGCTCAACACCACCAAGTGCTTCAACCGGATTTGGCCAAGGACGAGTTGATCTTAAAATGCCATAAGCAATCAAAAGACCTGAAAAGGACATTGCATCTGTTGTGAGGAAGATCCACATGCCAACTTTCGTTGGACTGGCTTTTCCAAATTGTGGATCAACAGGGTAATCATGCATTGCTGGTGCTTTTGCGCTCATTATTATCTCCTCATAGGTGAGCGAATTTCTTCTTCACCAATCTCCAAGATGTATTTTACTAATGCTTTAACTTGTTTATTTGCATCACCACCAAGAATCCCTTCTTCAAGAGACTCTCCGCCTTCCCAAAATGATGGCATGACAGTTCCTGGCATAAACTCTTGTGGATTATGAAGCCAAGCTTCAATCCAATCTGGGCGAAGACGAGGCTTAGCCTTATAAAGATTTGGCGCAGAAGCTTGATCTTTTGTAAATCCAGTCGCGTGACATGACGTACAGGCAAGGGCCTCAAAAAGTTTTAGAGCTGCGGCTCTTTCACCTGGCTCCCATTCAACTTTTGCATCATTAGCAACGAAAGTTGGTTGAGACGCTTTGGCTTGGAATCCAGTTACAATTTTGTTTTTCTCTTCAGTAGAAAGATTAAACGAAGGCATTCTGACTTTTAACCAAGGACGAATAGGTTTTACGTTTCCAAGGAAATGATAAAGCCAATCAGATTGAACTCTAAAGCCTTCACGGTTTAATTGAGGTGGGCCTTCATTGGCATCATCATACATCTTAACAATATTACCGCCCCATCCATCAATGCTATGACAGCCGACGCAGCTATATTTATTAACAACTTTCATTCCTTCGTTTGCCAGTTTTTCTTGAGCATTTAAACGCTTCACACCTTTAAGTGGAACTTCATCTGAAACTTGTCCAAGAATTGCTAAAGTCATCGACTCTGCTTCTTTTTCAGTCATATAGAAATTTGGCATTCTTGTAAGGTCTTTAAATGGCTTATCTAGTCCACCGTCCCAACGACGTGGATTAATCAAGTGAGCCTTAATCCATCCATCTCTTGAATGTTCGATATCATGCTGTTGGTTAAATCCAAATTGGGTCAGTGGTTTTGATCCTTCTTTAGTTAGTTCTGGACCAATGCCTTGGCGACCATCAAAGCCTTCAATACTGTGACAAGAGTAACAGCCATATTTACCGACTGAGCGATAACCTAATTCTAGAGTTCTTTCACGATCACTCATTGCTGCAACTTTTTGCTCAGCAACTTCCAAAGTGTCAAAGGCCGCAAAGTATTCAACAAGTAGTTCGTCTCTTAAGTCTTCATTAAGTGTCTCAAACTTAAGTTTATCAAACTTAGTATTTCTCATTGATAAAAGATAAGCTGCGATATCGTTAGCTTCTTTATCAGTAAGTCTAAGAGAAGGCATAATCGTATCTTCTTGGTAGTGAGATGGTTTAATTAACCAAGATACTAACCAATCAGGACTCTTAACTTTTGAGCCGGTTCCAGTTAAGTAAGGACCTGCATAGGCACCAACTTTTTTAGATTCAGCGTCCCAACCTTCAACACCGTGACAGCCCATACAGCCGACTTCTTTAATAAGCTCTTTGCCTTTTTCTGCATTTCCACCTTGGTACTTAGCAAAAGGCTTATAACCTTCAGCTTTATCCCAAATGTATTCAGCCATCGCGTTTACTTCTACAATATTTTTTTCCATGAACTCAGGCTTAGAGTTATTTGACTGGGCAAAAAACGCTGGCATTTTTGCATGCTGATTAAAGCCTTTTGGACTCCACACCCAGTTTTTAAAGAATTCTTTCGTTATTTTAGAAGAGATCTTTTGAAGACTCGGTCCTGGCATTCTTTTATGTTCCCAGCCTTCTATTTTATGGCATGCATAACAGCCATACTCTTCCATTTTTTCCCAACCTGCATTTAGCTTATTAGCTCCAGGAAGATGTTCTACACCCTGGTGACATTTCACGCATGATGCTTCAGTGTGCTGAAGTTTAAACATTGGTTGTGGAATTTTATGTGGTTCATGCCAGTTATATTTTTCAATCCATTCAGCTTTTTGCTCTTCATTTTGTGGAATGTGGGCCGCTGAATTGAAATCGTGAACACGGTGACCTTCACCACCATGACATGATGTACATCCAAATTGCTTCATTGGGTGTTTTGAGTCCGTCGCAACCATCAGCTCTAAATTTGGGTGAGTTTTATGTGGATTTGGTTGATCTTCATAACCAGTTTGATCAATAAATGTGTGACAAGTGATACAGCGATCAACTTTCGGTACCGATACAAAGTAACGATCATCAGTCACATTATTAATAACGATCTGTTGAATTTTTAAAGTTGGATCCAAGAAATCTAAGAAAGGTGCGTTTCTTATAGCAAAAACTGGAGTTACATTTGTTTTTGCCAAGGACAGTTTAAGTAAATCTAAAGTTCTTGTTGTTTCTTCAATTGATTTTTCTGCTTGAAGTTTTTCTGCCTGAAGCGAATCTAATAATTTAGTTTTTTCCTTCATCGTGCTTTCAAGCATTTTCATTCTATCTCTTGAAAGCTCAAAATCCTTTTTGAAATTTCTAAGAGTCTTCAATAGAGATTGAGCATTAGCATCGCCATGAGAGTTAGCTATTTCATATTTAAAAGTTGTAGCAGAAACCATCGAGTTCAATCGTCCATTAACAATTGTTTCTTGCTTGATATCTCTCTCGATTGCTTTCATTTCTGCTTGGACTTTAGAGATTTGATCAACTCTGCCTTCAGCGTCTTTTTGACCCTGGGCAAGCTGAGACTCAAGAGCTGAAAGTTTCTCTTGATCGATATTCTTTTTAGCTTCTTCTACTTTTTCTTTAAGTTTGCTTTGGCGAATTTGTAATGCCTCAAGCTGAACAGCTTTCCATGGACGAATATAATCGTCTAAGAATACCCAAAAAGTAGTGATAAGCAGACCAATAGATAAGATCGCAAAGACCTTATTCAGTTTGGACATGTCGTAGGCCATTCCTGGCTCTTGCTTCTTTGACATCTCTATTTCCTTCTAACGGGGCACGGTAACAGTTTTATAAGTTAAGTTCGATTTCGGGTAACGCAACAATATATTTCAAACTAAATAGCCAACGAAGAACCATTTTAATCGGCAAGCTTCCCATAGAAATCACCAGGAAGATTACAATGTAGTAGCGCATCGTCCCTACTTTCTCGAGTAGGTCTTTACCAAACTTTGTTTTAAGCGAGATAAACGGCAAGCCAATTAAGTAAGCAAAGGTAAGTGCAATCCCCAATGCTTCCCTAACAAAAATATTTTTGGGCATCGATGTGTTTAGCCACTTCAGCCATAAAAACTCTGAAAGGTTTACGTTGTACTCAGCCACAACTTTATGGAAGTCCCAGTATTCGAATGGTCCGTAGAACGTCCAGTTTGGTCCTCGAAGAAATGTTCCAACAATAATGAGGTAAATCCAAAGAACAAGCCAGCCGTAAAGAAAGCCAGTAATGGCAAACTTTCTGTCTTGGAAACAGTAGTAACCATTACCTTTAGGATTCGTATCTAAGTATGGAATGGCAATCAAGCCAACAACGATAAGACCAGGAAGAACAACACCGGCCATCCATGGATCGAAATAAACAAGCATTTCTTGAAGTCCTAAGAAATACCAAGGAGCTTTTGCTGGGTTTGGTGCCCAAGTTGGGTTAGCTGGTTCTTCAAGCGGCGCTTTAAAGATAATCGCCCAAACAACCAAGAATATCGTCCCAGCTATAATAGCAAACAACTCAGTGTAAACAAGATTAGGCCATGCCCAAACTTTTTCTCTGTTTTCAGGAAGAGCTTCAACGGGCTCTAGGCCTTGTTCAAGTCTTTTGTCGTTTTCTGCTGCTTTATAAAGTGGAAACCACGTTAAAAAAACAATCAATATTACAAGAATGTTAATTGGAATATTGTCAGGCCATAAAATAATTTTAATAAACTGAGGATCTGCTAAAAACCACACCGTCACAGGTACTGAAATCGCTAGAAAAATCCACGCAAATTTCTTCGTTCCAACAACTCGGTACCATTTAATCATTGCAAAAAATAACAATGAAAAAATCGGAAACGAAAAAATTGGATCGGCAATGATATTAATAAAATGCTTCATAGCCCTTTACCTAAATCCTTATCTTAAAGTGGAGCTGAAATTCCACCATCTTTACGTACACGCCAAAAGTGAACAGCGATCAAAACGCCAACGACTAAAGGAATAAATACGCAGTGGAGAATATAAAAACGTAAAAGCGCTGGCTCACCAACAAAACGACCCGCTAATAATTGGAAGCGAACATCGTTTTTATCTGAAACCATCACGAAGTCACCAATTTGAGCAAGGGCAGCTCCTGGACCACCGTGTCCGGCAAAAGGAGTTGCTTTCGCCATGTTTGATCCAACGGTAATCGCCCAAATAGCTAGCTGATCCCATGGAAGAAGATAGCCTGTGAACGATAGAAGCATTGTTAAAACAAGAAGAATAACACCAACGCCCCAGTTAAATTCACGAGGTGGTTTATATGAACCAGTCATAAAGACTCGGTACATATGCAGCCACACGGTAATAACCATGGCGTGAGCACCCCATCTGTGAATTTCGCGCATTATTCCTAGAGGCACGTGTTCACGTAGAGCGATAATATCATTGAAAGCATATTCTGCTGTTGGACGATAATAGAACATCAACAAAACGCCAGTAACTGTGAGCGCTAAGAAAATGAAAAATGTTAATCCACCCATACACCAAGTGTAACCAAGCTGAACGCCTGACTTCTTAAGCTTAATTGGGTGAAGATGTAGGAATACGTTACCAGCAACTACAGCTGCACGGTTACGTGAATTGTTTGGTGGGCCATGGCGGAAAATTGATTTCCATACCTGTGTATCCCTTACCTTATCGGCTAAACCTTTTGCAGACATGCCTTAGTCTCCTAAACTGAAATGAACGAGTTAGGGTTATTCCACTCACCTTTTTCGTAGCGATAAACTTTTGTTTTATCGACACGGATTTTACCTTCAGGAGTGAGTGAAACTTTATATCTTTCTAGTGGACGAGGGGCTGGACCCTCAAAGTTAATTCCACTCATATAATAACCAGATCCGTGACAAGGACATTTGAACTTCTTTTCTGCCGGCATCCAACTTGGAATACAACCTAAGTGAGTACAGATATTTGAAAGTGCAAAAAGTTTTCCATCCTGCTTAACCATCCAAACACCGAAACCATTTTTGTAGCGTTCATCTACACCGGCTTCAAATTCAGAAGGCCCACCTGCTAGAAACTCCATCTCTGGTTCAAAGTTTACGTTTGGATAACTAAACCTAAACGCAAGACTAAGAAGGCCTGCAGTAGCTGCAGTAAATGCAACCCAACCTACAGTTAGGAAACTAAAAAATTCACGTCGATTCAATTGCTGTTTGGCCATGAAAGCACACCTATTGCGAGCAAATTAAAAAAATACTGTCGAAATTCGAACAGTTCATATCATAAACGCCTAAAATTCTTAAGCAAGATTTGCTCAGAAAATGTATAAAAATGAGTAGTTAGATTATGCTTACCATCTAACGTTTTTTCAACTGATTAACGGTTTCACGCATCTCGGAAACGACGCCGAGGTTTTGTTCAACCGGAATCAATCTTTCAATCAACTCGTTCAATACATTCCATTGAGTCTTTCTCAATGATTTTAAGATATTCATTTTCAAACCAATAACTTTAGATTCGCTGAAAGCCGCATCAGCACTAGGTCTTGATGACATTGACAATATTTCCTCAAGCGTTTCGCGCGCGACGTCATTACGATAAGAGATTAGACCCGTAGCAGCAGCATATCGAATTGAAACAGACGAAGAATTATGAAGTTTCACCAATTTCTCTTCAGCCTCAGGAATATTGTGCATTGCAAGGGTAAAAATAGCCGCCTGCTTCACTGCTTCATCTTCCAGATTCAACAAATTAAGTAATAGATTTTTATTTATCTCAACGCCTAATTTGTTCTCAGACAAAGCTATGACAGCATGAAACCTTACGTTTGGATCAGAATCACTAATTGCCTGAGTGAGAACTGGAATTGATAAATCACTTTTTAAAGCACCCATAGCTACGACGATAAAATCACGAGTTCTTGCGTCTTGGGCCGACTTATAAAGCTCATCAAGATTGCCAACTAACCACGGAATATCTTCTTCAGGTATAGATGAAGTAGAAATCAACTTTGATAATTCATAAGCAGCAACCCACCGATTACCAAAGGTTTTAGAGTGCAATTCTCTTACTAGATCTTTATAAGACCTATCAGAAGATAACATTTTAGTGACACCAAAAATAATTAATGCACCCACTAAAATAATAGCAACAGGAACAACCAGGCTTCCGATTATTGGATTTTCTAGAATTTTCTTTTTACCAGGCGATCCAGCTTCCATAAGCTTCTCTATGTTTGTGAGCTTCCCAATTAAGGGGTGATGTTTTATGTTGCCCTTGTTTATTATCAGACGGGCGAAGTATCGGCCACTAAAACCGACCTAAACATTATAGCGACAGACAGGATAATTATTTATGGCATATTTACTTAGAGGGCTGATTCTTCTCATGGTTATTGGCATGGTTCTAACCATTTCAACAGCTTTAGGTTTAGTTCAACTTCCTTTGGGGCATATTCAAATTTCAATCCCCGCTTTTATTTATACAATTTTTGCTCAAGCCTTCGTGATGTTTTACTTCATCGGCGTTGCTCGTTTGGTTGAGAATGTTTATGGAATATTGCAAAGCGGTGGAAACAATCTGAAGGAGCTTTTTGATAATCCTCCAGAAAATTTAGAACCCTATATTACTCGAGTTGGTCGTTTTCACTACGAAGCTCAGCTTGGCAAAAGACAAACTGTTCCTTGGAGTATATTAATGCTCGTCTTAGGCATGTTTGCTTTTTTATTAGGTGGAGCCCATGACACTGGCCTTGTTTCAAAAAATGTTCATGCTGGTGTTGTGTATGGTTTCACTGTCGCTATGTTAATTGGATTTGTTAGACAGTGGTTCTATTTAAAGAAAGCTCATCTCCTGCTTAGAAAAATCAAAGGGCTCTTTGAGATTCCTGACGGACAAATGTAAAAAATTATAGCGATTTTACCCAAATAAAAACTTTGTTTTTACCAGGTGGATTGCCGCGACCGCGAGTTCTACTTTCGTACAATACCGCTTCATCAATTTGCATCACTTGCGCTAAGAATTCTTTAAGATGAATCCTGGGAACAAAAATATTATAATAGACTCCACCTGGAACTGGTGTCCCAGGCTTCACATTATCAACTTGAGTCACACCATAAGTTGTCAAAAGATCATCAAGCCTTGATCTTGAATTGATCGTATCTTCAGATTTCATCATGACTCTAAAAACTGTCGTATTTCCATAACTACTATCACGATAACCCGTTCTTCTTTCTTCTTCGTAACCAGATGTTTCTTGATCGGCAGTATTAAAATCTCTAGGAATTGAATCTAATGAAGAAAGCTGTACTTCTGATTCAGTATCAAAGCGTTCCTCTTCTTCAAAGCCAGGAAATTGAGGAGCATCCTCACTTACTCTATCGATATCATCTACATCTAGTTCAACTTCTTTTAATTCTTTTGGATCAACTGATTTAAAAGAGAGAGTTCTATCGAGCCACTTAAATTGAGGTTCATACACCGCGATTTTATCAACCAGATAGTTTTCGTAAATTTTATTACCTTGTTGAATGGCGTAAACCAAAACAGTTCCGATAACCAGAAGGATGACGACTTCTTTTGCAAATTTTAATTGTTTTTCTAAACTTGCATTGAGTTTAATTTTTTTAAAGTCAAACTCTGGATGAAAAAAATCCACTTCCATTTTACGAAGAAAGCGTCCCCACTCTTCGTATAAAGTCACTTCCATTTTTGGCATAACATCATCTTCATGACTACCACTGATCAGCTCTGGTAGATTCAACATCTCTTTCAAGCTTTCAAAATCTAAATGCAATCCTTTAGAAGTAACATTTGTAATTTGAAAAATTTGTGAAAGTTCATCATCATGACCAGGAAAAACTTCTGTGAAGAAGTTTCTTAATATGGCCGATATGTCTGAGATCGATAAACCTGTTTCTCTTGAAAGGGTTAGAATATCTGCTTTTCTAAAAATAAAAGTAAAGCAGATTAGCTTTTCAAACATCCAATTAAACCATGCCTGAAGAGGGCCAATAACACATTGGTCATGAGCATAGTTAAAGCGGTCAACAAGCTGTCGAAGAGAAAGGCCCTCTACGTAAAAACAGGCCCAAAATTTTTCAAAGTCATCTCTAAATTTACCCTGCCAAGTTAAGCCGTCGATATCAAGAGCGATCCATTCTTTGAACCTCTCAAACTCAATGACCTCGTAGTGGATATGGGAAACTGGCTCATTCATCTTTATTAAACACTCTCAAGTAAAACTGCGATTCCTTGTCCGCCACCAATACAGGCAGAGGCGATTCCTCGTTTAAGACCCTTAGCCTTTAATTGTCGCGCAAGTGTTAAACTTATTCTAGTCCCGGATGCGCCTAGAGGGTGACCAAGGGCGATAGCTCCACCCCAAATATTAAGTTTGGATTGATCAATTTCTAATTCTTTTACGCAAGCTAGAGTCTGACTGGCGAAGGCTTCGTTGATTTCAATCAGATCTAGGTCTTTAATCGAAAGACTTTGTTTAGCGAGAATTTTTCTAATGGCAGGAACAGGTCCGATTCCCATAATACTTGGATCGACACCTACAACCGAACCATCAATAATTTTTGCTAGCGGTTTTAGGTTATGCTTTTTAACAAAAGACTCTGACGCAACCAAGACACTAGCAGCTCCATCAACAATACCTGAAGCACTGGCTGGAGTTACAACTCCATCTTTAAGAAAGCTTGCTCTAAGCTTTGTCATATCTTCTAAAGAAGCGTCCGGACGTAAGTGCTCGTCTTTGTCGCAAACTCCGCGCTTTAATTCGATTGGAGTAATTTCATCTTTAAAATGTCCATCAGCGTAAGCCTTGGCAGCTTTTTGATGTGAAGATAAAGAATATTCATCGCATTCTTGTCTTGTTAGTGAGTATTTTTTAGCTAAGTTTTCTGCCGTAATACCCATTGGTGTTTGGCAGTAAGCATCTGTTAAAGCATCTAGCAGCATATCGACAGATTTAAGGCTTCCATATTTTGTTCCAAAACGTGCACCATAAGTTAAATGAGGAACCATCGACATATTTTCTGTACCGGCGGCCAAAACACAATTTGCTTCGCCAAGTTTTATCAATCTAGCTGCTTCTAAAATCGCCTCAATACCCGAGCCGCAAAGTCTGTTAATGACGATTCCGGCGACTTCAATAGGGCAACCTAATTTTAAAGCTAAATGTCGACCGCCATACATTGTATCTGTTGTACTAGGTACAACATTACCTAAAATTACTTGATCGATTTTATCCGCCGCTAAATTTTGTTCAGATAACAGTGCCTTAGAGCAGGCAACGGCTAAATCGACAGGAGTAATGTCCATCAGACTTCCACCAAATTTTCCAAATGGTGTTCTTTTTCCTGCGACTAGATAGATTTGATCGGACATATTTTGCCTCCTTGTGACCTATGGGGGCACACCAGTAAAATTAACTATGTTAAGCGGATGCTACATCTTTATAGCATTTGTTTTAAGCATTTTAACCGAGGAACTTCATGTCCACAATCACTGATGTGCAAGTCATGCGATTTAAAGAAGCTGAAAACAAACGGCATCTGTCTGAAATGCGCAAATTAAAGAATGAAAACGCCACTGAGTACCAAACAGAGGCCAAAATGAATGAAAAAACAGTTAGCCGTATGCGACAAGATTATGAGTCTCGTATCCAAGCCTCTCAAACAGATCTCGAAAGACAATTAGTCGACGTGAGAAGAAAACAAGAGAAGCGACTTGAGGAAGAGAAGTTAAGACTTGATGAAGAACTTAAAACGTTAAAATCAACTCATAAAGATCAAGTCAATGAAATCAAAATATCTAATATGAATGAGATTGAAAATATTAAAGAGTCTCATCAACGAACACTTGATAATGCGAAAGAGAAATTCGTGAAAGAACAAACCAAGTGGGAAGCTTAAACAGTAATTAATTTGGGAGAATTTTATGGACAAGTCAGCTAGCGTTTTTATCAATGGTCGTGCCCAAATAATTGAAATGCTTCAAATTATGCCTACAGCAGAAAAAGAAAAGCTATTAAAAAATATTCGAGCCAGAAATCCACAAATGGCACAAGAACTAATGGTTCAAAGCTTAACTTTTGATCAAGTTGCAAGACTTGGCGATGATGATCTTTTGGCCCTTATTGAAGCTGTTCGTCCGGTTGTTTGGGGTGTGGCACTCAAAGGCCAAAAACCTGAATACCAAAGAAGAGTTTTGTCACTAGCACCTCGTGCTTACGCAGAAGAAGCTTATGGATTTTTAACTGCTACACTTCAAAATGAAAAAAGAGATGTTAAGAGGGCGCAGAGTAAAATCATTGAAATTCTTATTGGATTATCAAAGAAAAACTAGATCCCTCTTGCACTTCGATGCTTTGCAAGTGCCTCGAGATAAACTTTTTCTTGCGAAGCATTTAAATTTAGTACTTGGCCATCACTTGTGATTTTATGCTCCCTAAGAACATCTGAGGCATGCTTAAGACGATCACAAAGTGTTTCCATAATCTCAGAAAGCCAATCAGGACAATCTCTAATAACTTTCTTTATATCACTCTTCTTGATGAGATAAACCTGGGTATCCTCGGTCACAATCGCGTTTGCTGTTCGCGTTTCATCAGTAAAGATTGAAATCTCTCCGATAAATTGTCTCGCTCCAATATTGGCGAGAGGAACTACTCTATTGTTATCATCGCGTAGTATAAGAATTGAGCCAGTCTTAATAATATATAGATATGTTGATGGCTCACCTTCAACAAAAAGCACGGTACCCTTTTTAAGAGTTCTCAGGTCTAAAATGTCGCTCGACATATTGCTCCTCCAAAGATCCTTCTATAAGTGTGCCATATCTTAAGCCGTATGGGGAAATTGTTAGATTTTTAATCTTAAGTCTATGACCGACGGATAAAGCAACTAGCCCTCCACCTACAACAGATTTTGACCTCTTGCCGAGGATTGGGTACTGGTCGAGAAGTGTTTCATTATCGAGTGGTTTGAGACAATTAATGAACTTTCCAAGCTTTTCAAAACTGATACTCTCGGTTCCAATCTTATTGGCTTCAAAGCTATTCATTCCAAGCATAATGGCAGCAATTGAAGTCATTGTTCCAGCGACAAAAATAGCATCACTAGATTCAAATCGATCGTCTTCAATCAAATCAAATGCCTTTTTAATTTCAATATCAAATTGATTTTGCTCAATCCAATCTGTGGCTCTTACAGAACCAACTGGCAGACTAATACTATCGATAACCTGAAAAGGTTTGGATTTAATTTTCATGATTTCGGTAGAAGCACCACCAATATCAACAATTGTAATCAAGCCTTTAGACTTGGCCATTCTACAAACTCCAAGAGCAGTATAGTAGGCTTCGCCGCTTCCAGATATAACCTTGATTTCAATATTGAGCTTATTAATAATACGTTCGAAAAACTCTTCAGCATTAGAAGCTACTCTTGAAGCTTCAGTAGCCGTGACTATTATACTTCTTGAATCAATGCCAAGTTCTTCAGAGAGTTCAACATAATCTTTTAAGGCCAAATAAGTCTCCTTCATTGCATCTTCACTAAAGACACCAGACTTACTTAAGCCTCTACCAAGTGCTGTTACTCTCGATTCATTCGCTAACTCTTTCACATTATTTTTTTCGTCCAATTCTGCCACAATCAAAAGAACAGAATTAGATCCGATATCAATACTTGCACGAATCATGAATGAGCAACTTTGGTGACATTCACTTGAGTTACAGGTGAAATCAATCCATTTTCACAAATAATTCCGGAGATGTGTAATCCGGAAGTAATATCAAAAGATGGATTAAAAGCGTCACTTTCATTAGGTGCTATTCGTTGATCTTTTAAACAAAGAATTTCTTTTGGGTCTCTCATTTCAACTTCAATTTCTTCACCACTTGATAAAGAAAGATCAAAAGAGCTTACAGGCGCCACAACAAAAAATGGAACATTATAGTGTTTAGCAACGATAGCTAAAGTAGAGGAGCCTACCTTGTTAGCCGTATCACCGTTCGCAACAATTCGATCAGCACCGATAAAAATCGCATCAATATTTTGAGTTCTTAAAATATGGCTCATGGCCCCTTCAACTACAATTTGATGGGGTACCTTTTCTTGGCATAATTCAAAAGCCGTTAATCGACTTCCTTGAAGATAAGGTCTTGTTTCAAAAGCAAAAACTTTATCAATTCTATTTAAGCTATTTAAGTGAGAAATAACACCAAGAGCTGTCCCCATTGGGCCACAGGCCAAAAAACCTGTATTACATAAAGTTAAAACACGAAGCGGGCGTTCACCATAAAGTTCACTTAAGTTCTTCGCTGCAGTTTTCGCCATCGAAAGATTATCATTTCCAAGTTTAACCATTTGCTCATTCGCAAAATCGACTAAAGCGTCATACGTTTCTTGCAAGGATTTAGATTCTTGCATTGATGATAAAATTAAGTCTTTCGCGCGCTTTGCTTCGTAGGATAAATTCACTGCTGTTGGCCTAGCAGACTCGAGGTAGGTGACTGCTTTATCAATTGAAGGAGCTGTTACATCCTTTTGAAGACGTAGCCACAAAGCCATTCCATATAAGGCAGTAAAGCCAATTAAAGGAGCTCCGCGAACGACCATGACTTTAATAGCTTCATGAGCATCTTCAATAGTTTTTACATGAACGTATGAAATATCATGAGGAAGATAACGTTGATCAACTAAGATCAATTCATCATTTTTCCAATCGAGTGGGATAACTTTTGTCATTTCAGTATACCTTTAAGTAATTTATCTAATTTTTTCTTATCGCCATCTTTTAAAAATTTTTTGGCTATATCTTTCACCTTATTAGTCCCCTTTTTCTTTAACAAGATGGACGAAAGTTTTTTCGATGTATAAGAAATATCTGGTTTAATATTTGTCCCTAATCCAACAAGCTTTAAAGGTAAAATCTCTGTTCCGACTTCTTTTAACAAAAAGGCAGACAGGTTTCCCTTATAATCTCTATAGTCAGCAAGAAGTTCGCTTTCATCTGAATCATTTAGGAAAACAGTACCTTTGGCACTTATTTCAAATTTATTATCAATTCCTTTAAAAAATATATCCTTAAAGTACAATTTCTCATTAGTTGCTGACCCCTCAAGCTCTAGAACCGAAAAATCAGGCTCTATTTTAATATCTTTAACAACCTCATTAATTGTAGGATAAAAAGGTTTAATGGCATCAATAAAAGATGCTAACCATTCTGAAGGGTCGACTTTCGAAATCTTACCGTTAAATACTTTCAGGTCATATTTTGAGTCATAGGTATATGACTCATTAAGTTTTATAAAGTTTGTTTTTACAACTCCATTAATCTCACCATTAACACTCATCATCTTCTGTGAAACAAATGGTGATACAACTGACCCAGGAAATTTTTTAAATGTTAGTAGTGCTTTTCCCGAGTTATCAACGGCTTGAAAATCTATATCTGTTGAAAGCGTTCCGCTTGCAATATTTAGTTGAGAAATAAACGTTAAAACACCTTTTGAAGAAATTTTAGTATTTGCCTTTAAAGACAAATCCTTTTCATCGAATTTGCTTTCCAAAACATTGAGCTGCCAAGTGAGTGGTAATATAGATAACCGTTGTTCATTCTTATTAATGGTTTTATCAACTTCATTATCAGCATTCGTTTTATTTTCAACTGTATCTTTAGGTGAATCGCTCAACTTAGAAGCTTCATTAATTTTTTCTAAATCACTCTTTGTAATGACCAAGCCAGTGGCATTTGTATCAATTACTACATCAGGTATGTAATTATCGAAATTAAATTCTTTAGGAAGAGTCAATCTTACAGATGTTGAAGACTGACCTTGATAAAGAGGAAGATCAACTTTCATATCGATATTTTTATCAAGTAAACTACCACTAAAAGTAGGTTGAAAACTCTGCCCCAAATAACTATAAGAAAGGCCTTGGGTCATAGTTAATTGTAATTGAGGTTTAATCTGCTCATTACTAAGGTCTATATTCCCATCGATATTTAGTTGTGACTTTCCAGGATTAACCTTGTTAGTAATTGCAGGCGCAAAAGATAAAAAGTCCTTAACAGATAAGATGGCTTTAATGTTTTCGATTTTAATTTCTTGTTCTTTTCTTAAAATTTTCAATGAGAGTGTCGAATCATAAAACGACATTTTAGCATCACCAGAAATATTTCCAGTTTTATAAATATCAGATTTAAGGTCCATTCTAATTTCAGAAAGTGGGAACACGCCGTTTTTTAGTGATTTAATTTTTGAGATTGTTGCAACGGAAACCAGAGAGAGTTTGCCTTGGCTTATAAATTTATGAAGATCTGCTTCTCCAATGACAAGCATATTGGCCGATATCTCTCCAAGTGTATCTTGCTGCATCACGATGGTGGTATCGACTTCAAAAGCAGCAGGATTTTCTAATCCTAGTTCTTTGATTAGTAACTTTGATATTAGGAAAGTCCCTTTTTCATTTTCACTAAGATGATACTTAATCTTAGAGTCCTTCATTTTTATATTAAGCCGACTTGTAGCCAAAAATGCTGGCAAGACCACCGGTACTGATGAAGAAGTCTTTTTTGGAGACGAATTCATTGCTTGAGACCAATTAGACTCTGATTTCTTAAGTTTTGACCAATAAAACTGAGGACTATTGATTTCAACTTCTACAACACCGCCACCTTTAAGAATTGACCAAACAGGAATTCGAAGTTTTGCATCAGATACTGATGCTATTGGTTCGCTTGTTTCGACATTGATTTTATTTATAATAAAGTCAATTGATGTTCCAAACTTAAAATCTACCTCGCCAACTTCTATTTTTGCCTTTGGAAATGTTTCTTTTAGGTTTTGAGTCAGAAGATCACGAATATTATCGGGCGTGAGTACTTTAGATATATAAAAATAGATGCCACCTAATAGAACTCCAAAGGTAATAAAAACTGAAAGAATAATGAGAAAGACTTTATTAGGTTTCATTTAATCCTTAGTTTATCAATGACAGTGGTGCGAATTTTACTTTAAATTTTTTTCTTGCTCCATCTAAGAACTTGATAACAATAACCTCTTCCGTGCCTGAACCTTCGCAGTCTAAAACTTTCCCGTCTCCATAAAGGCCGTGCCTAATTTTACTTCCAACAGGGAACTTCGATTGTACGATTGGTTTAGCTACTTGAATAACTGGTTCGTCGTTATGTTCTTGATAGACTTCTTCTTCGTCATCATCAAAGAACACAGGCGATCTTCTTGATGACGAAACCTTACCATCTGGATTTTTCCAGACATAATAGTCTTTTGGAATTTCAAGTAAGAATCGACTTGGACCGTTAAACTTTAATTGTCCAAAAAGCATTCTTCCACGAGCGAAGGTTAAATAGAGTTTCTTCATGGCCCTAGTCATGGCGACATAGAATAATCGACGCTCTTCTTCGTCAGCGCCGGAGTCATCCTCTAGGCTTCGCCAGCTAGGAAAAACATTTTCTTCACAACCAGTGACAAAAACATGTTCAAATTCTAAGCCTTTAGCGCCGTGAACTGTCATTAATGAGACGTCTCCAAGATTATTAGGCTCTTCTTCAGTGGTATCAAGAGTGACTGACTCTAAAAATTCAGAAAGTGTTCCATTTTCTCTATCGGCTTCAAACTGGGCAATGGCATTGCCTAATTCTTGTACGTTTTCCATTCGGGCTAAGCTTTCATGATCTTTGGCAGCTTTTAATGATTCCCAATAACCAGATTCATGTAAAGCGCGTTCATAGAGATCTGTCGCTTTGGCATTTTGCGCATTGAGATTAATTAAATCCTGAATAAATGAAACAAATGAAGTTAATGAAGATTTTACTTTGGCGCTAAGTCGGATATGCGAAAAAGCAGAGAAGTCACTAACAAGTGATTCTAGAGCTTCCCATAGGCTTTGATTGCTTCTAATAGCTTCTTCTTCGAGTTTTCTTAGAGATGTGGCACCAATTCCCCTCACTGGGACGTTGATGATTCTAGAAAGACTTAAGCTATCTTTAGGATTTACCACAAGCTTTAGATAAGCCATTAAGTCCTTAACTTCTTTTCTCTCGTAGAATCTAATACCACCAATAACTCTATAACGAATATTAATTGTTCTTAGCGCATCTTCAATCATACGAGATTGTGAGTTGGCGCGGTAGAATACAGCGATATCGCTATATTTCACGCCTTCTTTTCTAGCTAGATTAATTATCTCTGAAGCAATCCACTCTGCTTCTTTTTTATCTGATTCATTTTCAATGATTTGAATGGACTCTCCCAAATCATTGTCCGTCCACATTTTCTTGCCTTTGCGCTGAGTATTTTTCTCAATGACATGTGAAGCAGCTTCAATAATATTTTTACTTGATCTGTAGTTTTGTTCTAGGCGCAGGATTTTGGCTTTAGGAAATGTCTCTTCAAAGTCTAAAATATTTCGAATATCAGCTCCACGCCATGAATATATCGACTGATCTTCATCTCCAACGACGCATAGGTTTGAGTGGTTATTCGCTAAAAGTGTCACAAGCTCAAACTGACACCTATTTGTATCCTGGTACTCGTCTACCAAGATATATCTAAAGCGTTCTTGATATCTTTTTAGGACGTCTGGATATTTACTAAATAATTCTAGTACACCTGTTATTAAACCACCGAAGTCAGTAGCATTCGATCTGTGTAGTTCTTCTGTGTATTCAAGAAAATAAGAATAAAAGGGATCTGCTTGATCTATATCCAGGTCATGATTCTCTTTACCAGGCCAGTAACCATTATGATGGAGTTGTTCAATATAATAGAGGACTTCTTTTGGATTCAACTCTTTTGGACCAATCCCTTTTCGTCCAAGGACTTGCTTCATCAATGATTTACTTTCGCTACCATCATAGATCGTAAAGCTTCTAGACAGTCCGATAAAGTCTGCTTCTTGTCTTAAGACTCGAGCACAAAATGCATGGAAGGTCGTCACTTGAAGTGAGCCAATATCTAAGCCAGTCATGGTAGAAATTCTCTCACGCATTTCTCTGGCGGCTTTATTAGAAAATGTTAAGGCTAGAATTCTAAACGGACTTGTATTTTTTTCGCTCATCAAATAAGCGATACGAGTGACAAGTGTTTTTGTTTTTCCGGAACCAGCCCCAGCTAAGACCATAACAGGACCATCTGTATGTTCTACCGCTAGTTTTTGTTGTTGGTTTAAACCTTCTAACAAATTAGACACTCTCCTACTCCACCGTCACAGATTTTGCTAAGTTTCTTGGCTTATCAATATCTGTTCCTTTAAATCTAGCCATGTAATAGGCCAAGATCTGATTAGCGACGTTACAGTAAACGGCCGATAATTCGCCAAGACCTTCATAGTTTAGACCAAAGAAATAATCAGCAACTCGTTTTGAGTTCGCATCATTTTGAGGTCCAATAACGACAATATTACCTTTTCTGGCTTTGATTTCTTCAACATTAGAAATGGTTTTATCTAGAAGCTCTGGCGCGACTAAAGCCACATTAACCATCTCTTCATCAATTAAAGCGATGGGTCCATGCTTTAACTCTCCAGAGGCATAGCCTTCGGCATGAACATAAGCGATTTCTTTAAGTTTTAAAGCGCCTTCTAGGGCGACAGGATAAAGTGCACCACGACCGGTGTAAAAGAATCCTTTAAAGTGATGGATTGATTCTGCAATTGATTTTAATTCTTCCGCACGTGAAAGCAATTCATCAATTCTTGTCGCTAAAAGATTAAACTTATCTTTTAATGATTTTTTATCAACTCCATCTCCAAGCGCATGCGACAGCAATCTTCCAGTCAGCGCTTGCTGTGTAAAGGCTTTGGTTGATGCGACTCCGATTTCAATACCTGCTCTAATAAGTAGATTGTAATCACAGTCCCTATAAAGCGTAGAGCCCTCAACATTAACAATAGACAAGGTTTTGATACCACCTTGCTTACAAAGATTCTGAGCTGCAAGAGTATCTGCAGTCTCTCCTGATTGGCTGACAAATAGGCCAATATCATCTTTCAAGATCAGTGGGTTTCTGTAACGAAACTCACTAGCCAAATCAACCTGACATGGAATTTTATTAAATTTTTCAATATAATCTTTAACAACTAAGCCAGCATAGTTGGCTGTTCCGCACGCATTAATCAAAAAACGCCCAGGTTTTAACTTTGAAATATTGTTAAGAGTTTCTTGCCCTTCACCGTCAAAATAATATTTTGTTAATGCTCTAATTAATCCAGGTTGCTCATAAATTTCTTTAAGCATGAAATGGTCAAAGCTTCCTTTATCAGAAACCTCTAAACTCATCTCTTGTTTTTTAGACATATAGCGATCGGACTTAGTGCCATCCATTTCATAAAAGTTGATAAGGTTTTTATTACCTGCGCTTAAATGGCAAAGAACGTTATCTTGTGGAAAATATAATTTATCGGCAAAACCTACGAGCGCATAAGGATCAGATGAAACAAGTGCATCTGAATTAACTTCATGCAAACCACAAACGAGTGGAGCACCTTTTTTAATCGCCCAAATATCAGACGTTTTCGAATCCAAAATAACAAAAGCAGAATTACCATCGAGTTTTGAAAAATTAGATGTAATTGCTTCTTGTAATGGAGTGCCCTTTGCAACTGTCGTAGACAATAACGCTAAAAAAACTTCTGAGTCTGTTTGAGATTGAAACTTATATCCATGAGCAACGAGCTCAGTTCTTAAGTCTTCTGCATTTTCAATAATTCCATTATGAACGATTGAAATTCCTCCATCTGTATGTGGATGAGAATTAGCATCACTCACTTCACCGTGTGTGGCCCATCTTGTGTGACCAATGCATGAAAGAGCATTGAACTCTTTAATATCACCAAGAAAATCGACAAGGTTTGAAAGCTTGCCTTGTTTTTTATAAATTTCTAAAGCGCCAGACTGTTTGTTGAAACTGATACCAGCTGAATCATAGCCACGATACTCAAGTCTTTTTAAACCTTCTAAAACTAAATCAATCGAGTGACTCGAGCCCAAATGGCCAACGATTCCACACATGCCTTACCTCGCTATGCGAAAATTAGATCTTCAAAATCCACTTAACATAGCATTTATGGGCAATATTACACAATGAAAGCTGTTACTTCTTAGATTTAATGAAGCGCTTGGCCATACCCTTTTTTGTGACTTGCTTACCTCTTGCTATGGCGAAGTCTCCATCTTCAAGATCTTGATTAATTGTCGAGCCGCTAGCTACATAACAGTTATTTCCAATGGAAATTGGAGCGATCATCTGACTATCTGAGCCAATAAAGCTATCTGAGCCAATTTTAGTTATATGCTTGCTGGCTCCATCATAGTTACAGGTTATAAAGCCGCACCCAATATTGGTGCGATCTCCAATTTCTGCATCACCGACATAGGAGAGATGACTCACTTTAACTTCTTCACCGAGATTCACTTTCTTGGTTTCAACGAAATTTCCAATTTTAGATCCACGCCCAATCACGGAGCCTTCACGAAGTCTTGCAAATGGTCCAACAGAAGCTTCTTCACCGATAACTGCAGATTCTAGATAGGAATAAGCCAAAATTTTAGAATTCTTTGCAATTTGAGTATTCTTTAGAACCACTCCGGCCTCAAGCACTGTGCCACTTTCGACCTTTGTATTTCCTTCAAGAATGCAGCCTGGATAGATTTTTACACCTTGTTCGAGCTCAACTGTATCATCAATCCACGTTTGTTCTGGCGCCAAAATATAAACGCCTTTTTGAATAGCTTTTCGAACAATTTTATTTCGTAATTCTTGATTTACATACTGAAGTTGTTCAATGGTATTGACCCCTACAAAAGAATCTTTGTTTTCAAAAGTAATAGCTTTTACTTTTCTGTCCATTTGAAAAAGATCTGTTAGATAAAATTCTTTTGAATTGTTATTAGACTTTAAATCAAAAAGATACTTCATAACAAAATCAGTTCTAAGAATATATAAACCTGAATTTACCTCTGAAATCTTCTTTTGCACTTCAGTGGCATCTTTCTCTTCTACAATTCGAAAGCCTGTGCTTCCTCTTTCAATTCTTCCATAACCTCGAGGTTGATTCTCTATAAAAGTCGCTGCCACTGCATCTAGTTTTTCACTTTCAAGAATGGAAACAAGACTCTTGATCTCACTGGCAGTGATAAGCGGTGTATCGGCACATAGAACGATTGTATATGCTCTATTTTTGGCATGATTATTATCATTAAAATAAGCTCTTAAGGCATCTGCTGTTCCTTTTTGTTCCACTTGAACAGCTGTTTCGATTTCTGATGATTTCCAATACTTACTCACATGATCAATAAGTAATTCTTTTTGATGTCCAAGAACTAAGGATATTTTCCCTTTTCTAGAAGTATCTTTTAGAAATTGAAGACCTGCTTTAATTGAAAAATCTATAAGAGTTCTTCCAGCGATGGGCGCCAAAGGCTTTGGAACAGGCAATTTTAATCTAGTTCCTTGTCCAGCTGCTAAAATAACTATACCAAATTCATCCACATTAACTCCCGACAGTTACACTCGGAGAAAGGGCTTAAAAGCCGTCCCAGAGGGGTGCTTGGTTGTAGCAACGACACTACCAACTCAAGAAAATTACTATGTAATGCGCTCCAAACACGCTCAAGTATACAAAAAAAAACACAAGTTATGTGCGATTTCTTTAAAGACTAATTGCAAATACCCCGATTCGTTAAATGCAAAGCGAAGAACGCGCCAGAGTTTCAAGGTTGGAGGAAACAATATGGTAACAAACTACGAGGGTGAGAGCATTGAGTTCAAGGATACCCTGCCGCTGTTGCCCATACGCGACATCGTAGTCTACCCCTTTATGATACTACCGTTGTTTGTAGGCCGCGAGGCTTCCATTGCAGCTGTTGAGCATGCGCTTGAAAGTACAGATCGTATGATCCTTCTTGCTAGTCAAAAGGATATTACGGCCGAGTGCCCAGAGCCATCTGAGATCTATGAGATGGGTACGATTGCAATGATCATGCGAATGCGCAAGCTACCTGATGGTCGAGTTAAAATTCTTGTTCAAGGATTATCAAAAGCTCGAATCATTTCATTTGATCAATCAGAGCCATTTTTTACAACTAAAATTGTAAAAGTTGCAGATCAAGCCTGCCAAGAAGAAGCTGTTGCGATTGGTGCACTTATGCGCACAATTCGCGAGCAACTTGAAAGAGTTATTTCTTTAGGTAAAGTTTTATCTCCAGATATTCTTACTGTGCTCGATGATATTAAAGAGCCAGGTCGCTTAGCAGATCTAGTAGCTTCAAATTTGAATCTACATGTGGCTGAAGCACAAGGAATTCTAGAAACTCTAGATCCTACAGATCGTTTGAATCGTATTAATGATATTTTAACTCGTGAGTTAGAAATTTTAGCGATGCAAGCAAAAATTAGAACTGCTGCAAAAGATGAAATTTCAAAATCACAAAAAGAATATTTCTTACGTGAACAAATTAAAGCTATCAAGACCGAACTTGGTGACGGCGAAGCTCCAGCTGAACCAGAAGATGAGTTTGGTGAATTTAGAGAAAAAATTGCTAAAGCGAAGATGCCTGAAGAAGTTGAAAAAGAAGCCACAAAGCAACTTGTTCGACTTGAGAAAATGCATCCTGATTCGTCAGAAAGTGCGATCATTAGAAGTTATCTTGAGTGGATGGTTGACCTTCCTTGGTCGGTTGAATCTGAAGATAAAATCGATATTGATGCTGCTTTAGAAATTTTAAATGAAGATCATTTCGACTTACATAAAGTTAAAGAGCGTATCCTTGAATATCTAGCCGTTCGTCAATTGAAAGGCAAAGATATGAAAGGTCCAATCCTTTGTCTTTCAGGTCCTCCTGGTGTTGGTAAAACATCACTTGGTAAAAGTATCGCCAAATCGATTGGTCGTGAATTTGTTCGCATCAGTCTAGGTGGTGTGAAAGACGAAGCTGAAATTCGTGGTCATAGAAGAACTTATGTTGGATCAATGCCTGGTCGTTTAATCCAAGGGATTAAGCAGGCTGGTACGAATAATCCGGTTATTCTTTTAGATGAAATCGATAAGCTTGGTGGTGACTATAAAGGTGATCCGGCTTCAGCCCTTCTAGAAGTTTTAGATCCTGAACAAAACTGTAATTTTAGAGATCACTATCTTAACGTTCCTTTTGATCTATCAAACGTGATGTTTATCGCAACATCAAACGTTCTTGATCAGATCCCTGGTCCACTTAGAGATAGAATGGAAGTGATTCATCTTTCTGGTTACACTCAGGAAGAAAAAGTCGCCATTACAAAGAAATACCTTATTCCGAAGCAATTGAAGGAAAATGGTATCTCAAATGATCATGTTGAATTTACAGATGAAGCTGTTGAAAGTGTCATTAAGCATTTTACGGCAGAAGCTGGACTTAGAAATCTAGAAAGACGAATTGGTGCTCTTTGCAGAAAAGTAGCGATGAAAATTGCTAAAGGCGAGCACGGAAAAACTCATTTACTTCATGACACAGTTATTAAGTTTTTGGGGCCACCGATTTATACGAAAGAAGATGAAAAACAATACGACGAAGTTGGTGTGGCCACAGGTCTTGCATGGACTTCAGTAGGTGGACAAGTTCTACCAATTGAAACGACTAAGATGAAAGGTAAGGGCTTAACTCTTACCGGTCAGCTTGGTGATGTCATGAAAGAATCAGCACAAACAGCGATTGGTTATATTCGCTCTAAAGCTGAAGATCTTGGAGTGGATGAAGACTTCTTTGATAAGTATGAACTACATGTTCACTTGCCAGCTGGAGCAACTCCAAAAGATGGACCCTCTGCCGGTATTACATTAGCGACTGCAATAATCTCGCTTCTTTCGGGTTTCCCTGTGAGTCGTAAGGTTGCCATGACTGGTGAAATTACACTTACTGGTAAGGTTCTTCCAATTGGTGGACTAAAAGAAAAAGCGCTTGCAGCGATGAGAATGAATATCGATACAGTTATCATTCCATGGCAGAACAAAAAAGATTTAGCTGAAATTCCACCAGAATTCCTTGCTAAGATTAATTTTGTTCCGGTTAAAACCATTGATGAGGTTCTTGAGGTAGCTCTAGTCGGCTGGAAAGAGCATATGGCTAGAGTTCATCGCAAAGCCGCTCAGAAAAAGAAGATTACTCAAACACCTGCGGCAGCATAAAAAAATATACTTCGTTGGAAGCTTTGCATTTTTCGATTAGAATTAATGAAGAATGCGCTTTCAACGGAGGATCTTTTGACCGATCAACATGCTCAAGAATTCAAGATTGTCGTCGTCGATGATGCTGAATTTTCAAGGCGAACAACTGCTAAAATTCTAGAAGATGCAGGATACAACGTAGTTGGAACTGCTGGCTCATCTGAAGACGGTCTCAGAGTATTCGGTACAGTCTCTTCGATATCACTTTTTATTATTGATGTGGTTATGCCTGGATCCAGTGGACTACAGCTGGCTCAGAGACTTAATGAAAATAAATTTAAAGGTGCTGTTATTATGATGTCCTCATTAACGACGGAGTCTGTGATGATTGAAGCACTATCCGTTGGTGCAGTTGATTTTTTAAAGAAGCCCTTTTCTCCACAAGAACTATTGAAAGCCGTTGAAAAAATTGAAATTGAACATTCTAAGGATAGAATATGATTAATCTAGTCTTTAAGCCTTTACTTTGGTTTAGCTTTAGCTTTTTGGTTTTAAGTGTTCCAGTTAGTGATAAACCTCTATTTGATCATATTTCTGGAGTTTTTGGTCCAACCGCCCAAGGAGTTATTGATGACTTTGGTAAAAGAGCTGGCGAAACGGTTCAAGTTGGAAAGAAAGCGATCAAGCAGTTATTTGAAACGATTCCAAGTAGTGCTGACAAAGTAGAAATCAGGCAATCTTCTTCAGTAAAAAAAATAAGAGATGTTGAAGTTAATCCGAAAGACGAATATACGATCGAAGAAAAAGAGTTACTTAAAAATATTCTCAATCAATAAAATAAAAAAACCCGATCTATGTCGGGTTTTTTTTATTCTTTCTAAGCTTGAAAATTAACGAGCATCTGAAGATTCATTAACTTCTACGTCAGCTTCAGTTGTTGCTACTACTGCAGAAGTTGCACGATTAGCTTGTACCATTGATGCACAATCAGCAGAACCTTCTCCAAGATCAGCAGCAAAAGATACGTTTACAGCTACAGTTAAAGCGATAAGTGTTAATAGTGTTTTCATCTCAATTCTCCTCTTCATGGTTGATACATATATACAATGCATCAAGCATGCCAAAAGAATTAACGTCATTTAGAGGGTTTAGAGGTGTCACTTTTGCTTAATTTTAAGACAGTGTTGAAAGTTAAGACAATTTCAAGCTATCCAAGCCAACGCATTAACCAAGCTAAAGGTGCTAACTTACCGGAATATGGTGGGTATCTCAGGCTTAGGTCAAAAAGGAACATCCTCTTTAAGACTGATTTATGATGACTAAAGATCTGATAAGACTTTTCACCGTGATAAGCACCCATCCCAGAAGGTCCAACCCCACCAAAAGGTAAGTCTGGGTTCGATAAATGCATCAAACAATCATTCAAACAAATTCCACCTGCTTTCACTTTATGGGTGAAATTGCTCAACTGATCACCGTCAGAACTAAAGAGATAGGCCGCTAGCGGATGATCGCGTTTCGCGATGATATTGATAGCGGAGTCAAAACTGTCCACCTCAATCACAGGCAGCAAAGGCCCAAAAATTTCATCCTTCATCACTCGATGGTCAAAGTTTACTGAAAGAATTGTTGGAGCAATGAAATTCTTTTCACGATGACTTTGACCGCCCAAAATAACGTCTTCCGGCTTAAATAAACTCGTCAATCTATCAAAATGTCGCTCATTTATAATCTTTCCGTAATCATCAGAATCTTGTGGGTTTTGATTGTAAAACTCGATGATTACTTTTGAGAGTTCTTGTAGAAATTCATCTTTTAGACCCTTCTCTACTAAAACATAGTCTGGGGCGACACATGTTTGACCAGCATTAAACCACTTACCCCAGGCAATTCTTCTTGCCGTCACTTTCATATCAGGCTTGCCAGCTACGACGCAGGGACTTTTACCACCCAATTCTAGAGTGACTGGAGTTAGGTGCTTAGCAGCCTTTTGCATAATGATCTTGGCGACATGGCCATTGCCTGTATAAAAAATATGATCAAAGGGTTGATCTAATAATCTGCCAGTCTCCTCTACAGCACCGTTAACAACGCTCACTTGTCTAGGATCAAAGTTTTCACTAATCATTCTAGTTACAATGCTTGCTGTATTTGGAGCTAACTCGGACGGCTTTAAAACAACCTTGTTACCTGCGGCCAAAGCTCCAACAAGAGGTGAAAATAGCAATTGGAAAGGATAATTCCAAGGCGCGATAATTAAGACTCTGCCCAAAGGCTCTGTTTCTATAAAGCTTCTTGCAGGCATTAGAACAAGAGGTGTGCGAACCCTCTTGGGCTTCATCCACTTCTTAAGATGCTTGAGAGTATGCCTGATTTCCCCCTGGATAAAACCAATCTCCGCGATTTGTGACTCTAATTTATTTTTTCCCAAGTCGAGTTTTAGAGCATTTTCAATATGCTTTGAATAAGTCGAAATGATCCTATTTAACTTCTTGAGATCATCAATACGTTTGGCGTAGTCAGGGCTATTGGTGAGATCAGATTTAGATGTTTGAATTTTTAGAATTTCATCAATTTTATCAAGACTGGTAAATTCTAAATTGTTATCAACTTGCATGATTTCTCCCTCAAACTCTTTTAAAGCATTATGAGGGGCAAAGGATACGCCTTCAAGTAAAACAAAAAAAGACCCACCATACGGTGGGTCAATGTTTAAACCATGATGAGTGTGCTTATTATCTGCCGCTTGAAGTCGAAGATGAATCTACTGTGCTTGATGCTGGTGCATCAGATACAGTTTGTTGGAAACGACTAGACTGTTGAGTGCTTACGCAATCAGAAGCCATGTTCTCTCCAAGATCAGCTGCAAAAGCTACGTTAGAAGCCAAGATAGTTAAAAAAACGATTGATAGTAACTTTTTCATATATTCCCCCAATTCCAAATTAAACAGGTTTGTTGTTTTGTTTTCTAATAACAATGCACAGGCTGTGCCAAAGTAGGGTTATGAGAAATTAGGGATTTAGCTGGCTCATTTTGACTAGAATTTAGACAGGTGACAAAAAAAAACCCTCACAACAGTGAGGGTCTATTAAACAACTTATAAAAGCCTTTATTAAACGCCTTGAGAACCCGGCTTAACCGATGAACCATCTGGACAAGAACCAACAGCTGTAAACTCACTTGAGTCACTAGCTCTAACACATGTCACTCTTCTCTCTGGATTCTGAATTCGATTGCCATTATCTACATCTGTACAATCAACAGCCAAAGCCATATTCAGTGGAAGAATTAAGGCAATCAACATATTCATTATTTTCTTCATAGTGTCCTCTTAAAAAAATCATTTTTCTAGTTCTTAATATATTCATTATAGATCTATATTAAAAATGTTCCAAAAAACCCTAAAAAAATCAACTTTCAACAACTTATCTAGCCAACTAAAATTGGCAAAATCAAAACTTACATATTCAGGTTCACACCAGCTGGCTTAACAATTGATAGTAAAGATTGAAAAGCTTGAGTTACTTGTAGGGCCATCTTATGACCTGCTTTAGACTCTACCTTTTTAATCTCACCGTAGTTATCGTATGAAACATTGATTTTACCAACATTATCCATTGCGATTTCTACTGGCTTACCAAGCGCATTGTATTTAAAGCTAAGTGTGCGCTTTTCATTTGTTTTCTTGTTGTTATCAAGCATCTTCGTAATACGACCCTGACGATCATAAAGAAGAAGAACAGACATACCGCCGTCGTTTACGGCCTTAGAAAGGTTGCCGTTTTTATCATACTCAAAATTTGTCCAACCTTTATTAGAATTCACCTTAGTAATCTTATTAAATTTTGGGTGATACTCAAGTTTAACAAACTCACCATTATTAGATGCTTTGTTTTTAAGTAATCCATTTTCATGGTAATCAAATGTTGTTACACGGTCTCCACGAATGATCTTAGATGGTAGTGAGCAACATTCAGTGTAGAAAGTTTCTGTCTTAAGACCATTGATCTCAGTTAGGATTCGGTAAGTATAGTCTGAACCATCCGGGCGAGACTTAATCTCATACTCATAACGATTAGCAACTTCTTTACCAGATACACCTTTTTTCTTAACAATAGTCCAATAATGATATTCAGGATTCTTTGGATTTGATCCGTAGTCATACTTGGTAACTTCACCGTTTCGACTAGTGATTTCTTCAACAAACTGAGTCTTTGAAGTGTACTTTACCAACATCTTTGATTCATCAGCATAACCGATAGCAGAAAGGTTATGGTTTGTGTCGTAGCCATAAGTAAACTTGTTTCCACCTACATCAGTACTCTCAATAAGATCATCACCTTTGTATTTGTAAAACGTTTTCTTATCACCAGCAGACCAAACGTGCTTAACTTTACCATCAGCATACCATTCAAAGAATAATTGCTTAGCTTGTGAATCCTTAATCGACTTAAGTGTCGCTCCGTCATAAACGAAATCAACTGTGTAGCCATATTTATTTTTAATTTTTAAGAGTTTACCTTCTTTTGTGAAGATCTCTTCTTTGCCGTCATTAAATTGTCTTTTGTAACCGTCTTTAAGAACGTAAAGCTCTTGAATACCGCGAGTATTTGAAAATAGTTTTGAGCCAGCAGCTAGTTCTGCCTTAACATCAAATTTACGTCCATAAGCTTGGCGAAGTTCAGCATCATTTTTTAATTTTTCAATTAATGATTCTGCAACTTGAGCTGAGACTGTTGTCTTTTTTCTCATGGCTTCTACAATCTTTTTTGCAGCAGCAGCAGGGTCAACATTTTCTTTTGGAGTAAATCGTGTCGTCGCACCCGAACCATTTTCATGTACAACAACAGAACCGTCAGCACCAACACTTAGATAGGTTTCAAAATCTGAACCCCAACCAAATCCAAACCAACCTTTATCTGTAGATTTAGAGTTATAGGTACGAGCAATTTCTAAATCCTGACCACCACCTGGAACAATGATATCAGTATAAGAAATATAAAAATTTCCGTTTTTGAGATTTACACCAGACCAAGCAAGTGCAGGAATTAAAAGTAACATCAAAAACGCTTTAAACAGTCTCATCGAAACACCCTCTTTAGTAATTCTTTTTTGCAAAAGGACTCTCTCATTATCCATATCGACAACTAAAGCCCGAAGCTTTAGGAAATATTCTTATTCAATTATACCTTAATTTTCACTATCTTAAGGATGACGAAGCCACCGGCAAGATCAAACCCTAGTATTAAAAATAGCGCAACCCAACCCAATGGGTGAGTAAACATTGGCTTCATCATCTCGGGATCGTTAAAAGCGAAAATAACCCCAATTGCCCATGGCATGGCAAAAATAGTAGCCCCTTGGAACATTCCCTGAGCAATATAGGTGTCTATTTTTTGCTTCAATCGAACTCTTTCGCGGATGACTGTAACAATTGTGTCAAAAACTTCCGCAAGATTACCGCCGGTTTCGCGCAAAATATTGACACTTGCGACGAACATTTCGTTATCTTCTGTAGGTATTCTTTTCACTAAACCATCAAAACACTCTTCCAAAGGAACACCAATCTTGTTTTGCTGAAGAATCATATTAAATTCTTGCGAAATCGGCTGAGGCATTTCATCAACCACCATGCCAAGAGATTGTGGCAAAGATAGTCCTGCCCTAATACCGTTAGCAAGCAACTGCATAGCATCGACCATTTGACCTTCATAAGCTTTAATTCTTCGCTCAATCATGGAATCAATGAACGGTTTTGGTATTTTGAATCCCATAAATATAATAATTGAGCCTAAGATGAGTCCAGGTATCCAGGCGCCTAAAAATCCCAATAGTCCGATTATGATTGCCCCAGGGACAAAAGAACAACATAGCAGCAAATAAGTTACTTTCTGTGGCTCAATCTCAATAAAAAGAAGTTCAAGCTTTTCGAGAATATATGTTCTAGTGCCAATAGTTTGTCTTTCAATAAGATCGAAAATGTTAACGCTATACTTAAAGGCAACTAAAAAAATAAGTAGACCAACAACAATCACAATTCCAGTTGGTCCTAAAAGTCTGACGAAAATTTCCATAAAATTTTCCCTTATTTAGCACCAGCAGGTTTTTTAGCTGGAGGTTGCTGTGGTTTATTTGTTTGAGGGCCTTTGGCCGCTGCAGGAGCTGGTGCAGCCGCTGGTTTTGGAGGAGCTGCGTTGCTGAAAAGTCCTCTTGGAACGTTGTAGCCTTTCTTTTCTAAAACTTCGATGAACTTGGGAATAAAGCCTGAGGCCTGAAATTCTCCAACAATTTTTCCGTTTTTATCAATATCTTTTTGAACGTAAGTAAAAATATCTTGAAGGGTAACAACTTCTCCCTGCATACCACCAATCTCAGTCACATAAGTGACTCGTCTTGAACCATCGTCAAGACGCGATTGTTGAATAATCATGTGAACAGCGCTCGCAATCATTTCTCTAATTGCTTTTGGACTAAGACCAGCGCCTGCATATTGAACAAGTGTTTCTAAGCGACCAATACATTCTCTTGGGTTGTTTGAGTGAACAGTAGTAAGTGAGCCATCGTGACCAGTTCCCATTGCCTGAAGCATATCTAGAGTTTCACCACCACGACATTCCCCTACCACAATTCTATCTGGACGCATTCTAAGTGTTTGCTTAACAAGACATCGAATATCAATAGCACCATCACCTTCGAGAGAAGGTGGACGAGTTTCAAGTCTAACTACGTGGTCTTGAGGAAAATCGAGTTCAGCAGCATCTTCACAAGTAATAATCCTCTCATTGGCCTGAATAAAACCACCAAGAATATTAATCAGCGTTGTTTTACCAGAACCGGTACCACCAGAAACAATAATGTTTTTGTGAGCCTCAACGGCAATTCTTAAGAAGTCCGCCATATTTTGTGTTACGGAACCAAATGCAACGAGGTCTTTATACGTTAATCTGTTTTCAGGAAATTTACGAATGGTGATTGTACAACCATCGATCGCACAAGGTGGAATTATTGCGTGAACCCTTGAACCATCATGTAGACGAGCATCCACATAGGGAGTCTTTTCGTCAATACGTCGCCCAATAGGTGCAACAATTCTTTCGATAACATTTAAAACTTGGCGATCGTTTGTAAAAGTCACAGTGGACTTTTTAATTTTACCACCTTGCTCATAAAATATTTTTGAGGGACCAACAACCATAATCTCTGAAACACCTTTATCGGCCAAAAGATCTTCAAGAGGTCCTAGGCCTAAAGCTTCATCAAGAATTTCTTTAACAATCTGATTCATATCTTCACGATTGTTTAAAATTCCTTTTGTATCTTCTTTGCCAAGAATGTCGACAACAGCTTTTTTAGTTTGCTCTTTGAGAATAATCCGCGCTTTAGGATCATTATCATCACTTTTCTTAAGATCCATTTCTTCAACTAAAGCTTTATGAATTCTGCCTTTTAGCGAAACCCAAGGCTTAGTATCAGAACCCTCTTTTCCACCATCACTTCCAGACGATGATGTTGACTTTGAAACTGGTGCAGGTCTATTCAGTGACGCAAGTGTCTTTAAAATACTTTTTTGTACGACCTTTCTAACGACATCTACAATCCCTTTTGTAAAGGGACTACTTTTAGCAACTAGAACGGCAGGCATTTTTCTGTTTAATGCCATCACACAAGTTTGTTCGTCTTTAGGGATAGGAGCAAAAACAGGTTTTCCCATTGCCTTTGAAACAACTTCAGGGGTGACGGGATGACCTTTAACGTATTGATTCAAAATGATTTGAATCATATCTTTTGGATACATCATTGTTACCAAATCGTTATAAAGTCGCTTTGTTTGATTAAGGGCTAGAATATCCGGCGTAACAACCAACATGATCATGGTTGTATACTCTAATGCTTTTTCAGCAAGTGGCGATATTTCACTGCCAAGATCTACAATCGTTAGAGGAAAAATATTAGTAATAGATTTTAAAGTTTTTCCAAGACCATCGATATTAATATTATCTGAGGCATTAGGATCATTTGGCATTCCAATATAACTAACGCCACTAGGATGTGCTGTAAGAAAAGGTGTTAAACTCCTAGGATCTATCGCCCCGTTAAACTCACTCAAATCTTTTACGTTCTTCTTGCCATTGATCCCAGTAATTAAATTAAGATCTCCACTTGCGCGTTGATCAAAATCCAGCAAACAAACTTTAGATTTCGTTTCTTGAGTCCATGCAAATGCAAGATTGGCGGCTACCTGGCTTTTGCCTTGACCACCCTTTCCACCCATAATTGCAATAATATGGCCTGACATGATTAACGAGTCCGTCGACGGAATTTACGCTGAATATCTTCAGAACCGTCAGTAATATTTTCGAGAATTTCAGGAGTTAAGAACATTGCAAACTGACTTTTATTGGTCGAATAATCCTTAGATCTATTAAATGAAAACAAAGGAGTACCACCACCTTGAATCTCCGTTTGGTTGGGCTTGTCATATTCGGTAGACGAGTTATCTACAACAATCCCACCAATAACCGCGCTATCTTTTGACTTAATGATTACTCTAGTTGACAGAGAGTTCGTTTGAGTTGATTTAGCATTTCCCTCGACAGTACTACTGACGCCAAGACTTATTCCTATTTCAATTTTTTCTTCAGCTAATATGTTAGCTTTTAATCTTAACTTAAAGCCTACACTTGTTTTAGATTCTCTGGTGAATTCCCCTGATCCTACATCAAAGACTTCACTATTATCTTTTTCTAAAATAGCTTCATCCTGATCTTTATCCTTAACAATAATAACACCTGATTGAACAACGCGAGCATAACCAGCGCTTTTAGCACTTTGAAGCTTGGGAAAAAGATTGGAAATTGTTGCTGAAAGTGTTCCTGAAGACTGAGATGAAACCCCACCATCGGTAGTTTTACCAATATTAATCTGTCCACCGGTTCCAGATCTTACAGGCTGCCACTCAAAGCCAAATATCTTTTTATAGTTTTTAGTAAGTTCAACAAACTGTGCCGTAACTTTCAACATCTTAGGTATTTGCGGCGGCTGACTTTTAGGATTAATTTGAATAAGAGTTTCAATGATACCTTTAAAGTTATTTTGCTGAACAGAATCTGTTCTTCTGGCTAAACTTTCAATTCTGTCGGGCAAATATATCTTGGCAATTTGTAATGCTCTTCTAGCTTCATCTTCAGAGGTTACAATTCCCTCAAGGATAAAGGAGCCGTTTAGCACACGAACGTTAACATCTCGCATGCCACTTTTTTGAATCTCTTCTTGCATTTTTTTTGCGATAATTAATTGTGTTTGAGGGGAAAGTTCAACAAGCATTAGAACTTCTCTAAATTTTTCTGTTTCAAGAATTGTTACCACTCGGCCAATATCTCCTGGCACAACAATTTGTCCACCAATGAAAACCTGATCATTAATCAATCCAATTTCAAGCCCTTCAACATCACCGACAAACTCTCTTAGCTCTTGAAGGATCTTCGATTTTCCCGTCTCTGTTACATTTACAAGATATCTCTTCTTTATATCGCCAGTTGCCTGATCTCTAACAATGATATCTGTTTTGCCTGGCTTTAAGCCGATCAAAACAAGTTCTCGTTTTGCGGGAACTAATGTATATCTCAAAATTTGATCAGAACTCACTTGGATATTACCTGGTATAAAATCCATCTGAAGAATTTTACTAATACCAATAACAACTTCAACTTCTTCTTCTTGACCTTTAGTATCCGCTGATTGACCAAAAGCAAATTGCGTTAGTAGAAGGCTTATAAATATAATTCTTAAAGCTATCATTGACCTGCCTGCTTATTTTGCTCTGAAAAATAAGTTCTTGCTTCGGCAGCATCTTCACCAAGAACATCAAACAATCTTGTTGGTTTAATATTGATAATATCATTATCATTGTTATTTCTTAACGATAAATCGACTCGTCTTCCACCAAATTTTAAGACATGGGTAAGCTTTTGAACTTGATATGGATCTAACTCCAACGTAATAGTATTGTATTGAGTATATGTCGGAACTCGCATTGCTGTGATTTCTCTAGGTGTTTGAACACCATACAAAGGAAGATTATTCGTAATACTTCTTCCAGTTGAAAGTACGTAAACGTTTTGCAAGATCGTCATGATTTTTTGAAAGTCTTTTCGGCCTGAAGAGAAATCTACCGCACTAATAATATCAACTCTGTCTCCAGGCTTAATAAGTCTTGAAACTGCAGATTCATCTGTAATATTCATAGCAAAGGCGCGCTTACCAGAACTGACCTGCCTTGATAATCCAGTTCCAGTTCCTGGATATGTCACTCTGGGCTTTGAGATTTGCTCACCTTTTAATATAGGAACAGTTGCAACTGTATTTTCTAATTCATCAATTTTTCTAAAAGCTCCCGGCTGTACAAAGCTTGAAGGAACACTTTGAACAGTAACCTTGGAGTCATCAATTAATTCAAGTTCTTTAATATCAACTTTCGCAACAACAACTGAAGCTGATGTTCCGTATTTTTGATTGATGACTGATTTTTCATCTTCGATATAGGTATAGACCATGAACATAGAAAACAATGAAATGATCAGGGCCAGAGTAAACGCGCGTGTATTCATATCATTTGCCTTAATTATTAGAACTTTTTCTTATTCTAATTTTAGCAAATATAATGACTTACATTACCTAACCGGCAATAACATCCAGCTTAAGATCACTGAGTAGAGCGCTGGCAAAGTGCATCTGCCGCTCGTTGCCAGTCTAATGTGTAGCTTACGGCCGAATTATCTTCTGCATTGGCCCAAGAACCGGTACAAACACCAAAAGAAGTATAGACGCGTATAAATTGAGACTTCTTGTCATCAGGCTGAGGGGCATCGCACTCACCAGGCAAATCATTTCCTAAAAATCCCGGAACCTTAACACACGAGCCTGATGGCAATTGGCTTTCGTCTGGAACTGTTTTCGTACTCCATGAAAATGTATCTAAACTGATTGTTTTGATCGACTTTGATTGAAACTCTCCTAAATAAGCCAAATTAGGCAAGTTTGTATCGTTTGCGGCGGTATAAAAATAATAGCTTCGAACTACTTTATTTTGATTAATCGAGTGATTAATTGAATCTCCATAATCAAACAATGTTTTCATTAAAAACAAAAAAAGAGGTAAGAAAATGATTAACTCAAATATCGCCTGACCATTTTGATTTTTTATTTTACTAGCAACCATTATCTGCCAATGTAAATGCTTTTTCACATCTACCCGAAGTACCGCCTCTAGCAGCCTGACAAGTTTGTATAGAACATTCTTGTCGATCAGGCTCACGGCCCAGAAATGATTCTGACCTAAAATGCAATGTTTGACTGCCACCAAAGAGGCCAACAGAAGAAAATGATGTTTCCCAATCGAATGTTACGCCCGTCAAAATTGGCGCTCTTGTAATTCTTAATTTTGTATCATCGACAATAATATTTTGATTAAAAAATGTAACTTTTGTATCATTGAATATTGGCTCAGTGACAGATGAGAAAAGTCCTGCAGGATCAATGCCGCCACCAGAGTTTTCATAAGTTAAATATGCTCTACTAGCCATGTATGTTGCATAGTGAGCCATATAACCACTGGTATAATTAAGAGCGACCTTTAAAGTATAAATGATTAAAAAAAAGGCGAAACTAAAACTAAAAATAAACTCAATTGTTGATTGGCCTTGGCAATTTTTAATAAGTCGATTCATTAAAGTCCACCGTATTCTGAAGTTGCCCCGGCAAATCTTGATTTTGAGTTCTTTGAATAGCTATCGTGTTGAGCTGCAGTACTAATATCTCTTTGACCTTCATCCGGATTTGCTCCTGCATGAGTGTGACGGTAGGAAAATTCCATTCTATCTTTCAAAATTTTAAAAAAGCTAGAATCTTCTCCCAATAATTTGCTAAATAAAGGGCTCTTGAACACTACAGATATCAAAAGCATAACGACAGCAAGCAATAAGACATATTCAATTGTCGATTGGCCTCTTTGAAGTTTCATTGGATACCAACTTGGAACAGAAACCAAAACCAAGAGAGCATTATAACCGGTGCATACGTAAAACGACTTCCCATTATTGTTTTGAATGATCCCACACCTGATACAAAGATTAATTTGAACTCTTCCCATTTTGATATTATTCGCCAAGATAGCAATATCAACCCAATACCACATGTTAACTCTAGAAGAAGCATAAGCATCAAGTCATGAAGACTCGAAGGAATTAAAAGAAAAAGAGAGAATAAATATTTTGAATCCCCTGCTCCCATTATATTAAGCTTAAACAATACAAAACCGACGATTATAAACATAACCGGAATAAACCATGTTGATAACTGATAAGTATAAGCCTCTGGAAGTATTAACGGAAACAAGAGGTATAAGACAAAATTAAAAATTGTCCAAAGATTAGAAATTTTAAGGGTTTTAAAATCGAACCAAGCCACAACGCAAATCTGCATACTAATATAAATAGCAACGATGAGATTCACGGTTCACCAATATCATTATCAAAGTTTGAACTAGAAAAAAGACAAGTGTTTGGACAATTTCCAGTATTTAAAAAATGAGTAAGCGTATAGCTTAATCCCTGAACTCTTCTTCCAATAGCTGTTGAGAATGTGTTGATAAAACTTACGAGAATAGACATCGTGAATACAAGAATAAAGATGTATTCAATTGCTGCTTGACCTTTTTGATTACTTTTTAAAAATAACGACATAATAGCAGTTTAGCATAACTGCTTTTATTGCAAAGACTGGAGAAAACTAGCACTAACAGAGATTCAATAATAATAGACTATTGAATCTCTGAATTGATTTTGCCCGCGAGATTATCACCGGCATCAAATACGCCACCAGCAATACCTTCCAGTCGAGTTACAGCGATATTTTTAAATTTCATAACGATTAGAGCAACAACAGCTACTAACAAAATGTATTCTGTCGATGTCTGACCATTCTCATCTTTTAAGAATGCGATCACGCTTTTCATGCTTCACTCCTAGTGTTCCACTCCCAACAACTATCGGAATATTTAACTCAATACCTTAGTCATTTGAGAGCTTCTTATGAAATTATTTTAACACACCGCGGTGTCTGAGCAAAATTAATCAGCATTGGCTGCAATTTCAGATACTTACGGTGTCAAGTAAGGATTTTTAGTGCCAACAAATTAATATCTTTTGTCTTAATACAGAAAGGATATAATGGATATGAACCTTGGGGCGAATAAGTTGTTTCCGCCCTACAAGATTTTCTAAGGGCGCGGTCCCTGATCATGGTGAGCAAGCTCACGCTTTGAACTCAAAGCATAGTGAGAAGCCTAAAGTGGTTACTAATCGCATCCACCTGTCTAAAGACGGGCGGAACCTTAAATCCACCCCAAGGTTCTTCTTTTTCTCAGTCAAGCATTTCACTCTCCAATATTGACAGCATCCTCCTAGTTACCGATCATTAAGGTATGAATAATATCGAATCAATAAATAAAATAAGCACCAAATGGATTGAACATTTGGCCCTCGAAGAAATTAATATGGATGAGTCAGGTATTATCCATATGGATGATCATCTCAATCCGGGAGCTATGCTCGAAGAAGCTTCTATTGAATTCATGGATGCGGTAAGAGATAGATTCGAGTTTTATATTAATAAATTTAATCAATACCGTGGTGGCTCTAACGCTGGCGCAATTATTAAAACATTTAAAATTAGCAACACTGTTAATGATTTTATGATGTTTAGAAATTCTCTTCGTATGATTTTTGCCAGACGCTCTCACGATGTTATCAGCATCGGTTTTCTTTCAAACGGTAAAGACTTATTTGCACCGAGACTTTCTGATAGCGATACCTATGGACAACAAGTTGGTGCTCATGAAATTCGTGCCAACGTTGGACCATTTAATAAAATCACATGGCGCTTTCAAGGTGAAATTGTTGAAGTTGATTCGCTTGTCAGACATTATTTAAGTGAATTTATCAGACAGTCTGCTAGATAAACTTAATACCTTCGCCGCCACCCTGTGTTTTGTGGCTAGAATCCAAAGAACTTCCTTTTAGTTTTTTTAAAGTAAACTGCAAGGACTCCTCAATCTTTGGCATATCAATATTTAGATAGCCTTCTATATTTGAAATATCTAATCTAAATGAAAGTTTGTCACCAGAGCCAGATCTCATTGAATTTTTACTAATTGGAAACATCCATTTCGATCTATTGATTAGATCTACTTGCGAATCGAACAATCGACAGTATTCTTTAGAAAACTCATAATGAGTCATAATATCTTTAGAGCAAACTTGTAAAAGCCTATTTGATACATTTTTTTCAATACAAATTCTAAGAATCATTGCCAAGTAAGCTACGTCTAAAAAACCAACTTTAACATTATCATCCATTGGTAAAGCCTGGCCTTCACTTAATCTTTTTTGCATCAATTCAAACCAAGTCGATTGGGAAGGATTAATGCCTCGACCATAAAGACGACAGCATCTAAATACAAGATAGTTCAACGAGGTTTTTTGAATATAGAATTCAGCAGCTGCTTGAGTGCGACCATAAGTTGTAATGGCATCAGGAATATCCATCTCTAGATAATTTTTATCCTCTCCACCAAAAACATATCCTGATGAAATATAACAAATCTGAGATTTATATCTCTGGCAGTATTCTGAAACATTGAACAATCCAGAAGTATTAAGAGCGTCTGCGAAGCTTTCTCTCTTGGCACATTCAATAACAGAGGAAATACCGGCACAATAAATTGTTATATCTGGCCTAAAGGCATACAAAACACTTTGGACTTCCTCTTTAACTAAAACATCACAAGGCACACAAACAATTCCATCAAGTGAAACTGGCGTATCGTGATAAGTTCCAATAACTTTGTAGTCGTGCTTAAAGTGTTCAGCCAGATTTGAGCCAATAAAAGAAGAAATTCCTACGATGAGAATTGTTCCTTTTTTAGTCTTTGGCTTAATCGTTAGTATATTACTCACCCATCTATATTACAGCTTTAATGGGGAATTTGGGAGATGGGGAAAAAATGCAAAAAAAGACCCGAGGATCATTCGATCCTGGGGTCTCTATTTCGGAAATATTTAATCTAGCCCAGTAACTTCAATGCAACATTTGGGAACTGATTCGACTGAGCGAGTACTGAAGCTCCAGCTTGAACAAGAATATTGTTCTTTGTAAGCTCTGCAGTCTCTTTGGCGACGTCCACGTCACGGATTCGGGAATTAGCAGCACTAAGGTTTTCATCACTGATCGCAAGGTTGTTAACCGTTGACGATAGTCGGTTTTGTACCGCACCCAAGCCTGCTCTAGTTCCGTTAATCTGTACGAGGGCATCATCCAATCGCTTAAGCGAAGTCTGTGCACCAAGTTTTGAAGCCACTGTGTCTTCACTGAGACCAAGTGACGCCAAAGTTGCGTCTGCTGCGGTTCCGTCGTAACGGAGCCTGTCCAAGATGGCATCATTATTGATACCAATTTGGAACTCCAACAATCCACCTGTTCCATCGAGAAGCTTAACACCATTGAATTCTGATGAGCGTGAGATTCTATCGATTTCCTCTTTAAGATTCTGGAATTCAATATCTGTAAATCCACGTTCAGTTTCTCCAACTGTGTCGGAAGCGGCTTGGACAGCGAGTTCTCTGAGTCGAATGACAATATTTGAAATTTCACTCAGTCCTCCTTCTGCCGTTTGAATGAGAGAGATAGCATCATTGGCGTTCCTGCTAGCTTGTCTCATCCCCCGAATTTGTGCTTTCAAGTTTTCACTGATGGCTAAGCCTGCAGCGTCATCTCCAGCTCGGGTAATCCGCTCCCCCGAAGAGAGCTTTCTCAAGTTATCGTTTAAGTTTCTATTTGTTATTCCCAATGACCTTTGCGCTGATAGCGACGCGGTATTGGTATTAATTCTTAATCCCATTTTATCCTCCGTCTAACATCTCTTACCTCCTGTAAGTATTCCTGAACATCATGTTCGGAAAAGTTGTTTATATTAATTTTAAGTAACCTACGTTTTTAAATACACTGAGCCGATGGCGCTATTTCCGAGAGCGCATCTACTACATTGGGTGTATGACTTGGGGCACTTGCAGGTTAACCCTTTGTCTTAAACCACTATCCGTCTCTAAAAATCATATGTACTCCAATCGTTATTAATTCAGTTTCAGTTTCAACTCGTTATAAGCCTTAGCTTATCCTCGTGATGCTGATTGAATTAACGATAGGGCACTAGATGTTGAAGAGTTCGCCTGAGAAAGTACCGAAGTACCAGCTTGCATCAGGATATTCGACTTAGTTAATGCTGCTGTTTCAGAAGCAATATCTGTATCGCGAATACGTGAGTTAGCGGCAGACAAGTTTTCAACACTGACAGCAATATTATTCACTGTCGACTGAAGACGGTTTTGAAGTGCACCAAAGTCAGCTCTAATTCCAGAAACACTGATGATCGCTTGATCGATCGATGCTAATGAGTTTTGTGCTGAAATTTTGTCGGCAACACTTGCAAGGTTAAGACCTAGGGCAGCTACGTTAACGTCGGCACTTGAAGCATCGAATGTTAGACGGTCACTGATAGGGTCATTTCTTGTACCAATTTGGATATCAAAAACGGCACCAGTACCATTAAGAAGCGGTACACGGTTAAATTCTGTTGAGTTGGCAATACGGTCAACTTCTGAAGTTAACTGTTCAAATTCAACGTTCAAGAATTTACGTTCTGTCGGCCCGATAGTATCAGAAGCCGCTTGCACTGCAAGCTCTCGTAGACGGATCATGATGTTGGAAACTTCCGACATCGCACCTTCTGCGATTTGTACTAATGAAATACCATCTTCGGCGTTTCGTTCTGCTTGACCTAGACCACGAATTTGAGCTTTCAGGTTTTCACTGATCGCTAATCCGGCCGCATCATCCCCAGCGCGATTAATACGCTGACCTGATGATAACTTCTCTAGTGTCTTGTCCATGGAAAGCTTTGTCCCACGCAAATTCCTTTGCGCATTTAACGAAGCTACGTTTGTGTTAATACGAAGTCCCATCTCAATCCTCCTTGATTCGGGTTCTAGCGGAATCCTTCCCCTAGTGGCTCTCGCGTTATGCTTTGGCCCTTCAAGACACCTATCGACTTCTTTTTTCGATAGCTTTAGAAAAATATGACAAAAGTTTAGACATTATTTTTTTCCTAACTGTATGTTTTTATAGGGATTCATTAAAAAGAGTTTTTTGCTCAGGAATAAATTCTTCATCCGTTTGCCTAAAATAAAGACAATGAGCCAGCAAAACATCAAATTTTTAAACACTCGTGATGAACCTAGTGCCTTAAAGTTAATCGAAAGTGCCTTTGGTTATGACCAAAACTTTTACTATAAGGAAGACTTTCTTCCACTCTTTGATCAAAGGTTTAATTCACACTCTATTAATGCTTACGCTAATGAAAATTTAATTGGGCATCTGGGCTTTTGCTTTAGAGAAATCATTATTAATGATTCTAAACTTCCTTTTTGTTTTATTGGCGCCATAGCTGTTGATCAAGCGTATAGAGGACAGGGCTTATTTCGCTCAATGATGGATAAAGTTCTTAAGGAGAATATTAATAAGGTCGCTGGCTTTCTGCTGTGGTCATCAGAATCTAAGATGTACGAGAAGTTTGGGTTCACTGAATGTGGCCATATCTATCAATGGGGTGAAGAAAAAAACACTCTCAACTTTATAAGGCTAGAAAATATCAATGATCACCAGCTTCATGAATTAAAAAGTCTCTATGAAAAAACTTGGAGCAATAGAGTTCATCGCTCTGCAGAGCAGTGGCTTGCATTAAAGGATATGAAGTCGATAGAAATCTATGTCGATAATATTGATAAAGTAGAAAGCTATTTTTTAAGAAGCAAAGGCTTTGATCTAAAAGATATTATTCATGAGTTTGCCTCAAGTTCTTTAAGCTCTTTTATAAATGATTTTAGTGGCTCAGCTGTGTGGTCGCCAATTCCAACTCAGACTCATTTAAAAAAATTATGGCTTGGACTAGCGAGACAGGGACACTTATGGCCAAAATCAATGGCTAGTATTGAAGATACTTTTAATGAAACGGATATCATGATCGGTGGAATCGACTCAATTTAAGTTCTTCTTGTTGCCATCCAGGCACGCCCAAGGCAAGAAGCCCCAAGAACCCAAAAGATCCATACGATAGGCGGTATAGCATGTAGGGTTGGGATTTTTGTTGTATCGAGCAAGAAAGCACCAGAAAAAGTGAATATTCCCGACAGAAAACTAAAGCCCAAGAACTCCATCGAAGAAGTTAATCTTTTTACAGACTCATCAATACCGACGTGTTTAAGCTCAAAGGCATATCCGCCTTTGGCCAAAGATCGCAAGAACCATTTGGCATGCCTTGGAAGCAATCTTAGCATTCCAATCATGTCCCGACCGGCCCAAAAAGCTTCTTCCATTAACTCTTCTTTTGATATCGATTGTTTTACTAATGAGCCGATATCATTTTGTAATAGAGCAAAGACATCCAAGTCGTAATCTAGCGCCTTACCGACACCGTCTAATGTCATTAACGCTCTAAAAACGACAAACCATTCTCTAGGTAAATAGACTCTATGCTTTTTAAGAGTCTGTAAAATAAGTTGAAAGACCTCGCTATAGTTAGTCTGCTGTATTGTTAAACCTATATAGGGAGACAATACAGATCTAACATCGCCTACTAAGACATCCATATCTGGAGGAGTGTCATACTCAGCAACATCTAAAAATTCATAAACTAAATTTTCATAATTATGAGTCACAAGTGAATAAACGATGGCAATAAAGCTCTGTCTTCCCTTTTTGCCTAAACTTCCAACCAAGCCAAAGTCAACAACACCAATTTTATCTGCTTCAGTGAGGTAAAATAGGTTTCCGCCGTGAAGATCTGCGTGAAAAAAACCATCGGCTAAAAATGTCTTAATAAAGACTTGAACACCTTTATCAAGAAGAGGAAGAACCTTTTCTCTTTGCTTGTCCATCTCGACGTGGTTACTAAACTTCACTCCATTCAAAAACTCTGCAACAAGAATATCTTCCCTTGTTAGATCTCTATAGACTTTAGGAATATAAAAGGCTTCATCTGGGTCGTGTTTAGCACAGTTTTGTTTCAAGCGATCACAGTTAAGTGCCTCAACATTAAAATTTAATTCGTTTTGCAGACTCGACGCAAAGTCATTCACCATTCTCGTGACACCAAGAAAACGAATTTCCTCACTGATGCGCTCAGCTTGGTTGGTTAGAAATAAAATTATTGAAAAATCAGTCTGCATTGTTCGCTCAATGCCCGGTCTTCTGACTTTTAAAATAACATCTTCCCCAGTTACTAACTTTGCTTTAAAGACAACTCCAATAGAAGCTGTTCCAAGGGGTTTTTCATCAATATGACTAAAGACCGATTCTAAAGGCTGATCTAAACTTTCCTGCACAGAGTGCTTTAGAGTGGAAAAATTAATCGGCTTAACTTGATCTCTTAACAGTCTCATTTCTGCAATAAAGCCTTCATCAAATATATCTTCGCGTGAACATAGTAGTTGTCCGAACTTGATAAAGGCAGGACCCAACTCTTCAAAACAAAGTCTTAGTCTAGAGCCAATGATTTGACCCCAACTTGTTTCACCAAGCTCTTTCATTTCTTGCTTAATTGTTTTTCTTGCAGATGGTAGAACAAAGTCAGGAAGGTAAGACAAAACACCTCCATGAGCGACAAACTCTGCAAAACCATGCCGTGCAAAAATCGTTACAATCTCTCGTAAACGAGAAACGTTTCTCATAGTTTTGCCAAACCTAATGCCGGTTCTGATGGGGTCCATGACTTTCCTTTGTTTAACTCTATTGTAAAGCAACCTAAGTAGGCGAAAAGGCTGGATTTTTCTGCCTTTTAATGTCGCTTTTCGACTTTTTAAGTAGTTTTTGACCGTGCTAGACTGTTTTTTTTAATAAAACGGTGCAAAAAATTGAATAAACTGATCTTTTTACTCTTGTTAATCTCTTCAACTGCCCTTCAGGCTTCACAAGTTTGTAGTCGAGTGGCGATTATTAATTATCAAGAGATTCTAGTTGATACAAGTTCAACTCAAAAAGGTGAAGGTCTTCGTTATTATCTTGAAAAGGATCCACAAGCTAAAGACTACTTAGACGAATATCAAGATGGTACTAAAATCAAATGGCAAAATGCTGCGATTGGTACTCTGGGTAGTGGACTCATTATTGGTGGATTGTTTGCCGACGACGGTACAGATGCAAAAAAAACAATGCTCGTTGGTGGCGCTGCACTCATCATTGTTAATTTTTTCATCGCACGCACTCTTGAATTTAATAACGAACAAAATTTGAACAAAGCAATTGAAGAATATAATAAAAGAAATCTTCCTAAAATTTTCTTCTATCCTGATGGTCTTCCCTCTGACTCTGGACAAAGTCCAGGACTTGGAATGGCCATCATTAAAGACTGGAGCTTTTAATGGCCGGTTTAAGTTGTCATCATTGCCATAAAGATACTGGTTTTGAAGCAGGTAGCGCTGTCTTTAGAACAACTGACTGTCCCCATTGCTCAAGTGATCTTAGGTGTTGTGTCATGTGTAAATTTTATGAACCAAATTCATATAATGAATGCAGAGAGACCCAAGCAGATAGAGTGGCAGAAAAAAAGAAAGCTAATTTTTGTGGCTTCTTTGAATTTGGAAGTAAGAACAATCATCAAGAACAAGTTCAAAATCAAGTAAGTGCTGCAGAAGCACTTTTAAAAGTAATTGAGGCATTAAATGGCAACTGAAAATCCAATCACTAAAGCTGGACTCAAGAAAGTAGAGGATGAGCTTACTCATCTTATTAAAGTTGAAAGAGAAAATTTAAAAGTGACAATTGCAGAAGCAAGAGAGCTCGGTGATTTGAAAGAGAATGCTGAGTATCACGCAGCTAAAGAGAAACAAAGCCATGTTGAAGGCAGAATTGCGCACCTTCAAGCGGTCGTTGCAAGTGCTAGAGTTGTCGATATAAGCAAAGTGAAATCTGACAAAATTGTCTTTGGAGCAACTGTTAAACTCTTTGATACAAACAAAGAAGAAAGCATAACTTATCAAGTCGTCGGCGAAGAAGAGTCAGACTCAAAACTAAAGAGAATTTCGTTCAAAAGTCCGCTCGGCAAGGCATTAATAGGTAAAGAAGTTGGTGACACTATTATCGTCAAAGCGCCTAAAGGTGATATTGAATTTGAGATAGAAGACTTAGAGTACATTGAAAACGAATAATATAACTCTAGATTCACCTATTCGCTGTCTGAGTAAGAAGCCTACAAAAACAATAGAATCATTAGAAGCGGCTGGTTTAAAAACAATCTTTGATCTTCTATGGATTATCCCTCTTAGAATTTTTAAAAATCCACCAGTTAAAGCCATCTCCATGGCTCGTGACGGAGAATATTTTAGAGGACAGGGAAAAGTTGTCTCTTTTCAGTCAAGACCAAACTTTAGAGCACACGGGAAAGGACGAGTACCTCTTAATAATTTAACGATAGTAATCTTAGATCCACGAGATAATTCAACATTACACTTGAAGTGGTTTAACTGTTATCCATCAGTTATTAGTAAGCTTAAGGAACTCGACGAAATTTATTTCTCTGGCATGGTGCAATCCTTTCAAGGCGTTCTACAAATTATTTCTCCCGAAACAAGCTCTAATGAAGAGCCTTTATCTCCCAAAAATGATTTTATAATTCAATATCCAACAATTAACGGATTAAACTCAAACTTAATAAAAAAGCTCATCGATAAAATACCTGTCTCTGTTTGGGAAATGGACGATATCACTTTTCCTGGTACTACAAAGCTTTTAGGCCTCATTGAAGCGATGACTGTTCTTCATGGAAAATATGATAGCCAAAAGTGGAATGAAGAGCTTAAGCAAAAAGCACGAAATTCTTTAGCCTATTTTGAATTCTTCTGTGAACAACTCAAGCATAAGGTCAGGAAAGGAAAGCTCCATCATTCACCAGCTATTAAGATGGAAATTCAAGATGATGAAATTCTGACAACAATAAAAAAGTCATTTCCTTATGAACTCACTTTAGACCAGGTTAATTCCCTTAAAGATGTTTTTAAAGACCTTAGCGGCCCAGGCCCAATGATGAGAATGATTCAAGGTGATGTTGGCTGTGGAAAAACGACTGTTGCTTTTGGCTCAGCTTTAGCTGTGATTGAGTTTAATCACCAAGTCGCCATTATGGCGCCTACTGAATCTTTAGCACAACAGCATTATAAAAATTTTAAAATTATAGCTGATCGTAAAAAGATTAATATCGCCCTTCTACTTGGCGGTAGCTCAATTTCTGAAAAGAGTAGAATTCAATCGGGTCTAAAAGATGGCAGTATTCAAATAGCCATTGGAACCCACAGTTTATTTCAAGATAGTGTCGAGTTTAAATCTTTGGGATTAGCAATTATTGATGAACAGCATAAATTCGGTGTTAATCAGAGACTTAAACTGGTTAATAAAACACTAGGTTGTCATTGCCTTTTAATGACAGCAACTCCAATTCCAAGATCACTTTCATTAACACAATATGGTGACCTTGAAATTTCCATTATCAAAACTCTTCCAGGCCATCGAAAAGGATTTAAAACTAGAATTATTTCTCCTGACACATATCCGAAATTTCTATCATTCGTAAAAACTAGAATTTCTATGGGTGAACAGGCTTATATTGTCGTTCCAGCAATTGAAGAAAGTGAAAATATGGATATTGCGAACTTAATGGATATCTTAGATAAATTTAAAGCCTACTTTCCAGACCTAAGAATTGAAGGTCTGCATGGCCAATTAAAATCAGAAGACAAGCAAATTGTCTTATCGCGCTTTTACAGTGGGGATATTGATCTTCTCGTTTCAACGAGTGTGGTTGAAGTCGGCATTGACGTTGAAAACGCTACCATTATGGCCATCATCAACCCTGAGCGATTTGGGCTGTCATCACTTCATCAGCTTCGAGGCAGAGTTGGTAGAGGGGCTAAGCCTGGATTTTGTTTTTTAGTTTGTGAAAAAATACCAAGTCAACAAGCTTTTGAAAGACTTCGTGTTATCGAGAACACTTCAGACGGATTTAAAATCGCTGAGGAAGATTTAAAAATTCGCGGCGAAGGTGATATATTTGGTACTTCTCAATCTGGCAGCGGTGGATTTAGACGTATTGCCAATATCATCACTGATTATGAGTTACTTGAACTTGCTAGGGCAGATGTAGAAAAGTTGAGTAATCAAGACGACTTTACGACTCATCCCATTGTCAAACTCATGGCCCAAAATGACCATGTAGTCTCTACCGTTTAAACATTATAAAATACAAGTATGTTTACACTTGAGTTAAAATCATGCCCGGACCAAGAAAGAATCGGAACTTATACATTTTATTTTCCAAAGATTGTAGTTTCGAGAAAACTAAATGATTGCCACTTATACCTTCCTGATCATTCGCTAAAGGAACAAAGCTTACTTGTTGTTGAAAAGTCTAATGGTTTAGAAGTTAGCGAAAAATCAAATGGCTTTTACCTTTCAAACGATAAGAAAATATCTGGCAAAAAAATTCATCATGTCGGAGACAGTTTTGGTTTAGGACAGTGTCTTTTGCAAATCGTTTCAATAGTACCTAGTGCATTAGATATTGATACAGAGTCTCGCTACCACGAACTTACAGAAAAGCATCCCTATATGGCAGATCTTTTTTGGGCGCTAAAGCAAGAACTTCTATCATTAGAAAAAAATGAGAAATAATTTTGAATAGCTTTTTTAAAAATTCATACTCAGGCTATGTAACAGTTGAGGATGGTAGTGAAATTTATTTTTGTACGAACAAACCACACTCAAGTTTTAACGAAAAAAATAATGTATTAGTTTTTAATTACGGCCTTGTTTGCAGCAATGAACATTGGCGATATCAGCTTCCATTTTTTGATAACTTAGGCTTCGATATAGTTATTCACGACTACCGCTTTCATTTTCAATCAAAAGGGACGGGCGGTTTATCGAATTGTACTTTTTATAATATCTCTAACGACCTTGATAAAGTCCTAGATAACCTAGGTGTTAAAAGTACCATCCTCCTGGGTCACAGCATGGGAGTAAATGTCTGTCTTGAATATGTAAAAAATTTTCCGACAAAAACTAATAAGATGATTCTCATGTCAGGAACTGTTTTTCCCCCTCACGATGTAATGTTTGATTCAAATGCCATGGAGATTATTACTCCACTTTTATCTGATCTAAAAAAGAAGGCTCCTGCTGTTTTTGATCTTATTTGGAGAACTTCGCATTTAAATCCTTTAGCAGTAAAACTAACTCATGATGGTGGCTTTAACAAAAGCCAAGTTCCTGAAGAAATGATTAAAGTTTATCTTGAGAAAGTTGGAGAGCTATCTATCGATTTATTTTTGCAACTCTTTAGTGAAATGAAAAAACATAATATTATTTCTTCACTTAGTAATATTAACACCCCTTCGCTTATTATTGGCGGGGATAAAGATAAGGTTATTCCCAATCATTTACAGCGCATTTTACTAGAGCACCTTGTAAATTCAGAAATGTATATCGTTAAAAATGGCAGTCATGTGCCTCAGTGGGATTTTCCAGAAACCGTAAATGAAGTGATATTAGATTTTATAAACTAGATTCGCTCAAAGAGAATATCTCTATGATCTTCATAGGAAATTCTCCAGCTTTTATCTAATCGTAATATTTGACTTAAGCCGAAGCTGCGTTTTTTTATTAATACAAATTGAAATTGATAGTGATTCAAAAGATCAGCGTAACCTTCTTCTCCTCGAAGCGCCTTCAAGTACATATCAAAATCATCTTGTTTATAAATTATATTTCTTCCATCCATATGTATTTTATTTCGATGAGCTAATCTATAAATAAGATAACCACCGAACTCAAATTCATTAAAAACAGGGCCAGTATTTTTACTCTTAACAATCTCTTCGACTGCATAAAATGGAGTGGACTCGTGATATTTTTCAATTGTTATTAAATTATTGTTTCGAGTGAAATCATAAAAATATCGGTCTAAAGGTGGAAAAAGAATGAATATAACCACAAGCATTACAACAGTTGCTACTTTTTCTGGAAAAATCAAACCAATCGTCGTTTGATTATCTTGGCTTGGCTTATGAAGCATTTTTAAATTTAAGAGAATAATCCAAAAAAACCAGATAATATTCCTATATGTTGTTATTCCAAAAATAAAAACTAAAGCACTAGAAGATAAAAAGAACTTAATCCCATATTTATGAACTCCTTTATATAAAACTAAGAAGCCCAGACAATAAAACAAGGACACTTCCATAAAAACATCTTTCGTAAGAAGTGTTGGTGAGTTCCATTCGGAAATATGTCTAAACTTGCTAACCTTGGCAGTTTCAATTGCATATGGATAAATATCAAAGCCGAATGGATTGATTAATGTAGCTATAAATATAATAAGCAAGGTGATTATTATTGGCTTGGGGTTAATTTTTTTACCGAAAGCAATGTCTTCAACAACTAAAAAAAACAGTAAGATATAGTTAAAAAAAACAGATCCATGTGTATTGGCCCACAAGATCACAACGGCTAACAAACAAGCTGATTTCATTAAGTTAGTGTTTTCTTTAAGAGAAGTTAGAAGAGAGTGAGAAAAAACTAAATATATCATTGGTATCATTGCTGGCCGATCACAATAAATACCAGCGCCAACCATTACGAGTAGAATAAAAGATAGAAAAAATTTGTCATCTAAATCTGATGGCTTAATTTTCTTATAGATCAAATACTGAAAAGTTAAAAAAACAGATCTATGAAAAACAAAGATAAGCTCTAGCCCCCCAATTTTATCTAACAAACCATACAAGATTGAGATTCCCCATGAAGGATAGACCATTGGGTAGGTTTCCAGAACGGAATACTGATCATGAGTAATAATCCTCCCATGATCAATCATATCTCGACCAAGAGCAGTCCAAAAACCTAGATCACCTGTAACATAGGGAAATGAAAATAATATTATTTGTGGAATAAGAAAGAACAGAAGAGTAGAAAAATTCAACTTCATCACTATTTATCGAAATTAATTTTTTTGAATTCAATCATTGGAGCAAAAACTCGTCTCATTGCAGATAGCGTTTGTGCTTTTTTGTATTCAGCGTGTGAAGCCTCGCCCTCTGTATTAACTTTGTGAGCTTCTACGTCAACGATTTGAACTTCATAAGGATAAAAGAATCTAATATCTCTGGCGATTAAAGAAACATCCATGCTTAGTATTTTTTGAGCAAGATCATTTTCATCTGAAACTTTTTTAGCTGCCTTTCGAAGTTGTGTGAACTCAGACATAAATGGATTTTTATATTTAACAAGCTGTCTGCAAGTAAACTGAAGGCTTTGATAACCACCCTTTGTATGCAGGTTTCTATCCGTTGGCCCACCCTTACCAAAGGCACAAGCTTGAACCTCTTGTTCTAACAACGTTATAAATTGTTCTTCAGAGTAGTCTTTTCTCATCGCTGTTTTAATTGAAGCAACATACCTTCTTTTAAAATCAGTGAGGTTGACCATTGTATTTACAGATCGACTAGGCTTGATATTATGAGGAATCACAATATTATTTGCGATCAAATGATTCACAACCCTTAAAGTATCAAATCGTGTTTCTGTAATAAAACGAACACCAATTCTATCAAAAAGTTCTTCTGCAACGTTCTCGGCTTTGTGAAGTAACTTAATGATCGTTGAGTCGCGAGTTTTTAACGCTTTAGTTTCGAAAGAGACAAGTCTGATCTTATTGTTTGATTCAGAATTACCTAAGTAAAGCTGATCACCTTGCCTAGAAATATGTTTATAAAATCTATCAAAAATTTGTGTTTGAATAACAGGAAAATAATTTGAACGTAAGTCTTTGTCGGCGTGCAAAATAGTGTGCATGACTTTTAAAATAATTTCGGCCCAAAGCTTTTCATCAAAACTTGAGTCTTCTTCTAACCCGCCGGTAGCAAGTAAAATAAGATCACCGATATCTGTCAGCATGTATAAAGAATTAGGGATTTTTAAGTCAAGTCCGTCTGGATTTCCTTCTTTTAAAAAATAGCGGCGAATAAATTGCATGGCTTCTTGAAAATTACCAAAAAGTTCAGCTCTGTTAACTGGATCGTTTGGATCTAATCCATAACCACGAAGAAAATTGTTAACTCTATCTTCATCATAGAGTCTTCCCATAAAGAACTTAGTATCTAAAGCCGACTTACCGCCGACCACGACATCAAAGAGATCCCAGTCGAATAAATACTTTTTCAAATAATCAGGTCTATTCATCTTATCCTTAACGCTTATTCCTTTCGCGCTGTTTAACGTATATACTTTTGGGCATGAACATGAAAAACGCACCTAGTCTCAAACAGTGGGAAATCATTTTTTTGTCATTTGGCGGAGTTGGATTTTTACCAAAGGCTCCTGGCACTTGGGGAACGTTAGCAACACTTCCCTTTTTATGGGGACTCAGCGCACTAAAATTTCCTAATTTCTTAGTCATACCATTTTTTATTTTTTTAACGGCCGGCAGTTGTTATGTGGCTGAAGTTATACAAAAAAAATATGATCTTCATGATCCGCAGTGGATCGTTATCGATGAAGTATTGGGAATGTTAACAACATGGTTTTTTATGACAGGTTCGCCTACGTGGCACCTCATCCCAGCGTTTATACTTTTTAGATTTTTCGATATCGTAAAAATTTGGCCTGCTTCATATTTTGATAAAGAAGTTAAACATGGAATGGGAACAATCTTAGACGATATTGTTTCTGGTCTTTTTGCGGGGATCTCATACTATATCATTTTTAATTATATTTTTTAAAAAACATCTTGACTTACGCATAACTTACGCACAAACTATTTTCATAGAGCTGCTTCTCTAATTTTTCAAACATATTGCATCGAACCCTTGTAAATTCAGGGCTTTGAAATGCCTTAGAAGAATTAACGGAAGGCAAAAGTAGCTGTCATTGTGCGGTGATTTTGGTACGTTCTATTGAACACACACACGTTCATCGCCTCTATTTAGTTTAACTTTTGTAGGAGAGACACATGGCCCAGAGCACAACAACAGCCGATGCTAATAAAGCAAAAGCCCTCGATTTAGCGCTTTCAAGTATTGAAAAACAATTCGGTAAAGGCGCCATCATGAAATTTGATGGAACTAAATCTGCTGAAAAAGTACCAGCAATTTCGACTGGCTGTTTAGGTCTTGATCTTTGCCTAGGTGTTGGCGGTGTTCCTAAAGGTAGAATTATTGAAATCTACGGACCAGAGTCTTCTGGTAAAACAACACTTACATTGCATATTGCAGCTGAAGCCCAAAAGGCTGGTGGCACTGTTGCTTTCGTCGATGCTGAGCATGCACTTGATACATCGTATGCTGCTAAACTTGGTGTTGATGTTCCTAATACACTTATTTCTCAACCTGATAGTGGTGAACAAGCTCTAGAGATTACAGATATGCTAGTTCGCTCTGGCGCAGTTGATCTACTTATTGTCGACTCAGTTGCTGCTCTTACTCCAAGAGCTGAACTTGAAGGTGATATGGGTGACTCTCATATGGGTCTTCAAGCTCGTCTTATGTCACAAGCATTAAGAAAGCTTACTGGTTCAATTTCAAGATCAAATACAACTGTTATTTTCATTAACCAGTTAAGAATGAAAATTGGTGTTATGTTCGGAAATCCAGAAACAACTACTGGCGGAAACGCTCTTAAATTCTATGCATCTGTAAGAATGGATATTCGTAGAATCGCTGCCATTAAAGACGGCGAAAAACATATCGGCAACAGAACAAGAGTTAAAATTGCCAAAAACAAAGTTGCTCCTCCGTTTGGCCAAGTTGAATTCGATATTATGTACGGAGAAGGTATTTCTAAAACGGGTGACCTTCTTGACCTAGCCGTAGCTCATGGCTTTGTTGAAAAAGCTGGTGCATGGTTCTCGTATGAAAATAATAAAATGGGCCAAGGTAGAGAAAATTCAAAGCAATTCCTAAAAGATAACCCTGAGATTTTTGACGAGCTTAAAAAGAAGATACTAGCTAAAAATGGCCTCGGTTCTAAAGAAGATATGGCCCTTTACAGTGGTGAAGTTGTTGATGAATCAACAGGTGAAATCATGGATGAAGATCTTACTGAAGCAACAACAACAACAACAACAACAAAGAAAACTAAAAAGTCCAAAAAGACTCTCCAGTAATTTTGGCGTACTTAAGGGGGGCAATTGCCCCCCTTTTTTTTAGCTTATGAATAAAGACTGTTATCAAAAAGCTGTAAGGCTTCTCACAAAAAAAGAGTACTCAAGACCAAAGCTTGAGGAAAAACTCATTGCCAGTGGATTTAGTCCTGAAGATTCGAATCTTGCGGTGGATAAGCTACATAGCCTTGGTCTACTCAAGGAAGATTGGTATATCGAGACTAAAATTAAGAATATGATGAGAAAGGGATATTCAAAAATGCATATCCAACAAAGACTTTCTTATGAATCTCTTGATGTTGAACTCGAGACTATCGACTCAGTATTTGATCAATTCAACCAAGACGAATCTAGTACCATTCAAAACTTATTAGATAAGAAAGCTCAAAGGTTTCAGTCCAATTGGGATGAAATAGACCATGAAGAACAACTCAAGATTAAAGCTAAGCTTATAAGAGCGATCACCGCCAAGGGCTACTCTTTAAACGATGGTATTTCTGCTGTAGATTCTTATTTTTACAGCAAATAACTCGCTGCATCCGTTTTCTAATTCTTCTATCAATGCTATCAAGAGTGGTTAATTAATCCTCTTTAGAAGGTTGATATGAAAGCGCAAGAAATCCGCGAACGTTTTACTAATTTTTTCCAAAAATATAATCATGAAAAAATAAGTTCATCGCCATTAATTCCTCAAGGCGACGATACATTGCTTTTTGCAAATGCAGGGATGAATCAGTTTAAAGATTATTTTACTGGTCGTGCAAAAGCTAAAAATCCAAGGGCCGTCACAATTCAAAAATGTGTAAGAGCTGGTGGAAAGCATAATGATCTTGAAAACGTAGGCTTCACAGCAAGACATCATACATTTTTTGAAATGCTAGGAAATTTCTCATTCGGTGATTATTTTAAAGAAGAAGCCATCGACTTTGCGTGGAAATTTCTGACAGAAGAGTTAAAACTTCCAAAAGATAAACTTTATGTGACCGTTCATTACTCCGATAATGAAGCCATCAATATTTGGAACAAAAATATTGGTATTCCTCTAGATCGAATTTTCAAAAAAGGTGATAAAGACAACTTTTGGGAAATGGGAGAATTTGGTCCTTGCGGTCCTTGCTCTGAAATATTTTATGATCACGGTGAAAAGTATACTACCCCAAATTTTGTCATGAGAGAAGGTGGAGATATTCTTGATGATGAACTTCGATATGTAGAAATTTGGAATCTAGTCTTTATGCAATTTGAAAAGACTAAAGACGGCCAATTCCCACTTCCAAAACCTTCTATTGATACAGGAGCTGGATTAGAACGTGTTGCTTCGGCGATGCAAGGTGTTTATTGGAACTATGATACCGACTTATTTGCACCAATTCTTAACAAGCTTGAGTCTTTATCTGGAAAATCATATTCCAAAGATCCTAAAGCACAAAATGCTATGAGAATTATTGCTGATCACATCCGCTCATCCACAATGCTTATTACTGATGGAGTTATTCCTTCAAACGACGGTCGAGGTTACGTTTTACGTCGAATTATTAGACGTATGGTTAGAAATCTTAAAGAACTTGGTTTAGGTGCGGGTACAGCACAACAATTGGTTCCCTGTGTTTTTGAAAGTCTTGGTAAAGAGTACCCACAAAATGAAGCCAATGCTTCATTGGCACAAAAATTCTTAACTCTTGAAGAAAAGAAGTTTTTCGAAACACTTGAGCAAGGACTTAAGTTTTTAGACGAAGCCATTGATAAAGAGCTCGTTAAAAATACACTTCCAGGTTCAGCCATTTTTAAACTCTACGATACTTATGGTTTTCCAGTAGACCTTACAGAACTTATCTTAAAAGAAAGAAATCATTTGGCTGATATTTCAGGCTTTGAAACTCAAATGAGTGAAAGTAAAGCAAGATCAAGAAAGTCTTGGAAGTCTGGTGCATCGGTTGATAATAAAATCTTTTTTGATCTTAAAGATAAATTCGGCACAACGAAGTTCACTGGTTATGAAGGGCTTAAGCAACAAGCGAAACTACTCCATGTTCTTGATATGGGTGATGATATTAGCGGTTTGGTCTTTAATACATCTTCGTTCTATGCAGAAGGCGGCGGGCAAGCAGGTGACAGCGGGACTATTGAGCAGAATGGTAAAACTATTGCTAATATTTTTGATACTCAAAAGCCTGTCGATGGTCTTTTTATTCATTTTTCAAAGAATGCCGACGGCTTAGAAATAGGTCAAGAATATGAACTCGTTGTTAATAAAGTAAAACGAGAGCAAACCAAATCTAATCACTCAGCAACTCACTTACTTCAAGCAGCACTTATCAAAGTACTTGGCGACCATGTTAAACAGGCCGGATCACAAGTTGGTGCTGAAAAACTTCGTTTTGATTTTACACATCTTCAAGCAATGACACCCTCTGAAATTGAAGAAGTTGAAAAACTCGTAAATCAATGGATTCAATCTGCTTCACCTGTTGATGCAAGTGAAATGAGCATGGATCAAGCTATATCTAAAGGTGCACTCGCCTTTTTCGGTGATAAATACGGAGATAAAGTTCGAGTACTGCAAATGGGAGAGCATTCAACTGAGTTATGTGGCGGTACACACGTTAACAACACATCTGACATTGGATTGTTTAAGATTTTAAATGAGAGTTCATTGTCTACAGGTGTGCGCAGAATAGAGGCAACAACAAGTATCAAGGCATTCGAATGGCTTAGTGAACGTTCTACTATTTTGGATCAAATCGAATCAAATCTTAAAGAGAAAGGTACAAAAGCGGTTCAAAGAATTGATGCTATGTTTGAAGAAATTAAAGAAAAACAAAAAGAAATAGCAAAGCTTAAACTTGAGCTACAAAACCTTCAATCTTCTGATTTATTTGCTAATTCAGAAAAGATTGCTGGTTATGACCTTGTTTGTGTTGAAGCTCCTGAAGGTTCAGACCTTAAGTCTCTTTCGGATGATTTTGTAAGTAAATATCCAAAGGGTATTCTTTTAATGACCGCAAATAAAGACGGTAAGCTTGCGGCCATGGTTCGAAGCTCAAAAGCAGTAAAGCTTCACTGCTCAAATGTATTAAAAGATGCTCTAACACCTCTTGGTGGTCGTGGCGGCGGAAGACCTGATATGGCACAAGGTTCAGCCGACTCTTATGATGCGCAGACATTTTTTACTCATGCAAAAAAAGCGATACCTCAATATTTAGATAAGTAGGATTTAATGAAAAAAATTGTAGCTCACCTTCTCATCTGTCTTTCACTCTTTGCCATTTCTTGTACGAGAAAAGGTGAAAGTGATAACGTAATGAATGTTCCTTTAACTGGTGAGATCTCTACTCTCGATCCTGCCAATTCTTACGATACTGTTAGCAATACAATCGTCTATCAGGTTTATGAGCAATTATTTGATTATCACTACTTGCGTAGACCGTATCAACTTCAACCACTTCTTGCTGCCGAACTTCCACAAGTTAGTGATGATGGTTTAACTTATACTATTAAGATCAAACAAAATGTCCCGTATCATTCAGATCCAGCTTTTAAAGATAAAGTTCGCTATTTAAAGGCTGAGGATTTTATTACGCAAATTAAGCGCCTTGCCTGGAAACCGACAAACTCCAATGGTTGGTGGCTTTTTGATGGAAAAATTGAGGGTTTAAATAAATTTAGAGATGAAGCTGGTGATGATTTTGAAAAGTTTAAAAAACTTTCTATCTCTGGTTTAAATGCACAGGACGATTACACATTAGTGATCAAGCTAACTGAAGCCTATCCACAAATGATGTATGCGTTGGCAATGGGTTTTACTTCGCCAATGCCTCTCGAAGTTCTTGAAGAGTATGGCAATGACCTGAGTCGTCACATGGTTGGAACTGGTCCATTTTACCTTGATGAAGTAAAGCCTCTATCAGGCGTGCGTATCAAGAAATTTGAAGATTATAAAAATTCAACTTATCCAACAAAAGGTGATCGTGTTGCTCATGGGAACGACATGCTTGCTGATGCTGGCAAACAGTTACCCTTTCTAGATGTTATTGATTTTAAAATTATCAAAGAAGATCAAACAAGATGGCTAAATTTCAGAGCGGGAAAAATTGATTTACTGGTTGTTCCAAAAGATAACTTTTCTACTGCCGTTTCAGCTGATGGTGGATTATCTGATGAACTTAAAAAAGAAAACGTACAACTTATTATTGGACCAACGTTAACTTACTGGTGGCTAGAGTTTAATATGACAGACTCTGTTGTTGGTGGAGCAAAAAATCTAGCTCTAAGACAAGCCATTTCGCATGCTATTGATTTCGATAAATATATTTCAGTATTCACAAACAATGTTGGACAAAAAGCTAATTCGATCTACCCTCCCGGAATTCCTGGGTACGACCCAGCCAAAAGACTGCCTTATTCTTATGATATTGAAAAAGCTAAAGAAATACTTGCTAAGGCAGGCCATCCTGAAGGCAAAGGGCTTCCAGTTATTAAATTTGATGTTCGAGGAACTTCAGCAAGGAATCGACAAGAAAGTCAGTTTATTAAAACAGAGCTTTCTAAAATTGGGATTCAAGTTGAAGTTATTATGAATACCTTTCCTGCCTTTTTAGAAAAAGCTAGAAGTGGGAAGCTTCAATTTTGGCAAGGTGGATGGGCCATGGATTACCCAGACGCTGAGAATTGTTTGCAACTCTTAGTTACTCGTAATCATCCACCTGGTCCAAACTCATCTTATTTTTCAAATGCTAAATTTGATAAATATTTTGAACAATTGAAAATGATGAATGAAGGCCCTGATAAATGGGCACTTATGGAGGAAATGGAAGGGATTGTTCATAAAGAACTTCCTTGGGTTATGCAGTATTACGCTAGAAACTATATTCTTCACCAAGGCCGACTAAAAAACTTTAGACACTCTGATCTTATCTTTAACTACTTTAAGTACTTAAAAGTTCAATAAATTACGTCATAGACCTAGGTAAAACCTGCCTAGGTCAATGCAATAACTTGAGCAACTTCATCGTCTTAGAAAAACTTCCGATATGGATTGTAGGCACACCCCGCCTGCAACCGAGGGAGCTTATGAAACGCCTGCAACATTTTTTACCTTTTATGCTGATTGTGAGTTTTTTATTCACGGCAAGCATGGCTATCGCAAAAGACTATATTATTTATTCTATTGGCCATGATTTACCTATGGGATATGAAAATCAAGTCATTAAAAAGAATTTTTACGTCAATATGGGATCAACCCAAGGCCTTGAAAGCGGTAATGTCTTAACAATTTACCGTCAAATTTCTCAGCTAGATCCTTATGCCTCTAAGAAGCGCTATAATTATAAGATCAAAGTTGGAGAGCTTAAGGTTATACATTCTGAGGAAAACGCCTCTATTGCAACATTGCAAAGTTTTGAAAATAACGTAGATGCACCAATGGTTGAAATTGATGCACCAATGATCGGTGATTTAGTTTCGGTCAAAGTCGACTAATAGTAGATAAAGTTTTGGCCCTAACAAGTTTGGTCCATAGAATTTTATCCTCAACACAGTCGACTTTAAGTTGAAGTATATAATCATCATTTTTAATCCAATCATATTCAGAGCAAACTCTAATCTGTGAAATTTTATTGCTATGCCAATAACCGCTAAAATTAAAGACCGCAAAGTCAGTAAAGATTTTTTTGCACTGTCCCAGAACGATAATATCCATTTTTCCTCCATCAACAGAGGAGTTACAAGAAATATGCTCTTTTTATTGATCCTAACTACTTAATATTATTAATTATTTTTATCAAAAAGGTCTTTTGACAAACGTCTAGCACAAGATTATAAAAGTGTTTCGTTCTAACTACCCAAAGATAGGTGAAATATGGCTCGCGTAACGATTGAAGACTGTCTCGAAAAAGTTGAAAACCGTTATGAGTTGGTTCACTTAGCAACTAAGCGTGTAAAACAATTACGTGATGGTGCTGACCAACTTGTTAAAAGTAAAAACAAAGAAGTAGTAACTGCTCTTCGTGAAATTGCTGCTGGTAAAGTTAAGCATGCTCCAATGAGCGAGTACGATTCTGACGAATTCTAGATTTTAAATTTTATATAGATAAAGAAAAGGCTCCCAATGGGAGCCTTTTTTTATTTGCCTAGTGCGACTTTTAAAACTTCATCAAAATGAGCGACTGGATAGAACTTCATCCCTTTACGGTGACGCTCTGGAACCTCTTTTAAATCCTTCTCATTTTGTTTTGGTAAAATAATTGTTCTGATTCCAGCACGCTTAGCGGCCAAAACCTTCTCTTTAATTCCACCAACAGGAAGGACTTTGCCCGTTAACGACAACTCTCCAGTCATAGCTAAGCCAGCTTTAAGTCTCTTGTTCGTCGCAAGACTATAAAGAGCAAGTGCCATCGTTATACCAGCTGATGGACCATCTTTTGGTGTCGCTCCAGCAGGTAAGTGAAGGTGAACTTCATGAGTTGATAAAAAGTCATCAGCTTCTTCAATAACTTCTTTCGTTTCTTCAGTTATAGGAGCAACAACTTTCTTACCTGTCTTCTTCTTACTAGATTTCTTCTTCGCTTCTAAGTGATCCAGCTCTTCTTGTAGGAGTTTTCTAACATAACTGTAAGCAAGGCTAGCAGATTCATTCATAACATCACCAAGCTGACCAGTAAGTCTAAATCCGCCCTTACCTTTCAATGGCAACGTTTCGATTGAGAGAATATCTCCGCCGTACGCAGTCCACGCAAGACCCGTTACAACACCTGGTCTTTGAATCTTATCTGCTTTTTCTGTCTCGTATCTTGCAGATCCAAGTAGTGACTCAAGATCCGAAAGTTTTGGTACAAACTTTTTAGCTCTTTTAGATGAAACTTTATCGAGTGCTGCTTTTCTACAAAGCTTTGCAATCATTTGCTCCATCACACGAACACCAGGTTCACGAGCATAGTCACTAACCAGCTTTTTCAAGACTGGAGCTCCAAGAGAAAAATCACTTTTAGTTAAACCATGTTTTTTAAGCTGCTTTGGAATAACCCACTTGATAGCAATATTAACTTTTTCTTCAATCGTATATCCAGAAAGCTCAAGCACTTCCATACGATCTAATAATGGCTCAGGAATTTCGCCAATATAATTTGCTGTAGCAATAAAGAGAACTTTCGATAAATCAAAAGGAAGATCTAAATAATTATCAATAAAAGTAGAGTTTTGTTCTGGATCTAAAACTTCAAGTAGAGCTGATGCTGGATCACCTTGGTAGCTATTACCTAGCTTATCGATTTCATCTAACATGATAACTGGGTTATTCACTTCAACACGCTTAAGCGCTTGAATAATACGGCCAGGCATCGCACCTACGTAAGTTCTTCTATGCCCTTTAATCTCAGCTTCATCGCGCATTCCACCAAGAGAGAAGCGATAAAACTTACGCCCCAAGCTTTCAGCGATGCTCTTACCAAGTGAAGTTTTACCAACACCTGGAGGACCCGATAGACATAGTATTGTACCGTCATAGTTTGGCTTAAGTTTACGTACAGCTAAAAACTCTAGAATACGCTCTTTTGCTTTTTCTAGACCGTAGTGATCTTTTTCTAGAATCTTTTTTGCAGCTGGAATATCAATTTTATCTTCTGTAGAAGTATCCCAAGGAAGATCAACCATCCAATTAAGATAAGTTCTTGCCACATTATATTCTGGTGATGAATCAGGGATTGCCTCTAATCTTTCCAGTTCTTCTAGAGCTGCTTTTTTGGCTTGCTCTGGCATTTCCATTTTAGCGAGCTTTTCTTTAATGATTTTTAAATCACGAGACTTCTCGTCTTCTTCCATTCCAAGTTCACTACGAATAACTTTTAACTGCTCACGAAGAAAATACTCTCTTTGGTACTTGTTAACTTTATCATTAACTTCATCTGAGATTTTCTTTTGAATATCTGCAACGTCTTTTTCACGTTTTAAATAAATAAGAAGTTTTCCAAAACGTTTTTTTACTACGAGTGACTCTAAGAAGTCTTGTGCTTCTGGAATATCAAGAGAAAGAGCAAATGCTACAAGGTCTGCTAATGCTCCCGGAGAAGGTGAATTAAGCATGGCTAATTTCATCTCTTCGTTAAAGTACGGGTTGATTTCAGACAGACGTTTCACTTGATTAATGACTGAGCGAGTGTAAGCGTCTAGCTCTTCATCCGCCTCAATAATGTCATCAAAGACTTCAAACTTTGCTTCGATGATTGGTTCTTCTTTTACAAACTCAGAGATTCTATATCTCTTTACTCCATGAACGAGTACGTTAACTGATCCATCAGGAAGCTTAAGTTTTTTTACAACTTTACATAGAACTCCAACTTTATAAATATCACGAGTTCTGATTTCACGACTTTCAAGATCAATTTCCTCTTCAGGAATCATCTCTCCATCTTCATTTTTCAGATCTTGTTTTACCAAGTTAAGAGCCACGTAGCCTGAGCGCAACAATTGCTGATCAAGTTCTGGTGTGAATTTATCTTCTGATAAAATGATTGGTGCAATCATGCCTGGAAAAATTGGACTATTCATGATCGGTATAACGACCACTGTTTCTGGAAGTTTAGTTAACTCCGCAGCTTCTGGTTTTATTTGCACTTGATAATCATTATCCATGTCAGACATGGGTTCATGCTCCTGTGAGAGATTGATAAAAAGACCGAGGTCGAAATGTAGTGATCTAACCCTTGACGTCTATCACAAAACGTCCCGGTGATTCTAGATAGAAGATATCAACGCTGACACTTTGTTTAAAGTGAATTTCTACTGAAAGTGTATCTGATGAGATTGGAAAAAAGTTAATCGTTTCAACATATTTGCTACTGCCAAAGGACCCAATAGCTCCCTTGATTTCAGTATCAAACAAATCTAAGTATAGTTTCTTTTCACCCGTCGCAATATGACCATAGATTCTAGGTACTTTAGCCGTTTCAAAGTCCATTACCAGTCTTTCATAGCCAAGTTTTTGATTATAGGAGTGGCGCACTGCTTTAAGACTTGATGGGTTACTTGGACCACCATTATGAAAAATCCCTCTGTTTAAAAAGACTGATTTTTTCCTATCGCTGATTCTTCTGATTCTTTCTTCAACTAGATTTTGGGCAGATGCAACAATCGGTATTACACATAAAGTTAAAATTACTAAAATTAATACATTTTTAATTTTATTGTTGGACATAGAGACCACCTAAAACATAAGTCAAACTTATATTTATTATGACCTCTATGATGCGCTAAACCAAGTGATTTCCTTCTTTTGACCAGCGCTAATGACACAAATTGCAATTAAACCAATTAAAAAACTTAGAAATCCGCCACTGCCACCGGCCCCGCCGCCATCTGATGAAATATTAACACTGCCGCAGGCGAATCCACCGTCATCTTGCTTTGCTTTTCTCTTATTGCTTGCAGATTCAGATGACTGTTGAACATTACCAACAATTGTATAAGTTGAGGCTGCATCTAAGCATGAAATATTTGAGCTAGCACTTGTATGAGCTGGACCTGCATAGTGGACATAGCTTCCTGAAACATTTTGAACAATACGATATGTTAATAAATAAAATGTTAAAGAATCAGCGAACTGCGTTCTTCTTGAATAAAAATCTTCTGATCCATAAGAGCCAACTGAAGCTTCCCAGTCATCAAAACTTTGTGGCGTTAAAATAATTTCAAAATCGTTATTAATTGCTGACACAGAAAGGGGAACCTTTCCGACAAGCTCCATATTTGGATTACCATCAGCATCGTTGACAGAGACTGAACCCAAAGTTGCATAGCTTGCATTAAATGGGTCAATTATTCCTTGAGCAACACTTGCTCTTTCTGCTTGTGCCGTTAAGTGCATTACCGAATAAAGAGATTGATAGGTAACTTTAAATTCTAAGTAAAGATTTGAAGATCCACCCATATTATAATTAGTAAGATCGATGTGAAGACGATCAGCTGCTCCAGAATTAAACTGATCTGGAGTGATATAGCCAACCATATTATTTCCAGGATTGCCTGAAAGATCGACCGAAGGAATATCAAAAAGAACTTCTTTATCAGCCAAATAATCTTGTGGAACATCTAAATCACAACGGATACTAATTGTTCCCAAGTCAATTGATGGAGCTGATGAGCTAAGAGTTAATGCTTGAGGGTACCCACGTTTTGAGCTTTGACAACTTTGGTAAAAAGAACCTCTATAACTTGAACCAGAAGGGCAAAAGTCTGATCTGATATCTGAATAAAACTCAGGCATAGTCGTTTTATTTTTCATTGGAGAAACATAAAATAGATAATTGTCATCTAGTGGTAAACCATCTATCTCAAATGATCCGTTTGATTCTGAAAAATTTGAAGCCACAACTTTTCCGGTTTTTTCAGAAATAGCTTGGACATGAGCACCAAAGACACCAATATTTGTACCGCCTGCAACACGGCCTGTAAATTTACCTTTTGAGCTGCTACCAATTGGATAAAGCGCGTGAGCACCTGCAAGATCATCTTGAGACATCGTATTTTGACCGCGGGTTAACCAATAAAACATCGAAGAGTGCTTTACTTCAGAGTGACCAAGGCCAATAGCGTGCCCAATTTCATGGCCAAGAACATCACCTACGTAATTACTAGAACCCACAGTTTCACTTAACCCCATCGAACTATTGACAATAATATCTGACTCTAAAATTTCTCCTGTATCAAAGTCATAAGTCACGTTTGTTACAGCAGCAACTCCACTGCCTCCAAAGAGTGATGCATTATTACTGAAATAGACATCATTTACGTCGGCACTTGGTGTACCACTTCCAATTGAAGCATTAAGAGTCATCGCTTGAGCGTTAGACCATTCTGACAATGAAGAAGTGAAAGCGTTTTGTTCGTTGATAGTTCCTGAATTTGGATGAAAGACGAAACTTACATTAGTTGTAGCATCTTTCCACTTAATGATATTTCCACTTTGACCACGGTTTTTTGTATAGGCAAAAGACTGATCTACAAAGAGCATATTCAAGATTGATAAAATGATAATTTTTTTTATCAACGCTTCCTCAATTTAGTTTTTTTGCTCTAACTCTATAAATAAAACCAAGTATTCCAAAAAAGAACATCATCCACATAATTCCATAGCCTGATTCGCTAGGCTCTAGAGCTTCTTCAATCGAGGCAGGTTTTCGCGCATAAGAATTAGTGTTTTTTGAATCTGTGTGTTGATTATTTATTGTCTTATGAACATATTTATCGATATCGATACCAACTAGTGGTGTATCAAATTTATGTTCTAACATTTGATTCATTTGTTTTAAAGAAATCAAACCAAGTTTTGGATGATCTGGAAAAACTGTGTTCTTAAACCAAGTTCCTTCTGTATCTTCAATAATATTATATTTTCCCATCGAGAGATTGTTCACAAACCAGCCATGCGGAGTTTGCTTTAAAAACAATAATGCTGATTCACCTTTTTTAAATTCTGCAACTCCATGAACTTGATAAAATCGACCCTGCCAAAGTCCGCCTGGGGCGAGAATTTTAAATGAGTTTGGAGAGACAATTTTGTGCTCAGCTAAACCACTTGATTGCAAAAGTTTAAAACTGTATTCAGTAACAACTTCACCTGATGGTAATTTTTTGTATGCCTTTCCCTCATTAGTTGCCCAGACAACGCTGTCTGTTGCATCGATTTGATCTTCAACTGGTAAAGGAATGAAGGTTGTCGCAAACAGGGAGCTGGAGCACATCGACATGCTCAGTATAATGATTAATTTCCTAGTAAAATGCATACATTCCCCGTTCAAAGACCAAAGGTGTATGTAACTAGTCGGTTATTTTTGTTGATTTCTTAACTGATTTTATCAGGTTTTAGGGGGTTCTGTAAGTTACTGAATTTCCAAGCTAATATCTGCCATTTCTCGCAAATACGGATGTTGATCGACCAATATTAGAGTATGTGCCTGCTCCCTAAGTCTTTGCAGGTACTTATAAACCGCTTCTAAATCTATTGGTGATAAACCAAAGCTAATGTTTTCAAACATCAAAAGTGACGGCTTCATTCTTACCAAGGTTTGAGCTAGAAGCTTAATACGTTGTCTCTCGCCACCAGATAAGCTCTGTAGTGATCGATCTAGGCTTAGATGACCTAATTTTAAGGTCTCCATTGCTGCCAGTATTTTCTTTGCCTTAGCAGTCGTAGGTACTTGGCTAAACGCCTCTAAGACGGGTCTATTGAGTGCTTCATGATAGCTTTGATGACCGTCACGAATTTGCGCATAATAAGTTCGAAGCTTCATACCCTTACAGTCTTCACATGTAAGAAGAACGTCTTCCATAAAGTTCATGTCAATTTGAATAATTCCTCTACCTTCACAGCTCGGGCACTTTCCTAGTTCTGAGTTATAAGAGAAATGACCCTCTTTTAAACCCATGGCTTTACTGACGGGTAGTTCAGAAAAATGTTTTCGAATATAGGTTGAAAGGCCTAGAAAAGTTCCCACAGTGGACCTTGCCGTAACTTTTGAGGCTTCTGCAGCAAAGCTTATCACTTTATCAAATTCTTGCTTCACTTCAATTTCAGCCGTGACAGAATCTTTATCAACTGACCAGTTCTCTAGAAGCTCCAAAACGGCTTGGCGTTTTCCGCCTTCTGAAGGCCCAGTCACAACCGTTATTCCTTCGATAGGAATTTCATAATCAAAACACCAGTCTAATGGTCCTGGAGCATCTTTAACTTTAATAAAATTGGAAAAGTTTTTTTTCTTAACAATATCGAATTTGTATTTTCCTGCAACTTTGGGCTTACCTTGATACGTAATACTGCCACCAGCAATCCCCGCACCTGGTCCCATCTCAATAATTTCATCACATGCTTTTAAAAAATCTGGAGCATGCTCAACGACTAATACGGTATTACCCTGATCTCTTAGATCTTTTAAACATTCTATGACTTTTTGAATTTCATTTTCATCTAGACCAAGCGTTGGTTCATCAAGGACGAACAATGAGCCTGAACCTCTAAAAGATAACAGTTTTGTTAGAAGTACTCGTTGATATTGACCGGCGGCTAGATGTTTGACTTTTTTTGAAAGGTTTAAGTTTTCAATACCTAATGAAATCGCTGTTTGTGCAGTTTCAAGAAGGTCGGCCAAAACCTTAGAAACCTTATTGAAGTGAGGATGTTTTTTGCAATATTTATCAATTATTGTAAGTTGCTCTAAAAGGGCACCAAGATTCATTCCAATAATTTTATGCCAAAAGATTAATCCATTTGCGTCAATCGCGTAGCCATTAAGTTTAGATGATAATCTTGAACCGCTACAGCTCGGACAAAGAAACTCACTCTTTAAACTTCTAATTAGAATTCGAACATGTGTCTTATAACGTTTGGACTCAAGATATTCGAAAAAATCATTAAAACCTGGATAGGCGCCATCTCCCTCATAAAGAAGCTTCCATTTTTTTTCTGGCAGTTGCTTAAATGGCTTATCTAAGTCTAAGCCTTGTCTTTTAAAAGCCTTAAACATGTCATTTCGCCATGGTAAAAAGCTTTTATAATTCATGACACTGACAGCACCATTTTTGGTAGTCAGGCTTGGATCTTTAACTAGCTTCTCTCGATCATATTTAAGGATCATTCCGTGACCATCACACTCCTTACAGGCACCGATACCATTATAAGGGGAGAGATGATTAAAATGAGTAATCTCTTGAGCTTCGGCTTCATGACATTTTGGACAAGACCTTTCGCTTACTGCACTTAAAACAGTATCGAGCTTCCCATCTGAAGAAATAATTCTAAAGTCACCATGAAAATGATTTAGCTCCATTTCATTAAGCTTCGTTTCAACTTTATCTTTAAAGTCTCTACTTTTAATTCTGGTAATTTCCCACCATTTATCCTCAGCTCGAAATCCACTAATAGCCTTAATATCATCATCAAAGCTTCTCACAGGCATGATAGAAGTCTTTAAATGTGTCTTATAATCTGTTTGATCTAAGAAGATATGGAGAACTGAATCGTCTTGCTTAAGCGTGGATACAAATTTTGTCCAATGCTTACTTTTTTTATAAGGAAGATTGTGTTCAGGGCAATGATTCATTCCCAAAAAAAAGAAGAGTTGCTGAAGCTTTTCCGTTAACCCCATAAGATCGCCCATGCTCGGACGAGCTCCAACAACTGGATTGTGTTGAGGTAAAGACCAAACAGGCAAAACGGGTTCAATTTTATCAACATCAGCAGTCTGTGGGATATCCCAAAAAAACTTTATATCTGAAGGAAATGAATTTATAAGGCGACGCTTAGATTCTTGAAAGATTGTATGAAAGGCCAAACTTGTTTTTCCAGACCCTGAAGGACCTGCTAAGCAAGTTAATTTACCAAGGGCTATATCGACATCAATATTTTTAAGATTATGAGTTTTAGCGCCACGAATTTGAATATGGGAAAATTTATTATTCATTACCAATAAAAAGGCCCACTTTCGTGGGCCCTGTCAAATTCTGAATAGTAGTTGTCCAACCGATTAACGTTTAGAGAACTGGAATTTCTTACGTGCACCAGAAAGACCTGCTTTCTTACGCTCAACTTTACGTGAGTCACGAGTTAAGAATCCTGCTTTCTTAAGTTCAGCGCGGATAGTTGGATCTAGTTTTACAAGAGCTCTTGTAACACCAAGACGAATAGCACCAGCTTGACCTGTAGTACCACCACCATAAACGTTAACGTTTACATCATAACGATCAGCAACTTTAAGAAGGCTCATCGGTTGATTAACGACATAACGGTTAGTTGCTTTTGGAAAATATTCTGAAAATTCACGCTTGTTAATTGTGATCTTTCCAGTACCAGCAGATACATAAACACGTGCAACCGAAGTTTTACGTCTTCCTACTGACTGAGCATCGTATTGTTTACCTTTTGCTGCCATAACTTATATTCCTTCTAAAGTTCAATCTTTTGTGGGTTTTGTGCTTCGTGTGGGTGCTTCTCACCTGCATACACTTTTAACTTTGTAAGTTGTGCACGACCAAGTGTATTTTTTGGAAGCATTCCTTGAACTGCATCCAAAAGAATAAGATCTGGACGACGCTCAAGTTGCTCACGAGCTGTACGAGATTTAATTCCACCAACAAATCCAGTATGCCAGTTATAAGTCTTATTATCTAACTTATTACCAGTAAACTTAACTTTCTCTGCATTGATTACGACAACGAAATCACCAGAGTCAGTATGAGGTGTATACTTTGGGTTGTGTTTGCCACGAATGATATGAGCAATTTTGCTTGCAAGACGACCAACGACCATGTCTTGGGCATCGACAACAAACCATTTTTTGTCAGCATCAGCGGGTTTTAGAACAAATGATTTTTGAGTAAACATAAAAAACCTTTTCCACAAAAAATAAAGGGACGGTTAGACCAATAACTTGGCCAAAAAAACACGTGGCAATCCTTGTACTAGATTATTGGGCCGCAAGTCAAGATCGAATAAAGCTTAAAATGAACCAATACTTAAATGAAAACGGCCAAAACTCTCTCTTTGGCCTGACGTGTAGCGTTGACGATGTAATTTCACACCATAATCGAAGTCTAAAGACCCAACAGGAGTAACTAATTTAGCACTTAGACCCACTGCAGTTCGAACCTGAAGAGGTGAAAAATGATTAACATATAGACCGGCCGCGTCAAAAAAGACCCCAAGAGCAACCAAGTCTGAAAAATAGTATCTCGGCTCAAACTTATAATTTACGTATGTCACCGTATCTTGAATACGAAGCTCACCAATATCAAGACCAATTGGTAACCTGTTAATTTCATCATCACCAAAGCCTCTAACATTATCGATACCATCCAATCTAAAGACCTTAATCGAGGGAATATACCCTACAGTGAGGGGACTACCATCAGTCCCAAGGACTGAATTGCCGTTGGCATCCTTTTGAAGATCATTCGCAAAGTTGGTTTGTAGGCCTCCACTAATTGAAAGCGCTAAAACAAGATTTCCAAGAGGATAATAAAACCTGTTTCTCGAAGTAAGTTTATTAAAATTGATTTCTAAGTTCTCTTTTTTCTGAGAAGCAAAGTAAGGGTTGGCAAATTCCCATGAAAGACCAAACAGGGCGCCTTTTGTTGGAATAATGGGACTATCTCTGTAGTCCAATGAAATTGAAGGCGTAATACCTCCAATTTGAAATCGATCACCGTCCTTGTTTTCAGTAGCATCAAACTGACGAATATCTTCAAACTGATATTTAACAGAAGCAATGAAGTGGTCTCCAAATTGTTTAGATAGCTTGGGACCTATTCTAAAAATGTCTGCATCAAAACTATAAAATCTTTGTCGTTTAAATGAAGTGGAAAATTCTAAATCCCACTTAGAGCCGAGTAAATTTGGCATAAGCCATGGCTCTCTAAAGCTAAGCTCTGTTGAAAACTCTGGTCTTCGATGGTTTTCGGCATCCCTTCTTGAATCAAACTCACTACTATCAAGTCGAATATTTGACTGCAACTTTAAGCTTACCGTTCTATTCATTCCATTTAAGTTATTATAGGCAAGTTGAAAGCTAACCTTAGGACCTAAGTCAGTTCGATATCCTGGTGCTATTTCGCCAAGACCAAAATTTCTTTCTTTCACTTCAACGAGTAAACTTAACCAATATTCGTTGTTTTCAGATGATTGAGTTAAAAAAGGAGAAATATTAATATTAGCAAACAAGCCAAGAGCCGTTAATCTGTCTCTGTACCTATTAATTTCTCGACTAGTAACCAAATCACCTTTTTTTAAATCAAACTCTCTTTCAATTACTGACGTTTTGGTAGAAATATTACCACTAACCAAAATTCCATCAAAATATGTTTTACGACCTAGCTCAAAAGGAATTGTTAACTGTGCAGTTTGTAAAGATCGTCCATATTTAACGACTTTATCATTTCTAAGTTGAGTAAGTCGGGCAAAGAAATATCCCTCATCGCGAAGTAAATTAAGAGCATTGGACATATCTTCTTCTATAACCGTTACATCAAGAGGGCTACCAACTTTTGATTTTAATATACCTAGAATTTGAGATTTTAATTCCGGTGTTAATCCAGGAAAATCAATAGCAGTAAGTTCGACACGTTGATTTTCAATAATTGAATATCTTACATTGACGCTTCCGGATTCATCCTTTTTAAAGTCAGGAGAACTCACTGAAGCCATAACAAAACCGTTTTTCAGGTATTGAGTTCTTATTTCGCCGGAAAACTCAGTAAAGAATTTTCTATCAAAATAACCGCGACAAACAAGGACGGAACATTTTTCAATGATTAAACCATCAAAATAGTCGTTAGAAAAAAACTGATTTCCATCAATATTTACTTTTGAAAGTTGTGTTTTAATCCCTTCATCGATTTTTACAAAAAACTCAAGTCTATTAATTCCTTTTTTATCTAATGTCTTTTTAGATCTTGTTACGACTTGAACATCATAAAGACCAAAATTGGCGTAAAACTTAGAAATTGATTCTTTTATAGATTCATCAACCTGCAAAAGATTCAAACCAGTTGAGCTTAATTTGATGGCGTTTAAAAGATCTGCCCTTGAAGCATTGTTATTTCCTTTGAAATCAAATAAATACTGATTTCCCAAAATAGCATCAACAACTAAGCTATTTTGGTTTTTCCCTTTAACAAGGCTTGCGTTTAAATCAGCGCTCCAAAAGCCTTGTTCAAAATAATTTTTTTCCAAGGCTTCAATGATGTCTCTTGATTGTGCCAGATTCCAAGTGCCGAACAAAAGAGGTTCAAATGCATGGTGAATATTAGCCTCAACAGATTTAACATCTGTCTTAACTTCAATAGATGAAACTCTAATTCCTTCGCCTGCTTTAATATTTATTAAAATATCTAAGCCTGCACCTGCTTTGTTAGTTTTTGAAGTAACAGAAGCATCAGGATAACCGCGCTCAGTGAGTTGATCTTTAATTAAAGCTACACTTTCTTCAACTTGGTCAGTGTCGAAAAAACCATTTATTTTTATTGGGACAATTGAAGCTATTGATGAAATATCAAGGTCACGATTATCTACAGTATAACTGATATCATTTATCCTCAATTTCGGAACAGCGAAAATCTTTACAAGCCATTGGCGACCTTCAATTTCATAAAGTTCATAACTAAGTTTATCGATTGAAGTATCGAGTAATATAAACTCGAGAGCCTTCTCAATATCTTCTCTTGATTTCTTATTAGTTAAAAGGCCTTGAATCTTGGCTTCAAAATCAGAACACAGACTTTGATCCGGACAAATAACTTCAACTTTTGAAATATCTGCCCAAGACGAAATTGATACGACCGTCATAATTATAATGAATATAGTTCTTCTTAAAATGACCATTTATACTTTACGTCTGCTCCAATTGATTGAGTTTCAATTTGATTTTCCTCTGTAGATGATTTCAACTCATAAACCCCCTCAAGGGACCATGCACGATTAAAATCGTAATTCACATTCATTTCTTGCTTTTGTTCAACTTCTCCACCAAGAGTACTTGAAAAAGAAACAGACGTTTTTTTACCAAGCTGACTTTGAACTCTGAATTTTGTACCTGTCTTTAACCTTCTCGCAGTCGAAGTATCAGAACTAGCTTCTTCAATAAGGTTACCTTCGTCTCCTGAAAATTCAGGCGCAAGTGAAACTTTAAGGCCTAAGTTGTCATCTAATCCCTTTGTAAGCTGGAGTTGATCAAACAAAAAGCCACCCAATGACATTGTTGTAATACTTCTTCTGTCTTGCTCATTTAAGTTTTTAGACACATCTGAGGTTATACCAAGAGTTAATAACGAAACGATTTCGTCTTGAGGAAGTGGGGGCTCTGAACTTAATAAAATATTCATTTGATCTATGGCGCCGTTTACATTCAGATCAATGTTATAGCCAGAGACGAGTGTTTTTCCGTTAAGGTCTATACTTGCCTTTGTAGAGCCTGAATCGCTATCAAATTCAACAGTCGATTTAGAAAGAACAAACTCATGACCTTTAAAGGCAATCTTGCTTTGTGTTGGAACGCCATAGACTTTACCTAAAATTTCTGGTGACGTAATAGGGCCGGTCATCTTCAAGTTCGCACCTAAATTCAAATTCATCAAGGGGTTTGAAACGCGAATTGAATTATTAGCTATAACAGTTGCATCTAATTCTATAAATTGATTCAAAAAACTTTGTGTGGTGTTTGGTATAAATTTTTCATAATTACTACTGCTACTGACCTTGCCCAAATAAGTGCCAACATCTTCAAGAAGTAATACTTTATGCAGTAAAACAGAACCAGTTAAAAGATATGGTGGTTTAGAGCCTAAAAGATTAAATCGACTATCAAAAGTAGCTTCCGATTTATTAAAGAAAGGGACTGTTACGTTTGAAGAAGACAATTTCAAATTAATATTGGGATATGGGAACTTGGCTTTAATATCTCCTAAAATTGAAAACTCTCCTCGACCATATTTTCCTGTAAATTTGGAAATCCTAAAATTATCATCTTCAAAAGCTGCTTCGAAGATGAGATCGCTAATTTTTCCGGGTAAATCCCTAATTCGCATCTGTAAATCAGATGCTTTATGACTTATATATGCTTTAAAGCCTGATTCATCCCAGTCTATATTTGTTGAACCACTCAATTCTCCAGACATGTCGATAAGTTTATCGCTAGCAAGTTCGAAAAACTCAGCTGGAATAGTATAACTAGAATTAAAATTAAAATTTCCTCCCAAGTCTCCACTTGCTTTACTCATAACTCTTAAGTCACTCGATTCCGTACTAGCAAAAATCCAGTCCTTAAAAATCCCCTTTTTCACTGATTGGATATTTGATTTAGCTAATCTGAATCTTTTATTTTTGTACTTAAGTTGTACATCTCGAATATCAAGCTTTATATCTGCATGCTCTGGCTTATTAATTGGAAACGATGCTTGAACTTGACTAAACATTCTTCCAGATAATGATTCATCATTCATTCTATCTGGTGAAAGCAGTCCAATTAAAGGTTTAATATCTGCAGAAGATACATCAAGGCGTATTAGCGCATTTTTCTTAAATGATTTTATATTTGGTAAAAAAGCCTCTGCTCTGGCCATTCCTTCCATTAATTCCGCTTGAAATGTCCATTCACCTTTTGAATAGTAAGCATCCAACCTTGAATTTGGAACAATCGTTCTCTTTATCTTAGAATCGTCTAGGGTTACAGTTGCTCTTAAAGAATGATCATTATCTAGTATACCACTACCGTAAATATCAAAAGTTAAGTTTCCATCGAGCGCCAAGGGAGTCAGTCTATAAAGACTAAACGATCTTAAAGAAATTTTTTTCATTAAGAATTCATACTCTAAATAATTTGTATCGGTATCTAAAATCAGTACACCTGTTCCCTTTGACTCTTCCCTGCTCAGCTGAAGATTTCTTATGTTTAGTCGACCAGCATTCATTAAAACTTCAGCACCAAACCCATCAAAATATTCACCTTGATAACTTAAGGAGCTTCCATCTACATTAAGATCAAGTTTGACGGGTCTGTTATTAAAATCGATTTGAACTTTACCTTTTGTTTTAAATCTTGCTTGGATATCTTTATAGTTTTTAAGTTCATCAGGTATTATTGGATGTAAAATATCGATAAGATCATTATATGTAGCTCTAGAAGCGCTATATTCAATTAATAATGGGTATGCTTTTGGTGATAAGGCAAGGTTAACTTTAGCGTCTAATAAGGTGCTACCCTTTTTTGCATTGATAGATTTAAAAGTTAGACGTTTTTCTTGTAGAGGAAGTTCTGCAATAAAATCTAAGTTCCCTAAATTATAGCCTGCTACAATTGAATTTTGAAACTTACCGTTCAGATCAAAAATGATATTACTCCAGGGACCATTAACATCTATATTTAATTCTCCCGCACCGCTTAAAGGAACGTTTGATATTTCAGGAATATCAGAGAAATTGAAACTAGACCCAATGAGTTTGGCACTAATTCCTTTATCATCTATCTTTGCATCTATTCCTATTTCACTATTGGGCAGAGATAACTGTGTTGATAGTTTTAGCTTAAACGGTTCAAAGTCTAAATTGATAGACAAATTACTAAGAAGTGGATTGTTAATAGATAGCAATGGCTCAGGAGGAGATAACATTAAATTGAAAACTCCCAAGCTTAATTTTTCAGCTCCTTTCAATAAAAGTTTATTTTTAGTAACAGTTGCTGATATTTCACCATTTAAATAAGCGTCAAAGGGATCGAGTTTACCATTTAAGAAATGAAATATAGTTTTTGTATAAATGTCATTTAATTTTATTTTTAGATCAATTGCTTTTCCATTTTCAACTTCATTAAAAGTAAACTTTGTATTTGATGAAATATCTATTGTGCCAAATTCATCTGAAACCCTAACATTCTCAATCGTTATAATATCGTCGTTATAATCGATAACTGCTGAAAGGCTTTTGGCTTTTAAAAACTTTCCATCGATCTCTTCAAGATTAAGAAAGGCTTTAATTTGGGGTTTAAAAACATTACCCGTTAAAAAAAAATGACTTTGGCTGTACGCTGAAAAAGAAGTATCGAATTCGGCACTTTCTGGTAAAATATCAAAAAAAGCTTGATCAGGTCCCTTTACCGTCACATTTACATTTTGCAAAAGAAAATCATTACTAATATCAATCTTCCCCTCGCCGGATAATTTTGCCATGCCTTTTTGTAGAACTAACTCGTTTATTGTTAGAGCAAGATCATTTATTGAAATATTTATAGCAATGGATTCAGGAAGTAAGACTTTTTCTTTGATCAAATCTTTAATCGCAATTTTCTCAATTAATAACTTTAAGTTAATATCGTCATCAAGTTTTAAATGTGAGAATGGCAATGACAGTGTGTTATTGTCATAAGTTAAATTTACATTCTGCACAATTAGATTTTCTACTTTTACTGGAAGCTCTTCTATTTTTGTATAAAGCTTAGGCCATTCTTTTTTAAACTCATTCAATACAGCATCTAAACTCTTATCCTTATCGTTTGACTCAATTCTATTGACCTCAACAACACCCTCTCGAAGTGTCACCTCTTCAACAAACACATCACTTTTAAATATATTTTGAAGACCATAAACAACACTTACAGCAGCTATATCGACCTTAATATCTCTTGACTCAAACTGAACTTCTTGTAGATTCATACCGAACGGAAAAATTTCAATTTTAATTTTTCCAATTTTTACTTTACCATCTAGTTTATTTGACACCCATTCTGTTATTTTTGTCGACACTAATGATGCAAAATAATGACTATGTAAAACCTCTCTCACACTTACAAAAGCAATACTAACAATCACTAGGTATATAATAGCAAATCTATTAATTTTCATAGACTCCCCAGAGAGTCTATCTTCATTCTAACGAGTCTATAAGACTTATTCCTTTTGAATATCTTTTTGTAAAATTTTAGGGCCGTATCTGTATCCCCCTCATTTTCATAACATTCTGCCTGGACATAAATCATTTCATTTAACTCATCTTCATCCAGAACGCATGAATCAACGATGCTTTCTAATATTACCCTTGCTTGTCTATACTGCTCCAAATTAAAGAAACATCTAGCTTTCAAATAGGACGCCTCTTTGAATCCTTCCGATGTCAAATTGAGAACTTTATTTAACATGTTAATACAGTCTTTTTCTTGATGAGCTACGATTAAAGCGTATGAGTATTCAATATAATTTTTTAATAAATCGTCATCCTGTATCAACTTCCAAGATAAATTATTTTCTCTTTGTCCACTTTCAACGCCCTTTGCATAGACATCAATTTCATCGAGTGTTTCCAGAACACTTTTCCAATCATGATGCTGCTCAACGATTTCGTAGTAATTTTTATTGTTCTCAAATTGATCGATGAATGTTTTGTTGCTTGGGTCCAATTCTAATAATGTTTTATAGAGTTTTTTTGCATCGTCGTTTCTGCTGTTTTTCAAAAGAAACTTTATTCTGTTTTCAGTTGTTTTAATTTTATTAAAAATTGTTTCTTCTTTTCCCTGTTCATCACTAAACAAGTCTTCTGCTAAATCAAGCTCAACATCTATTTCACTTGGCTTATCTACAAGAATTGCTTTTTTAAATGATTCTTTTATCCATTCTTTTTCTTCAAGCTCAACTCTTACACCTGAATTTTCTTTGAAGAAATAACCGATATGTTGTGATTTAGTTTTTTCGAAATAACTTAATAATTGCGTTATGATGACTTTATCATCTCCGAAATTTATAAAAACTTGAAAGAACTTTTTAACAAGTATCTTCCTAGGAATTTCTTGAAAGCTCAGAAGATTACCTATAATTATTTTTGCGCACTCTAAATCATCTTGCCAATTTGCATCTTTGTAGAAATTTTCTGACACGCTAATTTCTTTATACTTTGATATCTCTTTATAGTTTCCTTCGAGTAAGTTTTTATTTTCTTCTATTTCGCGTTTAAAATTTTTATAGAGACCTTGTTTTTCTAGTAATGCTGCTATTGCATTTAGATTTACCAGGTTTTTTGTTTTAATATATTCTTGAACATATTTGTTTACTGTTTTTTTTAGTTCTTCTATTTCTCCCTCATTGGCCAAGGTTATTATTAAACCTTGAACGTTTGTCCATGAAGGATTCATTTTTAACAGTTTATAATAAATATCTTTTGCTTTTGCATGCGAGTTATTTTCAATATAAGCTTTTGCAATTTTTTCAAGAATATATTCTTCAAATTTTTTATTTGATGGATCTCTTTCAATACAATCTAGTGCAAGTGATGCGAGCTGAATTATTTCTGCAGAATTTAGTGGAGTAGATTTTATAGATTGAACAACGCCATTCACTACATCTTTATAGCGATTTTGTTCAAATGCTTTTTTTAGAGGAACGAATTCGTTCACATCATAACTCCGCGCGAGCGTGGACTTAGTACGCTATCCCTCTAATTTTACTTGAATTTGGTTGCTAAAAAGTGTGTGGCGTAATTATTGCCGACGAAATCTGGATGATTAATAATGGAAAGGTGGAGTTTTTTATTCGTCTTTATCCCTTCAATAACCATCTCATTTAGTGCGCGATTCATTCTGGCCAAACATTCATTTCTGGTAGGGGCAGAAACTATAATTTTCGCTAACATAGAGTCATAGAATGGGGGCACTTTGTATCCTGAATAAATAAAGTCATCTATTCTTACGCCTATTCCAGCTGGACGGTGATAATGATCTATTTGTCCTGGGCTTGGAAGCGATGTTTCAGGATCCTCAGCATTAATTCGGCATTCCATTGTATGGCCTCTGAAGCTGACATCTTTTTGTTTAATTGTCAGTTTTTCACCTTGGGCCACACGTATCTGCCATGAGATAAGATCAAGTCCAGTTCGCTCTTCAGTAACAGGATGCTCAACTTGAATTCGTGTATTCATTTCCATGAAGTAAAATTTATCTTCGTCTTGGTCGTATAGAAATTCAACTGTACCAACGCTGTCATAATTTACGTGTTTTGCAAGATTGACGGCCGCTTCACAGACTTCATTTCTTTTTTGATCAGAAATTACAGGGCATGGACTTTCTTCAATAAGTTTTTGAAAACGTCTTTGAATCGTACAATCTCTTTCACCCAAATGAATAACGTTACCGTGTTTATCGCCAAGAATTTGAACTTCAACGTGCCTTGGATTAACGATATATTTTTCAATGAATAGAGTGTCGTCACCAAAACCAGCAAGGGCTTCTGTTTTTAATCTTCTTATGGTTGGAATAAGATCGTCAATATCATCGACTCTCTTCATTCCTCTACCACCACCGCCAGCAGATGCTTTTACGAGGACAGGAAAGCCCATCGTCTTTGCATCATTGGTAATTTGGTCATCTGTTCTTGTGTTAACAAGAATTGGTTTTAATACTGGTAAGCCCGCTTTTTCAGCTATTTTTTTCGAGAGAATTTTATCGCCCATTTGCTCAATTGCTTCTAAGTTTGGGCCGATAAAGGTAATTCCCCATTTTTCACACATTTTTGCAAACTCTCTATTTTCAGAAAGAAAGCCAAAACCAGGGTGAACTGCATCTGCTTCTGTAATTTCGGCTGCGGACAAAATAGCGGGAATATTTAAATAGCTTTGTGAACTTTTAGCAGGGCCAATACAAACAGACTCATCTGCAAGCTTAACATGAAGAGATGATTCATCAGCAGTGCTATGAACACTAACTGTGGCTATATTTAATTCTTTGCAACTTCTAACAACTCGTACAGCGATTTCGCCACGGTTTGCTATCAGGACTTTTTTAAATTTCACAACTTATGCCTTGTTTGGCTTTACACGGAATAAAACTTGTCCAAACTCTACGTATGTTTCATTTTCAGCACAAATTTCAACAATCTCACCTGCAATATCAGCTTCGATTTCATTCATAATTTTCATGGCTTCAACAATACAAAGAACCTTACCTGGAGCAATTGAATCTCCCTCTTTTACGTAAGAGTCAGAGTCAGGAGACGCTGAACGATAAAATGTTCCAACAAATGGAGAAGTAATTTCTTTTAAATTGCTAGCAGGCTTTATCGCTGCTGCGACTACATTATTTGCAGGAGCAACTTGTGACTGAAGCGAGTAACTTGGGGTTACAGATTCACCAACAAAAGAAACTGCAAATTTTTCATCAGCTTTTTCGTATTCAAGTTTAGTAACACCAGCTTTTTTAGCTAATTCAATAAATTCTTGCAGTTTACCAAAGCTCATAAATTAACCTTTTACACGTTCCATGTATTCGCCAGTACGTGTATCAATTTTTAAAACTTCACCCTCTTTAATAAATAAAGGGACGTTGATCTGTAATCCAGTATCCATGATGGCTTTTTTCATACCACCAGACGCTGTATCACCTTTTAAACCTGGGTCTGTTTCCACCACTTTCAACTCAACAAAGTTTGGTAATTCGACCGCTATTGGCTTTCCGTTATAATAAGTTAGTTTTAACTTAATACCTTCTTGCAAATATCCTTTTTCTTCTTCTACGTATTCAGAAGCGACGTGAATTGTTTCGAAGTTTGATTGATCCATAAAGTTAAATCCATCAAGATCACTGTATGTATATTCCACATCTCTTTCTTGAAGATCTGGAGCGATCAAGCCAGTTGAAACACCAGATTTAAAAGTTCTTTCAATAACTTGTCCAGTTTCAAGATTTCTCATCCTGCATTTATAAAATGCAGATCCTTTTCCAGGATTGGTAAAGCTAGCCAGTAAAATTACATACGGCTTACCTTCCATTTCAACTTTTAAACCTTTTTTCAAATTAGTTGTATCAATCATTTCCACAGACCCTTATTTATTATCAACGATAATATTCCAACGAGATAGACGTCCTTTCCTAGGCCCTCAATAATGCTCCCGGCTGCTTGGGCCGTCAACTTCGTACGCCTATAGTCTTCTCTCTTTGTAGTGTTAGATAAATGGACTTCAACGATTGGCTTTTTAACTGATTTTAATGCATCCATTATTGCTATAGATGTATGTGAATAAGCCCCCGGATTAATGACCAACGCATCATTCTTCGAATGTCGAAAGTCATGAATGATTTCAATCATTTCTCCTTCGTGATTTGTTTGCTTCCATTCGGTTTTTACATTAAATGAATGCAGCGCGCCTTCTGTATACTCTTGAATTTCTTTTAATGTTTTATCTCCATAGACGTCTATTTCGCGCTCACCCAAAAGATTTAAATTGGGCCCATTTAGGACAAGGATATTCATTTGAACCTCTACAATTAAATTATGATTGAGATGATTTTTGCTCGGCGCGCTGTTTAATTTGAACAAGAAATTTATCTAATAGATTAACTGACTGAAAGTTAGTGCCTTCAACTTCATCCTCATCTACAAATGTATTTTGTTTCTCTTCTACCATTTTTAAAAGCTTCGAGTGTGCATCTTCTTCTGAGCTTTCTTCTTCGACAATAACGACCGTGTTTTGATCAATTTCATTTAATCGCTTTTCAATTCGCTCATCAGAAGGATTGAGTTCTGCCATTTTAAATAGCACTTCTTTTGCTTTGTCAGTATGTCCTTGAGCAATATACAAATCGACCAAGGTTAAACTCATTAATGGCGATTCTTGCTCACTTTCATCTTCTTTATTTTCTTCTCTTGTTTCATTTTTTAATTCTATTGAAGAGGTTGACTCTGATTTGGTTTCAGATAAATCCATTCTTATCCAATCATCAACATCATCTATTGGTGAAGCGTGAATTTTATCAACTTCAAATGACTGGGGATATTTTAATTCATCAACCAATTCAGTTGGACCAGATTCGAGCGCCAAAACTCTTGCTGAGTATTCTTGATCTTTAGGATTAATAAATAATAGATATTTCCAAGTTGTTAGTGCTTCTTCTTTGTAGTTTAACTTTTCACAACATTGAGCAAAAAGTTTTTGCATTCTTATATTATCTCTTGCAGATTCAACAATAGGTCTAAGGGTGGCGTAAGCTAGTTGAAACTGCTCTAAATCGAAATAGCAAAAAGCTAAGCCCATGTAACCAAGAGTATAAGACGGATGCTTCTTAATGCCTTCACGGTAAAGATTTAAAGCTTGCTCAAGCATTCCAAGTTTTCGATAGAGTTCCCCTAACTGAGAGAAGACTCTAGAAGATGGATCATTCGCTAGTATCTCTTCATATTTTTTTACTAACGCAGCTTCCATATTATCCTCTATCAGCAAGCCCTGCTTCTTCCTGATTTATAATTCTTGGTGTTAGAAAGATAATCATTTCATTTTTTGTCGTTGAAGGTGCGTATGGCGTTCTAAATAACCAGCCAATTAATGGAATGTCTTTTAAAAAAGGTATCCCTGAGACTGATTCACTTTTTGTATAAGAATAAATTCCACCTAATACAATCGTCGAACCATTATCAACAAGAACATTCGTTTTTACTTTTCTTGTCTGCTTGTTTGGTGGTGCATCCGGAGAAGGTCTAGTGCCAAATTGAGATTTCGAAATCGAGATCTCAAGCGCAATCGATCCCTCGTTAGTCACTTGTGGTGTTACATCGAGTGACAAATCAGCTGAAACTTCCTGAAACGATGTTGTTGCAGTATCACCTGCTCCATTGGTCACAGAAAAACTCGTCGTATCTGAGGTTGTTAAGTTAGCAGCTTTTTTATTTTGAGTGATAACTTTTGGGCTTGCAATAATTTTACCCTTTGACTCATTTTCCATTAATTGAAGAGCAAAGTTTAAGTCAACAAGTCTTCCAAACTGACCAATTGATAATGAGAATAAGTTTCTTGCTGATTCGCCATTGATTGGAGCTGAGCTAAATGAAAAACCTGGCCCAACATCTGTTCCACCGACTGCCGAAACACCAATATCACCTGTAGTCAGTGCAGGTGCACCAATTGGATCGTATCCAAAATTAAATCCATTTTTTAATCCAATTTCTTTTGAATATGATTCTGAAACTTCAACGATTTTACTTTCAATAAGCACTTGTGGAGTTTGTGTATCCAAAACTTCTATGATTTTTCTAATTTTTTCAATTACTTCAGTTGTATCTTTAACGATTAATGAATTCGTTCTTACGTCCTCAGAGATTGATCCGCGCTCTTTTGTAATATAGCTTTTGATGATATCTGTTAAATCTTTTGTTGTAGCGTATGAAACTGGAAAGATCTTAGTTACAAGTGGCTCATTACTTAGAGCTTGAAGCTTTGATTCTGCCTCAAGTTTCTTATCTTCCGTTGCCCTTAATAAACTTTGAACGATAAGAATTTTTCCGTTCTTCTTAGCTACAAGTTTATTTAGAGTAAGGAT
>Ga0210009_1000173_pt1 | contig 83271 bp, 74 predicted proteins | sample CryGeyCG2114_065_FD_185457 | JGI IMG/M metagenome (GOLD analysis project Ga0210009, IMG submission 185457) | Groundwater microbial communities from aquifer - Crystal Geyser CG12_big_fil_rev_8/21/14_0.65 (SPAdes) (version 2) | ecosystem: Environmental > Aquatic > Deep subsurface > Groundwater ...
GACGTGGCCATCCGGATTTCCCGGACCAACAGCCTCGAAAACTGCACAAGCCTCTTCTGAGTGAGGTCCTCAGGGAGGCGGAGGCGCATGCCCGCCGAAGCGGACGGGAGCTACCGAGGTACAATGTGGAAACAAAATCCAGGCCTGGAGGAGACCGTCTGGCGCATCCCCCGCCCGATGTGTTTTCTGCGCTCGTAGTGCGCGCACTGAGAGAGGCTGGTGTGGAAGAGAGGGCCACCATTCAATCGTTCGATCCGAGGACGCTCAATGCTGCGCATGCCCTGGACTGGCAGGGCGAAACGGCGCTCCTCGTCGCGCGCGATGAGCCCCGGTTCGAAGTGATCGTTGACAATATGGGGTTTACTCCGGACATCCTGAGCCCACACCACGAAATGGTCACTGAACGGTTTCTGACCCGTGCCCGTGAAGCAGGCATGAAAACGATTCCATGGACGGTCAATGATGTCGCGGAAATGCAACGACTTCTGTCTCTTGGCGTCGATGGCATCATCACGGATTACCCGAACAGATTTCCGCACTGATCATGGTCGGTCGCGGTACGTGCGTCCCACATGGTCCCCATCGTACACTCACATTGGGCCGCGATCGTCGTCGTGCTGGCGACGCTCGTCCCTGGCCCCCCCGACGCATCCATAAGTGGTTTTGTCCGTGACGCGGAATCGGGCGAGACGCTGCTGTTGGCCAATGTATTCCTGCCTGGACTGAGCATGGGGACGGCCACCAATACGCGTGGGTTCTATACACTCACGGGGCTGCCGCCGGGGCGGCATGAAGTGCGCGTATCGTATCTGGGTTTTCAGACCCGGCGCCTGGAGGTGGAACTGCAGTCGGGGGAGTCGCTACGGCTCGACGTGGAACTGATGCCCGATGGCGTCATGGCGGCGGAGGTAGTCGTGGAGGCGGCGAGGGAAAGTGAACAGGAGGAGCGCCGGCTTGGAAGCACCCGCATGAATACGGCCATGATCAGGCAACTTCCCACTATCCTGGAAGCCGATGTATTCCGCTCGCTGCAACTGCTGCCGGGGGTGAAGGCGGCGAGCGACTACTCGAGTGGGCTCTATGTGCGTGGCGGTTCGCCCGATCAGACGCTTATTCTGCTCGATCGTACTACGGTATACAACCCTACCCATTTCTTCGGCTTCTTCTCGACGTTCAATCCCGATGCAATCAAGGACGTTCGGCTCTACAAGGGAGCCTATCCGGCGCGCTTCGGTGGGCGGATCGGGTCGGTTGTAGACATCTACAACAAGGACGGGGATCGCAACCGGACGCATGGCATGGCCACGCTCGGGCTGCTGGCCTCCCGTGCCATGATTGAAGGCCCACACGGACGGGGATCATGGATGGTAGCCGTGCGCCGTTCGACGCTTGAACCGCTTCTGGCCGCCGCACGCCGCGGTGATGTGGATGGCATTCCGGACCGTTTCTATTTTGTGGATGCGAACGGAAAGCTGAATGTGGACGTGGGGTCGAATGATTTTCTGTCCGTCTCTTTCTACGCTGGACAGGATGTGCTTCGGCTTCCCATTTCAACCGACTTCGATGTTCGGCTCCGGTATGGAAACAGAACGGTCAGCATGAGTTGGGCTCACGTGTTCTCGGAACGACTGTTCGGAGATGCGACGGCTACCGCATCTTCCTATTTCTCGGTGCCGGAATTCCTTGCGGCCGATACGTTTTCAGAGCGGGACAACCAGGTCCGCGACTATTCCCTTCGGTATGACCTCCAATACGTCGTATCGTCGCGGCGCGAAATCGACGCGGGCGTCTGGGCCGGCCGGTTCTCCTTCCGACTGGCCGATACGTTCGACAACCGCCGTGTATTGACGCTGTCGGAAAATTCGACCTACGGATCGGCCTACGTGGAGGAGCGCCGCAGCCTGGGACTTTTCTGGACACTCACGACGGGACTTCACGGGAGCTGGTTTGGACGCGGGGATTACGTGCGCCTTGAACCGCGGCTGTCTCTGGAGCGGCAGGTTGCACCGGATCTGTTCGCACAGGTCGGGGCCGGGCGGTACCACCAGTTTCTGACCCTCGTTACGAATGAAGCCTTCAGTGGACTGGACGTCTGGCTCACATCCTCCAGTGGTGTGCCGCCGGCCTGGGGGGACCAGGTCGTTGCCGGCATCAAATGGACGCCGCCGTCCGCATATCGGCTGGAGGCGGAGGTATACTACCGCTCGATGGAAGATCTTTTTCAGCTCGACCCCTTCCTGCCGGACGTAGCCGGTCTCGAGTATTCCGAGTTCTTTCATTTCGGGGATGGATACGCCTTGGGCAGCGAGTATATGCTTCAGAAAGAGCGGGGTCGGCTGACCGGCTTCGGGTCATACACGTTCGGGGTTACCCGGAGGCGCTTCGAGAACCTGAACGGCAACCGGTTCTTCCCGCCGAAATATGACAGGACGCACGACGTGAACGTGACCGCCATGTATGACATAACGCGGTCATGGCGCCTGACGTCGGTCTTTGCATGGGCTACGGGTCAGGCCTATACCGAGCCCGCGTCCCGCTGGCAGCTGTCGAATTCCCCGCTTGCGAGCGAAGGCCTGGATGTACTGGAGAGCCCGTTCAACGCAGCGCGCCTGCCTGCCTATCATCGACTTGACGTGGGGGCCACGAGGCGCGGCCACATGGCCGGCGCCGCATTTGAATTGCAGGTCCAGCTTATCAACGTGTATGGTCGCCGCAACATCTGGTTTTATTCGTTCGACTTCGAGGATGATGGCAATGTAGACCGGTCTATCGTGCCGCAGATTCCGATACCGGTCCCCAATATTTCATTCACCATGCGCTTTTGACGATGCTTCAGCAATGGTTCATTACATGCTGCCGCCTTCCGGTGCTTTCCCTCTGTGGCATGCTGGCCGCGTCCGTATTACTTGTGGGCTGCGATACCACCACGGAAAGCATCCATGACGCGGAAATCGTCGTGGAGTCGTGGCTCATAGCCAATGAGCCCCTACCGGAAGTGTATCTGACCGAAAGCGTACCGGTCAATGAGGCGCTCCCGGGCGGTGGGCCGGACGTATCGGGAGCCGATGTGCGGGTCGTTCGCGTGTCGGAAGGGGGTACTTCCGGTGATGCGACGGGCGGTGATATTCTGGTATACGAACCGGTGCCGGGGCGCGCCGGGGCCTACAGAGCGCTTACGCACCACACGGTTCAACCCGGCGCCACCTACCGTCTCGACGTGGATGTCCCCGGGCGGGCGCCTGTCTCGGCGGAGACGACCGTTCCGGGTGACTATGATCTGCTCGAGGCCGGGCCTCTTGACCTTGTCTACCGGGCTGAAGAACAGGTCACTTTCCGCGTTACGGAGAGCTTCGTGCCCGGCCGGAGGGCGGTCTATGTGTTCTCCATCGAAGGCCTGGATCCACGGCCATCGAATCTGACACCGCTTTACCTGGACTTGATTTACGACCTGGATGAAGGAGACCAGTTCCGGGACGAGGACCTTGACGTCTCAGAATTGGATGAGGTGCGCATCAACAGTTCACCGCCCATCAACGAGGGTAGTTATGAGCGCCTCCCGGACGGTACGCTGCAGGTCGACCTTCCGTGGTTCGCCGTGGCTTTCTACGGGCCGACACGCATTCGCATGTCGGCCCTTGACGACAACGTATTCGATTTCATCCGGTTCAGGGATGCCCAGGCCGGTGGAACAACACTGTCACCAGGGGAAATACCGAACGTGAAAAACCACGTTGTAAACGGGAGGGGACTCTTTGGCAGCATGACCCGGGTGGAGGTCGTCGTGAATATCAGGCGGGTCCCCAGCCTCGGCCAATCCACGAGCAGATCGCTTCCAACTCGGACTGATCCGTACCGTTGAATGCTGCCGGTCTGTCCGAGTCGACGTCCAGGACAGCCACGAGTTTGCCATTCCGGTTCATGACGGGAACCACGATTTCCGACATGGTGGTTGCAGAACAGGCGATATGCCCCGGAAACGAATTCACGTCATCGAGCCTCATGGTTTCTTTCTGCCGGGCAGCCGTGCCACAGACACCGCGACCAATCGCGATGTCAATGCACCCGTGTCCACCCTGGTACGGTCCTACCTGGAGGCGCTTGCTGTCCATGACCCGGTAGAACCCCGTCCAGTGGAAGTCGTCGAATGCCGCGTGAAGTTCACATGCTACCGTCGCCATGACAGCAATCCAGTCCGTATCGGGCTGGAGAAGTGCGTCGAGGCGCTGGCGCACGGTTCTGTACGATGACTTGCGGTTGGCCATGGTCAGGGTCCGGGATTCATGCGGCATCTACCCGCGACGACACAGGCTTGATCCCGCGCAAATTTTCAAATTGATCTCGTACTCTTCCTGTGTACAGAACGTTACGCTTTCAATCGTTTCACACTCATGCAGTCCATTCTTGTCTCAGCGCCCGACACTGTCCGGGACATCCGCCAGGTTCTTGAAAAAAGGTTTCCGTCGACCATTTTTGCCGTGCGTCTCGAGGATCCGGCATGGGATTCCGGTGAGCTGCGCGGCGTCGATGTCGTATGGTCGACGGGGCCCAGTCGCGAAGAGGTGGAGGACGTACTCGATACATTCCAGGGTGTACGCTGGGATCCCCGCTCGGGCGCACTGGACAGCCGCTCACATTTCATGGTGGCTGCAGATGGCGAGCTCGTTGAAGTGTACTACAACATTGATTACATATTCTGCAACGGCCCCTCCACGTCTGTCATGGAGATCTGATACTGTTGCAGGGCCGCTCCACTGTTCAGGAGGGGTCCAATCTCATGAGCTGCCGGAATATCGGTCGCCGTGTCCCGGATGAGGGCCCACAGGTCCCGGGTCGTGAGCGACGGATTGAGCGCACGCAACAGTCCCAATAGTCCACTCACGGCTGGCGTAGCCATGGATGTACCACTCATGGAGACGTAGCCGCCACCCGTTCGCACAGACAGGATATTCGAGCCGGGTGCAGCAATACGGCGCTCGAGAGTCCTTGTAGTGTTGGAAAAGGAAGCCCGGTCCAGGTTTCGGTCCACGGCGCCAACGACAATCACGCCATCTACGTTGGCCGGGAATTGCCGGTCGGCATCTGTGCCGTTATTACCCGCGGACACGACGACGGGGATATCCCGTGAGAGAGCAAATGCAATGGCATCGCGGATGACCTTGGGTGTCGGACCTCCCGTGTCCGCACCCAGACTCATGGAAATCACATCGACGTTGTCTGTCGTAGCATCGACAATGGCCTGGGCAATGCCTTCAAGCGTGCCGGTCCCATTGGCAGACAGTGCCTGGTAGGCGGCAATTCGAATGAATGCTCCTTCCCAGTTCATCGAGGCGACGCCGAGCCGGTTGTTTGTAACTGCCGCGGCTGTTCCAGCCACGTGCGTACCATGGCCATTGGAATCGATCCGAATGCTACCGTGAGTCACCACGTCCGCCAGATCTTCGTGCGTTGCATCGACGCCCGTATCCAGAATGGCCACCGTCGCCGGCCGCACCGGCTGAAGTGACTGAAGCAGAGCGTGGACGCTGTGGGCACCGGTTGCCTCCAGTTCCCATTGGGAGGGGGCGAGCGGATCATTTTCCAACAACCGGGTCTCAAGCACGGACATGTCCGCAGGAGATCCCGTGGCCTGGTCAATGAACTGCAGGCGAAGGTTGGGTTCGAGGTGATCCACGTTTTCGGTATCGAGCCGCAATTCGCTTACGGCGGAGGACATGTCAGCGGGCGATCCATGCAGCAGGTATACCTGTGCAAGATCCGGTTGGTCTTCCCGCGACAGTGTCGGGAATGCACGTTCATGGGACAGGTCGAATGCCACAAGAACAGGCTCGATTTCACTGATGTCGTCATCCGGTCCGAGTTCGACGAGCCATGTCACATGGTCTGACGTGGAAAGCCAAGCTCTTCCGAGACCCATGAGGACAGCTACCGTAAGCAGGACCGTCCCCATGGCCAGCCAGGGACGCGCCTTGGACGATTGCCGGAGCCGGTGGAATCGACCGGCCAGTACAAGGCTACCGACGCCCAGCCCGGTGGCGGCGCTTGTCAGATAAGTGGAAAGTGACGACGCACCGATGGCACCCCACAGGAGGGCAGCACCTACGCCAGCAAGGCCCGCGAGGCTGAACAGGGCGGCGCGCCGGGTGGTCCCCGCACCAAGAGCGAGGAGCAGGAAGGATGCAACAAGCAGCAGGATCATGATGCACGAACGGGTTCAATGGACAGGACGTGGACATATATGCCCCACATGGCTGTACCGAGGACGTGGGCAGGTTCAATGGTGGCGAGCACCGGCATACCGTCCTTTTTCATGCTGTCAGGGAGACCGTCGAGCAGGACGTACCGGTTACCCTGAGCATCCGTAAGACCCCAGAACCCACCCTCCAGGTCCTGGTAGGAAAGAGTGCCCTCCAGTTTTTTCATCTGCGATTCCTGTCGATGTCAGATAACGTACCTTGATCGTCGCTACGGGAGGAGGCGCTGGTGGTTTCAGGCCACGCCACAATGGAGGCACTGCTTCAGAAATGAGTCGCATCTCAGATACACATATCGAAGAAGTCCGGACACTCACGGACATTGTTGACGTGGTGTCGGACTATGTTCGACTCAAAAAAAGGGGCAACAATTTCATCGGGCTCTGTCCGTTCCATTCAGAGAAGACGCCATCCTTCAATGTGAACCCGGGAATGGGCATATTCAAATGTTTTGGATGTGGGGAGGGGGGCGATGTGTTCCATTTCCTGGAGCGGGTGGAGGGGCTGTCGTTTCCGGAGACGGTCCGTCTCCTGGCGGAGCAGGTTGGAGTTCAGTTGCCGGAAGAGGACGGTCTGGACGAAGATACGTCGGAACGTGAAGCGGGATACCATGCGCTCCGGTTCGCTGCCCGTTTTTATCACGACAACCTGACGAAGAGCGACGACGGCAGCGTTGCCCGTGCGTACCTGAAAGAGCGCGGGTTCGATGCGCAGTCCATCAGGAAATTCGGGGTCGGTTATGCTCCGGATTCATGGGATGCGCTTCTCCGGGCGGCAGAGACGAAGAACATCGGACCCGACATACTGGCGTATGCGGGCCTGGTGGTTCCACGCAAGGAGCGGAATGGATGGTACGACCGGTACAGGCACCGTCTCATGTTTCCCATTTTTTCGCACGTTGGAAAGGTGCTCGGATTCGGAGGCCGCATTCTTCGGGATGAGGACACCCCGAAGTACATCAATTCGCCGGAGACTAAAATCTACTCCAAGAGCAGGGTGCTCTATGGACTCTACCACGGCAAAAACGCCATGCGCCATCGAGAAGAGGCGGTTCTGGTGGAAGGGTATACGGACGTCGTATCTCTCTATCAGGCAGGCGTCCAGCATGTGGTGGCATCCAGCGGTACGGCCTTGACCGGAGAACAGGTGGCCCTTCTTGGCCGGTACGTCAAAACGGTTGTATTGCTCTACGATGCTGACGCAGCTGGAGACCGGGCCGCTCTTCGCGCCATTGACCTCATTCTTGCGGCCGGACTTGTTCCATACGCCGTTCAGCTACCCGACGGAGAAGACCCGGATTCGTTCGTGCGCTCCAGGGGAGGACCGGCATTCGATGCGTACCTGAGGGATCACCGACAGGATTTCGTTGCGTTCATGCTGGCCGAGGCCGGAAAGTCCGGCAAAATGGATACACCGGAAGGGCGGGCGGCCATACAGAGGGCCGTTCTCGAGACTCTGGCGAAAATCAACGATCCGCTCGTGCGGGAGTCCTACCTCCGAGTTGCGGCCGGGCGGATGGGATTGCCGGACATGCAGTTGAGGCCACTGCTCGAGGGTATCATGAAAAAACGCAGGTCGAAAGATGCACACCCAGCTTCACCCGCGCGGAAGTCGACGGTCGAAACCCCGCAAAACGCCGGCACAGTAGCTCCGGACGAGGAGGCCCTTCCCGCCGTAGACCCTGCACCACCGGAAAAATTCCTCCACTTCCTGATGCTCGACGGGGGACTGCCCATCATCGAATACGTGATGGGGCATCTGGCGGTTGACGAATTCACGTCCGGACCCAGCCGGGAGCTTGCCGGAGAACTGGTCCGTCAATATGTGTCCGGCGCGTTTGACCGGGAACGCATTCTGGGCGGAGCGGCAGGCGAGGGGGTGCGCCGCTTGGCTGCGGAGGTCCTGACACATCTGTCCGAACCCAGCATGAACTGGGAGCGTAGGCAGGGCATCAGCGTCCCGAAGTTGTCAGATGGCCCATTGGAGGCGGCGGGCTCGGCTATGGTACTGTTGCGATTGAAGCATGTAAACCGGAAACTCGATCGCCTTCAGAAAGAACTGTACCGGGCCCAGCAGACGGGTGCAGAAATGAGTCATCTCCTGAAAGAACAGGCCGAACTCCTGGCCTGGCGCCGTGCCATTGAAAACCGGGAATTCCTGAGTACAACCTGATGCCCACCAACAAGAAGAAGGACTATTCACTCAAAGATGTCGTACCCTGCGCCACGCGGCCACGCCCCGTGCCACAGCGGGTGTCAGCCAGTGATCACCGGCTGTATCTGAACCGGGAAATGAGCTGGGTGGATTTCAACTGGCGCGTATTGCATCAGGCCCGTGATGCGCGAGTGCCCGTGTTGGAGCGCGCACGATACCTGTCCATCACGGCATCGAACCTGGACGAGTTTTTCCGCAAACGTATTGGTGGGCTGAAGCGTCAGGCGGCCGCAGGCGTGCAGCGGTTGTCGCCGGACGGGCGCACGCCGGAAGAACAACTCCGTATTGCGCGCGAGGCGGTCTCGGTCATGTCCGACATGTTGTGCGCGACTTGGGAACAGGAAGTCAAGCCAGCGCTGCGTGCGGCCAACGTGTGCGTTCGCGCCTACAAAGAGCTGGACGCCGAGCAGCAGAAGGAGGCCGATACGTGGTTCGAGGAGCACATATTTCCGGTTTTGACGCCACTGGCGGTGGACCCCGGGCACCCCTTTCCGTTCATCTCGAATTTGAGCCTGTCTCTGGCTGTCGTGCTGCGGCATCCGGGGCGGTCGACCGAGCACTTCGCACGTCTCAAGGTGCCATCCACGCGGGGCCGTTTCCTTCCGCTCTCGGACAGCATTTCCTTCCTGCCCGTGGAAGATCTGATTCGGCACAACATCGGCTCCCTGTTCCGCGGGATGGAGGTCGCGGGGACGTACGCATTCAGGATTACGCGCAACGCTGACATAGAACGAGAAGAAGAAGAAGCGGACGATCTGATATCCATGATCTCGGATGAGCTGCGCGAGCGGCGATTCGCTCCGATTGTACGTCTTGAGGTCGAAAAGTCCATGCCGGCAGACGTCTGCGATCTTCTCATGCGGGAACTCGGCCTGCATGCCGAGGACCTCTACCGCGTCGATGGTACGCTCGATCTGACGGGCACGTCCTATCTGGCCAACCTGAACCGGCCCGGCCATCAATCTGATGACTGGAGTCCCATCACCCCGGCACGACTGTTGCACGAAGGTGAGACCGGAGACAGGCTGAATATGTTTGAAATCATCAAGAGGGGAGACCTGTTGGTACATCACCCCTATGAGTCGTTCTCGGCCAGTGTGCTGCGATTCCTGGAGGAATCGGCGGACGATCCTGACGTGGTGGCTATCAAGCAGACGCTCTATCGCACGTCCGATGAGTCACCAATTGTGAAAGCCCTCGTCCGAGCAGCCGACAAAGGCAAGCAGGTGGCCGTGCTGATAGAGGTCAAGGCCCGGTTCGATGAGAAGAACAACATTGAATGGGGACAGAAACTGGAGCAGGCCGGTGTGCACGTCACGTACGGGCTTGTCGGACTCAAAACCCATTCCAAGACGACACTCGTCGTGCGTGAAGAACCGCATGGCCTGCAGACGTATTGCCACATTGGAACAGGCAACTATAATCCCACGACGGCACGTCTTTACACGGACTGCGGCCTGTTCACCAGTGCCCGTGACATCGGAACCGATGTGATAAACCTGTTCCACTACCTGACGGGGTATGCTCCGCAGCAGCGTTACAAACGTCTCGTTGTGGCGCCGCGTGACATGCGGGACACGTTCGTTCGTCTTATCCGGGAAGAGGTGCGTCTCCAGAAAGAGCACGGCAACGGCCGTATCGTGGCCAAAATGAACGCGCTCGACGACCTGGATATCATCCAGGAACTCTACAAGGCGAGTTCCGCCGGTGTTCAGATAGACCTGGTTGTGCGGGGGCATTGTCGGTTGCGACCGGGACTGAAACGCTACTCGGAAAATATCCGCGTCATCAGCATTCTGGGACGCTTCCTGGAGCACAGCCGTATTTACTCGTTTCACAACAACGGGAAGCCACGCGTCTTCATCGGAAGTGCAGACTGGCAACGTCGGAACCTGGAGGATCGGGTTGAAGTCGTATTGGAAATCGACGTACCGGCTATTCGTTCGAGGCTTCTCAGGACACTGGAGTTCGCGCTGCAGGACGCTGCGTCGGCGTGGGAGTTGCAACCGGATGGGCGGTACCTGTTGCGTGTTCCCGAGGACGAAAACGCGCCCATTTACGGGCTCCAGCAACGGCTCATGGACAGGGCGCAGAAGCGGTTGCAGGAAGCCGATGCCCCTTGGGATGTGTGATTGCAATTACATCAGGCCCTGGTCTCGGTGTGTCAGAAAAGACGTTTCATCCGCTCGTCAGCGGGCCGGTCCGGCGGTGTGCGCCGTATCCACCATGAATCCGCGCTTGTGTCCTGGCTTCTGTCGAGGGGATCACGATCCAACAGGCGGACGACGACCCCGATCGGGGTGACGAGGACGAAAAAGACCGCCAGCAGGATGACGCGCGTCATGATGTAGCCCAGGACAAGCGCGATGGCCATCCAGATCCGGTGAATGGGGCGCACGAAAGCGGCGCGGACCCGTGACAGGCCCCAGAGAATGCCACATGAAACGGCGGGTATCCAGGGGACGGGCGAAAGCCAGGAACGGGTTGCCCAAGTCCACCACACGGATACGAGAAGGCCGATGGCCAGGAAGACGGACATTGTGGCGCGGACTGCCCGATCTGACACGTCGACGTGCCGGATTTCTTCGAATATCTCGTGTACAGCTCGCAGCGCCATGATTACGGCCGGTATATTCGTACTTGCGCGCGCCCCAATGGCACGCAGCAGAATGTACGGTGCAGATCACTGATGGGCTGTATGGATCGTCTTGAATCAATGCTCACGCAGATTGTATACGACACGCCTCCGCGTGTACATGCGGTGCTGGAAAAGCCTGCACCGGGCGTTCATGTGCTGGTAGACGAGGCTCTCATGCGGCCGGGTACGGGCTTCGACGGAAATCACGATCGGGTATCGTGGTGGAAGGGGAGGCCTGTGGAGGGGCGCGAAGTGACGGCCATGGCGTCAGAGGTACTGGATGTGCTGAATTCGCGCGCGGTCATACCTGGAGACAACCTGATCACCCGGGGCCTGGATCTGCGCGCGCTCCAGGACGGGGATCGGATCCGGGCCGGTGAGGTGGTGCTGGAGCGAACGGCTTCCATCCACAAGCCCTGCGCACTGTTTGCGGCACGAATATCAGAGGAGGCCCGGCGGGCCGTACTTGCAACCCAAACACGCGGTGCCCTTTTCGTTGTCCGTGAGGGCGGATTTGTGCGCACCGGAGATCCCATTACGCGCCTATGAAAAGGTCTTTCTGGATTTTCCTCCTGGTATTGTCCGCTGGATGCGCACCAAAGACATCTCCCGAATCGGGAGCGGACCTGTATGCGGCATACTGCTCCAGCTGCCACCAGCCGGATGGTAAGGGCATCCGCAATGCCTTTCCGCCCCTGACGGAGAGTGTATGGGTCCAGGGGGATGAAGGCCGTCTGATCCGGCTTGTGCTCCGTGGAATGCAGGGGCCCATCGTGGTTCAGGGCGAGCCCTACAACAACGTGATGACCCCACACCGCTTCCTGTCGGATGAGCAGGTGGCCGCCGTACTCACACTCGTGCGCTCATCTTTCGGGAACGAGGCTCCACCCGTCGAGGCGGAAACCGTGGCGCGAGTCCGAAAGGCAACACCCGAGAGGGGCCTGTGGCAGGCTTCTGAACTGGAGGGCATGCTGGGAGTGCCCAAGTAAGGCGTTTCAGCCAGCTCCCGGGATGCCGGGTTCGGTCATGTGTCTCACGTTGAGCACTTCGTCGAGCTTTTTCCCGTCCATGAGACCAAGCTCGAGGACCACATCACGAACCGATTTGCGTTCAGCTGCACTTTTTTTTGCCACCTTCGATGCCTGGTCATACCCTATTTCACGGTTAAGGGCCGTTGCAATGGATGGGTTGAGCTCGAGGAGCTCACGGCATCGTTCCCGGTCGGCTTCAATACCGTCGAGGCACTTTTCCCGGAAAGCATGCAGGGTCCCGGAAAGGATGGAAATGCTTTCGAGCATGGCATGCGCCATGACGGGCATCATGACGTTCAATTCGAAATTTCCATGCTGATTGCCGATCGTGATGGATACGTGGTTTCCCATTACGCGGGCACAGACCATCATCATGGCCTCACTTTGTACCGGATTGACTTTACCAGGCATGATGGAGGACCCCGGTTGAATGGCCGGGAGCCGGATTTCGGCCAGGCCTGAGGTCGGTCCTGACGAAAGGTGCCTGATGTCGTTGGCAATTTTCATCAGGGACGTGGCCAGCGTGTTGAGTACGCCGGAAGCATGGACATAGGCGTCCTTTGCGGCCTGGGCCTCAAAATGGTTGTCGGCTTCCCGGAAGGGATGTTCGGTCATCTGCGCAATATGACCAATGGCAGATGCGGCAAAACCCGGCGGGCAATTGATTCCTGTTCCCGTAGCAGTTCCGCCGAGGGCCAACTCGGAGAGGTCATCGACGGCGCTTTCAAGTCGTTGGACCGCTTTTTCAAGTTGGGCCGCCCAACCGGAAAATTCCTGGCCAAGCCGCACGGGCGTAGCGTCCATGAGGTGGGTTCGTCCCGATTTCAGGACATCGTCAAAGTCGCGGGCCTTGCTGTGCAGCGAGGTGATGAACTCCTTCAGCGCCGGAATCAACTCACGCGTGATACCCAATGTGGCAGCAACGTGCATGGCCGTGGGGATGACATCGTTCGACGATTGGGACATGTTGACATCATCGTTCGGGTGCACCAGCTTGCTGCCCCGTTCCCCACCGAGAGCGACCGTCGCCAGATTGGCAATGACCTCGTTGGCATTCATGTTGGTCGATGTGCCGGATCCGGTCTGAAAAATGTCCAGCACGAACTCGGCGTCCCAGGAGCCGCTCCGGACGTTTTCAGCAGCATCCACAATGGCATCCCGGCTTGACTCGGGCAAGAGCCCCAATTCGTGATTGGCCCGGGCGGCCGATGCCTTGATAATGGCAAGGGCCTCGATGAATCGACGGGGAAAACGAATGCCCGAGATGGGGAAATTGTCCAATGCACGCTGCGTCTGCGCAGCGTACCAGGCATTTTCGGGGACGTGAACGTCTCCGAGCGAATCCTTTTCAATACGAAAGTTACTCATGGCGGCAGGTATCAGGATGTGTGTATCAAATGTACACGTATTGCGGACATCTGCGTGTTGATCTTTTCTGAAGATTGTACCTTCCGGGATGCAGCTGATTGAGACCAGACCGTCCATGTTCGACCACGTCCGATCGTGGAAACGGTCCGGATTCCGGGTAGCCCTCGTACCCACCATGGGGGCGCTGCACGATGGGCATTTGGCACTTGTTTCGAGGGCGTCCGACGAAGCCGATGTGGTGGTAGTCTCCATCTTCGTCAATCCCACACAGTTCGGCCCCGGGGAAGACTTCGATGCATATCCCCGGGACGTATCGGCAGACGTGGACACCCTCAGGAGGCAAGGCCTGGCCTCCCACGTGTTCGCGCCAGCACCGGGGGAGATCTATCCGGTGTGGCCGAACAGAACCTGGGTGGAAGTGAAAGGGATGGATACGACGCTCTGCGGTGCGACACGGGAGGGTCATTTCAGGGGTGTTGTCACCGTTGTTTCACGGCTTTTTGCCGTGGTACAGCCGGATGTAGCTGTCTTCGGCATGAAAGATGCCCAACAGTTCTTTATTCTCAACAGACTCTGTGAGGACATGGGATTCGCTACGCGAATGGTGGGCGTTGAGACGGTCCGTGAAGCCGATGGGTTGGCCATGTCGTCGAGAAACCGGTACCTGTCCGATGAGGACCGCCGACGCGCACCGTGTCTTTATGCGGCGGTCCGGAAGGCGAGGAGTCTCATTCTGGAAGGCGAGCGTAACGTGCGGGTCATTGAAACGGCCATGCGCGAAGAACTGGCTGGTACGGACGTGGACTATGCCAGTATAGTAGATACAGCCCTGTTGCGACCCGTGGACACGTTGAGGCCGGGAATGGAGATTCTGGCTGCTGTCGCCGTTTATTTTGATCGCGCCCGCCTCATTGATAACACTGTCGTGACGGTGCCGGTCCCGTGAAACCTTCACAGCTCAATGCGATTGGAGCACGAGCAATCACACCTTGCCGCTCATGCAGCTGACCATGTTTCGTGCAAAACTCCACCGCGTCCGCGTGACGCAGGCAGAGTTGTACTATGAAGGTTCGATCACCATCGACGAAGAACTGCTCTCGGCAGCGGGGATTCTTGCGTACGAAAAGGTCCAGGTAGTCAATGTAAACAACGGGGCCCGGTTTGAAACCTACACCATTCCGGCCGAAGCTGGTACGCGAACCATCTGCCTCAATGGACCAGCGGCCAGGCATGCCGCCGTCGGTGACGAGGTTATTGTCATAGCCTATGCGCGTATGACCCTGGAGGAGGCGAGGTCCCATGCAGCACGCGTGGTCTTTGTGGATGAGAAAAATGATCCAAGGGAAATCAGGGATCTTCGTGTGGACAGCCCGGAATACGCGCCGGTCTGAAGGCTCTAACTCCCGGCGTCCTGCGAACGGGAGGAATAGGCGTTGATGATGTCCTTCACCAGGCGGTGTCGCACAACGTCTGACTGGTCGAAGTAAACAAAATCGATGCCCTGGATTTTCCCCAGGATTTCTTCTGCCTGTACCAGGCCGGACATCTCTTTTGGCGGCAGGTCGGTCTGTGTCACATCGCCCGTCACAATGGACCGACTGTTCGCTCCCAGTCGCGTAAGAAACATCTTCATCTGGGAAGTAGTCGCGTTCTGCGCTTCGTCCAGGATCACGAAGGCCGAGTTCAGTGTCCGGCCACGCATGTACGCCAGAGGCACGATCTCCACGGTATTCTGCTCCATGAACCCATTGAGTTTGTCCCGCGGAAGCATGTCTTCAAGCGCGTCGTAAAGGGGACGCAGGTACGGATCCACCTTGTCGCGCAGGTCCCCCGGAAGGAATCCAAGGCGTTCGCCTGCCTCGACCGCCGGTCGGCAAAGGACAATTCTCTTGACCTGGCGCGACTTGAGTGCAGCCACGGCAAGTGCTACGGCCGTATAGGTTTTTCCCGTACCTGCCGGACCTATGGCGAATACGATATCGTTTTGACGGGCGGCATCCACAAGCCTGATTTGATTTGCCGTCTTGGCTTTGACGCTGCCGCCTGATGGCGTGAACAGAATGGTATGTGTCGCGGCGCTCGCCTCGGTGGACTGGTGCGGGGTGCCGGATCCGTTCTGGAAAAGTGCGAGTACGGTGTCGACATCCCTCTCCGTCAGATTTCCATTCCTGTTGAGGAGAATGATCAGCTCATCGAGAATTCGCTCTATCCGTGATATGGCTCTGTCCTGGCCACGGAGAATGACCTCATTTCCCCGTGCCGTAATTTGTGTCTCTGGAAATGCGGCCTCGATACGCCTCAGGTAAATATCATTGAAGCCGAAAAGAAGAAGCGGTTCGGCTTTGTCTATGTGGATGCGTTTATCGGCCAAATGGAGGTATCATGGTTGATCAGGTGAAAAAACGAAGGGAGTACAGTATGACAAGCACCCTGGTGGTGGAATTTACGAAAATGAGCGGCGCCGGAAATGACTTCATTGTTATTGATAACCGGTTCTATCATTTCAGTGATGACGAGTTGGCTCGTATCGCGAAAAAGTGGTGTCCACGCAGGACGGCTGTGGGTGCAGACGGCCTGTTGGCGTTGAGCCCGTCGCAGAAGGCGGATTTCCGCATGCTGTACTTCAATGCGGATGGGTCGAGGGGCAGCATGTGTGGCAATGGCGCCCGTTGTCTCGTGCTGTTCGCGACACTGGCCGGAATATCTCCTGCCGTCCTGGTTTTCGAAAGTGATGCCGGCATGTATGAGGCCCGTGTGACGGGTCATACGACCGTGCGCCTCAGCGTTCCTGCGCCCCGGGAATTCCACGAAGACATACCCGTCCCGCAGTCGTCCGGATATTCCAACGGGACGCGTATCTGGACCGGAACGGAGCACCTCGTTGTGTTCGTTCCCTCTGTTGAGGGTGTTGATATTGAGCGTTCCGGACCCATCATGCGTCACGCTCCTGTACTCGGTGAAGCCGGGGCCAATGTAGACTTTGTTGAAGTACTCGGGGACGACGCGCTTCGGGTACGGACCTGGGAAAAAGGGGTGGAGGCGGAGACGTTGGCGTGCGGAACAGGTGCTCTTGCTTCGGCACTCGTTGCAGCGCAGGCGGCACGTGTGTCCGGATCGCCCATTGCGGTACACATGCCCGGCGGAACACTCCAGGTTCACCTCGAAGGCAGTCTGATGCATCCGGAATACATTGCACTTGAAGGTGAAGCCCGCGTCGTATACCGCGGGACACTTGATCTCGTACTGTAGGGCCTGCCCCGGAAACAGCCTATTGCAGGAACAGCCGGCGGTTGTCGTCGATGTCGGCCGATTCCCGCAGTGTGGCAACCCACTGCTGCCGGACCTGATTGCGTCGCTGAGCAATAAGGCGCTCCCTCATGTTCTCGATTTCGGCGGGCGTGAGTGGCGTCGGTTCATTTACGGCTGTGACACGGATTACGTAGGCCGCCGCTTCACCACTCAGCACCTTGCTGACCTCGCCCTCGGCCAGGCCAATGGCCGTGCCCACGAATTTCGGGTCCCGGCCAAGCCCTGGAATGACCATGTTCGAAAACCCAATTCCTTCTGCCGTGCGCATGGGCGAATTCACAGCGTTGCCCAGTTCGTCAAAACCATGAGCGTCCAGTGCTTCACGAAGGCGCGCAACCTGGATCTCCGCTTTGAGCTTGTTCCTGAGTCGTGGCTCGAGTTGACTTTTGACGTCCTCGAAGTCCCGGTAACCTTCCGGGGTGACATCGTTGAGCCTGGCCACGACGAACTCATTGTTGAGTTCAATTACGTCAGATAAATCGCCCGGCTTGCCGGATTCAAGAAAAAGCTGCAGGGAACGGCTGTTCCCAAGTCCTGGGATGAATTGCTGTCCTTCCTCCACGCTGACCGTCTGGATGGCGAGGCCTCTACGCTCCGCCTCTTCTTCGAAACTGCCCTCCTCCGCTGAGAAGAACTGCAGATCGTCCAACTCTGTCTGTGCTGCATTCAATGTGGCGGCACTTGCCCTGAGACCGAGGGCAAAATCGGCAATCCTGGCTTCCAGTTCTGCCCGATCAGTGACTTCAATCAGGTGGTATCCGAATTGTGTTTCCACGGGACCGACAAGACGCCCGACCGGTGCATTGAAGGCAGCCTCTTCAAACTCGGCCACCATGCGTCCTGGGCCAAACCATCCCAGGTCACCGCCACGGCTTGCCGTACCATCGTCCCCGAATTCGCGCGCCAGATCTTCAAAACGCTCGCCGCCAACAATGCGCCGACGCACATCGTTGGCCTCCCGCAGCGCTTCGGCACGAGCCTTGGTGTCGTCCTCGGGCGCACGAAACAGGATGTGTCGTGCCTTGACCGCAGGCTCTTCCGGTTTGCGGACGTCAATTACCTTGATGAGATGAACTTCATCTCCTGCGATGACGGGACCGACAACGGTGCCGGGTTCCGGGTTCTCGAACACGACGGAAGAAATACTTTCGTCGAGCTCATCCGGGCGGAAGTATGCGCTGGACCAAGGCCTCTCGGAGCCGTTTCTCACCAGGAAAAGTGAATCGTTTTCCGTTTCGACAAAAGTGTCGCGCAGTAACTCTACGTCACGGAAAACGGCAGCGGTATCGGCTGCTGTAGGCGATTTGGACCGGGAGACGTACGAGAACGTATACGACTTTTTGCGCGCAAATTCTTCCTTGTTCTGATTATAGAAGTTCCTCAGATCCCGGTCGGAGTAGGAGATGGAGTCGTCGGGCAACGCTGCAAAGCGCAGTGCCACGAATTCAGCGTTGACCGTGAGATTCTGCCGGCGATGTTCTTCCATGACATCGGCATCGGATATGCGGACGGTGGCGCCCACCAGATTGTCGAGCTTTTCTCGGCGGCGCTCCTGACGCAGGTAGTTTTCGATGTTGATCCAGTCCTGTACGGCTTCAGGATTGTCGATGAAGTTCTGCAACAGTGAGCGGTCCACGCCGTCGTTGCCATCGGAAAAGTAGGCTTTGATGATGGGGTGGGGGTCGGCTCCCTGGACCATATCCACCAACTCTTGGTCCGATACCGCAATGCCGAGGCGGTCCATTTCCTGTTCACGCAGCCGCGACTCGACCAGCTGATTGAATACCCGCTCACGCGTCTGGTCAAGCATCTGTGGCGGCATGCTCTCACCAGCTTGGTTCGAATAGCTCTGCACCTGTGCGTTGACGGCATTATTGAATTCTTCGACAGAGATGACGTCACCGTTCACGCTGCCAATATTATTGCCAACGTTTCCTACGGCATCGAGACCACCGGAATCCTGGAGGACCCAGATGACACCAAAGGCAAAAACAAGTATCCAGAGAATGACACCGGTGTTGTCCCGGAGACGGTTCATTACACCCATGGAATAGAACGGCTGCTGTCGAATTGGAAATAGGCGGCCGCGCACGGGAGTGCGCTGACCGGTGCGAAGCTGACTAATATACAGCCTTTTTCCGTGAATGTTCAGTACATCCGTACTGAAAAAAAGGTGTCAAGCGGCTCGGTTCGACATGACCGACAACTGGTAGCGGAGCGTTTTGAGAACCTTTGCGAGAATCTGGCTGATTCTGGCCTCTGTCCGGTCCATGAGTTCGGCTATTTCCCGAAGAGTCAGATTTTCGAAGTAGTAGAGAGCGAGTATGGTTTGCTCGCGGTCCGGGAGTTCGTTGATCAGCGTTTGGATGTATGCTTTCAGGCTCTCCCGGTCAATGGCCTCGAAGGCAAGCAGCGTGTCATTGTTCGGTATCGACTCGATCATGGTGTGATCGTCTTCCCCGTTCACCGGAGAATGCAGTGACAGGGAAAAGCGGCACTGTGCATCTTTGAGCAGTGTGTGGTAGTCGTAGAGTGACATGTCCAGGTACTCGGCCACGGCCTGGTCAGTGGGCTCTTCCCCAAGTTCCTGACGCAGCGTGTCCATGGCCTGGTGCGCCTCGGCAAGCAGGCGGCGGCGCTCCCGGGGGAGGGCATCGATGGAACGCAGGTAGTCCACCAGGGCACCACGGATCCGGCCGTAGGCATAGGATACGAAGGGCGTACCCCGATCAGGATCGAATCCTTCAAGCGCCTGCAGCAGGCCAAGCTGACCCACGCTTTCCAGATCTTCACGCGATGCCAACGGGTGATCCGGAATGTTCAGTCGCCCAACAATGGAGCGGATGAGGGGGACAGCGGCCGTGACAACGGCTGTACGGTTCACATCGGAAGGGTTCGCTGCGAACGCGACGGCTACGGTTTGAAGATCCTGCGACATGGCGAAAAGGGGTTGAGGGGTTGGTGTCAGGCCGCTTTCTGGGCATCCGGAATCCGGACGTCCCCACGCGAGTCAGCTTCCACATACGGGGCATCCTCGGTCATGCGGGCAGATGGTTCCATGTCATCCATGAGGCGATGAACGGCAAAATCACCGAGTAACAGCATGGCCCAGGTGGTACATCCGGCAGAACCGGCCCACAGGAGGGAGGGTGCCAGTCCGGAACCAGCCTGCAACAGGTTGGTGGCGGTCAGTGCGGCGACCAGCAAGCTGAACTGTATGATGAGGCTTCGCATGGGATATGGAATCATGGTTCGACTCCATGTCATGCAAAGCGTGTGCCAGCGGTCAACACCCGTGCGCCCTGCAACGCTGAAAACCACCTCTTAGAGGCCTTAAGGGCATAAAAGACCCCTGTATTCCTGTAGTGAGTGGCAGGTCAGTCCACGCGGGAACGGAAAAATATTCCGTGATCCGGGCTTGTGTCGAGCGGAAGATATTTCCGCAGGCCACCGGTCACGTCAGATACCCTTCCTCGCGATATTTCTTCAGTTTGTTGCGAATGGTACGGGCACTGATACCCAGTTTGTCGGCTGCCTTCTGCTGATTGTTTCCACTTTCCTCGAGTGCCTCGAGAATCATGTGTCGCTCCATGTCCTCGATGGTATCATGATGGGAGGCGCCGTCCGACTGGCCAGACCGGGACGACCCGGCGTCGGAGAAGAAACTGTCGTACACGTCCGGGACGTCGACGAGGGGACGGTCGGCCGAGAGGAGCACACCCCGCTGGATCATGTTTTCCAGTTCCCGCACATTCCCGGGCCAATCCTGCTCCAGCAGACGCTGCATCAGGGCATCTGAAATGTCTTTTGACGGCAGTCCGTAGAGACGGCAGTATTTCTGTGCGAAATGCCGTGTCAGAAGCGGCACGTCATCCATCCGCTCTGAAAGTGGGGGAACGGTAAGTGGAAAAACAGCCAAGCGGTGATACAGGTCTTCGCGGAACAACCCCTCAGCAATGGTCTGCGAGAGGTTGCGGTTGCTCGTTGCAACCACGCGGACATCCACCTTTTTTACTTCCGCTGAACCGATTTTCTGGACCTCCTGCTCCTGGAGCACCCGCAGCAACTTTGCCTGGATGGGAAGATCGATCTCGGTGATTTCGTCGAGCAGCAGCGTCCCTCCGTCGGCGCGTTCAAATGCACCCGTCATGTCTTCCACGGCGCCGGTGAAGGCACCCTTGCGGTGGCCGAACAAGTGGCTTTCCACCAGATCGCGGGGGAGGTTCGCACAGTTCAGCGCCAGATATGGCCCGCTCGCACGATCACTCTCATTGTGTATCAGCCGGGCGAGAATCTCTTTACCGGTTCCGCTTGCCCCCTGGATGAACACGGGAGCGCGGTTTCTGGCTACACGCGGCAGCATGTCTTTCAACCTGCGAATGGGCCCGGACTGGCCCACGTACATGTCATCCACCGAACCCTGTGCCGCACTGCCCGGGCCGCGTTGTGTGCGGCTCTTTCCTGCAGCAGCGGTTTCTTCCGGAAGTGGCGTGTCGAGGGATTTCTGGACGCGCTCCACCAGTTCGGCGGCGGTAAATGGTTTCGGGATATAGTCAATGGCGCCATGCTGCATCATCCGTACGGCGTGCTGTACGTTGGCGTGTGCCGTGACCATGATCACGCGTGTCGTCGGGTAATGCTCACGGATGTGACTGAGCAATGAAAACCCGTCCATGTCGGGCATCATGAAGTCGGTGACGACAATGTCAAACGACTCTCCAGCCAGGATATCGATGGCCTGGACAGCGCTGGAAGAGCATGTCACGTCAAAGCCGTGACGGGAGAACAGGCGCTCGAACAGGTTGTGGAGTAGATGTTCGTCATCGACGAACAGGAGCCGGGGGGTGTGTGACATGGAGGGAATATTGCGTCATCGATACGCAAATATACCTCAAATTCCCAGCAAGTTTCAGATTCTCCCGCGTTGGGAAGTTGTCAGTCTGTCGGCGGCAGGGTAAGCACGAAGACCGTTCCGTTTTCGGGAGAACTCCCCTCAAGGACGAGCGTGCCTTTGTGCAAACGGGCAATCTGCTCGGCAAGTGGCAAACCCACACCCAGATTCCAGGCCTTCGTCGTGTGGAATGGCTGAAAGATGAGGTCCGGTGAGGTTTTGTGGCTGAGCGTACCCTCGTTGTGCACCTGTATGTGAATGGGGGGATTCGCGCCTGGTGCCGGGTTTCCCCGCGACAGGGTTATGGTTACGGGTGTTTTCTCGTGGTGTGTGGCCTCCAACGCATTCGTCACAAGGGCCATGACCGCCTGGCGCAGGGCTTTCGGGTCCGCCATGACCCGCTGTCCCACGGGCAGGTTCATGTCAAAGCGTACGCGACGGGCATCCGTATCCGGAAGAATGCGTTCCAGGTGACGAACAACGTCGGTCAGCACGACCGATCGCAGAACGACGTTGGGGTTCGCATGGTACAGGTCCAGGTCCTCCAACACGGATTCAATACGCCGGACACTCTCCAGGATCCTGATGCCGGACTCCCTGTCCTCGGTTTTCGAAAGCGACGTCATGAGAAGCTCCGTATAGCCTTCTATACCACTCACAAGACTGCCTATCCGGTGGCGGAGTACCTGGGCAAACTCCCTGAATGGGGCCTCCTGTGCGGGTTGTTCGGCACCGCGCCTGACGGCCGGCCTGTTCCGGGCTATATTTCTGGATGTTTTTGACATGGAGGCTGTTGGCAGTGTTGTTGGTCTTACGACACCCGCTGTGTTGTAATGGAATCAAAGGAAGGAAGTGGGGCATGCAGCAGTTCGGCAGCAACGGTATCGACCGTCCGCATGAGTTCATCGCCGAGCAGAGGTCGCGCCGCTTCTGCAGACTCCATGTCCCTGGACCCGGAAGTTGTCGCCGCATAACCTGCTTCGATTACCAGATTGGATGCGACGCTCACGAGCAGCTGCAGGAAAGGGGTAATGGTTGACGGATGGGCGACAGGATGCCCGCCAAGCGACATCACGTCGACGACGTAAGAAGGAAGGGCGAAGCGCAATCCTGCAAATGCACCGGTTTCGGAAGCATCGAACCCGAACAGAAGTTGTTGCGGGGTTCTCCAGTCGTGCGAATCGAAGAGAATGGTCTGAGGGGAAGAATCGGCCATAGCCGCGAACTGCGATGGGAAGGACTGGGCCAGCACAAGTGTTCCATAGTGGAAGAGCAGCCCTGCACTGAACGCTGTACCGGGCGGCGAGTCGGCTGCGTCCGGCCAGGTGCCTTTCGCCAATCGATGCGCAACGCGGGCGGTAGCATAGGCTTCGTTCCTGATGGCGTGAACCACCTCCGCCTCTCTGACATGTGTCCGCGTGGACACGATCATGCGTGCCACACTCGCGGGCTCAAGGACTTCGATGGCCTGCGTAAGGCTGCCCACTGTGTTTCGTAGTCCGTAGTAGGAATTGTTGGCCCGCTTGAGCAGACCTGCCGCCGTAAAAAGATCGCGGGAAACAACCCCTGCCAGGGCACCGGCCCGGAGGGGAAGCCCGGTCTCGATCATATTCCTTACGCGCTCGGCAACAGACTCGACAGGTGGTCGCAGCAGGGTGAGGCCGGTAAAAAGTGTAGGTTCCATGGTAGCGGACCTCAGGCAGCAAGTCTGAGGGCGCCACTGCCTGACAGTCGGCGGGCCTCATCAATGCGTCCCTGTTTGATGTTCAGTGCCACAAGACGTCGACGCAGAAGCTGGCTCTCGGATCGAGTTTCGTAGAATGCCGTGTAGAGCGTGAGTGCTTCTTCCTGCCACCCCTGTTGGGCAATGGCCTGAATGACCTTGTCGGCCTCGGTCTCTTCAAGGTTCCGGATCATGATAGATGCGACGGCCGTGGCATCGCCCGGGTTATTGCGGTACAGGGCAAGCCTGAAACAATCCTCGCGCAGGGGAGCAGGCATGGTCTCAATCCCCTCCGGGTATGCACTTTCAAGGTGATCAGCTACATCATCCCATTTTCCGAGTTGCCAGGACCAGGCGGCCAGAAGCGTGTGCGTCTCGGTCGTTGAGAGCACGGTATCCCAGGTTGTCTTCGTGTCGCCGACGGCCAGGTTGGACATGTGCAGATAGGCCGCCAGATAGTCTTTGCGACCGGCAAGCACATTGACCTGGATCATGTGCGATGCCAACTGGTTCGGGAACAGGTCCAATGAACGGCCTGCCATGCGACGGGCAGGTTCCGTAGCGCCCAGTCGTCTCTGGGCTTCGGCCAGTGCCATTTCCATGGCGGCCCGTTCCTCCGGGTGGAATATCCGGGGCTGATCCATGGCTTGGCGCGCCTCGGCCGAGGCGGCCTCCCAGTTGCCATTTCGCATATGGTTCCAGATGGGAACGAGCGACGAGTAGGGGAGGTCGTCGCAGTCGAACGAGAGTTCGGGTACGCGGTAGCCGCTCAGAAAAGATTCTTCGCGGGGCTGGAGTGTGAGTTTGCGCATCATGACGGTTCGGAATTTTGTGCTGTCCGGGTGTCCCGGTGTTCTTGTCTTCCCGTCGATATGCAAAGGGCCTGCCAACGATGAAATACGCTCTGGCGTCCCGAAAACCGTATGACGAATCGTGAACAGGCGGTAATCCTTTCCTGAAGGAGCGCAAATATTTCCCATGTCGCGTTGCGAACAGCCCTGTTACAGAGAAGGCCCGGAGCGCATTGCGCTCCGGGCCTTCCAAGATGCTGTCCACACAGGTGGTATGGTGCGTCCCGTTACGTGCTCGTTATATGTAACAGCTCATTGCCGCTCGGGCTACTCGCTGTCCACGTGGACGAATTTCCGGTTGCCCTGTCCACGGGAGAATCGAACTTTGCCGGTTTGCGTCGCGAAGAGCGTGTCATCACCGCCACGACCGACATTGCTGCCCGGATGAAATTTCGTGCCGCGTTGACGTACAATGATGGCGCCTGCCTGTACGAACTCGCCTCCGTAGGCCTTGATACCAAGCATCTGGGGGTTCGAATCCCGACCGTTCTTGGTCGACCCCATTCCTTTCTTATGTGCCATTGCTGAGCTCCTCTGGGATTAGGTTCGGATCAACCGGCGTTGAGCGCGGTCACCTTGATCTGTGTGTACGGCTGCCGGTGGCCCCGTTTGACCTTGTACCGCTTACGGCGCTTCTTCTTGAACACAAGCACCTTGTCCGCCTTTACGTGGTCAAGCACCGTGGCATTGACCGAGGCTCCTTCGACCGTCGGTGTACCCACCGATACGTTCTCACCATCGGCGACCAGCAACACCTTGTCAAACGACAATGTGGACGAGGTTTCGGCCGACTGGCGGGGAATGTACAGTGTGTCATCCTGGGACACTTTGTACTGCTTACCGGCGATTTCTACGATCGCGTACATATCTTGCCTCTGCTTTGGGCGGCGGGTTGGTTACCGTCGCGAGAGTGTATACGAAAACATTCAGTCAATCAATATACGGCGCACGCACGAGCCGTTCAATGCGTATGGATATGGAAGAATTGAGAATTCAGGGGACAGATCACGTGCTGCGCCCCGGAAAACTCGTGTGCGTGGGGCGCAATTACCTGGCCCATGCGCGTGAAATGAAGAGCGATGCCCCGACCGAACCCATGCTCTTCCTGAAACCGGCGAGCAGTCTGACGGGTTTCGGCGGTCAGATTCTGCTGCCGCCGCAATCGGATGACGTGCATCATGAAGTTGAACTGGTTGTCGTCGTTGGACGCCGGTTGTGCCGGGCAACACCGGACGAAGCGATCGATGCGGTTGCGGGGCTTGCTGTGGGACTCGACCTTACGGCACGTGATATTCAACAGAGGGCCAAGGAGCGGGGGCATCCATGGAGTGTATCGAAAGGCTTCGACACGTTTGCTCCCCTGGGGACCGTTGTGGAAGCCGATCCGGAGCAGCCCCGTCGCATCTCCCTGAAAGTCAATGGTACCATAAGACAGAAGGCTTCCACAGCAGACATGCTTTTCCCGGTTGCTGACCTCCTGGTGTATGCGTCCGGCATTTTTACGCTCCATCCCGGGGATCTGCTTTTCACGGGGACACCCGAGGGGGTGGGACCGGTGCGCGAAGGCGATCTGCTCGAGGCGGAGATCGAGGGACTTCCGATTCTTGAGATCAGTGCCGACCGTAGGCGCTGAGGTAAGCGGTCACGAATCCGGAGGCTGTCTGTCGCGGGCGAATGAGTTCTACCGTTCCGTCGCCGTGAATCCAGACCTCGGCCGGCAGCGGACGCATGTTGTAGGTGGACGAGAGAGACATGCCGTACGCTCCGGTGTCAAGTATGGCCACGATGTCACCTTCAGAGAGCTTCGGTATGTCCCTGTCCCGGGCAAAGAAGTCAGCCGATTCGCAGATATTACCGACTACATCATACGTTTCGGGGGGGGCGTCCGGGCGCGACAGATTGCAGATCGTGTGCCAGGCGTTGTAGAGTGCCGGACGGAGGAGGTGGCCCATCCCAGTGTCCAGGCCGGCGAACGTGCGCTTTCCGGTGGACTTGATGGTATTTACGCGGCTGAGCAGGACGCCCGACTCGGCCGTGAAGTAGCGACCCGGTTCAAACCTGATTTCCAGATCCGCAGACGGGTGGGAGTCCACGAACTGTCTGATCGAGGCAACAATGGTGGATTCAAACGTCTCAAGATCGAGTGGTGCTTCGTCATCCCGGTACGGTACGCCAAGGCCGCCTCCGACGTTGACAAAGCGCAGGTCCGGGAGTGTCCGGGCGGTTTCCAGTATGACGGTCGCGGCATCCCACAGGACGTCCGTACGCAGTATGCCGCTGCCAATGTGCTGGTGGAGACCAATGATCCGAAGGTCATGCGCGGCTGCAATTTCCCGCACGCGGTCCATCTGTTCAATCGGGATACCGAATTTGCTCTTGTCACCGCCCGTCACCACATGTGCGTGGTGACCTGCTCCGATCTGCGGGTTGATACGAATGCAGACATCACTTCCGTTGTACATCTGACCGAGCCGCTCAAGCCTCGATAATTCGCCGATATTCATGGCGACGCCAGCCTTCACCGCATGATGCATTTCCTCATCGGTCATATTGTTGGCCGAATAGAGGATATTTGCCGGGTCAAAGCCAAGACGCAGACAGAGGTCAAGTTCTCCCGGCGAAACGGCGTCAATTCCCAGCCCGGCACTGCGCATGACATTGAGCAGCGGCGGACAGTGATTGGCCTTCATGGCATAGAGAAGGCGTGCAGGGATACCCGTCAGGCAGCGGGCCAGATCGTCAATGCGCGTCTTTACGGTTGTTTCGTCATAGACAAAGACGGGTGTGCCGTGCTCGGCGGCAATCTGTTTCAGCAGATCGGGATGGAATGGTCGGGTGGACATCAGAGTAGCAGTTCGGCAACAATGAAATCAGCGATCAGGATGTTCACACAACTCACAACGACGGCCTGCGTCGTTGCGTTGCCGACGCCCTGGGCGCCTCCATGCGTATTGAATCCTTTCCAACAGGCAATGGACGTGATGATATATCCGAACGCAATGGACTTGGTCATGCCGTAAACGGCATCGAAGGGCGCAAAGTACGTGCGGGCACCGCGCACGAACGCATCCATCGAAAGAAATCCCATGTACTCACCGGCGAAGCCGCCGGCCGTGACCGCAACGAGAGCGGAGGCAACATACATGGCCGGGAACATGAGAAGGCCCGCCAGAACGCGTGGCAGGACGAGGTGACTGACGCTGTTGAGCCCCATGGCTTCGAGCGCATCGATCTGTTCCGAAACCTTCATGGTACCGATTTCAGCAGCGACGCTGGCTCCTACACGCGAGGCCATGACCAAGCCAGGGACGAGAGCGCAGAGCTCCAGCATGAGTGTCGGGACGACGATGGCCCCGATGGCATCTTCCGTAAGAACGGTGTTCTGGAGTTGGTAGGCCGTCTGGAGCGTTGTTACGATACCGGCAAATGCACTGGCAAGCATGACCACGGGAAGGGCGTTGAAGCCCAGCCGCACGGCCTGGTGGAAGACCTCCCGGCGCAGGTGTACGGCCGAGCGCGCCGAGGACACGGCTTTGCCCATGAACAGCACGTAGTTGCCAAGGGACGACACAAGACTGGTAACGGGCGTCATCATGTCATGAATCGGAAATTGCGCTGGATGTTCGGGCGGCAGGGTTGGTCAACGCCGTGTCTCTTTTGCGGGCTTCGCGCAATGTGCGCCATATGTTGCCGATGCCGTCGGGTTGGACGCCTTGTTGTCTGTTTGCGCTTCCAATACGGAAGGCAAGCATCCACTGGTTCATGAGCGTGAGCCACGCCCTGATAAGGGACGTATCCGGATCGTATATGTGTGTCGCTTCGGAAGATACGCCGTTGAGCTCCAGGATTTTGAAACCGTCTCCATGGACGAGACGGCCCGGGTCGGGCACCCGGACGTCGTATCGACCGAAGAAGAAACCGTCTGTCTGACGGGAAATCCGGTCAATCGTTTCCGAGAGGGCAGGACTCATGTGTAGGCTTCCATCCAGGAAAAGGGCGCCACGGCAGTGCGTGCCCACCTCGGCAAGGGGAATCCGCGTACCCTCCTCGAAAACATGGCCGAGATCGGAGGAGAATCGCTTCATGAAGAGGGGTGCCATGCTGACGGCGCGGTCATCATCCAGAATGAGCCGCTCAAGGGTCCGGCGTCCATCGGCGCGTAGCCAGACGGGACGTTTTTCCGTCACTGAAAAAATCCATCCCACTGACTGCCCGGGTTCGCGAATGTAGAATATGCCGAGTTCCAGGCCATCTACGAATTCCTGGGCAATGATGTCGCCATTGTTGTGGGAGAAATAGTGCTCAATGTCTGCCCGGGACCGCGCAATCCAGACGCCCTGCCCGCGTTCACCCACATCAGGTTTGAGAACAATCGGATACGACAATCCGTGCTGCTCCATGAAGGCGAGCACCCGTTCGGTCCGGTTGCCGGCGGTTGAAGGGATGAGGCGCCATGTGGCGACGTGGTCTTCGCTGTGGCTGAGAAGGCCGAGGATGTCCTGCTTGCGCTCACCCAGGAAGCCGCCGGTAAACATACCGGGGTTGGCGGCAGTGAACAGGGTCAGGGAGCGGTGCCGGATGGCCAGGATGAGTATCCACACGGCGATTGGGGCATAGAAGATATATGCCGGCCAGAATTCCCACCGGGATATACGGTGCCACCGGGAGAGGAGTCGGCGCCGTCCGTTGTGCGTCGTGAGTGGGATTCCCACGTGGATGCTCACGTACAGGACGGCCACCAGAATGACAAGGATCCAAAGGGCGTAAGCCTCATATGCGGCATAGAAATCGAAAATACCCATGCCGGCCCACGCCGAGAGTCCCGTAATGAGCGGCGTCCAGACAACGGCGGCTGCCAGGAAGTATCCCAGGAATACCCAGAATGGTGTCCGTAGCAATCCTGCGGCGACGTAGGTGGGGAGACGGGTTCCGGGCACAAACCGACTGGCCAGGATGACGTGCGGACCCTTCTCGCAGAACCAGCTGGCACCGCGCTCGAGCTGGGACTCCTTGAGCATCCAGGAAAACGGTGGGATGGTGAGCAGGCGTCGTCCCAGCAGCCGCCCCGCGGCGTACAGACCAACATCCCCGATCACAATGCCGAGGAAGGCAGCCAACAGGGCAATTTCAATGGATATCGTGCCGCGTGCGGCGAGCAGGCCGGCTCCAATGGCGGAAAGATCCTCGCTGATGAACGAGACGAATATGATCAGGACAACCAGGACGAAGAGGCCGAATCCGGATGAAGGGGGTACGTTTGCGGCATCGAACGGGAGCCTGGAAGCGCGTACACGGTTCTCTTCGGCTGTGGCGCGGGTCGGCGCCTCCCGGCGCTCGACCCGCGCCACAAATTCTCCGATATACCGGGCCGTCATTTCGGCTTCCTGGAAGGGCAGGCCGTGTCCGTGTGCCTCGAGCCCGACCAGCTCGCTCTGCGGTACGAGGCGGTGGTGTTCGAGTGCCGCCTCGAATGGCACGAGTGGGTCGTCTTTTCCATGTATGATCTGCATCGGGCCATCCCAGCAAGAGAGATGGTCACGCAGCGGGCGCTGGTCCGTATCGTAGAAATTCCGAGCGTAGGACATACCCAGGATGGCATCGTCAAACCACCCAAAATGTGGCACCAGCTCAGACACGGTCCAGATGGCGGCAAGCTGCAATGCATGAACTGCCCGATTCAGGTGGTACTCGCCCATGAGTTCCAGCTCCTGAACGCCAATGGACGAGAGCAGCTGAAGCGAGGCCATTCGGCGGGGCGCAGCGTGGGCTGCTTCAATGGCGACACCTCCGCCCATGCTGTATCCGACAAGATGCGAGCGTGCAATGCCAAGCGAGTCCTGCAGTGCCAACAGGTATTTCGCGTGTGCGGCAATGGAGTAGTCTTTGATGTGCCGCGTCGACCCACCGAAACCCGGTAAATCGGGGGTGATAACGCGGAAACGTCCCCCGTCGGAGAGTTCCTTGTGCAGCGCCCGCAGGGAACGGGATGCAACCGGACTGCCGTGCAATACGATGATCACGGGGAGCGCCGTCGGAACGGCAGCAGGGGTGGAGACCGGCTGTGAGTCCAGGAACGCCATGCGTACGGGCGTGGCACCGGGTTCGAGTGCCACCATGCGAACGCGTTGATCGTCGAGTGGTCCCGGTTCGTCCTGCATCCACCGGGTCAGGTGTGATGCCGCAAGCAGCACCAGCCAAACCAGAAGAATTTGTCCCACGAGCCGCCGCAGGCGGCTCGTGGATGCCTCCTTTTGCGTCAAAATCAGGTCCTACTGCCTGTAACAAGAGAAGCGCGATGTTGGAGCGTCGACGGGGCGACGCCGAAATCCGGAGTCGGCTCCACCCCCTGGATGCGAAGAATGATCGCGATCAGGGCGTAATGGTGTATGGTATGGGCCTGCAAATACTGAAGCTCCCTCAATATGGTGGAGTTGGAAAGGGGTGAGGAGCTGTCCGGAGCGTGGGAAGCAGCCATTTTTATTTCAAGTGCTGCGTCGGAGGAGTCGATTGCATTCAGATCGTCAATGAGGTTTCCCATCACATCAATGGCAAAACTGCGACTGGACGATATCCTGTCGTCCCGTTTCCGGGCATCGTAGTCAACTCGTCCGGAGGCAAGCCCGTCGAGGAACAGTTGATAGTGTTCCACAATGTGGCGCATATGCTCACCCACACCGGACGGGAAAAGTGCAGCTCGGGTCGCTGTGTATTGCTCATCGGTGAGTGAGGCAAGAAGGTCCATGCCTTGCCTGATATGCACCTGGTTCAGGGCTACAAGGTTGTCTGTGCGCTTCATCTGGCTGTCGTTGTGGGTGACTGCAAATATAGGTTTTCTACGGAATGGAAAGCGGCCTTGGACAATGTCTTACGGTCCGCGGGCTCAATGGGTGCGTGTCCGTACTGGATACGTGCATTGAATCGCGGAAACGTTAGCAGGCGCCACAAATGGTCTGCAAACGTCATGTCTCCCCACCAGCACAGATCCGTCCTGGCATCGCCGCCTGGCAGATCATAGGATATGGCTGCCGTGTGGACAGGCAGTCCGACTTCGGCAGGAACGGACATGAGCGATGCCTTGAAGGGGAGTATACCGGCCCCGGAAGATGACGTGCCCTCAGGAAAAAAAACGATACCGTCGCCTTCTGCAAGCACGTCGCGCATGTCGGCCGCTACCCGAGGTATGTCGCGGCTGCGTGATCGGTCAATGAAAATGGTGCCAAACGTTCTTGCCAGCCATCCGATGCCTGGCCACGCGGCCAGGTCGGCACGCGAGACGAGCCGCGCTTTTGTGGTGGCGATGACCACGAGGATATCAAGGTAGCCTTGGTGGTTGGCCACAAGACAGAAAGGCGGCTCGGGCGGGACACCCCTCACGTCCAGACGGCACCCCATGATACGGAGAAGGCCATCGGCCCACCGTGTTGTGATGGCATGCCGCCATGAGACACGGCCATGAACGCTTCTGTTCCGATACAGGCCGACAGCCCACCAGGTGAACGTCAGGAGGAGGGTATGAAGGACGATGGCCACGAGCCGTCCGCCGGCTCGCACACGCTTGATCATGAAAGGGTATAGAACGCCAGATCGGACTCCTGCAGGTTCTTCACGTCGAAGAGTGCAAGGAAGTCTATTGTCTTGAATTCCCGGTCCATGGCTGGAGGACCACAGATTCGGGCTCCAAAACTAAGGTACGCACGCATGAGGCGCGGCGGTCGAACGGGTTCGATTGTGGATCCCGCCGGAATTTCATCGCAACAGGCATGATCCGGTTGCGGAAAGATGTGCACATCCGGATGCATGTGTCCATGCTGCACCAGGTATGCATACACGGCACGTCCCTCGAGTGGGTCCTGGCTGGTCAGGGAGCAACAACCGAACAGGAAGCGTGTACCCGTCGCCTGCAGGTAGTATCCGATACCTTTCCAGAGCAGGTAGAGGACTTTCAGGCTTCGATGCTCCCGCAATATGCACGCTCGGCCTGTTTCCACACTCCGGTCAAGAATGGAACTTGGCACGCTCGAAAAATCGAACTCGTTCCGGGAGTACCAGCCTTGGCCCGCGCGCGCCATGGAGGCGGTTTGCATCCTGTACGTACCGACGATCCGTCCCGATGGAACGTGCCGTACGAACAGATGATGAAACACATCATCGTAGCGGTCGCTGTCACGACCTGTGTCGTGCGATGCGTCCAGCCCTTCATTCAACTCCAGGTTGAATACATTGTAGCGCAGTTCCTGGACGGCATGCAACTCGGCCTGTGTATGAACCCAGCTCAACTCATATGCCCCGTTGACAAATGTCCGGTCCGGGGGACGCACCGCACCACTCGGGCGATTGGATATGTCAGGCTGTGCGCTCATGGCGGGATTTTACGTATACTACGATCGCTTTGTTGTCCTCAGAATAACCATTACGTAAAGATCATGTCGGACGTCACACTTTTCACATGGGACAGTATGCCCAAGGAAGAACTGTCACCTCAGATTTCGCGCCGCCTCGTGAGCGGCGAGCGTGTGATGTTGGCGCACGTCTACCTCAAAAAAGGAAGCATTGTACCGCGTCACCAACACGACAACGAACAGATCACGTACATCCTTGAAGGGTCACTCCGCTTTTTCATTGGCGAGAACGGTGAAAAGGTGGTCGATGTCCATGCCGGCCAGGTTCTCCACATTCCATCCAATGTCTGGCACAAGGCAGAGGCGCTCGAAGATACCCTTGACGTGGACGTATTCAGTCCGCCGCGGCAGGACTGGCTGGATGGTTCGGATGCCTATCTTCGGGGCTGACCAGCAGTTGACAGGGAACGGAGGTACTTCTTGAAACCGGGTTTGTTGTAATTGGCCATGCCGGAGTGGACCGTACCGAGCGTGCCATCCGATCCAATGACATAGGTTGTGGGAAGTACGCGACTTGTGTACGGCTCCGGAAGCGGGCCGGCGAGCCGATATACGGGAAGCGTGAACCCTTTCTGCTCCATGTAGAGCTTCGCCTCCTGCGCCGTATCGTCGGTGGAGATCATTACAAAGATGATATCCTCATCCTGCACGTCCTGGTAAAGCGCCTCGATATAGGGCATTTCTGCGAGGCACGGAGGGCACCAAGTCGCCCATATGTTCATGAAAATGGGTTTTCCCTTGAACCGGGAAAGCGACACGGGTTGGCCGTCCAGCGTCACGAGGTCGACGTCGAAGTTTGCCGGCACCCGTTTTTCTTCGGCCCAGTTCACGTCTGCCTGGAAGAGCCCCGTCGCCAGGACCGCCTGCTGCAACCATCCCTGTGCCGTTGTGCCTGTATCGGAAAAACGGAAGAAGGCGAATATGCCGACGATGGCGACCGCCTCCGCCAGGAGGCGCAGTCGGGAACGGCGCTTCGGCTGTGTATTCCGGTTGTGTGTTTCTGTTGGGGTCTCGTGGTTGTGCATCACTTTCCTGGGGAGCGTGTCTGCTTGGACTGTGAGAATGACATCGTGTTACGCACTTCTGTTCTATATGTCGAATGTCATTCCTTCGCGTGCTGCGGAGCATGCAGTAGTCGGCATGAGAGTGGAAGAGGCCTTGTGGCACAGCCTGTCAATATCGGCGTCACTTCGGCTGTAGTCGTGATGGAACAGGATCAAACGGCCAACCTGAGCACGTTGTGCCAGCTCGCACACATCAGGAAGGAAGCTGTGCCCCCAACCAGTGCGACATTCCCGCTCATCTTCCACGAACTGGGCATCATGTATGAGTACGTCCGAACCACCGGCAAATGCAACGAACCGACTGAACGCCGCGCCCTCATAGTCATTGCCCAATTCATTGTCAGTCATGTATACCAGGCTTCGGGAAGGGCCCTTTATCCTGAAACCGGTGCATGTTCCCGTATGATTCATCTGCATCCAGGACACGTAAATGCCGAGCCCTGACAGGATGTGGTCGACAGGGCGGGGGTCAATCCGCACATCGGCTTCAATATCTTCGCGGCAGAGGGGAAAGCGGAGGCCGTCAAATTGCGACATGGCCTGCTGACCCATGTCCGGATCGGGTTCCGTCAGGAAGACGATCCGATTCCTCGGGCACATGAGCGGTGCAAAGAGGGGAAGGCCCTGGATGTGGTCCCAATGCACGTGCGAGACGAGCAGGTAATAGGTGTGGGGAGCACGGGGGGCATGTTGTCCCATGGCCGCCAGGCCTGTACCAGCGTCAAGGACGAGTGTGGAGCTTTTGTCAAGTGATATGGAAATACAGGACGTGTTGCCACCGTAGCGGATCGTGTGGGGGCCGGGAGCAGGCAAAGAGCCGCGCGCGCCCCAGATGTGCACCTTCATGCGCCTGGAGTTTGGACCGTGTCAAGGTAACAAGAATCGGGGACAATCGGCAGCTTCATTCGTAGGGAGTCGCCATGCTGTTCCATCGCATATACCGCCACGAAATGGCCAGGGAATGGGTTGTCTTCGTTCATGGCGCCGGAGGATCGTCCGTCGTATGGTTCAAACAGATCCGGGCCTTCAGGCCATGGTTCAACATCCTACTGGTTGACCTGCGGGGACACGGCAAATCGGCGTCGTATGGGGGCAATGGCAGCCCGTATTCCCTGGAGGGTATATCGAGTGACATACTGGACGTCATGGATCACCGCGGAATCCGGAAAGCGCATTTCGTAGGGGTTTCACTTGGAACCATTCTTATTCGCACGCTGCAGGAGTACCATCCCGAGCGTGTACGCTCTGCCGTGTATGCGGGAGCTGTTGTTGGGTTCACGGCTCCGGCACGCGTCCTGATTGCCGCGGGCCACTCGCTTAAATATATCATTCCGTTCCGGGCACTTTACGCGGTATTCGCATGGATCATCATGCCGGGCAGCAAGGCACAGGAGGCGCGAAAGGTGTTCCGCCGGGAAGCCCGGTCAGTCCGTCCGGCCGAGTTCAGGAGGTGGCTGCGTCTGACGCGCGAGGTACACTCCCGGCTGGCGGCTTGGTCTTCATCGTGCGGTGATCGGGCGCCAACACTGTACGTGATGGGTGCGCGGGACTACCTGTTCCTGCCGCCAGCCAGAAAGGCCGTGGAAATCGACGCGTCAGCCGAGTTGGAGGTAGTGGAGCGTGCCGGTCACGTGTGCAACATCGAGCAACCAGCCCGTTTCAACCAGATTGCTATCGCGTTCTTGAAACGGTGAAACGGACCAGGTTGTCGAGCGCTGTGCGGGCCTCGCCGGAAGGCAGGGATTCGAGTTCCCGAAGCGCTTCCCCGGCATGATGCGCCATGCGCGCCCGGGCATAGTCGAGCCCACCGTAATGCTCCACAAAAGTCGTAACGTCGGCAACATCCCCGTTCGATTTTTCCGACTTCCCGACCAGCGACAGAATACGACGACGCTCGCGGGAGGGCGCCTCCCGCAGGGCATGGATGAGGGGGAGAGTCATCTTTTTTTCCCGAATGTCTATTCCCAGCGGTTTTCCGACATCGGTTTGACCGAAGTCAAACAGATCGTCCCTGATCTGGAAAGCCAGACCCAGTTGTTCGCCGAACCTGCTCATGATATCAATCATGCCGGCATCGGCGCGCGCACTTACCGCTCCACATCGGGTACACGCGGAAAGCAACGATGCCGTCTTGTCGGAAATGATGCGAAAGTAGGTTTCCTCGTCGATATCCAGCTTCCGGGACTTTTCTATCTGCAGTAACTCTCCCTCGCTCATGCGTCGGACGGCGTCGGAAACAACGTGCAACAGGTCATACTCCCTCGCGTCGAGCGCCAGAAGCAGACCCCGACTGAGAAGGAAATCCCCCATCAGAACCGCAATCTTGTTCTTCCACAGGGCATTGATGGAGAACACACCGCGGCGGCGGTCGGCATCATCCACAACATCGTCATGCACTAGCGTTGCGGTATGCAGCAATTCCACGAGAGCCGCTCCCTGGTACGTTGCTTCCGATATCTGGCCGCACGCGCGGGCTGAAAGCAGAACGAGCGTCGGCCGGAGCTGCTTGCCTTTGCGGCGGAGCAGATACCGTACAATCAGGTCCAGGATACGGACGTCCGATCGCATGGACGACCGGAAATAGGTCCGGAACTCTTCCAGTTCAGCAGCAACCGGTTTTTGGATGTCTTTCAGCGTCATGCGCGATATACTCCGACGGTGATTACAGGTTTTTGAAGCGCCAGGACTGCCGTCGGAGGAGGACCAGGAAGAAGGGCACGCCTGCCAGTGACGAAACGATGCCCACGGGAATTTCCTGTCCGGGAAGCATGCTCCGCGCCAACGTATCGGCGGCCACGAGAAACAGTCCTCCGCCCAGGAATGCCGCCGGAACCACATACCGGTGCGAGACTCCCGTGAATCCTCTTACGACGTGGGGTACAATAAGTCCGACGAATCCGATTGCTCCTGATATGGCAACCAACGTTCCCGTCACCAGTGCCGCGAGCACGATCAGGATGTGTTTTATCCACTCAACGGGAATACCCAGTGCAGCGGCCGATTCTTCACCAAGAAGAAGTGCATCGAGCGACCGCGAGAAAACCATGAGAATACCGAGTCCGAGCAGGGCAGCCACACTCGCCACCGGCAAATCCGAGAGTGTGAGTCCGGAAAATGATCCGAGCAACCAGAAAAGCACCGCACGCAGGCGGTTGGCGTCGGGGGAGGCGAACGAAACGAACGATGAAAGGGCGCCGGTGAGAGAGGCCAGTGCCACGCCCGCCAGGAGCAGCCTCGTGACGGAGAGACCATCCCTCGTCCTGGCTACGGCATAAACAAGCAGTATGGTGGCCAGCGCCCCGAGAAAAGCGGCCAGCGACACGCTCATTGCCCCGAGAAAAAACGAGGGCAGCAGTCCCATGTAAAACAGCGATGCTCCAGCCGATGCACCCCCGGAAATACCGAGTATATAGGGCTCGGCAAGTGGATTTCTCACGAGAGCCTGCATGGCCACACCCACAATGGACAGGCCCGCCCCCGTGATCCACGCTCCAAGTACGCGCGGCAACCGGGATTCAAGTAAAATCAGCCGCTCTGGTCCCGAAACCCTGTCGGAACCGGTCAATACATCTGCGAGCGTGGACCAACCCACGTCGGCGCTTCCCACCGTCAGGCCAAAGGCAAACGTCAGCATGCTGGCCACTCCCAATCCGAGAAATGCCCACCCTCGCTTCGTCATGGCGTTTCCCTGAATAATTGTGGATGCGCCCGTCGCGCCATGATCCACGCTCCTTCGATCATTCTGGGACCAGGGCGCAGCACGAGATCCGCAGGAACACGAACGATCCGATCGTCCCTGACAGCCGGTACATTCCGCCAGAGCGGATGTGCTTCAAGGAGCGCCTGCCTCGCATCGGTATCTGTATCGAAGGGGCCGACAATGACCTCCGGAGCGCGTTCGAGGATGAACTCATCGCTCAGGACCGGTGCTTCATTCGGAAACGATCGGGTAATGGACTCGAGTCCCGCCCATGCCATGACATCGTGCATATAGCTCTCCGGTCCAAATGACCACGGTGTACCGGTTGAGATCAGAAACACGGCCTGTGGGCGCACATCCACCCCTTGCGTCAGGTCGGTCAGTTCGTGAAGCCGTTGCAGGAGGCTGTCCACGACCACGCGAGCGCGGTGCTTGCGGCCTGTGACATCACCAATCAATTGCAGTCCGAGGAGAACATCGTCCAGATCGGAACCACCCAGAAAAACGACGGGAATTCCGAGCGCCTCAAGTGCGCGGGCATCCCGGGGGGAGTTGACCTGGGTTGAGGCCAGTACCAGGTCCGGTTCGAGTTCGGCCAGTTTTTCGAAGTCGACAGGGAGGACCTGGTAGCGCGGAAGGTGATCTGCTCCCGGTGGCCATGTATCGGCGTCGGTCGCGCCCACCATGGCACCGGTACCACTTACCAGGGCAATCATTTCCGTCACGCTGGGGGCGAGCGGAGCAAGCCCCATAACGGGGATGTTCAGGGTTACTTCGCGGCCAAGTGCGTCGGTAATGGTTGTGTCCCGCGCCATCGCGCCGGAACTCCCGGCATCACCCGGCCGGTCCGCAGTCCTGGCCGTATCTTCCGGCGCAGGAATCTGGCAACCGGTTCCGGAAACGGCAAAAACGAGCAACACCAAGAGTATGCAGCAGATATTGCCTACGGAAGACGGGCAACTGGCCAATAAAAGGGAATGTCGTGTGATTGTCATGGGCAGGGAAGATAGCGCACCCATAAGTTTCATCCGGCGTATCTTGCAGAAATGAAACGAGAAGAAAAAGAACAGATTCTGGCGCGGCTCCGGGCCCGCTATACGAACGATTCCAGCCAGTTCGGGCTGGGCCACGTCATGTCGGCCGGCGCCGACCGCTTGGGTCTGCACACGGACCGCTCCGGGATCCGGGGCTACTCCGCGTGTGACCTGGCACCGGCACTTGCCCGCGCCATTGATCATACAGCGCTCAAGCCCGACACGACCGAAGCGGACGTGGAAACGCTGTGCCAGGAAGCACGTGAATACTGTTTCGCGAGTGTATGTGTCAATCCATGTTACGTACGCCTTGCAGCACGACTGCTGAGCGGGTCGGGTGTGGCCGTATGTACAGTGCTCGGCTTTCCGCTGGGTGCATCGGCATCGTCCGTGAAGGCCGCCGAAGCGACGGAAGCCGTCAACGATGGCGCAACGGAAGTGGACATGGTCATGAATTTGGGGATGCTGAAATCCGGTCGACATGAGTTCGTTGAAAACGATATCCGGGGCGTGGTGGAAGCGGCGCGGGCGGCGTCAAGCTCGTTGCCTGGCGCGCAGCGGGTGCTGGTCAAGGTCATTCTGGAAACGGCGCTGCTGACCGATGAGGAGAAAGTCGTCGCCAGTGTGCTGGCCAAGAATGCCGGGGCTGATTTTGTCAAGACGTCCACCGGATTTTCCAAAGGAGGCGCTACGGCGGCCGATGTGGCCCTCATGCGCCGGGCTGTCGGCCCACGTATGGGCGTAAAAGCGTCGGGCGGAGTACGTTCGCGAGAGGATGCTGAGAATATGATGGCTCATGGGGCTACGCGGATCGGTGCGAGCGCGTCGGTGGCCATCATGCAGGGTGAAGAAGGAAAGGGGAATTACTGATGATGCGTAGATTGGGACACGATGTTTTCCTGTCAATGGTGGCCTTCGCGGCGGCGGCGATGCTGCTTGTCAGTGGATGCTCATCGGGGTCTCGCGTGGCCGCTGAGGAGGACGAGCCCCTCGTGGCACCTCCTGCGACATGGGCTGAGGTGGAGACACACGACCTGTCCGACCGCGACGTTACGCCGCCCGTCCGGCAACGAGTCGTACGGCATGACGTGCCGGCGATACTGCTCGAAAGCCGGGCCGACGATGGCATAGTGGAAGAAGTACAGGGCTTCCGCGTCCAGGTATTTTCATCCATCGAGAGAAACGAAGCCCTGATCATGCAGGATGCCGTGGAAGACTGGATTGAGAGTCTCTCTGATGAGAGACGCCGGGAATTGGGCCTGGGAAATGCAACGTCCGAGGCAATTGCCCGGACGGTTTTCGCATCGCCCTACTACCGCGTGCGGGTGGGCAATTTCCGCACCCGGAATGAAGCAATGGCGCTTCGGGATGCCATGCAGCGGCGGTTTCCGCAGTTGCTGGTGGTGCCTGACAAAGTCCGCGTGACCCGCGAATAATCCAATCAGAACGGCAGCGATAGCTACCGAGCCGCTACCTGTTACGATACCAGCTGTTGCCTGGCTGAAAGGGCCGCCCCGATGATGCCGGCTTCGTTCTCGAGTTCGGCAATCACCAGTTCAGCCTGCGTTTGAAGGCAGTGCCGGTAAAGGGCCACTTTTTCGGGGCGCGACACGCCGCCACCGACGATGATGGTGTCCGGGGCAAAGAGGAATTCGACGAGGTCAAGGTATTCCTGGAAGCGTCCCGCCCATTCCTCCCAGGACAGATTTTCTTCCTTGCGTATCCGGTTCGATGCCCAGTTTTCGGCGGCGTCCCCATGGAGTGGAAGGTGCCCCAGCTCCGTATTCGGAACGAGGTGCTGGTCCGTGAAAAGGGCCGACCCGATGCCTGTTCCGACAGTGACGAAGAACACCACACCCATGCGGCTCCGTCCGGCGCCGAAAGCAATCGATGCGACGCCAGCTGCATCGGCATCGTTCAGGCAGTGCGTCGGGCATCCGGTCGCGCTGGAGACGAGGTCGTCAACGCGCGTCTCAATCCAGTCATTGTGGATATTGGCGGCCGTATGCACGACTCCGTGTTCGACCCGCGCGGGAATCGTGCAGCCAAGAATGCCCTGCCAATCAAAATGGCGGGCAATCTGCTTCGTGACCAGGGCCACGGCCTGGGGGGTGGCCTCGGGCGGCGTATCTACCCGGAACCGGTCTGTCGTGAGCGTGCCGGTATCCGTATTCACGAGGGCACCCTTGATTCCCGATCCGCCGATGTCAATTCCCAGTATTTCCACGTGTTCATACCGTTTGGTTACCCGCGTAAACTACAATTCTGTTAGATTCGGAAGGTCGCTTTTTTGCATCCGCGTCTGAATGACGGGGATGCGCCCACTTTCCAGGAAAATCATGTCCCACCATCGAGATGCCGGACGCCCTGTTCCTGCCCACCTGTTGGCGGATATCCCCCGTCTCGTATCGACCTATTACACGACGCCGTCTGCGGACTGCGGTCCTGTGGCGTTCGGTACATCGGGACACCGCGGGTCGTCGCTCGCGGGCACGTTCAATGAGCCGCATATCGTGGCGATCGTGGCGGCCGTGTGCGACTGGCGGGAGAAGGAAGGAATTGGAGGACCGCTCTATCTGGGTGCCGACACGCACGCTCTGAGCGAGCCGGCTCTGGCGACGGCGCTGGAGGTGCTCGCAGCGCGAAAGGTTCATGTTGTGGTGCAGACCGGCGGTCTGCCTGTCCCGACGCCCGTGATTTCACGCGCCATTCTGCGTCATAACGCGCGGGCGGACGGGGGGGCGCGGGCCGATGGCCTGATCATTACACCATCGCACAATCCTCCGGTTGACGGTGGAATCAAGTACAATCCTCCAAGCGGCGGACCGGCCGGGGCGGATGTGACCTCGGTCATGGAAGCGCGGGCCAACGATCTGCTGAAGCGGACAGGTGCTGTGAAACGTGTGTCGCTCCGCGCGGCGCGCCAGATGGCCAGGGAAGAGGACCTGAGGGCGGCCTATGTGGCCGAGCTCGGCCGCGTCATTGACATGGATGCCATCCGCAGCGCCGACCTGCACCTGGGCGTGGATCCCATGGGCGGGGCCGCCGTCGGCTACTGGGACCTGATTGCCGACACGTATGGCATTCGGGTGGACGTGGTCCAGGACCGCGTCGATCCGACGTTTTCCTTCATGCGGCTCGACCATGACGGTGCCATTCGCATGGACTGCTCCTCGCCGTGGGCCATGGCCGGGCTCGTAGAACTGGCCGACCGGTTTGATCTGGCCTTCGGAAACGACCCGGATGTCGATCGTCACGGCATTGTGACGCCGTCGGTGGGCCTCATGAATCCGAACCATTATCTGGCGGTCGCCATTGACTATCTGTTCACGCATCGGTCTCTCTGGCCGGACGCTGCCTCTGTTGGCAAAACGCTGGTATCGAGCTCCATGATTGACCGCGTGGCGGGAAGGCTCGGACGGCGCGTTGTCGAGGTGCCCGTCGGTTTCAAATGGTTTGTCGACGGCCTTGCGGACGGGTCGCTGGGCTTTGGCGGAGAGGAGAGCGCGGGCGCATCCTTTCTTTCGATGGATGCATCGGCCTGGTCAACCGACAAGGATGGGATCATCATGAACCTGCTCGCGGCCGAGATCCTGGCGGTGACCGGAAAGGACCCCGGCGAGCACTATGCGCGCCTCACTGAATTGTTCGGCGCGCCCGTCTATGCCCGGACCGATGCCGCAGCGACACCCGCACAGAAGGCGGCGCTGAAGGCACTCTCGGCCGATGATGTGCAGGGGACCACGCTTGCAGGTGACCCGGTCATCCGGATTCTGACCCGTGCACCCGGCAACGACGCCCCGATTGGCGGGCTCAAAGTGGAGTCCGAGCACGGCTGGTTTGCAGCGCGACCATCCGGAACAGAGGACATCTACAAGATCTACGCCGAAAGTTTTCGCTCGGAGGAGCATCTGGCCGCCATTCAGCGCGATGCGGTGGCGCTTGTGGCTTCGGTATTGCCGGATGCGTAGCGTTCGCCCTCATGGTCCCGGGCGCGCTGCCTGCGTTTGAGGTACGCCTCGCGCGCAATGGCCACGTCGTCCAGGTACCACCCGAGTTCGGGGGTGGTAAGCGCCTGGGGCCCGTCGACCAGCGCTTTTGCGGGCACCGGGTGAAAGTCTACGAGCACCATGTTGGCCCCAGCGATGATTCCCTGGGCAGTCGCGTGCATGACATCCGTGAGTCCGTCGGGAGCCACATCGCGCGTCCCGACCGAATGGGATGGGTCAATGCAGACCGGCATGCGGGTCAGTCGCTTGACGACGGGCACGTGCGAGAAATCCACGAGGTTGCGGTGCGGATCGCCCATGCTTGTCTTGACGCCTCGAAGCGTGAAGACCACGTTCGGATTGCCTTCACTCGCCAGGTATTCGGCGGCGTTCAGCGATTCGTCGAGCGTGATCCCGAATCCGCGCTTGAAAAGTATCGGATACGTGCTCTGCCGGCCGACGGCCTTGAGGAGCTCAAAATTCTGCGTGTTGCGCGTGCCGATCTGCAGCATGACGCCCGTCGGATGGCCTGCCAGCTCGAGGGTGGCATCGATCTCATCGACGTGCGATTCGTGCGTGACCTCCATGGCAATGACCTTGATGCCGTACGTGCCGGCGAGTTCAAACACCCACGGCAGGCAGCTGGCCCCGTGGCCTTGGAAGGAGTACGGGCTGGTCCTCGGCTTGTAGGCACCCATCCGCGTGGTCACCTGGCCGTGCTGCTGGAGTGCCTGCATCATTTGTTCGACGTGCTCGGGGGTGTCCACGGCGCACAATCCGGCGAATACGTGCAGGGATTCCTGATCGAACTGGACGCCATTGTACGAAAATCCATTCTGACGGTCCTCGTGTCCATGGCGACCGAGTATCCGATAGGAACTCTGTACGCGTACGGCCCGCTCAACGCACGGAAGGCCCTGCATGGAGGACGTGCTCAGCGCTTTCGTGTTACCGAGCAGGTAGATTTCGGTCAGGCGCTGCTCCGTGCCCTGGATGTCGTGCCTCGTCCAGGTTATGTCGCCGAGCGAGTCCAGGTGGCGGGTGAGTCGGGAAAATTCAGGGCTGGCCGGGTCCGTATTCGGCTTGAGGATGAGGATCATGTGAGGGCGCTCGTTTCGTGGGCGGCCAAACTACGTGTTTCGGAAGGATGAAATTCGGCCGACTCATTGCCCAAGGCCCCGGAAATGCTTTATTTACCGTATAATCAAACAACCGCAGGAGGGATGCCGCCACCCACCCGAGTGTTTTTTTCGGTCGGGACCGCGAATCCTGCGGATTTCTGCGTTCTCCAGACATGGGTCCGTATGACACCATTTTTTCGACCGTCATTGAATAATATGAGCGACAGATACGCAATGCATTCATTTCTTCGTTTGGGAGCAGTAGCCCTTCTGATGGGCACACTGGCGGTTTCGAGCGCCCGCGCACAGGACCGGGGCTCGGTTGGCACAGGACAAATCGGAATAGATGGGGTCCACTATATCGGGTCGGTCGCTCCAACGGTCAACAATGACCCGAATGCCGGGGCGCAGGAAGCGGGGATGAATCAGCGTGCCGTGCTGATGACGGGTACAGAAGTCTATATTGAAATCACGGTGAGTCAGCCCGGATTCCTGAATATTTTTGGTGATCACAATAACGACAGCGTTTTTCAGACGGACGGAAATCCAGCGACAGCCGATGTGGCGGAGACGGCGCAACATATACTGGAAAACCACGCTGTAGTCCCGGGATTCAACCTCATTCCGCTGGATCTTTCAACCATTGCAGCTGGCGTGAACGCAACGCTTTTCAGGGTCATATTTTCGGATGCTGCACTGCCAATGCCGACCGAACAGGGCCCGGATGCCGATTACTCTGCCTTCAAGGGAGAAATAGAGGATTATTTGGCCACGGTTATCCAGCAGGATGTGGCCACAACCATTTTCGTGGAAGACGGTGACGCGATCAATATTTCACGATCGGGTTCAGACTTTGTCGCTACGAACTATTTCACGGCACCCATTGGCGCATTGGACGGTGGCGTAACGATTGACGGGACGGCTTTTGACGAAACGTATTCGTTCAATTTTTCGGGTGGTATGCCCATACCGTCCGGTGGATTGAATTTGCTCCCCGGAGCCGGGAATGATGAACTCGATCTGCAGGGAACGCCGCCTGGCAGAACGTGGGTAAGCGTGGAACATGACTATGAGACGGGGCAGGTTGTGATGACGGACGATCTGCTTCAGTCGTTCACAATCGGCTTTGCTGACCTTGAACTGCTCACGGATCGGCTGGTATCGACGAGCAAACTTTTCACGGGTACGGGCGCGGCCGACCAGATATTCATGGATGAGGGCACTACACCTGCGGACGGATTCAGCGGCTTTTCCATCACGGGCAATGTCCTGTCGTCAGCCTTTATCGACCCGACGAGCTCTATTCAGGTGGACGCGGGTCTCGGCGACGATGTGATTACGATTTCCGACCTGGATGATCTGTCTCCCTTCGCTGGGACGTTTGTAATAAATGGTGAGGATGGAGATGACGAACTCGTCGTGGAATGGGCGGACGGTCCTGTTCCCGACGTGACCTTCAACGGGGGTACCAATGGAGGTGGCGGTGATACGATCACGCTTCAGAACACCGGTGGACCGGCTCCCGATGAGATCAACTACGTAGCGACTACAGCCAACGATGGTACGATCGAAGTAGAGACGGGAGCGACGACCAGTACGATTACGTACACGGGGCTCGAGCCCATTGTCGATCTCATTCCGACGGCCAGCAAGACGTTTACGTACCCGGCTACGGATGACAATGTGACGCTGGATATCGGGGGAGGCACCCTCTCCGGTGGTGACCTGATTTTCACGTCGGGTCCGGTTACAGCGGAGTCGGTTGATTTTGTGACCACAGGGCTTCTGTCCATCACAATCTCCGGTGGTCTCGGAGACGACGTTTTCGAGATACAACCAAGCTCTACATACGACATCTTTGTTGATGGTGAGGATGAACCTGTTGCCGATGTATTCAATCTGGACATCTCCTCTCTTACAGGGCCCGTGACCATCAACCTCACGGAGACAGGTGCGGAGGACGGCGTGTACGAGTTCTCAACGCTTCCCGGCATTACCGTTACATACGCGGAAATTGAGCAGGTAGGCATGCGTTTCTCCGATCCGAACGCATTTCCTGGTGCGACCTATCCAGGAGATATCATGTATCCCCTCAATACGGAAAGTGGTATATCGATCGAACCCTATTTCAACTGGGACATCGACAATTGGCCAGTTGCGTCTCCCATCTCGTCGCTCACACTCAACGTGAGCCTGAATTCGGACATGTCTTCGCCATTCTACTCGCGGCCAGTCTTTACGGGGGACCCGGGCATCATTGGTGATTTCCTGATCACGGATGTGGACGATCCTTTTGACATGGCCAATGGCATCCCGCTTCAGAACAGTACGAAATATTTCTGGAATCTGGAAGCTGACCTTGGCGGCAGCATTACGTTCTCGGACACGCGCGAATTCACCACGATTGACCCGCTGTTGCCGCAGCTCAATCATCCGAGGGATAGAACCATCGCCGATGTGAGCTCATTTGACTTTGCCTGGGACGTAGGTGCCGTCGCCAACGACGATGTCTATTGGCGGTTGGACGTGGATCAGAGCACGATTGCTGCATTTGATGGTGCGACGCCCTTGATCGTGGGCGGTGATGCGGAGAATGACGATGACACGGCGTTCGTGGACGGGTATACGAAATCCACATCATTTGCTGCCTCGGATCTGCCGGTACCCCTGGCGTTCAGTTCGGAGTATGCCTGGCGTGTTTCCAGCATGTGGCCCGTCCCGCCGACAGGATGGGTGCCCCAGGAAATCCATGACCTGGATGAATCGGACCGAATGGCCAGTATTTCAGATACGGTCTCGTTCAAGACATCCAATCTGCTTGTTGCGCCGACGCCCAGCTATCCAATCGATGGCGCCGACGTATTCGTGAACGATCCGGTGACCTCGTGGTATGTCGGGCTGCCCTTCAACCTGCTTACGTTCGACGTTGAACTGTTCGAGGACGATGGGACGGGCAATCCCACGGGAGGCGTTGTGTGCTCGGGGACCGGTATCAATGGCCTGACGTTCGACACGGGGGACGCAGCGCTTTGTCCACCTGGCGGTGGTCTGGATCCGGGCGTCGGGTATGTATGGCGCGTACGAAGCGACCTGAATGGAACGAAGTCGCCTTGGTCGGGATGGGAGCCGTTTACGACGCTTGGTGTAGGCACCAATGTGGTCGTGACGCCGAGCTACCCGGTGGGAGACCTCGAAATCTACACGACCGCCCCGACTTTCCACTGGTTCACGGCGACCAAATTCGGAGGACTTGACTATACGGTCCACTACCTCGACCTGACCGATCCTCCGGTGGGTACGCCAGCCACGTGCGCAGCGCTCAAGGGTGACCCGAACGTAGTCAACATGCCGACCACGGATGTGCCCAGCATACAGATTACTGGTCTCGAGCCCGGTCATGACTACGCGTGGTGTGTCACGTCGTCGAACGGTATTACGCCGGACCTGGAGTCTCCCGTAGCCACATTCAGTGTTGCCGGTGGCCCGGCCGATGCCATTCCGGTGGCTGCCTGGCCTGTCGGAAATCCAACTGCGTATTCGCTCGAGCAACTGCTGTCATGGTACCTCGATGGTTCCGCCCTGGGCGTCGTTGATTATGAAGTCCAGATATGTGACGATCCGGCGTATACGGTGAATTGTTCGACCACCGTGGGGCTGACAAAGACGCAGTATCTGGTCACAGGATTGGGCTTCGGCGATCAGAAGTACTGGCGCGTCCGGGCCAACTACACGGGTGGAGGCCAAAGTGACTGGACGAATCCCCGCTCACAGGGCTCCTTCAACGTGACGGGTGTGCTGTCTACGCTCTCTGCGGAACTCACGCATCCGGTAGGTGGCAAGCTGCTGGTCGAGCCCGAAGCCACGTTCAGCTGGTTTGTGAACGGTTCGTCGAATGTGCCACTCACATTCCGCGTGCAATACAGCTACACCGAACTGTTCCTCCAGATAGGAACGGTCACGATCACGGAAACGACAACCAATACGTTCCTGAACGTCACGGATCTCATTCCAGGACACACATACTGGTGGCGCGTCCAGATTTCCAATGACGGCGGCGCGACGTTCGGCCCGTGGTCGCCGGTTGCCTCGTTCGTGGTGGCCGCTGGCGCCGTTGCTGTGCAGCCGCAGGTGGGGAGTCCTACCAACGGAGTACGGCTGTCGACATCCAGCCCGACGCTGAGTTGGATACTGCCTATTGCACCGGGTGCGGAACAGTCGTACGAGCTTACGCTCAGCACGTCGCCGGACATGTCCAACCCGATCGTCTATTCGGACATTCCTGAACCGTTCTTCCACCTGGACCAGCTGGCTCCCGGAACATATTTCTGGCAGGTGCGCTCCTTCGGAAATGGAATCAGCTCAGCGCATTCCGGTGTGGGTGTATTCTCGACCTCCTCCATCAGCGTGGGTGTCGAGAATGAAGGCGATGGATCGCGATCGGCAGACGATCCGGCCGACAAGGTCGTTCCCGACGTGTTCAGCCTGAAGCAGAATTATCCGAACCCGTTCAGTCCGGCGACGACCATCGAGTACGGTGTGGCCGAGACCTCGGGCGTGACCATCCGCATTTTCGACGTGCTGGGTCGCGAAGTCCGTACGCTCGTCGATCAGACGGTGGCGCCGGGGCAGCACTCCGTGCAGTGGGATGGTACGGACGCGAACGGCCGCCGCCTGCCAAGTGGTCTCTACCTGTACCAGATGGAGGCCGGTTCCTTCAGCCAGACTCGCAGCCTGGTCCTGATGCAGTAGGCGCCTCAGATGACACCGTGCTTTTTGCCGACGCTCACGAACGCATCTACACAGCGCTCGAGATGCTCGTTCTCGTGGGCAGCTGATATCTGAACGCGGATCCGCGCCCCGCCTTTCGGTACAACCGGGTAGCTGAACCCGATAACGTAGATCCCTTTCCTGAGCAGGTCTGAGGCCATGTCCTGGGCGAGTCGTGCTTCGTAGAGCATGATCGGCACGATGGGGTGGACGCCCGGTTTTATGTCAAACCCCGCCGAGGTCATCTGCTCACGGAACCAGGTCGTGTTCGCCTGCAGCCTGTCCCGGAGCGCGGTCGTTTCCGTCAGCATATCGAGCACTTTGAGGCTCGTGTGCGCAATGACGGGGGCGAGCGAGTTCGAGAACAGGTACGGGCGGGAGCGCTGCCTGAGCAATTCAATGATTTCCCTGCGTCCCGTCGTGAAGCCGCCCATGGCACCACCAAGTGCTTTGCCGAGCGTGCTCGTAATGATATCCACACGGTCCAACACGCCGCAATGCTCGGCCGCTCCCCGTCCATTCGGCCCGAAAAAGCCCGTCGCATGGCACTCATCGACCATCACCATGGCATCGTACCGGTCGGCCAGATCACAGATGGCATCGAGACGCGCCACGTCGCCATCCATACTGAACACGCCGTCCGTGACAATGATGCGCCGGTTGGCATTCTGGCTCTCGCGCAGGCACCGCTCGAGGTCCTCCATGTCATTATGTACATACCGGAAACGCGCCGCCTTGCACAGGCGCACGCCGTCAATGATGGATGCATGGTTCAGCGCATCCGATATGATGGCACTGTCGCCGTCAAGAATGGGCTCGAACGCGCCCCCGTTGGCGTCAAAACAGGCTGCATACAGTATGGTGTCTTCCGTGCCATGGAACGAAGAGATACGACGCTCCAGCTCCTTGTGGACATCCTGCGTGCCGCAGATGAAGCGGACGGAAGAGAGTCCGAACCCATACCGGGCAACGCCCTCCTGGGCGGCACGGATCAGATCCGGGTGGTTCGACAGCCCCAGGTAGTTGTTGGCGCAGAAATTGAGGACGTCCTGGCCACCCGAAACCGATATTTCGGCTGCCTGCTGGGACGTGATGACGCGCTCTTCCTTGTAGAGACCGGCCTGCCGGATATCGTCAAGAATGGCCTGGAGTTGGGGGCGAACGGAGTCGTACATGGTAAAAGGGTTTTTACTGTTCAATGGATAAAACGGCGTTACGCCGAGCGGGACAGCCGGTCAAGGAGCGACATGTGGCCGAGGCGACGAGCAACGCTTGTGAGCATGTCGTAGACCATGGCGTCCAGGTCAAAGTCCGGCTGCCAGTCCCAATCTTCCCGGGCCGGCGTGTCGTCTATGGACTGGGGCCAGGAGTCGGCAATCTGTTGCCGGTAGTCGGGTGCGTAGGTACATGTGAACGAGGGCATGTGTCGGGTGATGGCGTCAGCGAGCTCCGCGGGCGTAAAGCTGATCGATGCTACATTGTAGCTCGTGCGAACGGTGAGACGATCGGCATTGGCATCAAGCAGGTCCAAAACGGACTTCACGGCATCGGGCATGTACATCATGGGCATGCGCGTGTCAGGCCCGACAAAACACTGGTAACTGCCTTTTGACACGGCGTCAAAGAACATGGCGACGGCCCAATCGGTCGTGCCGCCGCCAGGCGGGGCAGCGTGGCTGACGACACCCGGAAACCGGACGCTTCGCACATCCACGTCGTAGGTGGACGCATAGAACTGGGACAGAAGCTCACCCGTCACCTTGGTCACGCCGTACATGGTACGCGGCTCGGTAATCGTGTGCTGTGGGGTGTGTGAGCGCGGCGTCGTTGGACCGAAAGAAGCTATCGAAGACGGCCAGAACAGTTGGATCTGCCGCGACCGCGCTGCATCCAACATGTGCTTCAGTCCCGTCACGTTGACCGACCAGCAGAGATCCGGGTACTGCTGCCCCGTTGCCGACAGAATGCCGGCCAGGTGGATGATCTGCGTAAACGCGTACCGGTCCAGCAGGCGCTCCACAGCCCGCTCGTCGGTCACGTCGAGCACTTCGAAAGGTACCAAAGGAGGATCGGTCAGGGGAGGCCGGAGATCGGTAGCCAGAAGCTGCTCCGTACCATGCCGAACCGAAAGCGCTTCCGCAAGGTCAACGCCAATCTGGCCATTCGCACCGGTAATCAGGATCATGGAGTTACGTGCTCGGGTTGTGGCGGAAAGATATACCTCGCAGGCGGTCGGCTCTACGGATTGACTGAACGTTCACATGAATGTAGTCCGCATGCACGATTTTTGGAACGATCCGTTCGCTTCTCCGTGTCAGTCCGTCGTCCACAAGCCATGTAAAACCCATGAAACACCTCCGCTCCGCACTCTTGCTCACCCTGGTGCTCAGTTTTATTCCGGCCTGTGCATTGATCGGTGCCAATCGTTCCAATGCCACGGCCCAGGATTTTGTCTACGTCACGAACCAGAACAACGGTTCCATCACGGTCATCAATGCGGTAACGCTTGAAGTCGAGGAGACCGTTGACCTTACCCAAATGGGATTTGACGAGAACGCCAAACCACACCATGTGGCCGTTGAGCCGGATGGATCATTCTGGTACGTGACGCTGATTACCGGCAACAAGGTGCTCAAGTTCAATGCTGACAATGAGCTCGTAGGCCAGGCCGATTTTGAAGTGGCGGGGCTGCTCGCGCTCGACCCCTCGTCAAACAACCTGTTCGTGGGTCGGTCCATGGCCGCCGTGAACCCGCCGCAGCGGATCGGCATGATTGACCGGACCACCATGGAGATCGAGGAGCTCGACGTATTCATTCCGCGCCCGCACGCCATTGCCGTGTCCAAGGACGGTCGCAGGGTGTATTCCGGCTCGCTCGCTGAAAACAGGTTTACGACAATTGATCTGGATTCGGGTGATCTGTCCTTCACCGACGTGGACGACGGCGGCAGCCATCACCACATGTTCGTGGATTTCGCGATATCGCCCGACGGTCGTACGATGATCACGGGTGGGCAGATGTCGGGCAAATTCATGTTTTTCGATGCGACGGCTCCGGAAAACCTCCCCCTGGAGAAAATGATCGATGTCAACGACCAGCCCTGGCACCCGGTATTTACGGCAGATGGGCGGTATGCCTACTTCGCCAACAAAACGGCGGACTCGTTGACGGAAGTGGACATGGAGACGCGTGAGGTGTCGCGTGTCATCGAGGGTGAAGGGTTCAACCAGCCGCATGGCGCCGCCCTTTCCCCGGACGAGAAATATGTCTTCGTGAGTAACAACAACCTGAACAACAGTCGCCCGAGTGCCAGCGATCCGAATTCTTTCCCGGGCACCGTCACGGTCGTGGACCGCGCTTCGTTCGAGGTGGTCAAAGTCATCGAGGTCGGACCCTACGCGTCCGGCATAGCCACCCGTCACGGCAACTGATGATGTTCATGAAGAGGGTTTTTCCGGCGACGTCGGCCTTGATGGCGATTCTGACCGTTATTCTGTTTTCGGGCTGCGGCTCGTCTGGTTCGTCCACAGCGCCAAATGCATTCGGCAGCGGTTTTCCACCTGTCTTCGAGCGGGATGTTGTGCCTTTCACCGTCACGGATGAAGAGGGCGTAGCCTATGACATGCCATTCCGCGGTGGCCTGAACGTACCGCGAGCGCAATTCGTCGACATAGACGCCGATGGGGATTATGACCTGTTCATCCAGGAATCAGCAGGCCGGGTCATCTATTTCGAGAACACGGGTTCGTCCACGGAACCTGAATTCACCTGGCGCACGGACGAGTATCAGGGGCTGGATGTCGGCGAATGGTTCAGGATGGTAGACATTGATGGTGACGGTGATATCGATATACTGTCCGAAGAGCGCTTCAGTTACATCCGGCTGTACCGGAATGAGGGAACGCCGGAACGTGCGCAGTTCGAGATGGCCGTGGATACACTACGGGATGCGGAGGACAAGCCCATTTTTGCAGATAGACAGAACATTCCGCACATCATGGACCTGGACTGCGACGGACACTTGGACCTCTTTATTGGTCGTGTTACGGGCACGATCACGCGCTATGAGTCCGTGGGCATGGACGACGAAAACGTTCCACGATTCCGGTTTGTGGAGGACCGCTGGGAAGGCATCGAGATCGTGGGTGAGAACGTGTCGCTGCATGGCGCGAACACGATGACCTTTGGCGATATTGATGGAGATGGCGATCCGGACCTGTTATGGGGTGATTTTTTCGAATCGGGAATGCTTCTGATCAGGAACCAGGGATCCTGTTCGGCACCTTCGTTCCGGAGTGAGCCACAGAATTTTCCGCTCGGCGACCCGGTGGAAACGTCTGGATACAATGCGCCGGTGATGGTGGATATCGATGGAGACGGCGACCAGGACATTTTCATGGGCGTGCTGGGGGGGGCATTCAACCCGAATGCATCGACCCGGGAGAACTTCTACTTCTTCGAGCAGACCGGTCCGGAGCAATTCGAACTCATGACCACGCGTGCCATTCGGGACATTGACGCGGGCAGCGAGAGCATTGTCAAACTGGTCGATCTCGATGGAGACGGAGATCTGGATATGCTCGTGGGTAACAAAATCGACCCCAATAACTCCCGGACGTCCCTGCTCTTCCATTACGAGAACGTGGGCTCTGCAACATCACCCGAATTCCGGTTTCGCGGCACCCGGGATTGGGTTGGGACCTACCATCAAAATCCGGCATTCGGAGACCTCGATGGGGACGGTGATTTGGATGCGATGGTGGGCACGTGGAACAGGGATATTGCCCTGGTCATCAATCAGGGCTCCCGGGGCGTATTTGAACCTGAACTTATCGATGCCAAAGCAGTGCAGCTCACGCGGGGCCAGAACACCACTCCTGTGCTCGTTGACCTGGATGCGGACGGGGATCTGGATATGGTGGCCGGTGAAGCATCGGGTGTACTGAATTTCTGGCGCAATGTGGGTACACCCCAGCGGGCCGAATTTGAACTCGTCAGTGACAACTGGCTCGACATTGACGTGGGACGCCGCGCATTTCCGACGTTCGTCGATCTGGACGGCGATGGAGACCTGGACCTGGTGGTCGGTTCCGAACTCGAAGGGCTCCTCCTCTTCCTGAATACAGGGACACCACAGGAGCCTGTATTCGAGGCATTCGGACGGCTTGACGTACCGGTCCAGGGCCTTTCGGCGCCCGAATTTGCCGACATAGATGGTGACGGCGATATGGACCTGTTCGTGGGTGGCGTATCCGGGGGTGTGCAGTTCTACTGGAATCGGATGAAGTAGGGTCCGTCAGGCACCTCTACTCCAACACCACCTTGATCCATTCATCGATGGGGCCCTGGAAAATGGGGCTGGGGCCATTTCCCCGGCCTCCAAAGTCACGTCCAACGGCGCCGAATCCGCCCGTGTTGCCGCGCGCCCCGGGTAGCGTACTGCCTGGGTCATCATCCGGAGGCCGGGGCGCCTGCTCGGTGGCGAACCCCACACGCAGCATGCCTTCGGACGGCGTGGGAACGGAAAAATCATCGCTCTGAGCCGCTGAACGGGGAATCCGGAGCTCCATCGTAAACGCCCCGAACTCGAAGCTGTAGGCGGCCTCGAGCCCCGGAAGCGAAGCGAGCTGCCGGCGAATGGGCTTTCCTTCCTCGAAATACAGGTCCACGAGCGGTGCAGACTCTCGCAGGAGATCCATACGTTCTTCGGTCTCCCGTGGCATGTCCGCCTCGGATGTCGGTCCGCCGGACGATGCATTCAGAATGCCTACGGGGTACCTGATGCCGAGCCCCCGCGTTTTTTCCCCGCTGGGGTCAAACCAGACGGTCAGGCCGCGGGCGGCAATCTGCTGCACGGTGGCACGCTGCGTGCTCAGAACTCCGATATAGTACCAATTATCATCGTGTCGTACGCCTACGCGCAATCTCGTATCGGCGATTTCGACCGTATGGTCCATCCACTCAACCATGTCGGCGTCGGTCAGGTGATCACGTTCGGGGGCGGAACTCGTAACGGAGCCGCTGCCGGTACATCCCATGAACCCCAATGCCACGACGCCAACGGCGGCGAGTCGCGTGGTGCGCGCTGTGAGCAGTCTGTGCCACCGCGGTGAAGAATAATCCATTGCTGGTACGGAAAGTTATACTTTGAAGACTCACCTGCACCCCTGTATACATGTCAAACAAAAAGTGGGTCCGTGTGCTGCAGCACGGAGAATTGCCTGAAGGCCGTGTTACCTCTGTCACCTGTGGACTGAAAACGCTTTGTCTTACCCATCATGCGGGTGCATACGGCGCACTCGACAACCACTGTCCACACCAGGGGGGACCCCTTGGCGAGGGCACGATCGAAAACGGTCTTCTCCGGTGTCCGTGGCACGGGTGGGATTACGATCCCATCACAGGAAAGGCCCCCGGATTCGACGATGGCGTGGACACATTCGAGATGGAAACGCGCGAAGATGGCATCTACGTATGCATTCCGCAGGAGGCCGAGCACGAACGAACCGTGTCGGATGTCATGATGGAGACGCTGGTTGCCTGGGGTGTGAAACACGTCTGGGGCATGGTAGGACACTCCAACCTGGGACTTGCCGAGGCGGTTCGGCAACAGGAGCGCGCTGACAACATTTCCTACTATGGCATTCGGCATGAAGGAGCTGCCAGTTTTGCGGCCTCGGCCTACGGAAAGCTGACCGGTCGCCCCGCCGCGTGTCTGGCCATTGCAGGTCCGGGAGCAACGAACCTGCTGACCGGATTGTGGGATGCGCACGTGGATCGATCTCCCACCATCGCGCTGACCGGCCAGGTAGATACACAGGTCCTGGGACCGGGCGCATTCCAGGAGGTGGATCTGAATGGGGCATTCGGTCGCGTTGCCGTCTGGAGCCAGACCGTGCTACCTGGCTCGCGACACGCTGAACTGGCGATTCTCGCCGCCAAGAATGCCATTCTGGAACGCGGCGTGAGTCACCTCATTTTCCCGGATGAAGTACAGACCATACCTGCAGCAAGGGCCGATGCGCCGCCGTCGGGACCGGGGGGGCGGCTCGCGGATCGTCGCGTGCGGCCGGCCCGGGCGATCATCCAGGCGGCAGCAGAGCGGGTAGCCCGGGCCGGCCGCCCGGTCATCGTGGTGGGACACGGGGCCCGGTTCCACATGGAGCAGGTGATTTCCCTCGCAGAGCGTTTGGAAGCTCCGGTGTTGACTACTTTCAAGGCCAAGGGGCAAATATCCGACACGCATCCGCTGGCCGGAGGCGTACTCGGACGGAGTGGCACGCCTGTCGCGAGTTGGGTCATGAATGAGAGCGATCTGCTTATCGTGATCGGCGCCAGTTTTTCCAATCACACAGGGATTGCATCGAAGATAGATACCATCCAGATTGACTTCGAGCCCATGGCGCTCGGCCGGTTCCATGCCGTGTCGCTACCTGTGCTTGGTGAGATCGGAGAGTCTTTGGCCGACTTGGCCGCGGAGCTTGACAAAAGTCACGCGGACCATGAGCCGACATCGGATCAGCGGCGCGACCTGGCAAAGCGTCATGCCCTGTGGCAGACAGAAAAGGCCAGGCGCCGCTCAGATGACCAGTCGAGCGGCCTGTCGTCGTCACATGTGTTTGACGTACTGTCGCGCCTTGTTCCGGCAGATGCCATTATTCCGGTCGACGTCGGCAACAATACCTACTCGTTTGGCCGCTATTTCGAGTGCCGCGAGCAGACCGTACTCATGTCGGGCTATCTTGGGTCGATCGGGTTCTCGCTTCCTGCGGCCATGGGAGCATGGGCGGCAACGCAGGAGTCGGACACCCCATTCGCCGGACGGAAGGTCGTGTCGATTTCAGGCGATGGCGGGTTTGGTCAGTACATGGGAGAGTTCACCACGCTCGTCAAGTACAACATGAACATCACGCACATCCTGCTCAACAACAGTGAACTCGGGAAAATTTCCAAGGAGCAGCGATCGGGCGAATGGGCGGTATGGGAGACCGATCTGGTAAACCCGTCCTTTGCCAAATATGCGCACCTGTGTGGCGCGATGGGAATCCACGTAGAGGAGCCTCGTGCGCTGGAGAAGGCCGTCAGGGCAGCACTCGAGCACGATGGTCCGTCACTCGTTGAAATCCGGACGAATGCGCTTCTCGTCTGAACCAGGCTCCCGGTACGGCTGGAAGGGAATGGCGAAAAGGTTGCCGAGGCGATCGTTCTCCTCCGGATCCATATGCGTATCAATGCCGTAGCGGATATCCTCGGCGGCGGTGGCATCGTATGTGCCGAAGAGGCGATCCCAGATGGCGAAAATATTGCCGTAATTGGAGTCCGTCTGGGGTTGTTTCCAGTGGTGATGCACTTTGTGCATGTCTGGCGTGACAATGATCCAGGACAGCGTTCGCTCTACGCGCTGCGGCAGGCGGATGTTGGCGTGATTGAACTGGGAAAAGAGCGCCGACAGCGACTGGTACAACATCACGATCCCGATGGAGGTACCCGCCACAAGTACACCGAGGATCGTGAATACTGCCCGGAATACCGATTCGCCCGGATGGTGCCGCAGGGCTGTTGTGACGTCCACGTGGGTATCGGTATGGTGGATGAGGTGGAAGCGCCACATCCATTTTGCCTTGTGCTCCAAGAAATGGACCAGCCAGGCCCCTACCAGGTCAAGCAGCAGCAGGCCGCCCACAACACGGGCCCACAGGGGAAACTGACCCATATGCAACAGACCCCACTCGTTCGCATCGACCCGGAAAGCCGCCCGCACAATCAGGAACGCAAAACCGAGGTTGACGACGAGGGTCGTGACCGTGAATACGAGGTTGATGCCTGCGTGGCGGTAGCGTCGGTAGGCGGCCCGCGAGAGGGGAATTGATCCTTCCAGGATCCAGAACAGTACAATGCCGCAGGCGAGGATCAAACTGCGCCAGGCCGGGGGAATACTGCTGAAAAAGTCCAGGAAATCGGTCATGCCAGATGGACGTCAGCGTGGGTATCAGTCGCCTTTGAGGGTATCGTCCTCCTCGCCGTCTTCGTCTCCCTCTTCACCTTCCGGGTCATCGTCGCTGGCGACCGCGTCAAGGACGTCGGCCAGGTCTTCACTGTCAGCTGTGGCGTCATCGTCATCGTCGTCATCGACCCTGCCTTTCGGAGCTACGCGCGCCGGGTCGGCGTCGGGCGCGAGAATGTAGCGTTCACCAAGCGGATGCCGTCCATCGGCAACGACCAGCCCCTGTTCAATGAGCCTTTTGGCGGTAATGATGGGACATGGGTCATAGCCTTTCCCGGGCATGAAAAAATTGGCGCTCCGGCGCGCCGTAGACACGATGAGCACGTAGCCTTTCGACATTTTGGCGTGCGCATGAAGGGCCCATTTCTCACGCGATACGGAGGGAGCCGCCCGTGAATCAAGATAGTCTTCTGACATGTAGACCTGACTTAACGTGGTATTTGTTGGGAGAGGCAGTGAACCGCGCCCAGTCCCCTGATGATTTCCACGCAGGGAATGGGGGCAATTTCCCGGTCAGGAAAGAGTTCCGCAAGGAGTTCCTGCATGATTTCATCTTTTTCACCGCCGTAGGCCGGCATGAGGACGTGGCCATTGCCGATGTAGAAGTTCATGTAGCTTGCCGGCAGTCGCACGCCCGCGTGATGGACAGGATCCGGATGGGGTGCTTCCCGGAGCAAAAAATGTGACGGCAGACAACGACTGAGGATATCCCTGTTTTCAAGGAATCCATCCCGGTGGGGCAAGTCATTGGCCGCCATTGGATAGACAATTGTTGTTTCATTGGTAAACCGGGCCAGGTTGTCTATGTGGCCGTCGGTGTCATCGCCCTCGAGCTCTCCGCCAAGCCAGACGATGTGCCGGGCTCCGAGCACGCGTTCGAGCAGCGCTTCGGCTCGGGCGGCATACAGGCCCGGATTCCGGTTCGGGTTGAGCAGGCACGACGCCGTCGTAAGTATGACACCCGCGCCATTCGTTTCAATGGCGCCGCCTTCGAAGGTGATTCCTGCGTGCTCCACGGGATCTCCAACGTGGGCCGCCATACGTGCGGCTACCTTGCGGTCGAGGTCAAAGGGAGGGTACTTGCCACCCCATGCGTTGTAATTCCACGAAATGGCCAGTCGATGCCCTGACGCATCATATACCCAGGTGGCGCCATGATCACGGCACCAGGCGTCGTTCGTGGGAAGCGTGACGAATTCCAGATTGTCGTGTGAGCCCGTCAGGTTTCGAACATGACGGGCGTGGTCATCACTGAGCACATTCACATATACACGTTCGCCTTCGGCGAGTAGCTGTATACCGAGGGCAAGCGCCCGCTCTGCCGACTCCAGTCCCGTCGGCCAGGTATCCCGATTGTGGGGCCACGAAAACCACGTACCCAGATGGGGCTCCCATTCCGCAGGCATGCGACGACCGGTGAGCACCGGGTTTTCGGGTTGAATCACCGGGTTGTCAGGTGTCATGACGTGTCCCGGTCCAGAAACCGGCGGGAGAGATCGCCATAGGCATCGACACGCCTGTCCCGGAAGAATGGCCATCCATGGCGCTGTTCACGTATTTCCGACAGGTCGAGCGGCACTGTCAGCACAGCCGCTGCATCTACAGGGGCCTTCTGGCGGATGACACCATCGGGACCCGCGAGGAAGGACTGGCCCCAGAACTCGATGCCCTCGGGGTGTGAGCCGCCCTCCGCCGTCGGTTCGAACCCGAACCGGTTCACGGCGGCGACAAAACAGCCGTTGGCTACGGCATGGGAGCGCTGCATGGTCTCCCAGGCCGCATGCTGCGCCTTTCCGTGGCTATCCTTTTCGTAGGGATGCCACCCGATGGCGGTCGGGTACACCAGCAGATCGGCGCCCATGAGGGCTGTCAGCCGTGCCGCTTCCGGATACCACTGGTCCCAGCAGATGAGAACGCCGACGCGAAGCCCAGCTGTCTCGAATACCTTGAATCCAAGGTCGCCCGGTGCAAAGTAGAATTTCTCGGAATACAACGGGTCGTCCGGGATGTGCATTTTCCGGTACTTGCCCAGGTAGCCATTTGTGGGATCGATGACGGCCGCCGTATTGTGGTACAGGCCGGGTGCACGCTCTTCAAACAGGCTGGCAACGATACTTATGCCATGCGTGCGGGCCACACGCACGAGCTCCTCTGTTGCGGGGCCGGGTACAGGTTCAGCCAAGGAGAACAGCGCCGGGTTTTCTGTCTGACAGAAGTATGGCGAAAGGAAGAGCTCGGGCAGGATGACGAGGCGTGCGTGCTGCCGTGCTGCATCCTCGATGGCGGCGACAGCACGCTGCATACTCTCTGAGCGCGACGTTGACGGCGCCATCTGGGCAAGCGCCACCCGCAGGCCGGAAGAGGTGGTGTCTGCTGGGCGGGTCATGTCTCGTGGCGGGTGTAATAGGTGTGCTGATTGAAAACGGCCTTGTACTGCTCAAGCAGCTCAAATCCACGCTTGGGACGGATGGTTCCGTCGTCGATTTTCGAACGGATAATCCGGTTCATGCGGCTGTGCAGGTCCTGCGGAAAGTACTGGACGAGCGCCAGCATGTCCTGGACCGTGGTGCCGGGGATGATTTTTTCAATGTAGAACCCATCCTCTTCCTGGTCGTCCGCATACACGTGTGCTTCCGACACGCGACCGAACAGATTGTGCGTATCGCCCATGATATCCTGGTAGGCACCCATCAGGAAGAAACCGAGGTAATACGGTTCGTCCGGCCGAAGCGCATGCATGTCCATGAATCGGCGGTCGTCGTTGGCCGAGACGTAACTGCTGACCTTGCCGTCGGAATCGCACGTCAGGTCTACAAGCACTGCACGGCGGTCCGGCTCCTCTCCAAGCCGCTGCAGCGGCACAATCGGGAAACGCTGACCAATGGCCCAGTGATCGAGCGCCGACTGGAATACCGAGAAATCGCACAGACACTGGTCAACAAGGTGCGTGTCGAGGGCCTCGAGTTCGGGGGGGAGGACCTGCTCCGCATCCATCGCATGCAACATGCGATTGACACGGCGACAGATGGTCCAGTAGAGCCGCTCTGCAAGCGCCTTTTCCTCCAGCGAGAGGTAGCCGAAGCCGAAGAGCGTGTCGGCTTCCTGTCGCTTCCCGGCAGCGTCGTGGAAGGCTTCCAGCAGCTGCGCCAGATCGAACTCGCTCTCGGACGATATCCAGGAGAGCGTCTCATGAAGATCGAGGACCACCTGGTGGGCATCTTCACGCGGAGCAAAGCCCGGGTCCACTTCGTCCTTGCGGTACATTCCCAGCGTGTTCACGACGAGCACGCTGTGGTGGGCCGTAAGGGCCCGGCCACTCTCTGAAATAATGATTGGATGCGGCGCACCGTGCATGTCACAGACCTCCTTGATGGTCTGAACGACCGCATTGGCGTATTCCTGGAGGGAATAGTTGATGCCATCCTCGTCGCTGGCATAGGAGGCACCGTAGTTTACGCCCAGACCACCTCCGACATCGAGATATTCTACCGGGTATCCACGCTCGCGCAACTGGACATAGACCTGGGTGATTTCCTTGACCGCTTTCTTGAGCGACCGGATATCTGAAATCTGACTTCCCAGGTGGAAGTGAAGCAGTTTGAACGCGTCCGTGCGGTCCGACTCCGAAAGGTATTCCATGAGACGGACCAGTTCCGGTATGGAAATACCGAATTTGGACAGGTCGCCTCCCGAGTCGGCCCATTTGCCAGCCCCGGACGTCGTCAACCTGACGCGGACACCGAACTGCGTGTCAACGTGACGATGTTCTGCGGCTGCCATGAGGGCCAGGAACTCGTCGTATTTCTCCATGACGGGAATGACGCACTTGCCCAGCAGCTGGCCCGTCAGAATCAAGTCGACAGATGTCTGGTCCTTGTAGCCATTGCAGATGAGGAGGGTGTCGTCGCTCTCCAGATGCGGCAGCGCAGCAACGAGCTCCGCCTTTGAGCCACATTCGAGGCCCATCCCATACGGGCGACCGGCATCGAGTACTTCCTCCACGACCTCATGGAGTTGGTTGACCTTGATGGGGTAGACGCCCGTATACCTGTTGCCGTACTCCAGTTCTGCGATGGCTTCCCGGAAGGCCTCATTGAGTTGTATGACACGGCCATGAAGGACATCCTGGAATCGGATGAGTATGGGGAACGTGACACCGCGCTGGACCAGCACATCGACGACGCGCCGAATATCGATGGTGGCTTCCTGCGTGGAGACGACAACGTGGCCATCGTCATTGACCGTAAAATAGCCGTCGCTCCATGTGCTCATGAGGTACTGAACCTCGGAGTCGACCGGGGTCCAGCGCGAAGTGCTGGTAGTGGGTTGTTGGGTCACGTCGGGAAAGATCAGTTCGCTGCCAGGCGCTCCAGTACGTACGTAAACAGGAGCGGCGCCACGATGGTCGCATCGGACTCAATAACGTAAGACGGCGTGGTTGCGCCCAGTTTACCCCAGGTAATTTTCTCGTTCGGGACGGCTCCCGAATAGGATCCGTAGCTCGTTGTCGAATCGCTGATCTGACAGAAATACGCCCAGAGCGGTGTATTCTTCCGGAGCAGATCCTGCTCCAGCATGGGTACGACGCAGATCGGAAAGTCACCTGCTATGCCGCCGCCAATCTGGAAAAACCCGATGCCGGCATTTTTCGACGTGCGTTGGTACCATTCGGCAAGCCAGGTCATGTACTCGATTCCGGAGCGCACCGTGTGGACATGGCCGATGTCGCCCTTGATCACATGGCTGGCATAGATATTTCCAAGCGTTGAATCTTCCCAGCCGGGCACAATGATGGGCAGATCCTGCTTGGCAGCGGCCAGCAGCCAACTGTCTTTCGGGTCAATCTGGTAATACGGCTTCAACTGACCGCTCAGAAGAACATCATACAGGAACTGATGCGGGAACGCCCTTGCCCCCTTTCTGTCCGCCTCCTGCCAGTGTGCCAGCACGACGTTTTCTATGCGCCGAATGGCCTCTTCCTCGGGAATACACGTGTCCGTCACGCGGTTCAGGTGCCTTTTGAGGAGCGCTTCCTCATCGGCGCGCGTCAGTTCACGGTAACGGGGAATACGCTCGTAATGGTCGTGCGCGACGAGGTTGAATACATCTTCCTCGAGGTTGGCCCCGGTGCATGTGATGGCATGGACGTGTCCCTGCCGGATGAGTTCGGCCAGTGAGAGCCCCAGTTCCGCCGTGCTCATGGCACCGGCGAGGGTTACCATCATGCGGCCACCGCTGCGGATGTGGTCCACGTATCCACGCGCCGCATCCACGAGTGCGGCGGCATTGAAATGTCTGAAATGGTGATCGAGAAAGTCTGCTATCACGTGGAATTACCACTCCTCGTCGTCTTCTTCCCAGTCGTCATCTTCGTCCCACTCGTCGTCTTCGTCCTCATCATCGTCCAGAATATACTCATCATCATCCTCCTCATCATCGTCTTCCCAGTCGTCCTCCCAGTCGTCGTCGGATGTCTGCAGGGCCAGGATGTCGTAGTCTTGGAGCGTTGGTTCCATGGCAATACGGGGTTGTGTGCAGTTCTGCCGCTTGTGCTCGGCAAAGACACGGGAAAGTACGACAATACCCTATGTCTCCGTTCATGAATTTTTTCAGGCTCGGCCCGTCTCCGGCGGTAGAAGCACTCAGGCGGCCGCCGACCGCGAGATACACGATTTGAATTGCTTTGCTGCCATGGCGTAGCCGCCCTGGGCTCCGTCTACGAAATGGACCTGGTCACCGAACATCTTCTCGACGAGACAGGTGACAATAGCGGCATCGGATACGTGCAGGCCATAGCACAGGACGCCTCTGTTTTCCCGCTCCCTCAGGTATGCCACAAGTTGCAAGCGTTGTTGGGGAGATCCGCTGAATACCATGCGCAGCGTACCGTCGAATTTGCATACATCCGAGCATGAGGTGACCAGTTCCGGTAATTTTGCGATGGGAGACGGCAGTCCGAGGACACGACGCAGCACCAGCATGACGTACATCATGGTCTGTTGCAGGAGGATGACTACGGTACGAGCACGACCATGCCAGCTTCCTGCCCGTCCATCGGACCCTGTATTCGGAACAATTCGCGCCAGGAGGTCCGCGTCAAATGAAGGTTTCAGGTACCGGGCTGAAAGGGGGTGGCGATCATTCTCTGCGCCATAGACGAGCGCAATATGTGCAATCAGTCGGCGGTATTCCTCTGCATCGGGAGCCCGCGCAACCAGGGATACGACTTCTCCTTTCGTCGCAGGGACGCGGTCCCAGCCACACCGGATGCCCGTAAAATCAGGTTCAGAGGCAGGGAGCCCCTCCATACGGTAGACCACCGGGTCGGAGGCGTCTTTCACGGCCTGCTCGGCACGTGCAATCCCCGTCCCGGAAAGTACCATCTGGTCGTATTGCCCGGAGACGCGGTATCGTCCTATGCGGACATCGGTTCCGAGGGCACGGAGCTCCGAAACCTGGACCATGCCTGCATGGAGATCCATCTGGTACGTATTGCGCACGGTCTCCATGACGCCCAAAAGAGCGCGGCCCACCGGTTCACGATCCCGTTCCGACACCAGAAACGTGGCCCCGTCCCCTCCGAACACGAAGGGAACGTGGGGCGAAATGGCGGCGTTACGCACCGCAGCAATGCTGCTGGCTCCGACAAAATTGACGTCCCGGTACCGCCCCTGTTCTATCCATGCTGTTGATCCGCGTATATCGACAACCACGCACCACCACGCATCGGGCACCGGACGGAGAAAAGCATCGCTGCACAGATCTTCAAGCGTGGGTATGAGTGGCAGTGTCCTGAGGAACTGTTCCATGTCGTATTATGGGTCGTGATCTCTGGGTTGATTCCAACACGTAGTCGTTTCGGACATATCCCGGGAAATCCCGTCAACTGGCCTGATCTACCTCCAAACAGTACCTGTAATGCTGCCACTCGCAGTCAACCTGGCGTTTCTCGGCGAAATCGTAGTCCTCTTCGTAGCCGCGGTGGTGATGGCCTACCTCAGCTACCGGATTGGCCTGGTGCCCATTGTCGGTTTTCTGATAACCGGAGTTATCATTGGTCCAACGGCACTTGGGTTGGTGTCGGACCAGGAACTGGTCGACGTACTGGCAGAGGTTGGTGTCATCCTGCTGCTCTTTACCATCGGGCTGGAATTCAGTCTTGAGAAGCTCTCACGTCTGGCGCGGGCCATTTTCGTGGCCGGCACGTTACAGGGGGCATCGGTTGTAGTCATAGTAACAGGTGCAGCGATAGCCTTCGGTACCGGGCTGAACGTTGGCATCTATACCGGATTCCTGGTTGCGCTCAGCTCGACGGCGATTGTGCTGGGTCTGCTGACCGACCGGAAGGAAACCGATACGCCCCAGGGCAGACTGTCCCTGTCCATCCTGATTTTCCAGGACTTTTCGATCGTGGGTATGGTGCTCCTGGTGCCTCTGCTCTCGGGGGAAGGCGGCTCCACGATTGAACTCCTCTGGATTCTGCTCCGGGCCGTACTGATCATCGTGGCCATCGTGGTGCTTGCGCGTCGGACGGTTCCCTGGGTATTGGAAAAGGTGGCTCGTACGGGGCGACAAGAGCTGTTTCTGCTGACGGTTGTCACCATCTGTCTGGGTACGGCGGCGCTGGTCAGTCAGTTCGGGGTGAGTCTGGCGCTGGGTGCGTTCATGGCGGGACTCGTGGTCAGTGAGAGTCACTACAGCGAGCAGGCGCTGAGCGAAATCCTGCCCCTGCGAACCATTTTCAATGTGGTTTTCTTTGTGTCGGTAGGTATGCTGCTCGATGTCTCGTTCCTCGTCGACAATCTGGTAATCGTGCTGCTGGTGGGACTGGCTATTCTTGTACTGAAGATCATTACCACCTCGGCGAGTGTCCTTGTACTCGGCTATCCCATGCGTATTTCCGCCGCTGTGGGCTTTGGCCTTGCCCAGATCGGCGAATTTTCGTTTGTCCTGGAACGTGCCGGAAGGCCGGCAGGCCTGTCGCCAGCCGGAATGGGCGATGCCGGGACCCAGATTTTCATTGCAGCCACGGTACTGCTCATGCTGGTCACGCCGTTCCAGCTCCAGGGATCGGCTCGCTTCGGGGAGTTCGTGGCGCGTGTTCTGCCGGGGCGGCGTGGGGTCCGTGGTCGGGATTCGGATGCGCGACCTGACAGTGGGCGAGGCGACTCGGCCAGTGCGCAATCAGACGCACGGGGTGACGAAAAAGAAACGCCGCATCTGGAAGATCACGCCATCATTGTCGGCTATGGTCAGGCCGGTAAGCGTCTGGTCCAGGTACTTCAGAATCGGGGTATTCCGTTCATGGTCATCGAGATGAATCCGGACGCCGTGAGCAAGATGCGCAGCCAGGACATACCGGCTCTCTATGGAGATGCATCGCGCGCTCATATCCTGGAGGCCGCGGGAATTCACGAGGCCAAGATGTGCGTCGTTGTGGTAAATGATCCGGCCATCACACCGCGCATCACCCAGCAGGCACGGTATCTGAATCCAACCCTTCAAATCGTGGTTCGGACGCGGTATCTGGTGGATATGGAGCGGTTGCAGTCCGTGGGTGCCGATATCGTGGTACCGGAGGAAATGGAGACGACGGTCCGGATTTTTTCCCATGTACTCGGCGCCTACATGATTCCTCCCGATGAGATCGATCGGCAGATCAAGCTCCTCCGAAAGGAGGATTACGGCATTGTACGAGGCAGCATCCAGGAAGCGCACCTGATGGTGCTCGAGGGACTCGACGAGGATGGCCTGCATACGCGTGCGGTGGCGGTCCGTGAAGGGGCGTTTGCAGCCGATCGTTCGCTCAGCGAATTGGAATTGCGCCGTCGATATGGTCTGACGGTACTGGCTGTACGCCGCGCGGGCAAAACCACGGCGTCGCCGTCCGGCGAGTTCACGCTGCGTGCAGGCGACCGTCTCGTCATGGTAGGCTCGGCCGACCGGTTCGCGCGCTGCGCCGACATTTTCCGCGTTCCGGATGCTGCCCCCTGAACCTCCCTCGCACGTTCCGTGCTCGGGTACGGTTCGACTCCTACCGAAAGGAGGCTCCCCGGGTAGGATTTACTCGCCGCCGGGCAGGGTGCCTGACTGGCAGGATGTGCCACAAGGCTCGTAAGTCGCTCGCTGCGCTCGCTCGTTTGAACCTCCCTCGCACGTTCCGTGCTCGGGTACGGTTCGACTCCTACCCGGGGGTAAATAAACAAAGCCCAGCAGGCGAATGCCTGCTGGGCTTTGTTTGGCTCCCCGGGTAGGATTCGAACCTACGACCCTGCGGTTAACAGCCGCATGCTCTACCGCTGAGCTACCGAGGAGTGGAGAGCACCGAATATAAGAAGATGCCCGCACACGACACAACCCTCTTTGCGGTCTTTTCAATTGCGGTCGGGCAAGCCGGAACGGAGACTCCGCTTACTCAGGCGACATCACGTTGTTGGACCTGTCCACGTCGGGCAGGAAGCGATCCGGGTCAATTTCGGCGCGCTCGACATCGCCTGGAGGAAAGGTCAGCATAGCGGCTCGCGCGCCACCAAGCCACGTTGACACCGGAATCCACTCATCCGCCGTCCGGCCATCCCGATATGTAACGCGTACTGGCGTCGGGAACGGCGACAAACCCAGATCCTCGATTGTCACCTCTACACCCGTTTCGAGAGAAACGACACTCGCAACAGCCTGGTCGAGGGTCCACGTCTCATAAAACATCGTCGTCCAGAACCAGTCCAGGTCCACTCCCAGCACGTCCTCGAACGTGTTGAACAGATCATGGGGCTGGGGATGCCTGTGCGCCCACCGATCGGCATACTCCCTGTACGCCTCATAAAAACGCTCCTGGCCTACCATTCCGCGCAGGGCATGCAGCGCCACAGCCGGTTTGTTGTAGGAGGCAATTCCCCGCGCGGCCGTTCCCACCGGATACCGGTCTCCGTGCCGCATGGGCTCCACTTCCTGACCCGTGCCCGCGATGAAATAATAACTCTGGCCCGCCGGATCCCAGCTGTCATTCCCCCAGAAATCAGCCGTCGCCTCGGCCGTGTTGAATGACGTCAGCCCTTCATCCATCCACGTGTACTGTTTTTCATTCTGCCCCACGATCATCGGAAACCACATGTGGGCAATTTCATGGAATGTGGTGCCGAAGAGGCGCCGGTAATCCCTTGTGCCTCCGATCAGCGTAATCATCGGGTACTCCATGCCGCCCCCGATGATGCCCTCGACCGTCGTCATGTGCGGCCACGGGTAGGGCATGTCGAGCTGGCGCGACAGGAACTCGATCGAGTAGCGGGCAAACTCCGCCGAGCGGTCCCAGGCCGGCGTTCCGTCTCGATAGAGAGCGTGGATCATGGAATACCGGTTCTCGTCGTCAACGCGCGCGCGCGTCGCATCCCACACGAACCGGGTAGATGCGCCGAATGCGAAATCCCGCACCCGCTCTGCCCGGAAATGCCATGTCAGCGTCCCGGACGCGCTCGGGGCGAGCGCATTTCCTGCTTCGAGATCCGCGCCCGTCACCACATGCACGACATCATCGCCTGCCGATGCCTCGTCGAGCCGCGCCAACGTCTGTCCGGAGAGCACACCCGGGGCGTTGACAAGATCGCCCGTCGCTCCAACGATCATGTTGTCCGGCAACGTTATACGCACGTCGTAATCGGCAAAGTCCATGTAGAACTCGCCGTTTCCCATGTACGGATCAGCGGTCCAACCATTCACATCGTCATATACGGCAACCTGTGGATACCAGTAACCGAGGTAGAACACCTCACCGTCGGTTCCCATGCGCGGTGCGCCGACCTCCGGGACCCGGAACGTCCACGAGACGTCGACCCGGGCCTCCTCGCCGGGTGCAACCGGGCGTTCGCCGCGAAGCGTCATGATGGTTCCCTGCGTAACGTACCCGGTCTGACGCAGTGATGTCCGCTCGACGAGCGAAGTGCCGTTCCAAGCGATTCCGGTAACATGCACGCCGCCTGAAATTTTCTGCGGCCGGTTCCGGATAACGCCTTCCGTGTTCAGGTTCTGACGCAGGTGGATGGGCAGCACGTAAAGTGTATCGGGCGACGCATTCACATACGAAATCGTCGCATCTCCCCGCACCATGCGCGTATCGGGCGAGAGCGTCGCATCTATCCGGTAACGGACCGTATTCATCCAGTACGCGGGACCCGGATGTCCGGTGCGCGTGCGCGTTCCGGCCTCAACGGCGGCCGCGAACCCGGGCTCCTCGATGACCGGATAGGGGACAGGACGTGGCGCGGGTTCGGATACCAACCAGTCCTGGGCCAGCGCGGCGGTCGGTGCCGCAAAAAATACCCCAAGCAGAAGGGCACCAGTACACAGGATCGTAAAGCGGCGAAAGAGAGTCATGGATCTGTTTTGGATGGGTGGTACATGTCCCCAACATATCAGGCAGCACCCGCTCTTTGCGCCGGGCTGTCATGCACCTGTGCGTAGGGGTTTCCCCGAAAAAAGCGCTCCAGTCACCGTGACCCTACAGCAGAATCAGGTATGTAAGCTTGGCTATCCCCACCTGGTTGTTGAGCAACAGGTCGGCCCGCGGATCGAACACGTCGGCGCCGTCACGTGGGACGTGATAGCTCGTGTTGAAAACCAGGAACAGGTCCGATCCCGGCGTATGGATCCAGTCAATCCGGATGTTCGCTGTGACGTTGCGGGAAAAGTTGTCGTACTGGATGAGGGCCTTGGCAAACAGCTTTCGGCTTACACTTCCCAGGATATCGAGAGATGCGGTCGTGGCGTTGAAGTTACCACCCGAAACCGGAAGATCCACCGTGGAATAGCGCAGGCTGCCTCCGAGGGTAAGATGCTTCGATTGCCGGTAGCCACCCGATGCCCTCCAGTCGGTTCGTGTGCCGTGAAAGAAGTCACCCGTCTCGAGACCAGCCGATGCGGAGAGTCGGCGGCCCGGATCGGACGTGAAGCTGATACCAACGCGATTGAATGTGTAATCTCCCGGTACGATTTCAGCGTCGGGGCGGATGAAGAAGGAGGCTTCGAGGCGCTCGAATTCCCGGCTCCCGGTGATCAGGAAACTGTCGCGCTGCCGAAGCTGGAAGCTGACGGACGGATTGATGCTCCAGGACTGTTTGTCACCATCCTGCCCGGTGATGTAAGTGCCCATGGTGTGCCCCGTGATCTGACGGAACGGGCCGTTTTCCAGGAATGGAGACCATGTCAGTGTGCTTATGGTCCGACGCATGTCCCGGCGACGGACAAAGCCAAGTCCGGGGTTGAAGTTGGTGGAGACGCTTGTGTAGGAGAGGCTCCCGCCGTAGACCGCATTGCGCAGACTCAGGCTCACGCGGCCGGCCTGCTCGCCGTCACTCGCGTCGTCCGATGCGGCAACACGGGTGTACCAGGCTTCAAACTCACTGCGGCTCCAGAACCGGACCTGGGTATCGGCGCCATAGGCCCGGTTCCAGTCGCCACTCCGGTCGAGTGAGGTGAAAATAACGCCCGCTGTGGCGCGCGGGCGGACTTCGGTCCGCGCGCGCGCCACAAAATTGTTTGCAGACCTTGAGCCCAGCAGGTCACTCATCTCGTCGCCCGTTTCGATGTTGAGGAGACCCACCGAGAAGCGCCCCACCTGACCCGTGGCGCGGGCACCGGCCAGGATACGCTCCGTGAGCCCGATACGGCGCGAGAAAAAGGTCTGTGTCTGACGCGAGGAGCCGTGCTCGAAAAGCCCCGACCGCTCCAGGAAAAATTGCCTCTTCTCGGGAAAGAAGAGGCTGAACCGGGTCAGATTGACCTGTGCATTGTCGGCTTCAACCTGTGCAAAATCCGTGTTGACCGTCGCATCTATCGTAATATTCGACGTCAGGCCATACTTCACGTCGAATCCGACCTCATTGTTGAGATCCGAATTCGTGTTTTCGAACCGGAGGTCCGGACGTACTTTCTGTGCGCCGCTCACGATGTAGGGCGTGAATTCGATGTTTTTGCCACGGTGGATGTTTTTGATTCCCGTCAGGCGACCGTACTCGCTGACCGTCCGCATGTCGTCGCTGTAGCCCGAACCGTAGGAGAGCGGAATCAGGGGCCAGTTCAGTGTTTCGTTCTTGCGATTGATCTTGCGTCGCATGAAGAGTCCGAATTCCAGTTCTTCGCCTTCCGGAAACCGGAGCTGGCGGAAGGGGATCGAGACCTCGAGCGTCCATCCCTCTTCGTTGATGACGGTTTCACTCGTGAAGACGGCGTCCCAGGAATAAGAATCGAGCGTGATGGATTCGTCCGCGATCATGGCATCGTCCTGCGTGCCGAGCGCATTCATTTCGAAGAGGTAGGCGTTGCGGCCATCCAGGAAGGTGTCCAGCCCGATATAGGCGTGGTCATCCCGGTCATTACGCCCCCCGCGCTCCATGTTCTTGGCCCGGATGAGCTCGGGGTTCCTGTCCTTGAAACTGAAAGCGAAGTAGAGGTGATTGCGGTCGTAGGCCACCTTGGCCCATGTCTCTTCCGTCGGAGCCGCCCCTTCGTTGGGCCAGCGCTGCCGGAAGTCTGTGATCGGATCAATGAACTGCCAGGCGGCGTCGTCCAGATGGCCGTCAATACGCGGCGCATCTTCCACGAAGACCGCCTCGATGGTGGGCAGTTCGGCGCGTGCGCCACGGGACCCGTCGGACGTGGCCTGGGCGGAGAGGGTGCGGGCAGGCAGTACCAGAACGGTCAGAACCAGCAGAACAAAGAGAGGAGCGCGAAAGGGCATCTTGGGCGGCTTTGGGTGAATGAGGCAATATACACGTTCGTCACTTTTGCGCGAAATCGGTGTATGCTTTGGCGCCCGATCCTGAACCGGTACGAACATCCCATGACATTCCCATTGAAGCCCTGGGCGGCGGCCCTTTCTCCGTGCAGTCTTCTGCCGAGAATGAGATTCTCGATGTCATTTACCGCTTTTTCGACGCGTTCGCCGCCCGGGATTCCACCGGAATGGCAGCTGAAGTCGATATGGACGGGGGACTGGTGATTACAGCGTTTACGCCCGACGGACGGCCGTTCGTGCGCGCTATTGAACAGTGGACATTCATTCCAAGTCTGGCAAGCCGGGAGGGACCTCAGGTGGTGGAAACCACCTGGAACCCTCTCGTCGAGGTGCATGACAACCTGGCCCGGTTTCCCACGGGCACGGATGATGTTCCGGAGCAGGAACCCGCCTGGAAAATCATTGCCGTGGCCGACACGCTGCGCCGTGAAGGATGCACGGACCAGGGGCTTCGCGGCCAGGTGGGAGGCCGCTGAGATTCGGCGAGAGGCGAGGCCCTCATTTCAAAACAGGGTGAAATGAGGCGGGGGCATTGAACGCTCTCGCCATCTGACGTATTATTACTGTCTGGCCACTGATTTGCCCTGGTGGCGGAACTGGTAGACGCGCTAGATTCAGGTTCTAGTGAGCATTACGCTCGTGGAGGTTCGAGTCCTCTCCAGGGCACCATGGGCGGCTCGCTTCGTGAAGGCGAGCCGCCCTGTATCGCACCCGGTCAGGGTGGAGGCCATAGTCATTCAGTGCACCCATGCATCTCTCACTTTTCCTCTGGTTACTCGTCGTTCCTGCATTGGCGCCGCAGCCGGTGAACACCGACGTTCGCGATGAAATCCGTAATCGTCTGCAGGTGGCACGGGCAACCGGTCAATTGACAGCTGCAGGCACCACACTGCGCGCCCGGGTCGCATTACCCAACCATTACGAGGCCCACGGATTCGAGCCGGCATGGGTGGTGGATGGCGTGCCTACAGAGCCTCTCGCCAAATTGATGGGCGCCATCGGAAGCGCCGTGCTGCATGGTCTGGACCCGACAGATTATCACATGGATCGACTCCGTGCCCTTCATGCGGGTATGTCACCCCGCTCACCTGTACGTGACCAGGCAGACCTTGACCTGCTGGCCACGGATGCCTTTCTGGTACTGGGCTCACACCTGCTGCATGGACGCGTACATCCGGAGAGCTTCGAACCGGAATGGATGGCTAACCGGCGAAACAGACCGATGGAACCGGTTCTGGCGGAGGCACTGCGGAGCGGGGATGTCGCGGGCGCACTGGAAAATCTCGCTCCCGTTCAACCACGATACGCAACGCTGAAGCGTGCGCTTGCTTCGTTGCGAGCGCTGGAAGCCAACGGACCGTGGATCCCGATTCCGTCGGGACCGAAAATGGAGATTGGCAGCCGGGGAGAGCGCGTCGCCCAGCTGAAGGAACGTCTCAGGGCTCTTGGTGATCTGACGGTACATGTGCAGGGCTCCGATTCGTTACTCTTCCATACCGGGCTTCAAGAAGCAGTCATTCGATTCCAGGAGAGACATGGTCTGGATGCGGACGGTGTGGTTGGACCGGCAACGCTTTCAGCATTGAACATGACTCCAGAACAACGCATACAGCAGATTGTTGTGAACATGGAGCGCTGGAGATGGCTGCCGGACGATCTGGGAGAAGAGCATATCGAGGTGAATATCCCCGGATTCGTCGTCCATGTCGTGGAACGTGGCCGCGTAATGCGGGAGCATCGCGCCATTGTCGGTCGCGTCGTCCGGCAGACGCCGTCGTTTACCGGCCAGATGTCGTATCTGGTACTGGCACCATATTGGCACGTACCGCCGACCATTGCGAGTCAGGACAAGTTTCCTCAGATAAAAAATGATCCAGGAGCTGTTGCTGCACAGAACATGAAGTTGTTCTCGGTGGCCACCAACGCTGTCGTGGATCCGGCATCGGTGGATTTCTCGTCGATGACCGGTCGCGAATTCAATCAGCAGTACCGGCTCCGACAGGAACCTGGTCCGCAGAATGCACTTGGAAGGGTCAAATTCATGTATCCGAATCGTCACAACGTGTATTTGCACGACACACCCTCGCGGGAACTCTTCAGCCGGTCTTCACGGGGGTTCAGTTCAGGCTGTATCCGGATCGACAACCCACTCGACCTGGCGGAATACCTGTTGCGTGACAATCCGGCGTGGCAACGTGAGCGTATTGACCGGGTGGCGACCGGAACGACCGAAACGAGTATCCGACTGTCCCGCGTATTGCCCGTCCATATGCTCTACTGGACTGCATGGGCTGATCAGGATGGCACGATCCAGTTCCGTGACGATATCTATAAACGGGATGCCCGTGTTGCCGCGGCCTTGTCCGCAGATGCCCCCGGAGTATGATTCGGGGATGGACACATACGGTCCTGCGGTTCCTCGGTGCGTGCGTATTGACAGTCGCCGCAGCCTTGGTCATGGCATCGTGGCATGGAGCGCCAATCGTCACGGTGGACGATAACAAACCGGTACCCGGACACGCCGTCCAGCACGAGTTGGTGGGTGTACTGACGCGGATGGACTGGCCACTGTATCCGATTCGCGACGGCCGGGCAGTCTTCACGGCCCGTGTCGGTGCCGCCGACGTCGGATTGTCCGTTGTAGCACTCCAGGCGCTTCCCGGTGAAGCTTTCGAGATCGATGCGCGTGACCTGATGGGCGTGCCTGTCCCGTTCGTGATTGAAAGTGACAGTGTACGTGTGCGGCGCTCGGACGATGGGCGTTTATACTGGGTAGCTCCGACGGAACCCGGCCCAACGGCATTTCGCATCCGGTCTGTGGACGCTGGCGGTGCCATCCACGTGAACATGCTGGTCTCCGAACCGATCGGCTCGGTCAAGCGCGGTTCGTTGAGCCATTATCCCATTGGCCACTACCAATCTCGACCCGACTCCCGTGGACCCGAGTACGATCCTCCTGCAGGGTTCGCGCCGATATCGAAGGACGACGAGGATATCCTCGCCTCCCCGCACTTCACTGTCGGCCAATTCCTGTGCAAGGAGCCCGGAGATCCACGCTACCTGGTTCTGTCCACCAGGTTGCTTCACAAATTGGAAATGTTGCTGGGCGCCGTACGCAGTGCCGGAATCAATGCCACGACCCTGACCGTGATGTCTGGCTACCGTACGCCGGCATACAATCGGAAAATTGGCAACACGACGTCTCTCAGCCGTCACCTTTATGGAGATGCGGCGGATGTCTTCGTGGATAACGACGGCGACGGCATGATGGACGATCTCAATGGCGATGGTGTATCGGATGTAGCCGATGCGCGGTATCTGGGCCACATTATGGAGAGCGCGGTCAATGGCGGTGGTACAGGGGCATATCCTGGTGGCATGGGCGCATACCGCGCGAACGCAGTACACGGTCCCTTTCTTCACGTCGACACCCGTGGTTCACGGACCCGCTGGTAGCTGTCAACCAGCGCCCGGTGTCTACTTCCATTTGATACTGCACCCGATGGGGTCGGTCACCGGCTCGGGGACCGGTCGCCCGGCCAGGACAGCCTCAAGGGCATGGTCCAGTTCGTGTGTCTTGGCCCGTGCTGCGTGCTGGGGGATATCCACGGCCCGGCCGCGATAGGCCAGCTTGCGCTCTGCATCGAACACAAAGAAGTGGGGCGTGCGCTCGGCACCGAATGCGCGCGCCGTGTCCTGGCTTTCGTCCCGGGCATAGACCCAGGGGAATCGGAGTTGCTCCATGCGGGCTTTCATGTGCTCGAAATCGTCAGCCGGATGCGTTTCGGCATTGTTTGGATTGATGCCAATGAACTGCACGCCGCGCGCAGCGAATTTCTCGGCTGTCCTGCGGGTTGTGTCGTCGGAACCGATCACGTACGGGCAGTGGTTGCATGTAAAGAACACCACGAGCGCGGTCGCGTCTTCGAAGTCGGATGGCGACCACGAACGCCCGTCGGTCGCGGGGAGGGTGAACGGCGGAAGGGGATCTCCTGGTTGCAGCATTGACAAGGATATATGGTGGGTGACGGCATGGAACAGAACCTGAATACGTTTGGCCTCGGGCCAGGTTCGGATGTGGGGAATGCCCCGACATCGGGATCGTACCACCGCCGTCATGCGTGTCCCGTTTGCATACGTATTGTACAGTTGGATCAACAGCGAGAGGTACCGTCATGATGCGCACAATCCTGGTTCCCACCGACTTTTCTTCGAGCGCCGACAGCGCGCTTGCCTACGCCTTCCAGTTCGCCGAGGTATACGGCGCTGACGTGCACATCCTCCATATCGTGGAGCGCCCCATGGCCACGGTACCGGATCTGCCCCCGGAGATTGTGTCGCTGGCACAGGACAAGGCCATGGATGCCATGGCCCAGTTGCTGCGCCGCCACGGGAAGACGGAAAAAGACGTCACGGTCACCGTCAAGCCGGAGCGCCTTACGACGTCCATTCCTGAAATGATTGGCACGTTTGCCGAGGAAAACCGGTGCGACCTACTTGTCATGGGTACGCACGGTCGGAGGGGGGCACGCCGCCTGCTCCTGGGCAGTGTTACCGAGGAGGTCATTCGCCACTCTCGCGTGCCCGCGCTCGCGGTTCGGGAAGGGGAAGAACCGGATGCGGCGAAGAAGGACCGGCATATCCTCGTTCCCATTGATCTTTCGGACAGTACCGACGCGGCGCTCCGCGTGGCTACCGATGTGGCCCTCAAGTTCAACGCGCGGATCGAGCTCCTGCACGTGGTAGACATTGGATTCTATCCGTACTACGGGCTGCTCAAAGACCCGGTGGCTGAGCTCGAACAAAAAGCGCTCGACGTGGCGGGCAAGCAGCTCGAAAAGCGGGCCAAGAAACTGCGCGATGTCGGGATAGACGTAGAGATCCATCGCCGAAAGGGCCATGTGGCCGACCGCATTCTGGCGTTCACGTCCGAAAACGACGTGGATCTGATCGTCATGGCATCGCACGGCCGCTCAGGGATTGACCGCGTTCTGCTTGGAAGCGTTGCGGAACGTGTCCTGCGGGCAGCAAGGGTACCGGTGATGGTGGCGCCTTCAGATGCAAAAAAGGAGGCTCCCTTCAATCATGTAACACCCGCCCTGCGAGCTGATATATCATAGATATATTATAAATATATCACTCTTCGCCATCGGTCGAATCGTAGTCGACAGACAGGATCTCATATTGCGGCGCACTAGGATCCGGGGAGATGCGGACGGTATCGCCAGGAGTGTGGCCGCTGAGAGCTCGGGCAATCGGTGATGTGAACGATACGTCTTCCGTACGCAGCCCGGCTTCATCCACACCGACAATGCGCAGATCCTTGACGGCGCCGTCAAGGGGTCCGCCGGTAATGCTAACACGGACGCGCGCACCGAAGCGCACCTCGCCCGTCGGCTGGCCGGACGGGTCTATGACGCGGGCTGTTGCCATGCGCTCACGCAGCGCGGCAAGTTGGCCGCTGACCAGTGTACGTCGGCGGATGCGGTCGTGGTCATGGGGGTCACCCTGTTGCAGGGCGTCCCGTTCTTTTTCCAGTGCCTCACGTTCCTCCTTCAGCAGCCGCATGCCACGTGGTGTCACGTAGTTGGCCGTACCTGGCGGAAGTGGGGCCCGGGGAGCAATGAAAACATCTCCCAGTTCATTGTCTTCACTTCGGAAGGCGCGATTCATTTCGTGGGTATCTGCTCCAGCCAGATCCTGGCTTTCCTGTTCGACTCGACATGGGCTACGAGTATACCCTCCTCCTGGATCCATACCGTGTCGCTGCCGGTCGAAAACGAATCGGTGTCACCAATGACAAGCTGGCCTTCCTGGTCAATGTACCAGGCGCTGTATTCCTGGTCTGTGTCGGCACCGGATTTCGAACGAATAACAAGGTCACCGTCTGCCATGAAGTGGAATTCAATGTCTATTTCCGCGATGAGCGACGTAGCCATGGCCAGCGCTGCACGGGAAATTGCATTGTCTTCGTCTGCGTCGGTGTCGATACCAATTCCCAGGTGCAACTTCCACCGGGTGTCTACAAGGTCCTTGTCGCGCAGCTGCTGGGCATGTGAATTGCCAGGCGCTACGGAAACGATGAAAATGAGGATGGCCAGAAGAGAAATATGCTGTTTCATTATGCTGTACGACGTGTGGATGGACGCTTTGCAGTGCGGACATTCGCTGTATAGCGTACGGGCGGGCCGGAAGGTTGCACGTGCCGCACACGGATCATGCATGGACGCGCAGCATGAAGAGGGCGGCGACGACGAAGGAGGAGCCGCCCGTAATGAGTACGAAAACAGGTTCTCCCCCGAAAACATTATCCAGCAGGGCCCCGTAGATGGTGCTGGCCATGATCTGGGGCAGCACAATGAAGAAATTGAATATGCCCATGTAGATACCGAATTTCCCAGAGGGAAGGGCATCGGTCAGGATGGCGTACGGCATGGCAAGAATGCTCGCCCATGCCATACCGACGCCGATCATGGATACGAGCAGCATATTCGGGCCTGGCATGATATATATGCTCACAAGGCCGATGCCACCCGCCAGAAGACCCACGATATGGGTCCGTGAGCGTCCGATTCGGCGCGCAAGCACGGGAAGCGCGAAAGCGAAAAGGGCCGCAACACCATTGTAGGTCCCGAACAGAACACCCACCCAGTCGGCACCGTCGTTGTAGATCTGCGAAGCTGTGTCGGTGGTGGCGTAGATATGACTGGTCACAGCGGGCGTCATGTAGATGAACATCGAAAAAAGGCCGAACCATGAGAAGAACTGCACCCAGGCCAGTCTGCGCATGGTGGTTGGCATCTGGAGCAGGTCGCTGAAGACCTCGACGAAGCCGTCCGTATGGCCCTGGCGCGTGCGCCAGGCGGCCAACCAGAGCAGAAGGGCAAAGAGAACGAGTCCAATACCCAGGACATAGAGTTCCTTCTGCAGCGCACCGGAGACGTAGACCAGCACGGTCAGCAGGGCGCCGCCCGCGCACCACCGGGGTGCCAGCCGCGCGTACGCGGCGGCTGGCAGAAGGCCGTGCGCGGGCGGCGCCGCATCCGTCGCGGCCGCATGGAACGCCGCGAGCTCCTCGGGCGAATACTCCCGCACGCTGAGCACGGTCCACGCCACGGCCGCCAGGAAAACGGCTCCACCAACATAGAACGCGTAGACGACCGATGGCGGAATGTCTCCGGGCGGCGCGGTGTTTGCCACCCCCAGCCAATTGGTCAGCATCCACGGGAAAAGGGACGCCACCACCGAGCCGAAGCCGATGAAAAAGCTCTGCATGGCAAATCCCATGGTCCGCTGCTCACTCGGAAGCATGTCGCCCACGAAAGCCCTGAACGGTTCCATGGACACATTGATGGACGCATCCAGAATCCAGAGCAGTCCGGCCGCCATCCAGAGCGCCGACGAGTTCGGCATGGCAATGAGCGAGAGCGATGCCAGGATGGCGCCCACCAGGAAATACGGGCGGCGGCGCCCGAACCGGCCCCACGTGCCATCGCTCATGTGCCCGATGATGGGCTGCACGATAAGGCCGGTCACCGGCGCTGCAATCCACAGGATGGCAATACTGTCCACCTCGGCTCCCAGCGTCTGGAAAATGCGGCTCAGATTGGCCAGCTGCAGTCCCCACCCGAACTGGATACCGAGGAATCCGAAACTGATGTTCCAGATCTGCCAGAAGGAGAGATGGGGCTTGTTCATGGACCAGTTCGGGCCGCCTGCAGAAGGCGACGATTATTCGGCGTCCACAATGGAGCGGTAATGGGTCTCATCTCCCGTCATCTCCCACCGGACGAGCGACGTGGGTATGATTCCTGACGAGAGGAATGTATCCATGAAGCGTTGCATGATGAAGTCTTCGCCCTGTTGGCGCGCTACGACCCGCATGAGGTCCTCAATTTCGACTTTTCCGGTGATGTAGCTCGAGCCGTACCCAGGCTGCTGCAGGTAGAGGTGCTGCTCGAAGACGACCAGTTCGCCGTCGGCACGCATCCAGCCACGGGGAGTCCATTTTACCGCGAAATCCGATGCCTCCGCCATGGTGAGTTCATTGCCGTGCATGTAGAGACCGCCAAGTGCCCGGGCAGCGCGCTGACCGAGCATGATGTAGATCAGTTCCTTGGCGCGCGGCCCATCGTCCATGAGACCTGCCGCCATCATCATCTCCTCAAGACCCGTGGCGAGTCCCTCGCTCCGGCCGTCGTAGATGTTGTAGAGCGGGAGGGAAGACCGGATAATGCGCTCGTGTGGATCGTTGTCGAGCATGGCCAGCTCAATCCAGTGGAACATGTGCGGCCGCATGGGCATGGCGTCGTGCATGTTGATCTGGGTGAAGAAGGAGCGCTCGTCGAAATCGGCCACGTAGCTACCGATATGGTCGAGCATGGCCCGTCGCATGTAGGGGCGTGTGGAGACGAAGCCGTCATCCAGGAACTGCATGAAGGCATCGACCGCCCGGATCATCTCGCGCCTGTACTCGGCCTCACTGTCAAAATCGTCCCGCGGGGGCTCGTTCCGGTTGTTGTGCTCGGTCAGTTTCAGGTAGGCCCAGCTGCGGGCAAGTTCACGCTCCATGATGGTGACCTCCTCTTCCCAGGACCAGGGCATAAGGTGGACATTCCGGAGATACCAGGTATAGTTGTCTTTTCCAATACCGGATGGACCGTCTTTTGATGGCAACTCGGCCTCCAACCAGTCTCCGAACGATTCTGTCGCGGCCAGGGCACGGCCAGCAGCATCCTGCACATTCGCATGGTCCGTGGCGGCCGCGATGGCCCGCAGCGCACCTTCCTGCTCCCGGATGACACGGATTCCACCAAACCAGAGATCACGGGCATTTCCCGTAAGATTTTCCCGGGCCTGCACGTAGAACTCCGGAATCATCCCGATTTTTTCCGCGGCGACGGCGGCGTCTGCTGCCGAGAGTGGCTTCTCGAGGGCCCACCAGTCAAACCAGGCGTGGTTTTCGGGTCCTTCATGCGCCGGTACGTCGCTTCGGGACATGTAAATGACCTTGTAGAAACCGGGATCCCGCTGCCAAGGCATCCGGACGCGGTGTTCGAATTCAAGGCCATTCATTTCAGCGCGAACAAGCTCGTAGTCAATCCTGTCGGCAGTTGACCACCCCGATGTATCGACGGCAGCGAGAGCTTCTTTCCAGTCGGCGAGTGCGGCGTAGCGCGCTCTCATTGTGGCTTCAGAATAGTCCGGGACACCGTTTTCGAACGGGGGACGCTCAAATGCGCGCCAAGCGAGGAAAAACTCTTCCAGAGATTCGTGCGTTGCGCCCGAAGGTGGTGGCGCTTCCATATCGGTGGACAGCGCGCCGTCGGTCCCGGAAGATCCGGAATCGCAGGCGGCGAGCATGAACAGCGCGGCACAGACGGTCAACACGTAGTGGGGAAAGGAACGGAAATTCAACATGGTGGGGTGGGGATTGTGATCTGAATGAGCTTTCGTCGGGATGGACGTCTATCCGGCTATCCGGTTGCGAGCGCAGCATCGAGCAGGCGGGCCAGGCGAATGGCCGCCATCTGCATGCGCGTTTCAATGATGGTGATGTTTTTGGCGCGGTAGTCTTCGTCGACTTCACCATGTGCGCCGAAGTCGTAGGCGGTCTCGCGCAGGATGGCGTGGGATTCCTCGGCCCAGCGTGCCGGATTCAGGGAGTCCCATGCCTCGCGGTCCGCATCGGTGATGTCAAAGTACAGGTGCGATGCCATATCCACCCAGGACGCCCATGAACGCTCTATCAGGACGGAGTCCCAGACGCGGTGCAGGTTGGAAGGCTCGCCGAAGGCGGTTACCGCCGTATCATTGCCGCCCCTGTCGAAGGCGTAGCCGGCGTGCATGGGTTGGTGCAGGTCACCGGCGAAGTGGGCAAGGAATTTGAGTGCGTTCAGGCGAGCCTTGGGCGGGGAATCGGAATTTTCGAGTACGGCCAGCGATTCCGTGACAGCCTCCACGGCGCAGAACGTATCGCCGCAATCCCGTTCCAGATTGAAACTTGTCGCGTCGCGGGGCAGATTTACGTAGTGTGCAGTCGTGTACCGGTCGTACGCGGGATCGGAGCCACGGACCTGGTCAGCCCAGAGGCAGCTTTCCATGAATCGGTCAAATGCCCGGTTTGTTGCAAGCAGGCTGCGCACGGCGCTCCGGGTTTCCGGCTTCATGTCCCACCAGGCCATGAGACAGATGGCCTTGTGCCCATCGCGGCCCCAGAGTGCGGGATCGGCCGTTCGAGCCGTGGCGTCAGCCGCCAGATTGTTCGCAACGAGCAAAAAAAGACCAAAATACAGGAAACGCGTCATCGCCACTCTCCAAGCAGTGCGCCCATGGCCAACAGTGCTGTCAGATTATAGGCCAGATTCAGGCCCCAGGTTATAAATTTCTTGTCTTCGAAAGCAACTGCCTGCCAGGTGGAAAATACCACGAACCCGAGCCACATCCAGAATGCACCCTGCATCCCGTAGGCCCACCCGGTTGCCGCGAAGGCTTCTTCCCAGGTATTAAGTACGTGCGCCAGTACAAATGCAGCAACGACGCCCAGAAGCCACGTTACGCCGTATCCAACCCACGGGTTGAAGCCCTCCCGCAGTTCTTCCTCCGTCTTTCCAACGAGCGACATCCACATTTTTCCAAAAAGGGGGCCATACCAGAGGGCGCCAATGAGTTGTGGCAGGAGAGAGGCAACGAGCACGGCGAGCAGGTTGGGAGAGTAGTCCATGGCTGAGTGGCGAACAGGTGCCGAAAGTGAGTGGTACTTCCATGAAAGTAACACCTCGCTCCATCACATTCGCAAGTGTCCCTGTTCCGCCGGGGCAACGGTCCTGTTTATTCCGAGGGTGGCGGTCCGCCGAGTGTGGCGCTGATCCGCGCATGGAATGTCTCCTCGTCTATCCTGGAAAGTGCGCCCCTGCATACGCTGCGCACGTGCGCCGGAAAGTCGGCCCGGTCGCTGTTGACCCACTCCACGTAGGAACGATCCCGCCGGGCGACCTCCAGGATGGACCGTCCGGCCCATTTTCCGAACCCGAACACCACCTCGCCGGCACTCCAGACCAGGTGGTTGGTCGGGCCCACCCAGGTGGTTTTCTCCGGCTGGGTGAGAGCCGCCAAATCCTCCCATGTCGATTCCTCCAGATTGAACGTGCGCCGCATTCCCCGCAACACATTGACGGCAGCCTGGACATCAGCCTCTGCCGAGTGGGCATCCTCGAGGGAGCCTCCGACGAAACGACGGTAGGCATCGGTCAGCGTCCGGGGTTCGAGCACCTGCCAGATGCGCAGCGGATCCACGACCAGTTTGTCCGACAGATCCAGCACACGGCCCATGCGTTTGAACTCCTCCTCCACGAACCGGATATCAAAGCGTACATTGTATCCAACCAGCACGTTCGACGTTGCCAGGAACGACTCAATCTGGTCGGCGACCTCCGGGAAACGAGGCGAATCGGCCAGGTCTTCCATGGAAATCCCGTGTACGGCCTCGGCACCTTTGGTAATGGTGATGTCCGGCCGTATGCGCAGCGTCATGGCCCGCTCCTTCCCGGCTTCATACAGGCACATGGAAATTTCCACGATCTGATCGGTTTCCGGGTTCTTGCCGGTCGTTTCCACATCGAAAGCAATCATTATCTTGTTCATAACGGTCTGTCCACTGCGTCCATCGAAATAAGTTTTCCATACCGTCCGGCACTCGTCGAAGAAACGGAGCATGCCCTCAAATCGGGTGAGCGCCTGACCGCCTTCAAGATACTCATTGCTCCATCGGGCGGCGAGGCTCGATTTTTCCGTCTTGCCCTGGCGCGCGCCGGCGTGCGACTTGTCAACGTGGAGGCCGTCACGCTGCACTCTCTTGCCCGCCTCATCCTGCGTACGGTGCCCGGCGCGGAACCGGCCGTTTTCTGGGGGGGAGATGCGGCGCAGGTCGTTGTATCCAGATGCCTGGAGCTCCTTGGGACGCCGGCTGACCACTATCTCCGGCGGTCCCCGGCGACCGCGGAGCGCCTGATCTCGGTGCTCCGCGTCCGCGGAATCGGTTCAGATGCATGGAGGAGCGCCGGGGGCGATCCGGTGGTGGCCGACCTGTTGGAGGCCTACGCCGACATGCTGCGGCGCTGCGATGCGCTCG